>Ga0075364_10000740_pt1 | contig 17110 bp, 11 predicted proteins | sample EndMetdeltDD1764_FD_71517 | JGI IMG/M metagenome (GOLD analysis project Ga0075364, IMG submission 71517) | Populus endosphere microbial communities from Tennessee, USA - Endosphere MetaG P. deltoides DD176-4 | ecosystem: Host-associated > Plants > Roots > Endosphere | place: USA: Tennessee...
CGGGCCGGTAGTTCAGCGCCTGCACCACCTCGAGCACGCGCTCGCGGGTCGACTGGCGCACGCCCGCCTCCGCGTTGAGCACGCGCGAGACGGTCTTCATCGACACACCCGCGGCCGCGGCCACGTCCTCGATCCTCGCGCGCATCAGTCCGTCCTGCCTTCCATGGGGGGCCGCAGCTAGCGACGACTCACCAGAACAGCGCGTACAGCGCGGTCAGGATCGCGATCACGCCGACCGCGCCGATGTTGAAGCCCGGTGCGGTGGCGTAGTCGATGTCGTCGGTGCGGATCAGGTCCGAGCCGGCGCGCTGGCGCGTGAGCAGCGAGATGCCGACCGCCAGCGCCAGCGCCAGCAGGAACACCAGGCCGACGCGGTCGATGAACGGCAGCGACGGCCAAGCCAGCTTCAGCACGATCGACAGCACGAACGAACCGATCGCCGCGGCCAGCGCACCGGCCTCGTTGGCGCGCTTCCAGAACAGGCCGAGCACGAAGATCACCACGATGCCCGGGGTGAAGAAGCCGGTGTACTCCTGGATGTACTGGAAGGCCTGGTCGAAACTGCCCAGCAGCGGCTTGGCGGTGAGGATGCCGATCAGCACCGACAGCGCGGCGGCGATGCGGCCGACCCGCACCAGCTTCTGCTGGTCGGCGCCCGGGCGAGCCTTGGCATAGAAGTCCAGGGTGAAGATCGTCGCCACCGAATTGATCTTCGACGCCAGCGAGGCCACGATCGCCGCGACCAGCGCCGCGAACACCAGGCCGAGGATGCCGGTGGGCAGCAGGCCCATCATCGTCGGGTAGGCCTGGTCGGGCCTGGTCAGGTCGGGCGCCAGCATCACCGCGGCGATGCCCGGCACCACCACGATCACCGGCATCAGCAGCTTCAGGAACGCGGCGAACAGCACGCCCTTCTGCGCTTCGCGCAGATCCTTGGCGGCCAGTGCGCGCTGGATGATGTACTGGTTGAAGCCCCAGTAGCTGACATTCATGATCCACATGCCGCCGATCAGCACGCTGATGCCCGGCAGGTCCTTGTAGAACGGGTTGTCCTTGCTGAGGATCATCTCGAAGTGGCCGGGATGCTCGGCCCACAGGCGGCTGAAGCCGGCGACCACGCCCTCGCCTCCGCCGATCTGGTTCAGGGTCAGGCCGGCGACGAACAGACCGCCCAGCACCAGCAGCGTGACCTGGACGATGTCGGTCATCGCCACCGCCTTCAGGCCGCCGTAGAGCTGGTAGATCAGCGCAAACACGCCGATCAGCACGACCGCGGTCATCTGGTCCATGCCGGTGACCTGGTTCACCGCGATCGCGCCCAGCCACAGGATCGAGGTGATGTTGACGAACACGTACAGGCCCAGCCAGAACACCGCCATCAGCGTGCGGATGCTCGGCCCGTACCGCTGTTCGAGGAACTGCGGCATCGTGTAGATGCGGTTGCGCAGGAAGATCGGCAGGAAGAACTTGCCCACGATCAGCAGGGTCAGCGCCGCCATCCATTCGTAGGAGGCGATCGCCAGCCCGATCGCGTAGCCCGAGCCGGACATGCCGATGATCTGCTCGGCCGAGATGTTGGCCGCGATCAGCGAGGCGCCGATCGCCCACCACGGCAGCGACTTGCTGGCCAGGAAATAGTCGCTGGCCGACTTCTGGTGGCCGGCCTTCTCGCGCGAGACCCACTGCGCGAGGATGAAGATGCCGGCCAGATAGACCAGGACGATGCCGGTGTCGAGCGCTGAGAGAGTCATGCGTGGGTTCCGTTGGATCGACGGATGCGTGGCGATGCCACGGCGCGGAAATGCAGGCGGACGCGGCTCGCGTCGCGTGCGGTTGGCGGGTGGGACCGGCGGTCTGATGGCACGATCTGCTCCCTCCCCGGAGATGGTCGTGGCTCGACGTCGTGGTGAAGCAGCGGCGCGGATTCCGGGGCTTTTTTAAACCCGCCTGACAACGCTGTCAAACGCTTTTTTCCGCTGCATTGCAGCATTTCGTGCAGGCTCGCCGCGGGTTGCCGCGGCTGGCAAGATGCCGCACCTGACATGCATCCCGCAGCCACTGGAATCGCTTCGATGCGCGCCACCCACTTCGTTACCGTCGATCCTTCCGACATCGCCACGCTGGACGATGTCGATGTCCTGATCGCACGCGCCCGCCGTCATGACCACTGAGCCGATCGCCGCGATCGACGCCTCCGGCGGCCTGCCCGAGGGGCTGGCCGAACGCGCCATGCCGGTTGTTCTGCGCGGGCTGGTCGCGCACTGGCCGGCGGCACAGGCAGGTGCGGCTTCGGACCGCGAAGCGGTCGACTACCTGCGCCGCTTCGATCGCGGCGCGACGGTGCCGGCGATGGTCGCGCCCCCGGAAGCGGCGGGGCGCCTCACCCACAACGACGCGCTGACCGGCTTCACGTTCCACTACGAGCAGCGGCCGCTGGCGCAGATCCTCGATGCACTGCTCGCGATGGCCGGACAGGCGGCGGTGCCCACGCTCTACGTCGGCTCCAGCACCATCGACTCCTACCTGCCGGGATTCAACAGCGAGAACGGCCTGCCGATTCCCGACGCCGCGCCGCTGGCCAGCATCTGGATCGGCAACCGCAGCCGCATCCCGACCCACCAGGACCTGCCCGACAACATCGCCTGCGTGGTCGCCGGCAGGCGACGGGTGACACTGTTTCCGCCCGGCCAGCTGCGCAACCTCTACATCGGCCCGCTCGACGTCACCCCGGCCGGGCAGCCGGTCAGCCTAGCCGATCCGACGGCGCCGGATCTCGCCCGCTTCCCGCGCTTCGCCGAGGCGCTGGCGCATGCGCAGGTCGCCGAGCTCGCACCCGGCGACGCGGTGTTCATCCCTTCGATGTGGTGGCATCACATGGAGGGGCTGGGCGAGATCAACGTGCTGGTCAACTACTGGTGGCGACGCACGCCGGGCTGGATGGATACGCCGATGAACGCGCTGATGCTGGCGCTGATGACGCTGCGCGACCTGCCACCCGAGCAGCGTGCGATCTGGCAGGAGACGTTCCGCCACTACGTGTTCGAGGCCGATGCGGATACCGCGGCGCATGTCCCCGATCATGCCCGTCGCATTCTGGCCCCTTTCGACGACACGCTGGCGCGCGACCTGCGCGCCCGTCTGCTGCAGCGGCTGAACCGCTGAGCCGGCATCGTTCGCGCAAGAAAAAAGGGCGCCCGAGGGCGCCCTTTCGATGATGCGATCTCCTGCCCGGTTCCGGCCGGCGTGGGAGGACGCCGGCCGGAACACGGATCAGAAGAACTTGTAGCGCAGACCGAACATGTAACGCGGACCGGTCTGGGTGGCGAACAGCAGCTGGTTCTCGTGGCGGCCATGCACGCGCATGGTCTCGTCGGTCAGGTTGATGCCCTCCAGCTGCAGGCTCAGCCTGTCGCTGAACGCGTAGCCGATGCTCAGGTCGAACTGGCCATAGGCCTCGACGTACTGCGGGTTCGCGCCTGCGCCGTCGCCGGTCGCCGACAGGAACTCGTCGCGCCAGTTGTAGGCCGCACGCACCTGCCACGGTCCCTTGTCGTAGAAGCCGACCAGGTTGGCCGAGTCGCTCAGACCGACCAGGGCGAACTGCGAGCCCAGACCGGCGTTGTCGTAGGTCAGGCCGGAGTCGACGATCGTGTAGTTGGCCGACACGCCGAAGCCGCTCTCGCCGAACATGTGCTGGACGTTGAATTCCCAGCCGTCCAGCGAGGCCGACCGCTCGTTGGTCGGCACGGTCACGCGGTACGACGCGATCGGGTCGCCGGCGATGCCGGTGATCGTGCCGGTCTGATTACCCGCATTGTCATCCGGACCACGCACGACGCCCGGCTGGCCGTTGAAGTTGGTGAAGATGTAGTTGCGGATGCAGGTCATGTCGGCGCCGCCGCAACCGGCCGCGACGGCCGCGTTGAAGTAGGCGCCGCCTGCCGGCGTGGTGACCGCGTACGGGGTTTCCGTCAGCGTGGTGGTGCCGATGTAGTTGTCGATGTTCTTGCGGAAGTAGCCGGCCGACACGAAGCTGCCTTCGCCGTAGTACCACTCCAGCGACAGGTCGAAGTTGTCCGATTCCAGCGGCTTCAGCGCCGGGTCGCCCAGACGCGCGTCGCTCGAATCGATGCGGCCGTTCGGGGTCACCACCAGGCCACCCTGGATGTCGTTCCAGCCCGGACGGCCGATGCTGCGGCCGTAGCTGCCGCGCAGCATCAGGTTGTCGCGCAGCTCCAGGCGCAGGTCCAGGTTCGGCAGCCAGTAGTCGTACTTGCCGCGCAGGGTCTGGAACTCCGACTCGCCCATCACGTTGTAGAACTCGTTGTTCGACACCCACTGGATGGCGGTCGGGACCGTCACCAGCGCGGTCGCGGTGACGTCGGTCTCCTCGTAGCGCACGCCGACGGTGGCATGCAGCGGCATGCCGAAGTCGAACGTGTTGCCCCACTGGATGTACGCGCTGCGCGACTTCTCGTTGGTGCGCTGGTCGGTGGTGAACGTGGTCGGCGCCAGGTAGGTGCTGCCATCGTCCAGCTGCGCGGCCAGGTCACGCATCGCGTCGAAGTCGAAGGTGAAGAACCGGCCGGCCGGGATGTAGCCGCCGAAGCTCTTGAAGTAGCGGTTCATGTTGTCCGCCGTCCACAGCGCATCCGGGTAGTCCGCCGGGCCACGGCCCGGCAGGCCGCCCCAGGTGGTCCGGTCGTTGAAACCGTAGGCGGTGCGGTTGTCGACGTCGGTATGGCCGATGCCGAAGTCCAGGCGCGAGTAGTTCTCGAAGTGGAAGGTACCGCTGGCCTGGAACTGGGTGACCTCGGACTTCATGTAGCTGTTGCGGAACGACGAGCCGGTGACCTGCATGTCCGATGCCTCGACCGCGGTGCGGCCGTTGGGCAGGGTGATGCTCAGCAGCGGCAGGTCGCGGCTGAAGTCGACCACGGTGTTGCCGCGGACGAAGGCGGCCGTGCCGATGGTGGCATTGGAACCGTACGGGCTGTCGGCGCCGGATTCGGCGGTCGACTTGTGCATGTCGAAGGCCAGTTCCAGCGAATCGCTGACGTCCCATTCGACGTTGAAGCCGACCGACTTGTTCTCGTTCCTGGTCGCGAACTTGCCACCGGCCATCGCGATGTCGCTGTCGGCGTTGGCGATGTACTCGCCGTAGTGGATCGGGCCGGCGATCGGACCGTCGGTCCACGCGCTGGACCCCGGGCCGTAGTTGAACCACACCGACAGCTCGTTGCGCTGCTGCTGGATCTTGTTCTCGGCGTAGGTGTAGTCCAGGGTCGCGGTGACGCGCTCGGTCGGCGCGTACTGCAGGGTCAGCTGGCCGTTGGTGCGCTGGCGCTGCGCGCCGGTGATCGAATAGCCGAAGTTCTGCGGCAGGCCGTAGACGTCGGTCGCGCCCGGGCGGTTCTCGATGTCCGAACCCGGTGCCAGGGTGCTCCAGCCGGTGTCCGCGCCGGTGTGGTTGCGCCAGCCGGCGCCCACGTTGGCCTGGCTGTAGCCGAAGTCGCGCTCCTGGTAGCTGGCGCTCAGCGACACACCGAAGCGGCCATCGGCCGAGGTGTTGCTGAAGATGCCCGAGACTTCCGGGGTCAGGCGCGACAGGTCGTAACCGACCGGCATCTCGTCGCCGGAGGTATCGAACACGCCCTTGACGCCGACGTTGGCGTGCAGGCCCGGGTTGTCCAGCGGACGGGTGGTGCGGATGTTGACGGTGGCGCCGATGCCGCCGGTCGGGTTGGACGCGCGACCGGTCTTGTAGACCTCGATCTCGGAGACAGCTTCGGACGCCAGGTTGGCGAAGTCGAACGCGCGCGAGCTGGAGTTGTTGGTGTCCATGATGCTCGAGGCCGGCATCTGACGGCCGTTCAGCAGCACCAGGTTGAAGTCGGGGCCGACGCCGCGCACGGTGATGCGCGAGCCCTCGCCCAGCGAGCGGTCGATCGACACGCCGCTGATGCGCTGCAGCGATTCGGCCAGATTGGTGTCCGGGAACTTGCCGATGTCCTCGGCCACGATGCCGTCGACCACGCCCTGCGAGTCGCGCTTGAGATTCATCGACGACAGCAGGCTGCCGCGGATGCCGGTGACGGTCACCGTATCCAGGGTCTGGGCATCGTCCTGGCCGGCGGTCTGGCCGGCTTCCTGGGCCATGGCCGGTGCGGCGATCGCCAGCATCAGAGCCACGGTGAGCACGCGTTTGTTCGGCATCGAGTTATGACGTTGCTTCATGGGTCCTCTCCTACCCGGGTGTGTACGAATGGGTCCGCACGCAGCGGACCCCCTCCCCGTCTGTTGGGGCGGGCGCATTGGACGGTTTCGCTGACAGCGTTGTCAAATTGCAGTGCAACAAAAACCGTTTCCTATGCGCCGTTTCCACCGGATCTCGACCGTCCGCACCAGGTTGGTGCACTCGCTCGAAAGCCGCAGAGCACCCGCACCAGGTCTTTCTTTTCAAAGACTTGGGACGCAGCACCGGGCATGGTGGTGAAATGCTGGCCACCGACGACCCCATCTCCGCTATGCCGTTGGACAGGATGTCCCATGCCGCAAAAGGCATGACAGCGTCCGTCAAATGGGCGATGCCTGCGCAGGGCCGCACCGTCGTCGGGCACAAAAAAACGGCAGGCCGCACGAGGCGGCCTGCCGTCCTGACGTCCTGCGCGGGGGGATCAGCCGCCGGTCGGCGGCGCACAGCTCAGGCGATGCTCGACCACGTCGATCGTGGCCAGCTCGGCGCGCGAGATCGACAGCTGCAGGGCACCGGCCGTCTCCAGGCGCAACAGGGTCTGCAGCCTGGTCATGTCGGCACCGGCACCGGCGAAGCAGCGCAGCGGCACGCCGACCGTGGTCCAGGTGTCGGCCGGGACCCTGGCCAGCAGATCGGCCACCGGCACGCTGGCCTCGCAGCCTTCGCCGCAGCCGACGCGGGCCACCAGGTCCTTCGGCACCTCGGACTCGCGGCGCAGGGTCAGTGCGATCAGCACGTCGCCGTTGCTCTCGCGACTCAGGTCCTGCGGCTGGTCGGCGACCAGCGCCACGCTGGCCCGGCCCTTGCCGGCCCAGGCGAAGCGACGGGCGTCTTCCTGCGCCTTGTGGTCGACGCCACGCACGGTGAGCGCGTCGCCCGCAAGCGCGGCCGGCACGGTCGCCACCGGCGTGGTCGCGCCGCCATCGCCGGCACCGATCATCAGGCGGGTCCCCGGCGAGGCTTCGCCGCGCTGGAAATACACGCCGGTCGCGGCCTGGACGTTGTCGATGCCCGGCTCTTCCGGCAGTGCGGCCAGGTTGCCGTCGTCGGCGTAGGTCAGGCCGAAGCCGTAGGCGAACAGCGGGTCGTAGCCCTCCATGCCGACGTTGTTGACGAACTGGCCGGCGGTGCGCGGCCACGAGTAGCTGAGCTTGCCCTTGAAGTCGTGGTTGACGCTGCCGTCGGCCTTGGCCAGCAGCACGTCGGCGATGCCCGCGCCTTCCGAACCCGGCAGCCAGGCGGCGACGAAGGCGTCGGCGGCGTTGATCTCGCGGTTCACCCACAGCGGACGGCCGCTGATGAACACGGCGATCACCGGAATGCCCTCGGCCTTCAGCCGCTTCAGCAGCTCCAGGTCGGACTCGTCGCCGGGCTTGTACAGCAGGGTGGCGATGTCGCCCTGGAACTCGGCGTAGGGCTTCTCGCCGAACACGACCACGGCCGCGTCGGGCTTGCGGGTGTAGCGGCCGTCGATGGCCAGCTCGGCGCTGCCGCCGGCGTCCTTGACCGCGCGCGACATGCCTTCCCAGACGGTGTCGGCGTTCGGGTAGTCGGCGCGCTTGGTGCCGGTGCCCTGCCAGTTCAGCGTCCAGCCGCCGGAGATCAGGCCCATGTCGTCGGCGTGGCTGCCGGCGACCAGGATGTGGCCCTTTGGCGACAGCGGCAGCACCTTGTCCTGGTTCTTCAGCAGCACCAGCGACTCGCGCACGGCCTGGCGGGCCACGGCGCGGTGCTCAGGCGCACCCAGCAGCTCGAACTTGCCGCCCAGCGCGCGCGCCGACGGCTTGCCGGCCTCGAACAGGCCCAGGCGGAACTTGACCCGCAGGATGCGGCGGACCGCGTCGTCCAGGCGCTCGGCGGTGATTTCGCCGGACTTGGCCGCGGCCACCGCCGTCTCGTAGAAGCCCTTCCAGCTGTCCGGCGCCATCGCCATGTCCAGGCCGGCGTTGATCGTGGCCGGACAGTTCTCGGTGCTGCAGCCCGGGATCTGGCCGTGGCCGTTCCAGTCGCCGACGACGAAGCCGTCGAAGTTCATCCGGCCCTTCAGCACGTCGGTCAGCAGCGGCTTGTGGCCATGCATCTTGACGCCGTGGAAGCTGTTGAACGAGGCCATCACGATCTGCGCGCCAGCGGCCACCGACGGCGGATAGCCGGCATTGTGCACGTCGCGCAGCACCGCTTCGCTGACCTGGGTATCGCCCTGGTCCTTGCCGTTGGTGGTGCCGCCGTCGCCGAGGAAGTGCTTGACCGACGACGCCACGTGGTGGGCGTCGAGGAATTCCGGCGAACCCGGCTTGCCCTGCAGGCCCTCGACCATCGCGCCGGCGTAGCTGGCGACGATCTCCGGATGCTCGGAATAGCCCTCGTAGGTGCGGCCCCAGCGGTCGTCCTGCGGGACGGCCACGGTCGGCGCGAAGGTCCACTCCATGCCGGTGGTGCGGGTCTCGATCGCGGTGATGCGGCCGATCTCGCGGATCAGGTCCGGGTTGCGCGCCGCGCCCAGGCCGATGTTGTGCGGGAACAGGGTCGCGCCGACGATGTTGCTCTGGCCGTGCACGGCGTCGATACCGAAGATGATCGGGATCGCCTTGCCGCCGCCGGAGGTGTCCATCGACGCTTCGTAGAAGGCGTCGGCCAGGGCCAGCCACTCGGCCGGCGCGGCGTCGTAGCGGCCACCCGGATCGGAGTTGCCGCCGGCCAGGATCGAGCCGAGGCGGTACTTGCGCACGTCGTCCGGGGTGATGCTGGCGATGTCGCCCTGCACCAGCTGGCCGACCTTCTCCTCGATGGTCATGCTGGCCAGCAGCGCATCGATCTTCTGCTCCATCGCAGGATCGCGCTGCAGCGGCCATTCGACCTGCGGCCAGTGCTCGGGGTTGATGCTGCCATCGGTGGCCGAGACCGCCGGATCGCCGGCTGTCGGCGCGGCCGGCGCCTCGCCGTCCTTGTCGCCACAGGCGGCCAGCAGCGACAGGCTGATCGCACCGGCCAGCAGGGCGCCGAAACGGATGCGCGGCGCCGGGGCGCTGCGGATGGTGGTGTCCTTCATTCGTCCTCCAGGATCTTCCAATTGCGAAGGGCGCACCGCATGGCGGACGCCCTGGACCCGGGCAGGCTTCCGTCAAATGGCAGCGCTGTCAACCGCGTGTGCAGCAATCCAACGGGCGTGCGGACGCACCGGACGGCAACGGGTCGATGGCCGACGCGGCGAATCGCCCGCCGTATCTGGCCACACGCGGCCGGACGTTGTGGTCCGACGCCGTCGCCGGGCACGGCGCGCATCGTGCCGGACGCCATGGCATGCTGCGTCGCAACAGCCTTTTGCGATGCGTGGGTCGCGCGCGGCCTCGGCAGGGCGGTCCCGGTCGCGGCTTGCCGGCGGCGTGCGCCGGGACATTCTGTCCGCTTCCGGAGCGCCGGGGGCCATGCTCTATAATCGGCGCCAGCTGTGGCCGGCAGGGCCACTCGCCATAGGGATGCAACGTGCGTAACTACGACCTGGAATTCCTGAAGCGCTTCTCGATGGTGATCGGCCTGCTTGCGCTGGTCACCCTCGGTCTGATCCTTCTGGCCATGTACCTGCACGGCCGTGTGCCGCCGGAGGTCTCGCCGACCGCGGCCACGCGCACCGAGCAGCGCATCGCGCCGACCGGCGCGGTCTATGCCGGCTCCACCGGTGCCGCCGCGCAGGCCGCTGCGGCCGCTGCGGCCGCCGCCCGCGCCGCGTCGTCGGTCGCCTACGGCGGCACCACCGACGGCTCGGTGATCTACCAGAACCTGTGCGGCGCCTGCCACACCAACGGCGTCGGCAAGGCGCCGACGCTGGATCACGCGCACTGGGATGCGCGCCTGGCGCAGGGCAAGGAGACGCTGTACAAGCACGCGATCGACGGGTTCACCGGCCCGGACGGCGGCATCATGCCTCCTAAGGGCGGCAACCCGGGCCTGACCGACGAACAGGTCCAGGCCACGGTCGACTGGATGCTCGACAACCTGAAGTAAGCCCGTGCCATCATGCGAAGACGCCGCCTCCGGGCGGCGTTTTCGTTTCCGCTCCATTTCCGGATTCCGCCATGCCCCGCCACTCCCTGCTCTCCACCGGCCTGCTGGCCGCGCTGCTCGTCGCCGGCCTGCCGGCCGATGCCCGCCAGACGGCGCCTCTGCCCATCGGCCAGATCCAGGGGGGCGGCACCCGAAGTGCGCTGGAGGGGCGGCAGGTGACGGTCGAGGGCGTGGTCACCGCCGATTTCCGCAGCGGACTGCAGGGCGTCTATCTGCAGGACGGCGGCGACGGCGACCCCGCCACCTCCGACGCGCTGTTCGTGCAGACCGGCGAGGACCTGCCGACGGCCGCGCTGGCGGTGGGGATGCGCTGCCGGATCGGTGGACGCGTGGCCGAACTGGCTACGGGGCGCAGCCCGACCACCATGACCGCACTGCAGGACATCCGGATCGAACGCTGCACCCCCGGCCAGGCGTTGCCGGCGCCGGTCGTGGTCGATGCGCTGCCGGCCGACTGGGCGCCGCTGACCGGCATGCGCGTGCAGGTCACCGCACCGTTGACGGTCACCGCGACCCACGCACTGCGCCGCTTCGGCGAACTCGCGGTCGGCTTCGATGGCCGCCAGTGGCAGCCCAGCGAGATCGAACGGCCCGGCAGCGACGCCCATGCCCGGCTCACCGCGGAGAACGCGCGCCAGCGCCTGCTGCTGGACGACGCCAGCCAGCAGCGCGACCCGGCCACGATCGCCTGGCTGCCCGACGATGCGACGCCGCGCGTGGGCAGCACCGTGCGTGGTGCCGAAGGCATCGTCGAGCATCGGCTCGGCAGCTGGCGCCTGCAGCTGACAGCGCCACCGGCGATCGCGGCGGCCGCCCGGCCGCAGCCGCCGCAGGTCGAAGGCAAGGTGCGCGTCGCCGCCTTCAATCTGGAAAACCTGTTCAACGGCGATGGCCGGGGCGGCGGCTTTCCGACCCGGCGCGGCGCGAAGAGCCAGGCCGACCATGAAGCGCAGCGGGCCAAGCTGGTGGCCACGATCCAGGCGCTGGACCCGGACATCGCCGCGTTGATGGAACTGGAGAACGACGGCTACGGGCCGGACTCCGCGCTGGCGCAGCTGGTGCAGGCGCTCAACGCCGACGGCGCGCGCTGGCGCTTCGTCGATGCAGGCGAAGGTCCCGGCAACGATGACATCCGGGTCGGGCTGATCTACCGCGCCGACCGGGTGCGCACGCGCGGCAAGCCGGCGACGCTGCACGGCGGTCCGTTCGACACGCGCAGCCGCGTGCCGCTGGCGCAGACCTTCGCCCGCCGCGGCGGCACGCCCTTCGTCGTGGTCGCCAACCACCTCAAGTCCAAGGGCTGCAACGAGGCCGAGGGCGCCGACGCCGACCAGCGCGACGGCCAGGCCTGCTGGAACGCCTCGCGCCTGGATGCCGTACAGCGCCTGCACGCCTGGATGCAGGAGAAACCGCTGGGCCGCGCCAGCGCGCGCGCGGTGCTGCTGGGCGATTTCAACGCCTATGCGATGGAAGACCCGGTGCGCTGGATGCGCGAGGACGGCGGCTGGGTCGACGCGTTCGCCGCGACCGATGGCGGCGCGCGTCCCTACAGCTATGTCTACGACGGCCTCAGCGGCCGCCTCGACCACGCCCTGCTGAGCCCGGCGCTGGCGCCGTTCCTGCGCGGCGCGGCCGAGTGGCATACCAATGCCGACGAGGCCGACGAAGCCGGCTACGCGGACCGCAACGTGCCCGGTCCGTGGCGCAGCTCGGATCACGATCCGCTGCTGATCGGGCTGGATCTCTGACACGTGTGTCGAACGGCCTGCGCCCCGGCACGCGTCGACGCGCGGCTCTGGAGCAGGGCGCGCCGATCGTGCGTCCCGGGCGGGATGGGCAGCGGCACGACGGAGTGATCCGGTCGCCACGGTGAGCCAGCGGCGGTCGCGTCTGGGGCCGCCCCTGCGCGAACCGCGCCCGCGTCATCTGCTGGATGCCACCGGAGGCCGAGCCTCCGCGCGGCGACACCGCGGCGGCAACGCATGCTCGGCGGTTGGCCAGCGCGATTCCACGCACGCGACGGCGGGGCATGCCGAACCTGTCGCGGCGCGCTAGCCTGCATCCGTTTCGAGGAACGACGTCCGCTTTCTGCAGGACCTCGCAGGTGCGTCGCTGCGCGGCCGGCGCCGTGTCTGCAACGACGGACGCAGTGTCACCGGGCAGTGATGCGTTGGCAGAGCGACGCCTGCCGGATCAACGCGACCGGCGCGTTGCAGGTCGTCCGGCGCCGGCTGCAGCAATGCCGCGGGCCGACCGCCGGTGATCCGCTCCACGCCGCCCCGTTCCGATATGCCAGGCGAAGGCGCCGGAAGAGCGAAGCCGGTACCGGCGCCCCTCTGCGCGGCGTGCAAGAAGCCGCATCCGCCGCGCGAAGGCGCGGCGGGACGCTTCCGCTCAGCCTGCCGCACCCGCGCCATGCAGGTAATCCAGCGTCACCTGCAGCAGCGCGCGCAGGCCGACGTCGAGCGCGTCTTCGTCGAGCATGAACTCCGGCGAATGGTTGCCCGGCGCGGTGGCCGGATCGATGCCCCTGGCGGTGGCGCCAACGAAGAAGAACATCGACGGCACTTCGCGCGCGTAGAACGAGAAGTCCTCGGCGCCCATCTGCAGCGGCGGAGTGATGACGTTGTCGGCACCGACCACCGCCTGCAGGCTCGGCGTCATCCGCGCGGTCAGCGCGACGTTGTTGAAGGTCACCGGATTGCCGTCGGTATCGGGCACGTGCGCCTCGACCTTCGCCCCGTGCGCGGCGGACACATGGGTGGCGACGTTCTTCAGGTCGGCGAAGATCTTCTCGCGCATGCCCTCGTCGAAGGTGCGGATGGTGCCGACCACCTCGACGTCGTCGGGAATGATGTTGTAGCGGATGCCGCCCTTGATCGCGCCGAAGGTCACCACCGCCGGCAGCTTCGAGATGTCGGTGCGGCGGCTGACGATGGTCTGGGCGCTGCCGATCACGTCGGCCATCGCCACAATCGGGTCGACCCCGCCCCATGGCCGCGAGCCATGCGTCTGCCGGCCGACCACCTTCAGGCTGAAACTGTCGGACGCAGCCATCAGCGGCCCCTGGCGCACGCCGATCTGGCCGACCGGGATCGACGAGAACACATGCAGGCCGAACATCGCCTCGGGTTTGAAGTCCTTGAACAGGCCGTCGGCCAGCATCAGCGACGCACCGCCCTCCTCGCCCGCCGGTGCGCCTTCCTCGGCCGGCTGGAACACCAGCAGGATCTCGCCCGGCAACTGGTCCTGCATCGCCACCAGCGCCTTGGCCACGCCGAGCAGGATGCCGGTATGCGCGTCATGGCCGCAGGCATGCATCACGCCGACGGTTTCGCCGCGATAGGTCGCGGTGGCCTTCGAGGCGAACGGCAGGTCGTTGCGCTCGGTCACCGGCAGCGCGTCCATGTCGGCGCGCAGCGCGATGCGCGGGCCGGGCAGGCCGCCCTTGATCACCGCGGTGACGCCGTGATGGGCGATGCCGGTGCGCGGCGTCAGGCCCATCCGGCGCAGCTCGTCGGCCACCCTGCGCGCGGTCTGCTCCTCGCGGTTGGACAGTTCCGGGTGCTGGTGGAAATGGCGGCGCCAGTCGACCACCTGCGCCTGTAACGCGCTGGCGGCGCTGGTCACGTCGGGACGCTGCGCTGGTGTGGCGTCCTGGGCGAAGGCATCCGGCGCGAGGACGGCAAGGGCGGCGACGAGCGACAGGCGTAGCGGCGACGGCATGGGCATGAGCGGTTCCTTGAAAACGTGGGACGGATCAGTGCGGGCTGGCGTGGAGGTCTTCCATCGTCGCCGCATACTCGGCCAGGGTCGGCATGCCGAGCGCGCCGCGTCGCGCATCGACGCCATCCGGATCCTCGAGCGGGCGCGGCTGCAGGACGCCTTCGACCTGCCAGAACTGGGTGCCGTAGACCTGTGGCTTCCCCTGCGCCACGCGCACGCGGTCGGTCAGATAGGCCAGGTGGATGCCGGAGGCTTCGCCGCGTGCGACGGCCTCGCCCAGCAGCACCAGCACCTGCTCCTGGAACTGCGGATCGGCATCGGCATGCTGGGCCAGCAGCCAGAAGCCCTGGCTGCCGCTGCGTCCGACCAGCGCATACGGCGGCCAGCCATGCTCGGACAGGTAAGCCTTCAGCCAGGCGGTGTTGTCGGCGTCGACACGGCCCAGCTCCTCGTTGATGGCCGGGTCGGCCGGCGCCGCCATCGAGCGGTTGCGCAGCGCCTGGTCGCGATCGACGCGACGTTCGAGTTCGGCCAGCAGTGCGTGATCCAGATCCTTCAGCTCGGCCTGCATGTCGGTGCGGTAGCGGGCCAGCAGCGCATCCCAGCGCGGGTCGTCGTGCAGGGTGACGAAGTCGGGATCCTCCGCGATCTGGCTGCGCAGCTGGTCGGACGGCGCGCGCTGCAGGCGCTCCAGCGCGGCGTCGGCCTCGCCTGCCAGCGCCAGGCAGCTGGCCGCGGCGTAGGCGGCGCCCTGGACCGGCGGACTGCGGTCGGCCTGCACCGCGTACAGCCGTGCGCACAGGGGATAGTCCTTCGCCTTGTAGGCGCCCGAGGCGCTGCGTGGCTGCGCCTGCAGCGGCAGGGCCAACACGATCGAGAGTGCGCCGAGCCCGATCAGGCCGATCCGCCTGCGCCATCCGTGCAGCCTCATTGAAGCCTCCCTCGCATGCCGGTGCACCCTGCCCGGCTCGCGCACCTAGAATGGCACGCCCCGCCACGCACGGCGCGTGCGCTTTTCCCACTTTTCCGGAACCACCGTGCCCGAGTTCGCCCTGCAGGTCCTGTTGCTGCTGTTCCTCGCCGGGCTGCTGGCCGGCTTCATCGATGCCATCGCCGGCGGCGGCGGCATGATCACCATCCCGGCGATGGTGCTGGCAGGGATTCCGCCGCTGCAGGCGCTGGGCACCAACAAGCTGCAGTCGCTGTTCGGCTCCGGCTCGGCGAGCTGGGCCTACGCCCGGCATGGCCACGTCGATCTGCGCGGGCAGCTGCCGATGGTGCTGGGTGCGGCGCTCGGCGCGGTGCTCGGCGCGCTGCTGGCCACGCTGATGCCGGGCGATGCGCTGAAGGCGGCGCTGCCGTTCGTGCTGGTCGGCATCGCCGCCTATTTCGGCCTGAAGCCGGGCATCGGCGAGGTCGAGCGCCAGCAGCGGATCAGCCCGCGCGCGTTCGCGCTCGGCTTCGTACCGGTGATCGGCTTCTACGATGGCGTGTTCGGGCCGGGCACCGGCTCGTTCCTGATGCTGGGCTTCGTCAGCCTGGCCGGTTACGGGATCCTGAAGGCCACCGCGCACACCAAATTCCTGAACTTCGGCTCCAACGTCGGTGCGTTCGTGGTGTTCGTGTTCAGTGGCGCGATCCTGTGGAAGGTCGGCCTGGTGATGGGCGCCGGACAGTTCATCGGCGCGCAGCTGGGCTCGCGCTTCGCGATGCGTGCCGGCGCGCGCCTGATCAAGCCGCTGCTGGTGACGGTGTCGGTGCTGCTGGCGGTACGCCTGCTGGCCGATCCGGCGCATCCGCTGCGCCAGTGGGCCGGCCTGTAATCCCGCACGGCGCGTGCGGCATGGCGGACCGGATCGCGACGGTGACGCTGGCGGCGTTGCCGGCCGGCCTGCTCACGCCACTGGCCTGCATCGGCATCGGTGCGACGGCGGGCTTCGCGCCGGCGTTCCCGCTGCTGGTCCTGCCCGCCTGCGGCGTGCTGCTCCATCGCCATGTGCTCCACAGCACGCCGGCATCGCCTGCACGTCCCTTCCTCGCAGGCCTGGTCGAGACGGCCGCCTGGCTGGGCATCGGGCTGTTCCTGTCCCTCGTGTCCGGCTTCAATCTGCACGCCGGCGGCGAACGCATGGGGCTGTTCGCCACCCTGCTGCTGGCCTCGGCCTGCGTGGCGGCCCCGTGGATGGCGCTGCGGCCGACGGCGCTGGTGGCGCGGATCGCAGGCTGGCCGAAGGTGGCCGTCCGCACGGCCACGGCGGTGGCCAGCGTGCTGCTGGCGACCCTCGCCGCCGTCTGGCTGGCCACGCCAGCGCGGCTGTTCTGGCGCCACGCCGCCGCGTACCGCCCGCAGGCGGTCAGCGGAACACGACGGTCTTGTGCCCGTTGCGCAGGATCCGGTGCTCGACATGGCGGCGCACCGCGCGCGCCAGCACCTGCGACTCGATGTCGCTGCCGACCCGGACCAGGTCGCGCGGGGTCATCGCATGGTCCACGCGGGCCACGTCCTGCTCGATGATCGGGCCCTCGTCCAGATCCGAGGTCACGTAGTGCGCGGTCGCACCGATGATCTTGACCCCGCGTGCGTGCGCCTGGTGGTACGGCTGGGCGCCCTTGAAGCTGGGCAGGAAGCTGTGGTGGATGTTGATCGCGCGTCCGGCCAGCGCGGTGCACAGCGCCGGCGAGAGGATCTGCATGTAGCGGGCCAGCACCACCAGGTCGACCTGCTCGCGCTCGACCAGATCCAGCAGTGCGCGTTCCTGCGCATCGCGGTTGGAGGCATCGACCGGCAGATGGTGGAACGGCACCTGGTAGGACTGCGCCAGCGGCGCGAAGTCGGCATGGTTGGAGGCGACCGCGACGATGTCGACGTTGAGCTGGCCGCTGTGGGTGCGGAACAGCAGGTCGTTGAGGCAGTGGCCCTGGCGGCTGACCAGCACCAGCAGCCGCGCGCGCCGGCGCGCATCGTGGATCTGCCACTCCATGCCGAACTCGGCGGCCAGCGTCTCGAAGCGCTCCTGCAGCGGCGCCAGGGTGTCGCTGGCCGGCAGCTCGAAGTGCACGCGCAGG
>Ga0075364_10000742_pt1 | contig 17096 bp, 13 predicted proteins | sample EndMetdeltDD1764_FD_71517 | JGI IMG/M metagenome (GOLD analysis project Ga0075364, IMG submission 71517) | Populus endosphere microbial communities from Tennessee, USA - Endosphere MetaG P. deltoides DD176-4 | ecosystem: Host-associated > Plants > Roots > Endosphere | place: USA: Tennessee...
CTCCAAGTCCGTGCTCACCGACGCCAACCCGGTGCCTACAATCATCGCTAGCGGCTCGAGATTGAGCGAGCTAGAGATCGAATGGAGGCGCGGCGTCGCCGCAGTTGGCTTGGATCCACGACGCCACCGGATCGAATTGGCTGATGGTGCGTCATTACCTTTCGATCGCCTGCTCATCGCGACAGGTGCACGAGCGAGGCGCACCGCGATTGCCGGCCCGCACCTCGTGATGTCGTTGCGAACCATCGACGATGCCTCCCTGTTGCGAGAGCGGCTAACGCCGGGGGCGCGCCTACTGGTCATTGGCGGTGGTTTCATCGGGCTCGAGGTTGCCGCGAGCGCCGTTCAACGGGGCTGCGATGTCACCGTCGTCGAGTTCGCTCACCGCTTGATGAGTCGTGTGGTACCGGCCAAGGTTGCCGACATCGTGCAGCAACGTCACCTCGAAGCTGGTGTGAGGATCGTATGCGGCATGGGCGTCGATCGCATCGTTGCCCGCGGCGACGCGTGTGATGTCCAACTGAGCGACGGCAGCACCCTCACCGTCGATGTCGTGGTTGCCGGAGTCGGCGCCGTGCCGAACACAGAGCTCGCAGCCACAGCAGGCCTGACCGTGTCCAACGGGATCGCGGTCGATGGCCGGCTGCGCACCGACGACGCGTCCATCTTCGCCGCGGGCGACTGCTGTTCGTTTCCACACCCCTTGTACGGGGGGCAACGAGTGAGGCTCGAGGCATGGAAGAACGCTCTCGAGCACGCCGACATCGCTAGCCGCAACCTCGTCGGCGGAGACGAGGTCTGCGCTGCCGTACCATGGTTCTGGTCGGATCAGTACGACCTTGGTATCCAGATCGCCGGGCTACACGCGGCCGCGGCTTACGAAGTCGTCCGAAGCCGCGACGATGGCTATGAGGTGCGTTTCGGCTTCGACAACACTGGCCGCATCGTGTCGGCCAGCGGTGTGGCGATCGGGACCAGCATCGGACGTGAGATCAGCATTGCCGAGATGCTCATCGCCAACCGAGCCACCCCGCGGCCGACCGAGCTGGCGAACCCGGCAATCAACCTGCGCGAATTCCTTCGCGTACCCGCCTGATCGTCTCGAATCCTCAGACCGAGCTCTCGACCACCGGCATCTCCACGGAGTACACCGACGCGTTGTACACGTGATCACCGATGTCGACACGAGCACCCGACTTGTCTTGCATCTGCCGCGACATCGTGAGCAATGGAGCTCCGACGGGAAGGTCGAGAAGGGCAGCATCCGTCGGTGACGCCGTTCGGGCGCCAATTCGTTGGAGGAGGTAGTGCGGCCACACGCCACGGGCGCGCAGCAACGCGTAGAGCCCGTTGTCGAGCAGCTGTTCGGTCGTGATCTCGCCGGCCGCCTCCACGGTCAACCAGTTGCGCAGGATCGCCAGGCGTTGACCGTCCGCATAGCGACACCGCTCGATGTGGACGACCACAGCGCCACGCGGCAAGGCCAGCGCATCTGACACCCACGCATCGGCGACTACCCGTTCGTGCCCGATGACCGTTGTGGTCGGATGACGACCCTGCTCGGCGAGCTCATCGTACAAACCACGCAGGCGCACTCGTGGTCGCAGCTCGTCGTTCACCACCTGCGTTCCGACGCCGCGCTGGCGCACCAGAAGTCCGCTGTCAACGAGTCCCTGGATGGCCTGTCGGACGGTGGGCCGGGAGACCTGCCACAGTTCCGCCAGATCAAGCTCGTTCTCCAAGAACCCGCCCTTGACCAGACGACCGTCCGAGATCGCTCGCTCCAGCTCGCGCGCGAGTTGGAAGTACAGCGGCACCGGGCTGGACTTGTCCAACGTCACGTCAAGCTCGATCGTCTTGTGTTCCATCTGCGATGCACGTTAGCGGTGGTGGGATGACCGTTCGACGACATCGGCGGGGAATGGACACGGACGGGATGCAGGCGAATGCTTCACAGGGGAGGGAAGACTCATCTCCTCCACCCCGTCCGTGCGGTCTTGAACGATCAACCCGTTTCCGGTCGATCAATATGCGCGACCCCGAACTCGTTGCGGTATTGCGCAACGCCTTCGCGGCCCTCCACGACGGCGGCCGTCAGCTCCTCCACGGAGGTTTCGTCTCGGCGAACGTCGAGGATCTTGCGGCCGTGGTTCATGACGATGTGGCGATCGCACACCTTGAACGCGTGGTGCAGGTTGTGGGTGACGAGCAGGCTCGCAACACCTTGCTCTTTGAGCTGGACCAGATAGGAAAGCAACGCTTCGGTGGCTCGCACGGCCAGCGCCGACGTCGGCTCGTCGAGGATCAGCAACGAGCGCTTGAAGTGGACGGCCCGAGCGATCGCGACCGCTTGCTTCTGCCCGCCGGACAGTGATCCGACGAGCTGGTTGGGCGACCGGATCCCCTCGATCGTCACGACGGAGTTGAGGATCTGCGCTGCGATGCGGTTCATCTCGCGCATTTTCATCAGCCCGATCGAGTTCGTCAGCTCGCGGCCCATGAAGATGTTGCGGGTGATGGTGAGCTTGTCGACCAAGGCCGAGTCCTGGAAGATCGTCTCCAGCCCGCGCGACTCGGTCTGCGAACGCGACGGGCGACCGATGTCCTCGCCGTTCCAGAGGTAGCTACCACTGTCGAAGCCGATGACCCCGGACAGGATCTTGACCAACGTGCTCTTGCCCGCGCCGTTGTCGCCGAGCAGACCGACGATCTCGGCGTCACCGATGCCGATCGACACGTCCTGTAACACCGTCGTGTTGCCATAGGTCTTGGTGAGATTGCGTAGTTCCAGAAGTGTCATCGCTACACCGCTTTGTCTTCGAAGTACTGGTTGACGGCGGCAAAAACGACGAGCATCCCGCCGGTGAACACCTTCAGGTAGAACGCCGGGAACACGTCGCTGAGCAACACGATGGCTTGAAAGGTCTTGAGGATGATGCAGCCAAGGACCATGCCGATCACGCTGCCCTTGCCCCCTCGAAGCGCGGTACCCCCGACGACGGCGGCAGCGATCGCGTCGAGCTCGTAGCCAGCGGTGTTGCCCGGCAGCATCGTCTTGGTCTGCACGCTGAGGAGGACAGCCGCGAGCCCCGCGAGCGCGCCGAGGATGCCGAACGCCCACATCCGCACCTTCCACGGCTTGATCGATATTGCCTTGGCCGCGCTCTCGTTGCCGCCGACCGCAGCGATGTGATTCCCGAGGCGATGTCGGTGGATGATGATCCACACCACGGCGGCGAGCATGATGAGCCACAGCATCTGGGCACGGATCCCGAGGCCGAGGTTCTTCGATACCACCTTCTCGAACGTGGGGTCGAACGCTTTCACTCGTGGCGCAACCATGTTGTCTCCGCCGGCGTACCAAATCTGTAGGCCCCACAGGACGCCCATCATCCCGAGTGAGGCGATCAGGCTGGGGATCTTGGTGACGTTGATGAGGATTGCGTTGAACAGGCCGATTGCGATCCCGAGCAGCACCGTCACCACGATGCAGACAATCGCCGAGTTGCCGCCCTGATACCACGTCAGGAAGAAGATCACGCACATGCCGAAGTTCATCGCCACGGACAGGTCGATCTCGCCGACCATCATCACGACACCGGACCCGACGGTGAGCAAGGCCAACCAGGGGATGCTCTGCGTCATCACGCCGAGGTTCTGCTTCGACAGGTAGGCGAAACCCCTCTGATCTGTGAAGTACCAGAACGAGCACACGGCCTGCAGAACGAGGAAGAGCAGGCTGATCTCGAGTGCGCTACGCCCTCGCCGTTCGCGGTACCACGACGCCAGACCGCCCGTTTGGTGTGGAGCGGGTGCTGTTGTCAGCTGCGTCGTCATTCGGTGAATCCCCTTTCTCGGACGGATGGGGCAGGTGGCGAACCACCTGCCCCGATCCTGTTGATGTGGCCAGACGGGTCGCTCAGCGAATCGTGCCGGCCAATTCTGCAACGACTGCCACGTTCGACTTGTCGACGATGCCGGCACCGGTATTGATGCTGAATGGTTGGATGCCGAAGTCGAGCAGCATGGCCAGCTCGGCGACGGTCTGGAATCCTTGGATGTAGGGTTCTTGGGTCACCGCTGCTCTGATCGTGCCGTCAGTGATGCCCTCGACGACGGGCTGGCTGATGTCGAACCCTCCGACGATCACATTGTCAGGGCTGAGGCCCGCGTCGCTCAATGCTTGGATTGCGTTGCGGTGCGGTGTGCCCCCCAACGGGATGATGGCTTTGACGTCGGGGTGTCCGATCAGCCATTGGGTCATGTTCTCCAACGCTTCGGCGTCACCCTTGGCGCCGGCCTGGATCATCTCGTATGTCGCGCCCACTTCATCGAGCGCCTTCTTGACTCCCGATCCCCGCTCGATCGCGTACGAGGCGTCGGGCTGCTCGACCGGCAGCAGGACGAGATCGCCCTTGCCGAGCTCGGCCTCTTTCACCATCCGCTGACCGATCAGGTAGCCGGCGGCGGCGAAGTCCTGACCGATGAAGCCCTCGAGGCAGTCGCCGACGGCGCCACCCTGCGTCACGTTGTAGGACATCACGGGAATGCCCGCATCGTGGGCGGCGCAGATGTTCTCGGTGAGCACATCCGGATCACGCACGACCACTGCCATCGCGGCGGGCTGGCTCGCAACAGCGGTGCCGATGAGATCGTTGTAGGCAACGATGTCGGCACCCTCAGGCGTGAACTGGTAGTCGAGGTCGATGTTGAACAGCTGGGCCGCGTCCTGTGCGCCCTGCTGGATCGTGCCCCAGAACGGATCTGACGGAGGGTTGTCGGTCACGAACACGACGCGGCGATTCGTAGCCCGGCTCCCGAGCCCGGAATCGAGGCCCTCGCCGCTCGTCAACTGCACGGTTTCAACCGGCGTGGACGCCGACGAGACCGTGCTCTCCGATGTGGCGCTACTCGCCGCGGTTGTGCCGCTCGTACTCAGCGAAGCGGTGGCGGCAGTGGTGGCCGCCGTGCTCGCTGGCGACGATTTCGAGTCGCTGCTGCAGGCCGCCATCACCATGCCGGTCGATGCGATCAGCGCCAGCATTCGACGCGCGGATGTGATCCGGGACTTACCCATACCCATGTTGTTCCTCCTGAAGAGTGGGAGCCCCCCCATGAGGTCCCGAAGACGGCCTGCGGTTCGGGGAACCGCTCGATCGCTGTGACGATCTTCACATCGATTCATCACGATGTCAATATGTCATTACATGAATGTTGTCACCGGCGCGTTCTCGGCGATCCTGACGCTGCGACCTGGTGATCTGGCGTCAGCCGAGCATGCTGACGAACGCGGCGAACTCCGCGTCGTCGATGTCGAGCACATGTTCCGGCTGCGGGTACTCGCCAGTCGCGATTTCGGCCGCGAACTCGCTGAACGCGGCGATTCGCTCGACTTGCAGGCGGGCGAACTCGGCGTGGAAGTTCCTGTACGACTTGGCGTGCCGAGGTGTGTGCCCGTTGGTGTAACCGAGCACGTCGGTGGAAAACAGGTACTGCGCATCGCACCCGGCGCCGGCCCCCATCGACAACAGCACCAGCGAGGTCCGCTTGGCGAGCTCAGCGGCGACTCGAGCCGGCACGACTTCGATCTCCGCGGCGAACGCCCCGGCATCTTCCAGATCGCGCAACTGTCGGGCGACGAGCGCTGCACCCTCTGCGGTCTTGCCGACCGCACGGAAGCCGCCCGTCCAGGTCCGCTTCGAGGGGATCAGTCCGGTGTGACCGCAGACGGGTATGCCCTCGGTCGCAAGCGCGCTCACGGTTGGCAGTCCTGCTGCGCAGTACACCGCGTCTCCGCCCGTGAGCACGGCATCATGGGCCGCGCGAAGGTAGTCGTCGGTCGTGACCAGATGCCCGTACAGGAGGCCAACGAACACGAAGCAGTCTCCGGCCGCCTCGCGCATCTGTGCATTCCAGATCGGCGTTTCAATCGACAGCAGATCGATGCCCGCGGCCGCCGCGGCGGCGGCCTCCTCGATGGTCTCGACGTGAATCATGGCCAGTTGCCGATGGCCGCGGAGAGCACGGAGGTCGGCGACGGTGCGGCGGGTGCGGTTCATGACATCTCCTGGTGTGCGATCATCCCGTCAACATCGGGCGTGAGCTGGCGGCCTTCATCACGGTCTTCATGTTGACCGTCGGGTCAGCGAGAGCGACGGGATCTGGGCACGCGCGCGCGGCGATCAGCAGTTCGGCGATGCGGATGTCCTTGGCAATTGCCGAGCCCACGCCGACACCGGCGGCGGCGACGATCTTGCCTTCTTCATCGAGTCCGAAGCGTACGAATGCGCCGTCAGCGTGGATCCGCACGAATGTGGTTGTGGCCGCATCGAGGAGTCCAACGATCTGCACGCCGAGATCGAACTGGTCCGACCAGAACCACGGCACTGCCTGATATGTCTCGACCCCGCCGAGGATGGTTGCGGCGACGAGCCGGGCATGATCGTGGGCGTTGCGCCACGCTTCCAGACGAATCCTGCGCCCTCCGAAGAGTGGGTGTGGGAATGAACAGCAGTCACCGATCGCGAAGATTGCGTCGTCCGATGTTCGCAGCTGCGCGTCGACGGCAATGCCGTTGTCGATCGCCAGCCCGGCAGCCGTTGCCAGCTCCGTGTTCGGTACAGCGCCCACGCCGGCCACAACGACGTCGCAGAGCAACGTGTCCGCACCAACGACGATGCCGAGCGTGTCGCCCAGCTCCACGATTCGATCGACGGCAACACCGCACCGCAGATCGACGTGCGCGGCGGCGTGGCGAGCCGCGATGACGTCGGCGATCTCTGAGGGCACAGCGCGTGCCATCAGACGGGGCAGGGCTTCCAACACGGTGACGTCACACCCGCGAAGACTGGCCGCGGCCGCCACCTCCAAGCCGATGAACCCACCGCCGATCACACCGACGCGTGCATCAGGCCGCAATACGGCGCGCAACGCAATCGCGTCGTCGTAGGTACGCAGCAGCAGCGCGTGCCGGCCGCCTTCCATCGGTAGCGCGCGAGGGCGGGCTCCGGTGGCGAGGAGGAGTCGGTCGTAGCCGATCCGGCGACCGTCCTCGAGCTCGATCTCGTGGGCCGATCGGTCGATCATCGCCGCCCGAGTGCCTTTGAGGAACGTGATGTCGAGCGCCTCGCGCTTCGACGGCGACAACACCGCAACAGGGACAGGCATCTCGGCGTCCGTGAGCGCACGCTTGGAGAGCGGTGGCCGTTCGTACGGGTCACGCGCCTCATCACCGACCAACACGATCGACCCGTCGAATCCAGTTTCGCGGAGAGTCGTCGCGGCCAACGAACCACCGTCACCGGCACCGATGACGACAATTCGTTCGATCACGTGATGCCGATTCTCAGCCGACATCGACGAAGACACGTCCGCCTTCGACCCTCACCGGAAAGGTGGACAGGTTCTCGCAGATGGGCGCGCCCTTGCCCTGCCCCGTCGTGTAGTCGAAGCGGCCGTTGTGCTTCGGACACTCGATGATGTGACCCATCACGAGACCATCCGCGAGTCGAACCTGTTCGTGGGTGCACTGGCCGGCGGTCGCGAAGTAGTCGTTCTCCGGCGATCGGTAGATGGCGTACGGGCGGCCCGCGAGCTCGACCGGGATCACATCCTCCTCATCGACATCGCCAGTACCGCATGCATCGATCCATGTGCTCATGTGATGTCGCTCCCCGACGGCGCCGACGATTCTGGGACCACGACGTGGATGAAGACGTTCTGGTCTCGGCGCTGCTTGAACAGGATCGGTACGAACTCGCGATACGCGCTCAACACGCTGACGTACGGCGCCGGAAGGTCGGCCTTGATCTCCTCATGGAGCGCAGGAAGCTGGTGGAACGGAACCATCGGAAACATGTGATGCTCGATGTGGTAGTTCATGTTCCAGTAGATGAACCTGCTGATCGGATTCATGTAGATCGTGCGGCTATTGAGCCGATGATCAGTGACGTTCTCGGCCAGCCCGCCATGTTGAGCCAGGCCGGTGAGCAGGTGATGCCACGCGCCGTACAGCCGTGGCAACCCGATGAGCACCACGGGCAGAATGCTGCCCAAGCTGAAGCAAGCGGCGAGCACAGCGCCGTACAGGACGAGCCACACCCGAGCAACCCGATACACGCTCGCCCGTTCAGACTCGGGTATGTACGTCAGCTCATCGGGCGTCAGTCGCCCGAAGGCGTGTCGCACAGTGGTCGCGAGTAGGTGCGGCGCATCGACCAAGCCGAGGAAGTTCATGGCGATGACGCCGATGCGCGGCGGGCGCATCGCGACGATCTCCGGATCGCGACCGACGATGAGCGTGTCAGTGTGGTGACGAGTGTGACTCCACCGCCACGCGGTCGGGTTCCTGATCATCATGAAACACGCGATCTGGTAGACCACCGTGTTCATCCACGGCGTGCGGAACGCCGTACCGTGACCTGCCTCGTGCCAGCGAGCATCGGACGCCGAGCCGTAAAGGACCCCGTACACCAGCAGCAGGGGCACACACCACCACGACCACCACAGATGCACGGCGAGGCCACCGAGGACGACCATCGACCCCAACCAGACAACAGTGTCGCGGATCGCCCGTCCATCGCTGCGCTGCATCAGCTCCTTCATCCGCTTGCGCTCCACCGGCGTCCGATACCAATCGGCGGTCGCCAGCCCATGTTCCACGGCAAGGCGGCTGTCCTCGCCGATCAGCGAATAGTCACGTTGTCCGATCATCGATGCTCCACGACGGCGTTGTAGCGATTTGTAGCGATGTGGCCGGCCCCCGATTCCCCCGCGCTCTGACTCTGACGCACCGTGAAAAGTTTGTCAATACATAATGTCATAATGATCACCATGACGACGAACCACATCCTCACGCTCACGTGTCCGGACCGCGCGGGCATTGTGCACCGGGTGTGCACCGGTTTGCTCGATGTGAGCGCGAATATCATCGAGAACGCCCAATACAGCGAGCCCGACACGAGCACCTTCTGCATGCGCATGGTCTTCACGACCGACGTCACCGACTCGATCGTCATCCGCTCAACGATCGTTGCCCGACTGGGCGACGACTCAGCCTTCGTTCACGTTCGCCCGGCCGATCATCGGCCGCGTGTGCTCGTGATGGTCTCCAAGTTCGATCATTGCCTGGTCGATCTCCTGTACCGGTGGCGTACGGGCGCATTGCCCGTCGAGATTGCAATGATCGTGTCGAACCATGTGGATTGTGCTCCGCTTGCCGAGGGAGCTGGCATCGAGTTCGTCCACCTGCCGATCTCGGCCGCTTCCAAACCGCAGCAGGAGGCGAGTTTGAAGGCCTTGATCGTCGAGCAGCGGATCGATCTCGTCGTGCTGGCCCGGTACATGCAGGTCCTCAGCGACGATCTGTGTCACTACCTGACCGGCAAAGCGATCAACATCCACCATTCGTTCCTCCCCGGCTTCAAAGGGGCCAAGCCGTACCACCAGGCCCACGATCGCGGCGTCAAACTCGTTGGCGCAACCGCGCATTTCGTCACGGCCGAACTGGACGAGGGGCCGATCATTGAACAAGAGGTTGCCCGCGTTTCGCACACCCACACGGTCGAGCAGCTGGTCAGCCTGGGGCAGGACACCGAGCGCACCGCTCTGTCCCGCGCGGTGCGCTACTGGGCAGAGGATCGAGTCTTGTTGGTGGGCCGCAAGACCGTCGTGTTCGGCTGAAGGACTCGCCGTGCGTTTCTGGATTGCCGTGCTCCTCGGCCTCTGCATCTGCGCCCTCCCGTGCTCCAGCACGACGACCCGAGGGCGCCCGACGAGCGCAGATGACGCAGCAGTCGAGATCATCGCCGACGGATGCCCGAACATCGTCCAGCACGGCGTCGGGCTGCTGATCGAACCGGGCCGGATCCTGACCGCCGCCCACGTGGTGGCTGGCTCCACAACGATCTCCGTACGGCAGGGTGCGACGGTCATCGTCGGCGCGCTCTTGGCTTTCGATCCGGTCAACGACCTCGCGATCGTCGGTGTCGATCTCGCACAGCGCCATCCGGTCTCGCTTTCGATCGGTACGGCAGGGCTGCACGCAGCTGTGGTCGTCTTTCGCGATCACCGGCCCATTTCGATCGAAGCGTTGATCACCCGCCAGGTCATCTTGGAGACGAAAGACATCTATGGGATCTCATCCGTGCAACGCCCGGGGTACGAGGTCCGCACCACCACCATCGTCGGCGGTGACTCTGGCGCAGCCCTCGTGGTCGGCGGAATCGCGGTCGCGATGATGTGGGCCCGATCCCGGACTGACGTTGAAACAGCATGGGCCATTGACCCCGTCCGCGGCGGAGCGATGATTCAAGCTCAACTCACCAGGGGCGAACCCGTCAGTCCTGGTCCGTGCATCGGTTGATCAAAACGCGCTCAATGATCCGTCGCAAAACTCATCACGTCGACCAGAGTCGTCAGCGCGTGTTTGCGGCTGGTTCGTGCCGTTGGAGAAAGCTCCTAGTGGTCGCTGTCGTGGCGGCAGGCGGGGGAAGTCGCTCCCAGGCACTACGTGAACGGCGCCGAAGGCTTCGCAGGCACTGCGGAGCGCGGCTCTCGAACCCCATCCGACGGTGTCGCAATGGAGGCAACGAGCCATCTCGCTCGGCCGACCGAGCAGGTCGGGAGTGCTGCTTGGCCGTCGAGTCGCGCCAGCTGCATCGGGATCAGGCCGAGCGACCATCGTTGGGGCGGTGGAATCGCTCGTCGGCTGCGTCACGGTTGTCCAACGCAACATGCTCCGCCTCCGACGCCCGATCAAGATGCACTCGTTCTGCGCGCGACGAGCGGGCGATTGGCCAACGGTGGCATCGATCAGGGACATGAGCAGACGCCCCACGGTGAATCAGCGACGGCGCTTGAGCAGGCATGATTCCTGTTCAGAGGTAGGAGGCGACGCCGGGAATCGAACCCGGATACACGGCTTTGCAGCACGTTGCCTCCGGACATATCGTCCCAGCTCAGCGCCTATCCTCAAGCTGCCGAGTGGGGGTTGAGGGGTGAGCGAGGCGCGGGCCAGGGGTTCGTCACGGCGAATGACGGTCAACGACGGACACTCCCCCTGCGCCCCGGCCGCGGATCTCGCCCCGGACCAAACGCGCCCGAACGCCGGATCGGTGCGCTGTTCTCAGCGACGCTGTGAGGTTGGCCACAACTGATGTCGCCGATCGCGCACGGATGGCGTTGCTGGCACAGACGCTGTGAGATCGTCTACCACCAGTGTGGACAACCTCACACGGTCACGAAGTCTCAGCGCCAGGCCGGCGCATCCGGCGCGTCACGTAACCGCGGTTGGGATGTGCGCCGATGCGCCTTACGACTTGCCGAGAGCGTCTTCCTGGATGGTCGACATGTCAGTCGGCTTGGGAGCTGGCGATCCAACCGTTGATGTCGACGATCACGTCCGTGGTTACGTTCGAGAACAGACAGATCGTTCCGGCTGCCGATACCGGAGCGAGAACGGCGTTGGCGACGGTCGCGTCGGCATCGAAGTTGACCGATGACACCGACTCGAGTGTCCCGCAGGCGTACACGGTGATGTAACCCGCACCGTCAGGGTTGGTTGCGGTGACGTTCAACGACACCGCGGACACCCCGGTGGCCGGAACCCTGCCGGCGAGATCGGTGACTTGGACCTCGAGGACGTTGCCGCCACCGATCTTGATCTCGGCAACGTCACGCAACGCGTCGGGAGATTGGGCGTGGCGGGTGTCGAAGATGCGGGCCGGGTCGATCGCGTGGAACGCCGAACCGGTCGCCAACCAGCCGTTGATGTCGACGACCAGGTCGGTGGCTTGCAACGAGTAGAAACAGACCGTGCCCGACGGGGACACGGGTGCGATGACAGCGTTGGCGACGGTTTGCCCGGCGACATAGTTGACGCTCGACACGAGAGCACGCGTCCCGCAGGCATACACGGTGATGTACCCGGCGCTGCCGGGGTTGGTGACCACGACGTTCAAGGAGACCGCAGCGACACCTGACGCGGGGACATAGCCGGGGAGGTTGGAGAGTTGCACTTCGAGCATCCCGCCCGCAGCGACCCGAGTCGCTGGGACCGAACGCAGCACCGGCGAGCCGCTGTCGGCGCGGGTGTCGAAAACTCGCTTCGGGCCGACGGCGGAGAAAGCTGCGCCGGTCGCGAACCAGCCGTTGATGTCGACGATCACGTCTGTTGCAGCGTTGGCGTAGAAGCACACGGCACCGGACGCTGACACCGGAGCGATCACGGCGTTGGCGACGGTGCGCCCGGCAGCGAAGTTGACACTCGAGACCACTTCGCGGGTGCCGCAGGCATAGACGGTGATGTACCCGTCTGCGGTCGCCCCGTTGGAGGTGACGTTCAACGAGACCGCTCCGACACCGGACGCCGGCACGAAGCCTGCAAGGTCGGTCATCTGCACCTGCAGTTCGACGGGACCGCCGATCGGGGTTTTGGCGACCGTGCGCATCGCGTCAGGTGACTGTCCGGGCCGGGTGTCGAAAACTCGCTTCGGGCCGACCGACACGAACTCTGCCGACGCGGGCACCGGCGTCGCCGGCGGCTGTGTGGTCGGCGGCTGTGTGGTCGTCGGCTGTGTGGTCGTCGGCGGTTGTGTGGTCGGCAGCTGGGTGGCGGTTGGTGACGTGCTGACTGTGATCGTTTGGGTGCCCGTTCCGGTGTTGCCGGCCGGGTCGACGATCGAGATCGTCACCGTGTTCGCGCCCTCAGGTAGCGGCTGTGGCGGGGTGACCGTCCAGGTGCCGTCCGAGGCGACGGTGGTCGTCAAGGTCTGCCCGGCGACGGTCACGGTGACCGTCGAACCTGGGGGGATCCCGCCACCGCTGATCGGCGGGGTCGAATCGGTCGTTGTGATCGAGCCGCCACCATTGACGACAACGACCGGTGCGACGGTGTCGACGGTCAGTGACTGTGAGGCTGCGCCGGGGTTCCCACCGACCGCCGAGACGGTCACGTTGACCGTGTAGACGTCGTCGTTGAGGTGAACGGCGGTCACTGACCATGCGCCGTTGACTGCGGTGGTGGCCAATGTCTGCCCGTTGACGGTGACGGACAGCATTCGGCCGTCGGCGGCGCCGGTGGTTCCCGAGATCGTCGGGGTGTTGTCGTTCGTCGAACGGTTCGGGCCACCGTTGATCAGGATCGGTGTCGGCGTGGTCGAATCGACCGTCAACACCTGGGTTGCGGTGCCGATGTTGCCGTCGGCGTCGGTGACCGACACGGCGGCGGTGACGGTCGAGTTCTCGATGTGGGCGGCGGTCACGTTCCATGATCCGCCGGGCTGCACGAAGGCGTGCAGTGTCTGGCCGTCGACGGTGACGGTGACCTGGGACCCGGCCTGCGCGTTCGTCATGCCGGCGATCAGCGGCGTGTCGTCGTTGATTTCGGTGGACTCGCCACCAGTGATGGTGACCGTCGGCGGGAACGCGTCGACCTGCAGCGACTGGTTGGCGTTGCCGGTGTTGCCGGCCGCGTCGGTGACGGTCACGAACACGACGTGAGGGCCGTTGAGGACCGTTGCCGCGGTCACTGTGAACGTCCCGCCGGCGGAGAGTCCTGCCTGCAGCGTCTGCCCGTCCACGTGAACGACGACACTCGAACCGGCAGGCGCGTCAGGTGACGAACCGGTGATCGTCGGTGTCGCGTCCGCGGTGGTGCGTGACGGGCCACCATCGATGATCACGGACGGAACCGTCACATCGACGGTCAGCGTTTGGGTGAACGACGCGATGTTGCCGGCCGGGTCGGCGACCGTGGCGACGACACTGTGCGAACCTGGGGCGAGTTGGGTGCCTGGGGTCACGTTCCACGTGCCGTCGCTTTGAACGAGGCCGGTCATTGCCGGGCCACCGTCGATCGAGACGTTGACGATGACACCGGCAGCGACGGCCGCGGCGCCGGCGATCGTCGGCGTGAGGTCATTGGTGGCGTCGGTGGCGCCGGGCAGGATCGTGATGGCCGGAGCCGCGGTGTCGACGGCGAGGACCTGGGAGGTCGTTGCTGTGTTCCCGGCGATGTCGGTGGCCGACACAGAGATGTTGTGGGTCCCGTCACCGAGGGCCGGGCCGGTGTAGGTCGCAAACCAGGTCTCGCTGGCGCGGGTGACCGGCTCGACGTTGCCGCCGTCGATGGTCACGGTGACGGTCGAGTCCTCGTCGGCGAACCCGGACAGTGTCGGGGTCGGGTCGTGGGTCAATGTGTTCGAGGTGATCGACACGGCTGGGGCGGTTGTATCGATCGTCAAGGTCTGGGCGGCAGTGTTCTGGTTGCCGGCCGGGTCGGTGACCGTGGCGACGACTGTCCACTCACCGACAGACAGGCCGTTCGGGGACAGGTTCCAAGTCAGGTCGGCTTGCACCAGAGTGGTCCGGGTGATCGTCGCCGCTGGCGTCGCGCGGGTGAAGACGATCGTGACCGGTTGCCCCGCGGCGATGTCGGTGGTTCCCGAGATGGTCGGTGACACGTCGTTGGTGGTCGCGGTGGCGTCACCGTCGATGGACACCGCAGGCAGTGTCGTGTCGACCTCAAGATCCTGGGTGGCTGAGCCGACGTTGCCGGCCGCATCAACCGAGCTGGCGACGATGGTGTGAACCCCGTTGATCAGCTCCGGGCTTTGGAACGACCACACGCCGGTCGATGACGGCGTCGCAGTCTGGGTCTGGGCGACACCGTCGATGGTGATGGTCACCGTCCTCGGCGCGCGGGCGCTGGTGAGCCCAGTGATCAACGGGGACGAATCGGTCGAATAGGCCGCGGCGCCACCGTCGATCTCCACCGACGGCGGAGCGGAGTACAGCTGGGTGCTCGACATCGTGATCGCACCGGTCAGCGATGTCAGCCGTCCGCTGACGGTCGACCCGTAACCGGAATCGACGGCGGTGCCGGCCATCAACGTGCCGACGAATTTTGTGTTCGCACCGATGCCGCCGGCTCCGACGACCTGCCAGAACACGTTCTTGGCCTGGGCGCCGTTGATCAGGGTCATGGTGGTGCCGGCGCCGAGGGCGAGGGCGCCGTGAATCTGGAAGATGAACACCGCGTCAGGGTGGCCTTCACCGTCGATGGTGAAGCTGCCGCCGGCGGCCGTCCCCGACGCGGCAGCGGACGAATGGACACCTGGGCCGGCGGTCTCGCCACCGAGATCTGCCGCGAGCGTCGCGGCGGCGGTACGTCCTGCAGCGTTGTTGTAGGCGGCCTGCAGGTCGGTCATCATTGCGCTGACATCGGGGGTGTAGACGGTGCCTTCGATGATCCCGCCAGGGAACCCGGTCAGGGCGCCGCCCGCGCCGACGTCGCCACGGATCACGGTCACAGGCGTCGGGGCGGCGTTGCCGACCGCTGCCGGACCGAGGACTCCGAACGTGGCGACCAGACCGAGCGGGACCGCGGCGACAGCGACGAACGGGTCGGCGGCGCGCACCGCGGACGGCCCGGCACCAACCGCGGCGATCGTGCTGGCCACGGCAACGATCGCGACGACCGCAGCGCGAACCAACGAGTGCGTTGCTGCACGAGCGATGCGGGTCGGTCGTGTTCTGCACGGCTTGGTTCCGGACTGCGTAGCGAGTGACATCGACTCGACCCCTTGCTCGTGGCGGCTCTGAGGTGTCCCCGCATCCAAAGCCACGGAGCAAGCCGCGCGATCCGCGCCCGCCGAGTGGCGGTCCAGGGCTGCATTGCGAACTGCTGACATGACGGCTCCTCTTGGTTGGCGAAGAGGCGTCGAGCCTGAACACAGGGCGCCGATCAACAAGACCGCACCCAAACCAGGCGTCCCCACGGGACCACACCTAATCATCGGCACGCGAAGTCACAAAGTGAAGCCCGTCCGCCCAGACACCGGGCCGAACTGTCCTGGTCACAATGCGGAAAGGCGCCAATAATCTCGTTCGACATCACTGTAGCACCTCGTGCTACAGTGATGTCATGAGCAAGACGATCACACAACGCGAACTCAGAAACGACAGCGGCGAGATCATGCGTCTGCTCGATCAGGGCGAGACGTTCACCGTGACCCGCAACGGTGTCCCCGTCGGCGAACTTGCACCGCTGCGCCGCAACCGCTTCGTGACGGCTGACGCCGCGATCGCGATGTTCCGCAACGCCCCTCGCATCGACCCCGAGCGGTTCCGGGCAGATCTCGATTCGATCGCCGACCAAGACCCCGACCCTCGTGCCTGAGCAGCGCAGAGCCCGCGGGCTCCTCGACACATCCGTCGTCATCGACATCGAAACGCTCTCGCCGTCGCAGTTGCCTATCGAGGTCGCGATCAGCGCGATCACGATGGCCGAACTCGCGGCCGGCCCCCATGCAGCGACCGACCCTGACGAACGCGCACGACGGCAGGACCGGCTCCAGCGCGCTGAAGCCGCATTCGATCCACTGCCGTTCGACGCGGACGCCGCACGCGCGTACGGTCGCATCTACTCATCCGTCATTGCCGCCGGTCGAAAGGCGCGCGGATCCCGAGCAATCGACCTTCTGATCGCTGCCGCCGCGTGCGCTGCGAACCTTCCGCTCTACACACGAAATCCCGACGATTTCGCTGGTCTCGACAACCTCGTAGAGATCATCGCCCTCGCTTGAGGAGCCGTCCCCCCAACGACACAGAACGCGCGACCAGAATGACAGCGTCGCCTGCTCGACAATGCCGCTCAGATCGGCGCATCCGGCGCGCCGTCCGACTCGCGTTGCGGGCACTCGGGCTCGGCGCTGTGATCGCGATTCGCACGAGTATGCGTGCCTCGTCCGCTCGTTGGGCGATGCGTTCGATCCGACCGAAGCCGTCCAGGAGGAAATCATCGCCGCCAATCGGCGTTGGAGCACGGTGTCCACCGATGACGATCCTTCACCTGCCGACTCGCGGAACCGTCGATCGTCGCTCACGCGGGGCGAACGCTGTGTGGGCCACCGGTTCGCGTCTGTGTGCTGATATCACGTCGACGCGCCGCAGACGCCGATTACTACCGATGTGAACTCGGTCCACCGGGTGCGCACGGTCCCCGCTTCACGCGAAGTCTGCCGCGGTGAGGCCATCGGGATGGCCCGGCGGCCACTCCACCAACTCGATCCGATAGCCGTCGGGGTCGGTCAGCC
>Ga0075364_10000743_pt1 | contig 17096 bp, 10 predicted proteins | sample EndMetdeltDD1764_FD_71517 | JGI IMG/M metagenome (GOLD analysis project Ga0075364, IMG submission 71517) | Populus endosphere microbial communities from Tennessee, USA - Endosphere MetaG P. deltoides DD176-4 | ecosystem: Host-associated > Plants > Roots > Endosphere | place: USA: Tennessee...
CACGACGACGCGACGGGCCGACGTGCGGACGACGAGCGAGCTGGCGGCCCGCCTCGCCGCCGTCGCCCCCGGGCCCCTCGACCTGCCGGCCGATCGGGTGCGGATGCGGATCATCAGCGCGGGAGGCGACGAGTGGCGATGACCGAACCACTCGCGCCGCGCGGGCCCAACCCGACGACGGCACCGGCCGGACCACCGTCCGCGCCCCCCGTCGCGCCGGCGCCGACCGAGCACGACGCCAGCCTCGTGACCCAGCTGCTGGCCCTGATCACCGTGGGCGTGACCCTCGGTGCGCTGGCGGCCATCGCCCACCTGTCCGGCGGCATCACCGTCGCGCTGTTCGCGGCGATCGTCGTCGGCGTGTGCATCGGGCTGGTGGTGGACCTCCGGGCGTGGTGCCGTCGGCTCCCCGGCATCGTCGGCGGCCTGCTCGTCGTGGCCGTGCTCGGGGTCGTCCTGCTCGTCGCCTTCCAGGGCACGCCCGAGGTCGCCGTGCTCGCGCCGATCGCCGCGCTCGTGGTCGTGGGCATCGACTGGTACTGGGTCGAGCGCCTCCGCCTCGTCGTCTGGTTCACCGCACCCGTCGTGCTGATGCTGGCGGGGGCCGAGCCCCCGGCGTCGGTGGCGGTGGGGGCGCTGTGGCTCCTCGCCGCGCTGGGCACCCACGGATCGGCCGAGCGCGACGTGGCGCGGGGTGAGGAGCTGCCCCGGGCGTGGGGCGCGACGAGCCGACCGGTACGGCGCCCGGCGCAGGGCCTCGTCGCCGCGATCGCTGTCGGCGTCGGCGTCGGGCTGCTCGCCGCGCTGCTGATCGACCTGGCGCTGCTCGAGCGCCCGCCGGTGACCCCGCCGGTGCGCCCGCCCGACCTGGCGGCGGGCTCGCACGGGCTCATGCCGCGCGACCTCGACGGCGACGGACGGGCCGACCGAGGCGACGGCCGACCGTCCGACACGCTCACCGATCGTTCCGGCGGCGCCGGCGGCGGGAGCGAGGGGAGTGAGGGGAACGCGGGCGGCTCGGGGAACGCCGGTGGATCGGGGAGCGCCGGTGGATCGGGGAACGCGGGCAACGCGGGCAACGCCGGCGGCTCGGGCGCCGGCTCGGCGTCGTCGGGCGAGGGCTCGACGGGCAACGGTTCGACAGGCAACGGCTCGGCGGGCAACGGTTCGGCGTCGGGTGGAGGTTCCGCGTCCGGCGGCTCGGGTTCCGGGTCGAGCTCCGGCTCGGGCACGGGTTCCGGCTCGGGCACGGGTTCGGGTTCCGGCACGGGGTCCGCCGGCGACGGCTCGTGCGAGCGGGCGCGAGGTTGCGTCGCCGTGCCCGGCAACGGGCGCATCGTGGTCGACGAGTCGGGCCGGCCGGTGGTCGACACCGACGGCGACGGCAACCTCGACGTCCACCGCGACGGCCGCCTCGGCATCGACGCCGACGGCGACGGCCGCATCGGCTCGTACGACACGAGCGAGATCATCGTGGACGCCGACGGGGACGGGCGCATCGCCATCGACTCGGACGGCGACGGCATCGTCGACCGCAGCGAGCCGGGCTCCATCGGCCTCGACACCGACGGCGACGGCGTCGTCGACCAGAACGGCACCGGACGCGTGGGCGTGGACGTCGACGGCGACGGCGTCCTCGACGACATCGACCCCAAGTGGATCGTCGTCCCCGACGGCTCGCCCGCGCTGCCCCAGGTCCCCGGTGCGGCCCAGCCCGGTTCGGGCCCCGACGTGGTCGTCGCCGACGGCGTCGACCCCGACGGCCGCTCGGGTGATCCCGCGGGCCAGACCGGCGGCGCCGGCGGTTCGTCCTCCTCCGGGCAGTCGAGCGGCGCCGGCGCGGGTGGAGGATCGACGAGCTCGACGTCCGAGACGCCGCACGCCCAGGGTTCGGTGGCGGGGATCGCCTGGTTCCTCCTGGCGATCGCGCTCCTGGCTGTCGCGGGGGTCGCCATCTGGTTCCTCCTGCGCCGGCGCCGCGACGAGGACGACGACGAGGTCGACCCGCTGGCGTCCAAGGTGTGGGCCCGCTCGTTGCTCGAGCAGCTCGAGGACGCGGGCTCGGCGCGCGGTCGACGCCGGCGATCCGACGAATCGATCGTCGCCTACGGGCGCGCCCTGGTCGCCGGCGCGCTGCCCGACGAGCGTGTCCTCGACGTGGTGTCGGCCGTCGACCGTGACCTGTTCGGTCCCGTCAGCCTCAGCGAGTCCGAGCGGGCGCAGGCCGAGCGGGCGCTGGCCGGCGCGGCTGCGGCGTACCCGCCCGGTTGGCAGCAGGCCCGGGACGAGGCCGAGCGCCTGGCGATGGACGGCGCGGCACCGTCCCCCTGACCGTGGCGCGCCCGGGACGTCGGTCGCGCGGGGACGTTGCCGGCATCTCCGGGTCCGCGCGCTGCCTACCCCGGACGACGACGCGCGGGCGGCCGTGGCCCTCGACGTGGAGAGCCGACGCCGTTCACGCCGTGACCGGCGTCCGGGGTAGAACGGCGGGATGGCCGCGCCGTCCCCCGACCAGTCCATCGCCGACCTCCTGAGCCGATCGCTCCAGGCCGCCGGCGTCACCCGCGTGTTCGGTGCGCCGAGCTCGGACATCGTCGGCATCCCCGGCCTCAGGCACCTGCGGGTCGATGACCCGGTGCTCGCCGCGCTGCTGGCCGACGCCCACGGGCGCGTGACCGGCGGCGCCCACCCCGGTGCCGCGCTGCTGCCCGGGGGCCGCTTGCGGGTCGGCTCGCAGCCCGGGCTCGCCGTCGACGCCGTCACGGTGAGCGACGCCCACCTGCTGCCCGAGCTCATCGCCGCCGCCGGCCACGGACCGGGCTTCAACGCCGTCGAGCTCGTCCTCGATCTCGACCTCGACGCGCCCGCCCCGGACGACGTCGAGCCGGTGACGTTCGGGCCCAGCGGGCGCCACGTCACCCTGTCGCCGACGCTGGCCGACCTCGGGCTGATCGTGCTCGCCGGATCCGGTGTGGTGCGGGCCGGCGCGACCGAGGCGCTGCGGACGTTCGCCGCGCAGACGGGCCTGCTGGTGGCGACGACCCTCGGCGCCGTCGGCGTCCTTCCCGCTGACGACCCGCAGTTCGCGGGTGTGGTCGGGGTGCAGGACGAGGACTTCGCGCTGGCCGGCATCACCGAGGCGCCGGTGGTCGTGGCGGTCGGCGTCGATCCCGCCGAGGCGCCGGCCGATCGCTGGGCCCACCGGCAGGTGCTCGAGGTCGAGCCCGCGCAGCTCGGGGCGCTCGCCTACAACTGGCCCGCGCCCGAGGGGCCTGCGCCCGTGTCGCCGCTGCGCGACGCGCTCGACGAGCTCGTGGCGACGTTGGGCCGCCAGTCCTCGGTGCCGCTGACCCCGGCGCGCGCCGTGGTCGACCTCGTGGCCACCCGGCCGCGCGGTTCGATCATCACCGCGGACCCCGGTCCCGCCGCGCTGTGGTTCGCCCGGGCCGCCGCGCTCGACGACCCGTCGTCGGTGGCGCTCCCCGCCGTCGGGCTCCACGGCTTCGCGGTGGCCGGCGCCATGGCCGCGGCGCTCGACGAGCGGCCCGCCATCGCGGTGACGACCCACCCGTTCGACGCGGTCACCGAGGCGCTGCTCGAGCTGGCGGGTCTGGTCGGCTCGCGGTTCACGATCGTGGAGTGGGGAGCCGACGTCGAGTGGGCCGAGGCCACCGCCCACCGCGCCGCGCTGCGAACGGCGTTCGGCACGACGGCGTCGGCCACCGAGCCCGCCGACGGGATCACCCACGTGCCCGTGCCCGTCGACCTGGCGCTCACCCGCGCGCTGTTCGACGCCGTCGGCCCGGCCACCGCGTGGCAGCCCTCGCCCCGCCCCGCCTACGACTGGCGCGACCCGAGCTGAGCGGTCACCACGTGCGGGCGGCGCCCCTGAGCCGGCCACGGGGCTCGGCCACCGGGAACCAGAAGATGATCAGCCACCCGACGCACCCGAGGCACGCGCCGAGCACGAAGCCGAGCAGCACGCGCCGCTTCATGATCCCGATCAGCCCGCCGATCACCCCGCTCGGGAAGGCGTAGCCCAGCACGTACGCGAACGACAGGTGGTAGCGGGACGCGATGGCCGAGACCACGACGACGAGGAAGGCCACGGCGCCGACCGCCAGCACCCAGTTGCCGATGCGGCCGTAGCGCTCGACGAAGCCGGGCCCCGCCGGCCCGGTGTGGACGGGCGCCGGGGCCGGTGGGGGTGCCGCCCCGGCGGTCGAGCCGCAGATCCTGCAGCGATCCCAGTCCGGTTGCAGGAACGCGCCGCACCCGGCGCACGTCGCCATCATCGTCGCTCGCACCTCCACCACCGACCGGACACCACCCTCACCGTCGGCCAGGCGTCGCCGACGTTGAGCCGTCGGGGCGAACGCAGGGCTTGGTCCCGGCTCACTAGAACGTGTTACAGTTTTGCCGATCGCAGCAGGCAGCCGTCGAAAGGCAGTCGTCGATGGAATTCGGCATCTTCGCCCAACTCTTCGTCCCGTACTCGGAGCGCAACGTCGACCCCGACGCCGAGCACAAGCGCATCATGCGCAACGTCGAGGTCGGCATCGCCGCTGATCGCGCCGGCATCAAGTACGTGTGGTGCCCCGAGCACCACTTCCTCGACGAGTACAGCCACATGCCCGGGCCCGAGGTGTACCTCTCGTACCTCGCCGCCAAGACCGAGCGGGTGCACGTCGGCTCGGCCATCTTCAACATCACGGCCAAGGTCAACCACCCCGCCCGCGTGGCCGAGACGGTCGCGCTGCTCGACAACATCACCGACCGCCGCTTCGAGTTCGGCACCGGCCGGGGCTCGTCGACGACCGAGGTGCACGGCTTCGACATCGCCGACGTCAACGAGACCTCGGCGATGTGGGACGAATCGATCCGCGAGATCCCGAAGATGTGGAAGAAGGGCACGTACTCGTACGAAGGCGAGTACTTCCGCCTGCCCGAGCGCGAGGTGTTCCCCAAGCCGTACGGCAAGAGCCACCCGGCCATGTGGGTCGCCGCCGGCAGCCCTCCGACGTTCGCCAAGGCCGGGCAGATGGGTCTCGGTGCCTTCTGCTTCACGCACGGCACGCCCGACAAGATCGAGCCGCTCATCCACAACTACAAGGCCGCGATCGAGACCGCCGAGCCGGTGGGCGACTACGTCAACGACAACATCATGGTCGTGACCAACATGGTGTGCATGGAGGACCGCGAGGCCGCCTTCGAGGCCGCCGTCGCCAGCGGGATGAACTACTACACGAGCCTCCAGATGCACTGGCTCGACAACATCCCCAAGCCCGCGGGCTACCCGGTGTGGCCCGATCGGATCCCCGAGCCGACGGTCGAGCAGCTGAAGAAGGCGTCCGAGATCGGCATGGTCGCGATCGGCGATCCCGATGACTGCGCCAAGGCCATCCGCCGCTGGGTGGACATCGGTGCGGACCAGCTGTGCTTCTCGCCGACGACCAACTTCATGCCGCAGGAGCAGATCGTGGCGAGCATGGAGCTGTTCGGCAAGGAGGTGCTGCCGCAGTTCGACAAGGACCCGGTGCACCGCACGACGCAGTTCCGCCAGGACTACGAGGCGACGCTCGCCTGACGTCGCGCTGCGCGAGGCTCACCGGTCATGGGGGACGTGCCGGACACCTACAACTTCGCCGACGTCTGGGAGGCGGTGGTCCCGCGCGTCGCCGAGCGCACCGCGCTCGTGTGCGGCGACCGTCGCCTGACGTACGCCGAGCTCGACGATCGGGCCACGGCGCTGGCCCGGTGGATGCGGGCCCGCGGCGTCGGCCCCGGTGACCACGTCGGGCTCTACCTGATCAACACCCCGGCCTATGTCGAGGCGTTCCTGGCGTGCTTCAAGCTCCGGGCCGTGCCGATCAACGTCAACTTCCGCTACGTCGCAGGTGAGCTGGCTGCGCTGCTCGACGACGCCGCGGTCGTGGGCGTGCTCCACAACGGGGAGTTCGCAGACCGGGTCGCAGCCATCCGCGACGATCTGCCGGCGGTGACCTGGTGGCTCGACGTCGACGACGAGGACTCGTACGAGGGCGCGCTCGCAGCCGGCGTCGGTGACGAGCCGTTCGGGCCGCGGTCGGACGACGACCACTACGTGATCTACACGGGCGGCACCACGGGCCGCCCCAAGGGCGTCGTGTGGCGCCACGAGGACGCGTTCTTCGCCTGCCTCGGTGGGGGTGATCCGAGCCGCCTCCACGGACCCGTCACGTGTCCGGCCGACGTCGTCGACCGCATCAACGAGCATCCGCTGGTGTTCTTCCCGAGCGCGCCGCTCATGCACGCCGCGGGCCAGTGGACGACGCTGTCGTGGCTCTACGCCGGCGGCACGATCGTGCTCGTGCCGGGATCGTTCGATGGTGCAACCATCTGGCGGACGATCGAGCGCGAGGGCGTCAACGTCATCACCGTGACCGGTGACGCCACCGTGCGCCCGCTCGTCGACGCGTGGGACGAGCACGGGCCCTTCGACGTGTCGTCGCTGTTCTCGGTCGGGTCGGGCGGTGCGCCCCTCACCCCGGCGCTCAAGGCCCGCCTCCGGGCGGTCGTGCCCAACTGCGTGATCGCCGACGGCTTCGGATCGAGCGAGACCGGCGCGCAGGGCTCGAACCGGCTCGGACCGGGCGACGACCACCAGTCGGCGATCGTGTTCACGTCGATGGGCGGCGACACCGCGGTCCTCGATCCCGACACCCGCCGGCCGGTCGTGCCCGGCGACGGCGTCGTCGGGCGGGTGGCCCGCCGGGGGCACATCCCGCTCGGCTACCACCGCGACCCCGAGGGCACCGCGCAGCGCTTCGTGACCATCGACGGCGAGCGCTGGGTCATCACCGGCGACCACGCGACCGTGGGCGAGGACGGCTCGATCGTGCTCCTCGGTCGCGGCTCGAGCTGCATCAACACCGGCGGCGAGAAGGTCCACCCCGAAGAGGTCGAGGCGGCGCTCAAGGCGAGCGCCGACGTGTACGACTGCATCGTCGTCGGCGTCCCCGACGACCGCTGGGGCCAGGCGGTGGCCGCCGTCGTGCAGCCGTCGCCGGGCGTCGAGGTCGACGCCGAGCGCCTGCGGGTCCACTGCCGCGAGCTCCTCGCGGGCTACAAGGTGCCCAAGTCGTTCACGTTCGTGGACCGGGTCGAGCGGTCGCCGGCGGGCAAGCCGGACCTGCGCTGGGCGGCGTCGCTGGCCACCGCCACGGCGGCCAGCTGAGGGGAGAACCACGTGACGCAGGGCGCTGGGCGGCTCGCACCGGTCTTGTTAGGGTTGCCTACCATGTTGACCGGGAGCACCCTCCGCCGTCGCGCCCTGCTCCTCCTGCTCCCGGGGATGGTGGCGCTCGCCGCCTGCTCGAGCACGACCCAGCAGGCCGCCGACGCGCCGCCGGCCACCGGGGCGACCGGCGCGAATGGCACCGCCGACGGCACGACGGCCGGCTCACCGGGCGCCGGGTCGACGAGCTCGGTGGGCGGGTTCGCGATCGCCACGGTGCCCGAGCGCCGCGACGTCCAGCACCTGCACTACGAGATCGGCCCGCTCGAGATCCAGCCGGGCCAGAACAACATCACCTACTCGGCCGAGGCCGGCTACCCGACGGTGCCCAAGCCGGCCGAGGACGGCTACATCACCCGCATCAGGGCCAACCTCGAGCGACCCGACGGGACCGTGCCCCCGGTCGACGTGATCCACCTCCACCACGGCGTCTGGGCCAACGTGAGCGGCCGCCCCAACCCGGCCAACGCCGAGCTGTTCTTCGCGGCGGGCGAGGAGAAGACGGACACGATCCTCCCGGCGGGCTACGGCTACAAGTACCGGGCGAGCGACCGCTGGATCATCAACTACATGCTCCACAACCTCCTCTCGACGCCGGACGAGGTCCGCATCACGTACGACATCGACTTCGTGCCGATGCGCTCGGACGGCGCCAAGGAGATCACGCCCGCCCGCCCGATCTGGATGGACGTGCGAACCGGCGAGATCTACCCGGTGTTCGACGTGCTCAAGGGCAGCGGCACCGACGGGACCTTCACGTACCCCGACCAGGCCGCCGACCCCTACGACGGCCGGCGGCCGATGAACGAGTGGACGGTCGATCGCGACGGGGTGCTCATCGGCACCGGCGGCCACCTGCACCCGGGCGGGCTGCACACCGACATGTACGTGACGCGCCCGGGAGCCGGCGCCACCGCGACCGACGCGGCCAAGGCATCGATCACGGGCGACCGTGCGCACGTCTTCCGCTCGGAGGCGCAGTACTTCGAACCGGCCGGGGCGGTGTCGTGGGACGTGGCCATGTCGGTCACGCCGCCCGAGTGGAAGGTGGCGGTCGAGGCGGGTGACACCGTGTCGGTCACCGCGACCTACGACACGGCGCGGGCGTCGTGGTACGAGTCGATGGGGATCATGGTCATGTGGATGGCCGACGGCGACGCCGGCACCGATCCGTTCGTCGCGCCCGTCGACGTCAAGGGCGTGCTCACCCACGGGCACCTGCCCGAGAACGACAACCACGGCGGGCAGCCCAGCGACCTGTTCCTGGACCTCACGGCGGCGCCCAGCGGTCCCACCACCGGCACGGTCGGCATCACCGACTTCGTCTACGCGCCGGGCGACATGGCCGTCGGCGTGGGCAGCTCGGTGCCCACGGTCGCGCCTGGTGGTTCGATCCGGTTCGTCAACAACGAGGCCACCGCGACCACTGCCGGCGTGTGGCACACGATCACGGCGTGCAAGGCGCCGTGCAACGCGGCGACGGGCGTCGCGTACCCGCTGGCCGACGCCGACGTGCAGTTCGACTCGGGCGAGCTCGGTGACGCCGGCGACCCCACCGCGGGGCGCCTCGACTGGACGACGCCGACGGACCTGGCCGACGGCACCTACACGTACTTCTGCCGCATCCACCCGTCGATGCGCGGCGCCTTCCGCGTCGAGGGCTGAGCAGCCGAGCCGCCGAGCGTCGCAGCCGACTCGATCAGGCGTGGGCGTCGGAGCGCGCCCGGATGCCGTAGGCGGCGAGCGTCGCGGTCACCGAGCGGTCGCGGCCCCGTGCCAGCGCGTCGCGGAACGCCGCCGGTTCGAGCTCGCCGCGCACCACCGGGTCGAGCACGATCCCGTGCAAGACGTGGTTCGCGGTGGCGTTGAAGCGGCGCGTCCGGGCCAGGCCGAGCAGCTCGGCGGCCGTCGTCGCATCGCCGCCGCAGACCTCGGCGTACGCGAGCGCCAACATGCAGTCGCCCTCGATCCGGTACCCCTCGCGGTCGGCGATCTCGAGGGCCCGGGCCAGCTCCTCGCGCCCCGACACCCCGTCGATCATCTGGGTCATGGCGAGCGAGAACGACGTCAGCCACGTCTCGGTCAGGCCGATGTGGCGGAGGTACACGTACTGGTCGGCGATGCTCCGCTCGGCCCGGCCGGGGTCGCGCCGCGCCAGCCCGTACATCCACGACGTCCAGTTGAGGATGAACCGCTCGTAGCCGTCGTCGCTGCACCCCGCCTCCAGGGCCTCGAGGCGCCCGTGGAGGTCGGCGCGGTCCGGGTCGCCCAGGTGGGCGACGACGCCGAAGACGCGCACGAGGTTGCGCAGGCGCTCGTCGGTCGACCGCGCCAGCACCTCGGCCAGCGCGTCGTCGGCCGCGGCAGGGTCGAGCAGGTGGCGCAGCGACGAGATCTGCAGGGCGATCGCGTGAGCGACGGGGTCGAGGTCGGCGGCCAGCGCGGCCGCCCGGTCGGCGGCGTCGATCATCTCGACGAACGCGCCGTCGCCCAGCGCGATGTCCGCCCGCAGCACCGCGACCCACGCAGCCAGGCCCGGATCGGAACCCGGGTCCGGGGCGTCGAGGGCGTCCAGCCAGGTGTGGCCCTCGGCGCACCCGATCGAGTTGCGCCACAGGAAGGCGCGGGCGACGGCCAGCTCGGTGGCGTCGGTGAGGTGGCCGCCCTCGAGGCTCGCCCAGAACGCCTGGCGGGCGTCGTCGGCGGCGTCGCGCTGGCGGGCCGCCAGCCGACCGGATGCCCAGCGGTCCATCCGCGAGCTCGTCGTGGCCCGTTCGACCATCCAGCGGCGGTGCCGCTCGAACGCCGCCGCGTGCTCATCGGCGGCGCGGAGCTCGTCGATGGCGAAGGCGCGGATCGTCTCGAGGAGCCGGTAGGCGGTCGTCCCCGGATCCCGCACGACGAGGCTCTTGTCGACGAGGGCGGCGAGCGTCTCGTCGACGTCCGCGACGTCGAGCACGGGGCCGAGCCCGTGCACCGCGTCGAGGTCGAAGCGGGCGGGGAACACGCTGAGGCTGCGCAGGAGGCGCTGCTCGTCGGCCTCGAGCAGGCTGTAGCTCCAGCCGACGGCGTCGTGCATCGTCTGGTGCCGCGACGCGCGACGTCCGGGCCGGGCGGCGACGTCAGCGGGGGCGTCGCCGAGCCGCTTGTGCAGCTCGGGGAGGCTCCACCGACGCAGCTGGCCGGCGGCCAGCTCGAGCGCGAGCGGGAGGCCGTCGAGGCGGGTGCACACGTCCACGATCATCGAGTCGGCGGCGTCCCACTCGACCCGCGGTTCAGACTGGCGGGCGCGGGCGACGAACAGCTCGGCGGCGTCCGCGCCGAGGGGCTCGATCGGTACGAGGTGCTCGTCGGCGAGGCCCAGCGGTTCGCGACTCGTCGCCAGCACGTGCGTGCTCGCCGCCGAGCCGAGCAGGTCGTGCACGAGCGCGGCGGCCGCGTCGACGACGTGCTCGCAGTTGTCCATGACCACGAGGACCGACCGGTCGCCGAGGTGGCGGGCGAGCTCGGTCCCCGAGCGCGACGCGTCGCCCTCGACGCCGAGCCCTCGGGCGGCCAGCACGAGGACGTCGTCGTCGGTGCGGGCCGGGACGAGGTCGACGAACACGATCCCGCCGTGCCAGCGGCGGCTGCCCCCGTGGGCGACGGCGAGGGCGACGCTGGTCTTGCCGACGCCCCCGGGCCCGATCAGCGTCGTGAGGGGCGCCCGCTCGATGGACGCCGCCACGGCCGCCAGCGTGCCGTCGCGCCCGATGAGCGTGGTGCGCAGGGCGGGCAGCGAGCTCGGGCGAGCCGGACCGGTCCCGGGCCGACCGGGAGCGCCCGCCCGGGCGCCGTCGTCCTCGCCGCGCCCGCCGTGGTCCTCGCCGTCGGTCCCGTCGGCGCGGGCGTCGACCGCGCCCACGAAGCGGTAGCCGATGCCGTGCACGGTCCCGATCAGGCGCTGCGCCGTCCCGTCGTCGCCGATGGCCTTGCGGGCCGCCTTGATGCGCGACGTGAGCGTCGACTCGGATACGAACCGATCGCCCCAGAGCTCGTCGAGCAGCTCCTCCTTGGGCACGACCCGGTCGCGGTGCAGCAGCAGGTGGCGGAGCACGCCGAACACCTGCGGCTCGACGTGGATGGCGCCGTCGGGCCCGGACAGCAGGTGGCGGCCGTCGTCGAGGTGGTACCCGTCGAAGGCGAACAGCACGCCGGGATCATCGCACCCCGCGCCGGGTTCCGGAGGCGGGCCTGATGGGCGGGCCGCTCGGCGGTGCCTACGCGGCGAGCCGCCCGGTGGCCCGTTCGAGCAGGCCGAGGCCCTCGAGGCCGGGGAGGCGGTCGATGTTGCGGTCGATGCGGGCCGTGGCGCGACGGCCGTCCACGTCGAGGAAGAGGTGCTCGGTGATGTGGCGCATCTCGGGGTCGGGGATCACGCCCGAGCCCACGGGCTTCCAGAACCGGTCGAGCGCGAACCGGGTCATCCGCTGGGCCCGGCTGCTGCCCTCGAGCCGGGCCCGTGCCTGCGTGGCGTAGAAGTCGATGTGCTTGCCTTCCTGCCGGCGGATGCGGTCGAGCAGCTCGCTCAGCATGGGGTGGCCGGCCTTGGCCGCGACCCGCGCGTACACGGCCTGGGTGGTCCACTCGTTGATGGCCCCCCAGGTCATGTGGACCGCGGGCACGTGCTTGGTGGCGGCGCTGGCGGCGATGGTCATCACGGGCCGCAGCCGGTCGAACGGGGTCTTGCCCAGGCGCAGCGCCGGCACCCGGTGGTTGCTCCCCGGCTCGTGGTGCGCCTCGAGCACGCGCCCGAGGGCCTCGCCGTGCCAGAACTCCTCGAAGGCCCACAGCGCCATGAACGTCGTGAGCTCGTGGTCCTTGTGGGCGTCGGTCACGAGCACGTCGCGCAGGTAGCAGATCGTGTGGTGCTCGACGTCGTGGATGGCGCGCAGGCAGCGCAACGTCGGTTCGTCGAGCGGCTCGTCGCGGAACGCCTCGAAGTCGATGCCTTCGAGGGGAAGCGCTCGGGCTCGTGACTTGAACTCGTCGATCGAGAACTTCATGCCGGTATTTCGCAACGAGCGACGCCCCGGATTGCAAGCAGAAGTTGCGATTTTCGGATCGATGCGGGGCCCCGTGCCGCGGCAGGCTTCGGGTCTCCTCGGGCGGCGAGGCTGGTCTCCTCGGGCGGCGAGCCGCCTGGTCTCAGCGGGCGGCGGCGAGCTGCGCGGGTGTCCAGCGCACCGGCATGTGCTTGATGCCGCCCACGAAGTTGGAGCGCAGCGCCTCGACCGGGCCGGCCAGCTCGACGTCGTGGAGCCGGGTGACGATCTCGCGGAAGATCAGCCGCAGCTCCATGCGGGCCAGGTTGGCCCCGAGGCAGAAGTGGGGCCCGCCCCCGCCGAAGGCGACGTGCTCGTTGGGCCAGCGGTCGACGTCGAAGCGGTACGGGTCGGGGAAGACGGTCTCGTCGCGGTTGGCCGACGCGTACCACAGGGCCACCTTGTCGCCCGCCTTGATCGTCGTGTCGCGCACGACGACGTCGCGGGTCGCGGTGCGCCGGAAGTAGAGGACGGGGGAGGCCCACCGCAGGATCTCCTCGACGGCTCGCTCGATGCGCTCGCGGCTCGGGTCGGCGACGAGCTTGGCCAGCTCGTCGGGGTTCTCGAGCAGGGCCCGCATGCCGTGCGCGGTGGCGTTGCGGGTCGTCTCGTTGCCGGCGACGACCAGGAGCAGGAAGAACATGCCGAACTCGGCGTCGCTCAGGTGGTCGCCGTCGACCTCGGCGTTGATGAGCGTGGTGACGATGTCGTCGCGCGGCTCGCCGGCGCGCTCGCGCCCGAGGGCGTCGGCGTAGAGGAACATCTCGGCGGCGGTCTGGCGGCCCTGGTCGGGGTCGCCGCGGTACTCGGGGTCGTCGATCCCGATCATCTTGTTCGACCAGTCGAAGAGCTGGCGCCGGTCCTCCTGGGGGACGCCCATCAGCTCGGCGATGGCCTGCAGCGGGAGCTCGGCGGCGATGTCGGTGACGAAGTCGCACGATCCCCGTTCGATGACGTTGTCGACGATGACCTGTGCCTTGTAGGTCAGGTGCCCCTCGATGAGGCCGAGCATCCGGGGGGTGAAGCCCCGGTTCACGATGCGGCGGAAGCGGGTGTGGCGCGGGGCGTCCATGCCGGGGAGCAGCTCGCCGAACGTCGCCGTGTCCTCGTCGGGCTCGGCCAGCGTGAAGCCCTCGCCGGACTTGAACGTGGCCGCGTCGCGGTTGGCCGCCTGCACGTCGGCGTGGGTGGTGAGGCACCAGAAGCCGCGTCCGGTGCGCTCGGGCTGCCAGTGCACGGGATCCTCCCGGCGGAGCACCGCGAACATCTCGTGGTGGTCGCCGCGCTGGAACACGTCCGGATCGCTGAGGTCGACGTCGTGCAGGTCCATGTCGATGCGGCTCCCCACGGGTGCTCGGGTCCTGGTGTCGGTCCAACCCCGACGCGAGTAGAACAGATTCCAGATCGGCGCCCAACCGCGTCGTGCAAGGCATTACGGTCACGGGCGGCCGATGCAGGTCTCATCGGCCGGGGGGCGCGGCGAGTTGAACCCGGGAGGGACTGACACACCGCCGCGTTTGTGCCAACATCTGACGGTCCGTCAGATTTGGGGGAGTCGTCGCGGCGGCAGCAGCGGCGCAGCAACGGTCCGGGGGAAGTCCATGAGAGCACGCGCAGTCGCGTTGGGTCTGGTGCTGTTGGTCGCGGTCGTCGGGTGCGGCAACCGCGCCGACACCAGCGCGGGCGATCCGAGCCAGTCGGCGACCACGGCCAAGCCGGGGACGAGCGCCGGCGGTTCGAGCGAGGGCTTCGGCACGCTGGCCAACCCGTGCGGGCCGGCGCCGTCCGGGGCGAACCTGACCGCGACGGGCGTGGGCGTCACCGCCGACGAGATCACGATCTCGACCATCTCGGACCCGGGTGGCTACATCCCGGGCCTCAACCAGAGCCTGTTCGACACCATGAAGGCCTTCTCGGCGTGGTGCAACGGCTTCGGTGGCATCAACGGTCGCAAGCTCAACGTCCTCGAGAAGGACGCGCAGGTGACCAAGTACAAGGACATGGTCGTGCAGTCCTGCGCCGACTCGCTCGCCCTCGTCGGCGGCCTCGGCGCCCTCGACCAGCTCGGCGCGCAGGACGCGGCGGACTGCGGCCTCGTCAACGTGCCGGCGTCGGCGGCGAGCCCCGAGGCCTCGCTGGCCGCCCACGTCTACCAACCGCTGCCGAACATCCCGAGCCGCATGAACACCGGGCCCGCTGCGTGGGTGAAGGCGACGCACCCGGGCGTCGAGACGCAGGCCGCCGGGCTCTACTCGAAGATCCAGACGACCGAGGACCTGCTCAACCGGTTCGAACAGGGCACCGGGACCATCGGCTACAACTTCATCCTCTCGGACTCGGCGGCTCCGCTCGAGCCCAACTGGGGCCCGGCGGTCATCAAGCTCAAGAACGCCGACGCCAAGTTCATGACGCTGTACTCGACGTACGAGTCGATCCTGCCGCTGCAGAAGGAGTTCTCGTCGCAGGGCTGGGCGCCCGACGTGACCCTGCTCGAGGGCAACTTCTACGACCAGCGCTACCCGTCGCAGGCCAAGGAGCAGGGCGCGGACGTCAGCAACGTGTTCATCACGGTGCCGGTCTGGCCGATCGAGGACGCTGACAAGAACCCGCCCACCAAGCAGTACCTCGACCTGCTCAAGCAGACGGTGCCCGACGCGCAGCCGGCGATGCTCGGCATCGAGTCGTGGTCGGCGGCGCTGCTGTGGGCGACGTCGGCGAAGGCGGCCGGCCCGAACCTGACCCGCGAGACGCTCGAGGCCGAGCTCAAGAAGGTCCACGACTGGAACGGCGGCGGCCTCCACGGCACGAGCGATCCGGCCAACCGGATGCCGTCGGTCTGCTTCGTGATCATGACCCTGGGCGACGGCTCGTTCGAGCGGGCGTACCCCCTCGAGGACAAGGACAAGTCCGTCTACGACAACGACGACCACAAGGGCATGGCCTGTCCGAAGGACGCGTTGGTGTACCTCCCGCAGCAGCCGGGCGCCGACACGTACAAGCTGCCGTGACGACGAGGTACGCGCACCGATGAGGGACTTCCTGTCGTTCACCATCTTCGGGCTCACGCTCTCGGCCATCTACGCGGTGGCGGCGAGCGGCCTGGTGGTGACCTACACGACGACGGGCATCTTCAACTTCGCTCACGGCGCGGTCGGGATGATCAGCGCGTACATGTTCTGGCAGTTCCACGTGGGCTGGGGCTGGCCGATGCTCCCGTCGGTCCTGATCGTGGTGCTCGTGGCTGCACCGCTCGTCGGGGTGCTCATCGAGCGGTTGATCATGCGCGGGCTCCAAGGCGTGTCCGAGGTGATCAAGGTCGTGGTCACGATCGGGTTGATGTTCGGCCTGATCGCGCTCGCGCCGATCATCTGGAACCCCAAGCGCAGCTACGCCGCGATCTCGTTCTTCGGTGGCAGCAAGATCCAGATCTTCGACGTGGGCGTGACCTACCACCAGCTGATCGCGATCGGCCTCGCCGTCGTGGTGGCCATCGCGCTGCGGGCCCTGCTCTACGGCAGCCGGGTCGGCGTCTCGATGCGGGCGGTCGTGGACAACCGCTCGCTGGCGCAGCTCAACGGCGCCCGTCCGACGCGGGCGGCCATGTTGAGCTGGGCGATCGGCTGCGGCCTCGCCGCCCTGGCCGGCATCCTCATCCAGGAGCGCATCGGGTTCGACCCGATGTCGCTGACCTTCCTCGTGGTCAACGCCTACGCCGCAGCCGTGGTGGGGCGCCTGACGAGCCTGCCGTACACGTTCCTCGGGGCCGTGCTGCTGGGTCTGGCCCAGTCGTACGCGCAGGGCTACATCCCCAACAACCCGTCGTGGGTGCCCGACGGGATCGACCTGACGACCCCGGTGCGCCTGGCCATCCCCGTGATCCTGCTGTTCATCACGCTGCTCGTGCTGCCCAACGCGCCGTTGCGCACGCAGGGCATCCAACGCATCCGTGAGTCGGTGCCCAAGCCGACGTGGAACCGCACGTTCGTCGGGTTCGCGGTCCTGATCGGCGCCGTGGCCCTCGTGTCGCGGTTCATCGGCCCCGGCGACACCATCGGCTGGTCCCGTGGGCTGGCGGTCGGGATCATCATGCTGTCGCTCGTGCCGCTCACCGGCTACGGCGGCCAGATCTCGCTGGCGCAGATGAGCTTCGCCGGGATCGGCGCGTTCACGATGGCCAAGTGGGGTGCGGACGGGTCGCCGCTGATCCTGCTGCTGGCCGTCGCCGTCTCGGCCCTCGTGGGTGCGCTCGTCGCCCTGCCCGCGCTGCGGTTGCGGGGCATCTACCTCGCGCTGGCCACGCTGGCGTTCGCGTACTTCGTCGAGAAGGTCGTGTTCCAGCAGCGCGCGTTCGTGGGTCCCGGCTCGCAGCGGATCGAACGGCTCCACCTCGGGCCGTTGCAGTTCAACGACAACACCTCGTACATGATCTTCCTCTCGGTGGTGTTCTGCCTCGTCGGCGCCGCGGTCGTGTTCCTGCGCCTCGGCCCGTTCGGACGGCGGCTCCAGGCCATGAAGGACAGCCCGGCGGCGTGCGCCACGCTCGGCCTCAACCTGTCCGTCACCAAGATGCAGGTCTTCATCCTGTCCGCCGCCATCGCGGGGCTGGGCGGCGCCATGCTCGCCGGCGTCGGTCAGCGCGCCACGGTCGACGACTACAACGCCCTGCAGAACCTACCCGTCCTGCTCATGGCCGTCGCCGGTGGCATCGCGCTGGTCAGCGGATCCATGTTCGGCGG
>Ga0075364_10000747_pt1 | contig 17073 bp, 17 predicted proteins | sample EndMetdeltDD1764_FD_71517 | JGI IMG/M metagenome (GOLD analysis project Ga0075364, IMG submission 71517) | Populus endosphere microbial communities from Tennessee, USA - Endosphere MetaG P. deltoides DD176-4 | ecosystem: Host-associated > Plants > Roots > Endosphere | place: USA: Tennessee...
ACCAGCTGGTCGTAGGAGACGTTGCGGGCTCCGGGGTCGTTGACGTCCGGCGAGATCGACGCGGTCCGCGTCGTCGGTCCGATGGCGCCGGCGACGTAGCGGGGCTTTTCCGGGGTGCTGAACTCGTCGGCGGCCTTACGCGCCAGGGCAGCGCCGGCGTAGTTCAGCTCGTAAGCGAGCTCGTGCATGTCGTAATCGGAGAGCGAGACCGCGTTCGCGTTGAAGGTGTTGGTCTCCAGGATGTCGGCGCCCGCCTCGAGGTACTCGCGGTGGATCCCCTCGATGATCTGCGGCTGCGTCAGGCTGAGCAGGTCGTTGTTGCCCTGAAGGGCGGTCGGCCACTCGATGAACCGCTCGCCGCGGTAACCCGCCTCGTCCGGCCGGTCCCGCTGGATCGCCGTGCCCATCGCGCCGTCGATCACCATGATCCGCTGGCCGAGAGCAGCCGTGAGTTCCTCGGTGCAGTCGGGGCGGATGTTTGGCTCGAAGGCGTTCAAGTGCGTTCCTTCCGTAACGGAAGGCGTCCTTGGATCTGCCGAGCGTGGCGGATACCGGAAGGGGACCGGCCCCCTTCAAATAACCGTTGCAACGCCTCTCGACCAGAAAAGTCTACGTCGTCACCCGCTCGACGTCTGGACGCCCAGCTTGACCTCGACCCGCTTGATCGCGGTGCCCTCGAACGACGGCTCGCGGATCTTGTCAGCAATGTCGTAGTCACAGGGTTAACCAGATTGCAGCCGAACGTATTTCGTCTCGACCGCGTCGGGCCGGGTCTCGTGGAGCAACTGTGTGCCAATGGCGCCGTCGCCGACCATGACCCGCTTCGACAAAGTGTCGAGCAAATCGGTGTCGTAGGCGCGATCGGTCACATCAGTCACAGATACAGGATAGTAGGTATAACCAAATCGAGGTGTGTGGCGATGGCGCTCGTTGCCGCCACACAGGGCTTACGCTGGCGTAGTGACCCCGTCGGATGCGAGCGGCACTAGGCCGGCCGACCTGCCCAAACTCAACGACACGATCGTCGTCGCCGCCTTCGAGGGCTGGAACGACGCCGGCGACGCGGCCAGCGACGCGCTGGAGCACCTGGATGCGATCTGGGAGGCCGAGCCGATCGTGGAGATCGACGACGAGGCCTACTACGACTATCAGGTGAACAGGCCCGTGATCCGGCAGGTGGACGGGGTCACCCGGGAGCTGGTGTGGCCGTCGATGCGGATCTCACACTGCCGCCCGCCCGGCTCCGACCGCGACATCGTGCTGATGCACGGCGTGGAGCCGAACATGCGCTGGCGCACGTTCTGCGCGGAGCTGCTGGCGATCGCCGACAAGCTCAACGTGCAGACCGTCGTGATTCTTGGTGCGTTACTGGCCGACACCCCGCACACCCGGCCGGTGCCGGTGTCGGGCGCGGCCTACTCCCCCGACTCCGCGAAGGCTTTCGGCCTGGAAGAAACCCGTTACGAAGGCCCGACGGGCATCGCAGGAGTGTTTCAGGACGCCTGCGTGCAGGCGGGCATTCCGGCGGTGACGTTCTGGGCGGCCGTCCCGCACTATGTGTCGCAGCCGCCGAATCCCAAGGCGACGGTGGCGCTGCTGCGTCGGGTCGAGGACGTGCTCGATATAGAGGTACCGCTGGCCGACCTTCCCAGCCAGGCCGAGGAGTGGGAACAGGCCGTGAGCGAGATGACGTCCGAGGACGACGAGATCGCCGAGTACGTCCAGTCCCTCGAAGAGCGCGGCGACGCAGAGGTCGACATGACCGAGGCGCTCGGCAAGATCGATGGTGACGCGCTGGCCGCGGAGTTCGAGCGGTATCTCCGGCGCCGCGGTCCCGGATTCAGAGGCTAGGACTTGACCGACGCCGCGTCGCGGTCGGCCTTTCTGGCTTCACGTTCGAGGTAGCGGGCCTTCGATTCTTCGAACCTCGCCGCTTCCTCGTTCATCTCCTTTATGAACACCGCAAGCTCGTCGCGTCGCCGCTCACCTTCTGCGCCGAAGTCGTCGCGCTCGAAGATTCGCCACTTACGCAGCACCGGCATGACGACGTCGTCGAGATGCTGGCGCAGGTCGTAGATGCCGCCGACGGCGATCTTCACCGCATTGCGGCGAAAGTTCGGTATCGCGAACCCGGGCATCTGGAAGTTCACCAGTATCAGCCAGATGGACGCCATGGCCTGGTCCGGCGATAGGTCAAGTGCCGCCGCGGTAAGGCCGCGATAGAAGATCATGTGCAGGTTCTCGTCTGCGGCCACCCGCTTGAGAAGTTGGTCGGCGATGGGCTCGTCGCACGCCCTGCCCGTGTTGCGGTGAGAGACGCGGGTGGCCAACTCCTGAAATGTCACGTAGGACAATGCGTCGAGCATCGAGTCCGGCCGTATCGCACGCTGGCCTTGCTGGCCAGGGCTGAAGCCGGCGGTCACTTGCGCAATTCGGGCCTGCTCCAAGGCAATCGGGTCAACCGCCCTGGTGACGACCAGGTAGTCGCGCAATGCGATACCGTGCCGGTTCTCCTCGACGGTCCACCGATTCACCCACGCCCCCCACGCGTCGTCGATGGTGAAGTACTCCGCGATCGTGCGGTGATAGGACGGCAGGTTGTCCTCGGTGAGCAGGTTGGTGACCATGGCGATCCTGGCCACCTCGGAGAGCCGCGATTGTTCGCCGTCCCACTCCGACCACGGGACATAGTCGTGCGGATTCCAGTTTCTCGTCGAAGCGAGATGCTGGTTGAGGCCGGCTTCGGCTACCGGTTCGAGCTCGTGGATCAGCTCGAGGTCGGTAAGAGATTTCGCCATCGCCTGCCCATCGTCGGCCGCAACGCTACCGTCGCACCGATCGGAATCTGGGGAGGCTCAAGCCTGCTCGCCGAGCGTGTCGCCCCGGCTACACCTTCACCGGTTGCGGCGCCTTCCAGGCCCCGTTGAGCGCGTCGGGCTTCGGCCAGTACAACCGCAGCACCAGCACGAACGGCCCCTTCGGCGCTGGCAGCCAGTTGGACTCCTTGTCGATGCCTGGCGACTCGTTCTGGATGCGGAACGTGTAGCCGCCGTCGGTGTCGGGAACCAGGCTGGGCAGCATCTGCGAGTTGATCAGATAGCGGTTGATCGGGTTGGCAACCAGCAGGCTCTGTGGCAGCTCGTACATGGTCAGCGACCAGAACGCATTGACAGGAGGCAGTTGTCCTGAGGCGAAGTGGAAGGTGTAGCTGTCCGCACCTGTCAGCGGCGCGCCTGCGGAGTCGTTCGTGAAGCTCGGGTAGATCGCCTCCGCCGCGGTGTTGCCGTAGATGCCGAGCACCGCTCCTGCCATCCGGTACAGGTAGTTGCCCTTCAGGTCCGCGGCCGTGCCGAAGAACTGCGCCGAGCCAACCTCGCCGGTGTCGACCTTCTCCTTCTTGAACGTGTTGAACTCGTTCCAGGCGTCGGCCATCCCGCCCTCGATCGCCGACCGCATCTCCGGCGTCAGCTTGTCGGCCTCGAAGTTCCCTTCGGGACCGATTCCGATCGTTTCGAAGCGCCCACGCAGGTCCTTTTCGGAGGGCAGCGTTGGCGCGAACCGCAGCGCGAAGCTGAGAATCTCGAAGAATTGCGGTGACGTCTTCTGCTGGTCGGGGGTCAGCGGCGGCACGAAGTCGATGGGCGGGGCCGGCGCAGGCGGCGGCTGGTTGAGGTAGGCCGACAGCGGCTGAACCCGGTAGCCGGCCTGGATCTTCTTGACGCTGTCGAGATCGGACGGGCCGAACAACTGGGTGCGGTAGAGCACCATCGCCAACTCGGTGTCGGATCGGATGACGTCGTTGACGCCGTCGGGTTTGTCGCCTTTCCAATTCGGCCCTGCGAGAAGATATTTCCCGCCGCTGTTGCCTGTCGTTCGGCTGCCGACGTACGCGAAGTTGTATGTGTAAGCGTCGACGAACTGCAGCGAGTAGTACCGATCCTGATCGATTGGCGGGACGGTCAGCACCAGCGGTTCGGCACGCAGGTCGGCACCCACTGCCGAGTACGGGGTGTCCGAGTTGGGCGTCTGGATCGCCTTGTCCTCGGGAGTGTAAACCCGTGCGGTGTTGTGAATCTCGTTCCAGCCGCCCTTGTACTCGGGGTTCTCCTTGTTGACGAAATACGCGTACTGCACCCGGTAGTTGTCGACCATCGGGAAGCCGTAGATGTAGGCCTCCTTCGCGATCGCGCGGGCCTGCTCAGGCGTCACGGCAGCCGGACTCGGCGGCGGCGATGACTTCGGAGTCTCCTCCGACGCCTTAGGACTGCAGGCAGCGAGCAGCGCGACGATCGCAAGGACCGCACCGATCCGACCCATCAATGCTTTTCCAGCGCTTCGGTGCGCTCACTGAAGTGGCGACCGAGCGCGGCGGCTTCGGCGTCCATTCTTGGCAGCAGATCGGGGGTGAACTTACGCATATCCCGCTCGGCGACCGGAGTGGCGATCAGCGGCCGCAGCCATCGCGTCAGCCCCACCCAACTCGGGCAGTAGATTCGCGACTTCCGTCCTTCTATGCCCTTGAGGAAGGCTTCGCCGCACGTTTCCACCGACGTGGTTTTCTTCAGCGGCCCAGGCAGTTTCGAGAGCATCTCCTGGAAGGTCGACAACTCCTTGCTCTCCCGGACGAGCGGGGTGTCGATCCACGACATATGCGCCGACCCGACGTCGACTCCGCGGTGTGCGAGCTCGAGCCGTAGCGAGTTGGCGAAGTGCTCGACGCCTGCCTTCGAGGCGTCGTAGGAGGCCATGCCGGGCGCCGCCGCGAACGCCGCCAGCGACGACACCACCAGCACGTAGCCGCGGCGCTCGATCACCGACGGCAATGCGGCTCGCACCGTGTAGAACACACCCATCAGGTTGACGTCGACGACGGTCTTGAAAGCCTCGGGGTCGATTTCCAGCACGGACCCGAAGGCGCCGATTCCTGCGTTGGCCATCACGATGTCGATTCCGCCGAATCGCTCGATGCCCTTGTCCGCGGCCGCCTGCATCGCAGACAGCTCACGCACGTCGGCGACGACCGTCAGTACCCGATCCTCGCCGAGCTGGGTCGCCATGTCCTTGAGTAGGACCTCGTCCAGATCGGTCAGCACGAGTTTCGCGCCCTTGGCGTGCAGGCGGCGGGCCACCTCCGCGCCGATGCCGTTCGCGCCACCGGTGATCAGCGCGACTTTTCCGTTGACAGAACTCATAGCGGTCAACGTACCCTGCACGACGCGGCGTCGGGCGGGGTCTTGCAGTTCTACAGATCGACGCCGAGCAGCGCGTCGGCGGCGGTGGCCACCGTACGGGCGGCTTCGGTGTCGTGGCCCCCATACTCCAGTGCGTCGGTCGCCCAACCATCCAGTGCGGCAAGCGCTTTCGGGGTGTCAAGATCGTCAGCCAGATATTGGCGCACCCGGGCCAAGACGTCGGACGCGTCGGGTGCCGCGGGCAGCGCCGTCGCGGTCCGCCACCGCTGCAGCCGGGCGTTTGCCTCGTCGAGCACCTCATCGCTCCATGACCGGTCGGCGCGGTAGTGACCGGCGAGCAGGCCGAGCCGGATGGCCGCCGGTTCGACGCCTTCGGCGCGCAGCCGCGACACCAGGACGAGGTTGCCGCGGCTCTTGCTCATCTTGTGCCCGTCCCAGCCGATCATCCCGGCATGCACATAGTGCCGCGCGAATCGCCGCTCCCCCGTTACGGATTCGGCGTGCGCGGCGGAGAACTCGTGATGCGGAAAGATCAGATCGCTGCCGCCGCCCTGGATGTCAAGGCCGGTGCCGATGCGGCTGAGCGCGATCGCCGAGCATTCGACGTGCCAGCCGGGCCTGCCAGGGCCGAACGGCGACGGCCAACTGGGCTCGCCTGGGCGCTCCGCCCGCCACATCAACGCGTCGAGCTCGTCGCTCTTGCCAGCGCGGGCGGGGTCGCCGCCACGCTCGCTGAACAGCCGCAGCATGGTGTCGCGGTCGTAGCCCGATTCGTAGCCGAACTGCACGGTGGCGTCGGCGCGGAAGTACACGTCCGGATGGACGGGGTCGTCGACCACATATGCCGCGCCGGAAGCCAGCATCTTCTCCACCAGCTCGACGACCTCACCGATGGCCTCCGTGGCCGCTACATAGTCGTGCGGTGGCAGCACCCGCAGGGCCGCCATGTCTTCGCGGAACAGCGCGGTCTCGCGATCGGCCAGCTCACGCCAGTCGACGCCGTCGCGCTGGGCCCGCTCGAACAGCGGGTCGTCGACGTCCGTGATGTTCTGCACGTAGTGCACCTGGTGCCCCGAATCCAGCCACACCCGGTGCACCAGGTCGAAAGCCAGGTAAGTGGCGGCGTGCCCGAGGTGGGTGGCGTCATACGGCGTGATGCCGCAGACGTACATGGTGGCCTTCTCGCCGGCCGCGACCGGGCGGATCTGCCGGTCGGCGCTGTCGTAGAGCCGCAGCTGCGGGCCGCGCCCCGGCAGCGCCGGGACGTCCGGAGCCGGCCACGATTGCATAGCGTCGACTCTAAGGTGTTCGCTCAGGACGGCCTCCGATGGTGTGTAGCTTCGAACCTGACCTACAACGCCGAGGGCCGATCCATTCCCCGTCACCGGTCGCGATACGCCGACCAGATGCCATCGAGCAGGACATCGGCCAGCTCGGCACGACACATCACGAAGTCGGGCAGGTACGGCTCGCGCCGGTTGTAGATCATCGGCGAGCCGTCCAGCCGCGATGCGTGCAGCCCGGCGGCCTGCACCACTCCTGCCGGGGCGGCCGAGTCCCATTCCCACTGGCCGCCGGCGTGGACGTAGGCGTCGACGTCGCCCCGGACCACGGCCATCGCCTTCGCACCCGCCGACCCGATCCGCACCATCTGGATGTCCATCCGGTCGCGCAGCCGCCACAGCACCGCGGGCGGTCTGGTGGCGCTGGCGGTGATGCGGATGGGGCCCTCGGATCGCGGCGGCGGAGCGACGACGGTGTCGGTGCGGTACACCTCGCCGCGGGCGGGAAGCGCGACCGCAGCGTCGGTGATGCCGCCTGCGGGACCGCCGCTGCGCTGCCACAGCGCGACGTGCACCGCCCAGTCTTCGCGGCCCGGCCAGGAGAACTCGCGGGTGCCGTCCACCGGGTCGACGATCCACACCCGGTCGGCGTGCACCCGCGACACGTCGTCGACGGCCTCCTCGGACAGCACAGCGTCATTAGGCCGGTCCCGGGCAAGCCGGTCGAGGATCAAAACGTTGGCCCGCTTGTCGCCTGCGTCGCCGAGGTCGTACGGATCGTCGAAGCCGACTTCCTCGCGGACCGCGAGCAGCAGTTCTCCGGCGTCGGCTGCCACCTCGGCGGCCAGCGCCGCATCGGTAAGGCCCATCAGAATGCCGGCCACGGGATCGGGCGGCGCCGGTCGGGTGTTGGCATGACCGGATTATCAAGCAGTGCAACCGTTCTGGCGCGCAACGCGGCCACCTCACGTCCTGTGATGTGCTGACACAACTGCTCGCCGAGGCGGCCTCGCAGCTGATCGCGCAGCCGGCTCACTGTCTCGAGCGTGTCGTCGTCCACAGGCTTGCCCGCCCAGCCCCACAGCACGGTGCGCAGTTTGTCCTCGACGTGCAGGCTCACCCCGTGGTCGACGCCGTACACCTGCCCGTCGACACCGGAAAGAATGTGGCCACCCTTGCGGTCGGCGTTGTTGATAAGCACATCGAAGACGGCCATCCGGCGCAACCGAATGTCGTCGGCGTGCACCAGTGTCACCTCGTCTCCGGCGTAGTCGTAGGCCTGCAGTACCGGCAGGTATCCGGGCGGAATATTCCCGGCGGGCAACAGGTCGATGAGGTCCGGCCCCGACTGGAGCTCGTCGCCGACCTCGTCGCCTGGCTGATCCACCCACAGCTGCAGCATGCCGCGGCCCGCGGGTCCGTCGCGAATGATGGTGTAGGGCACGATGTTCCAGCCGAGCGCATCAGAAATGAGGTAAGAGCCGAGTTCACGGCCTGCCAGCGTGCCGTCCGGGAAGTCCCACAGAGGCGCCTCGCCTGCGATGGGCTTGTAGACGCAATGGGCTTGGCGCTCACCGAGATGCGCCTCGCAGAGAAAGGTGGCGTTGCTAGCTGAGCGGATTCGTCCGATGACGGTCAACTCGCCGCGTAGACACACCTCTTCGAGGTCATTGGGGCCTGGCCCGCCGCTAAGAATCGGCTTCATCCTCGGCCCCGGCGATGGCACCGCGCCGGTAACCGTTGGTGCGCACGCAGATATGACCCTCGGGATCCAGGGGCTCGTCGCACAACGGGCAGGGCGGCCGGCCGGCCGAAATGACCCTGTTGGAGCGCGTTGCGAACTCACGCGCCGACTCGGGCGTCAGGAACACCCGCACCGCGTCGGGCCCCTCCTCGGCGTCGTCGAGCACCACCGACGCGTCGAACTCGGTCTCCGACACCGCAAGCAGTTCGACCACCACCGTCTGCGCCTCCGAATCCCAACCGAGGCCCATGGTCCCGACCCGGAACTCGGCATCGACCGGCGTAACCAGGGGGCTCAGGTCCTCGATGTCGCCGGTCTCGGGCGGGACAGGCGTGCCGAACCGGCGGTTGATCTCCAGCAGCAGCGCAGCGATCCGCTCGGCGAGTACCGCGACCTGCTGCTTCTCCAGGATCACCGAAATCACGCGTTTGTCGTGGACGGCCTGCAGGTAGAAGGTTCGGTTCCCGGGCTGCCCGACGGTCCCGGCCACGAAGCGGTCGGGCGTGCGGAAGACATGAATTGCGCGGGCCATGGCACCCTCCAAAATACCGGCATCAGCACGTCGGCCGTAATTCCACGGCGGGCCGTCAATCGGTCGAGCCACCGACCACAGCGTCCTCGGGCGGCACCTCGCCGTCCTTGTTGTCGGCCTCCCCGTCGGCCTTTGGCGGCTTGGCCAGCAGTCCAGCGGTGAGTGCGTCACCAGTGTGGTTGACGTGTATGACGAACGGACGCAACGCGGTGTAACGGATCACACTCATCGACGCCGGGTCGGCGCTGATGCGCTGGAAGCTGTCGAGGTGCGCGCCAAGCGCGTCGGCCACTACGGCCTTGATCACGTCGCCGTGCGTGCAGGCCACCCACAGCGCGTCGCTCTTGTGCAGTTCGGCCAGCCGGCGGTCATGCTCACGAACCGCGGCCACCGCGCGAGACTGCACGTGGGCCAGCCCTTCGCCATCGGGGAAGACGGCCGCGCTGGGCTGCTGCTGCACCACCGCCCAGAGCGGTTCTTTGACCAGGTCACCGATCTTGCGGCCGGTCCAGCTGCCGTAGTCGACCTCGGAGATGCGTTCGTCGATCACCGGATCCAGCCCGAGGGCGGCGGCAAGCGGCTCGACAGTGCGACGGCAGCGCAGCAGCGGCGAGCGCACGATCGCACGGATCGGCAGCCCGGCAAGCCGCTCGACGAGTGCCTGCGCCTGCTCGCTGCCCTTGTCGTCGAGGTCCACCCCGTCGGTGCGGCCGGCCAGCGTGTGCGCGGTGTTCGAGGTCGACCTGCCGTGGCGCAGCAGAATCACGGTCATGTCGCCGACACCACCCCTGCGCCCAACAGGATCAGGACCACCGTGCCGAGCGCAACGCGGTAGCCGACGAACCAGTACATGCTGTGGCGCACCAAGAAGCGCAGGAACCAGGCCACCGCGGCGAAGCCGATCACGAACGCGATCACCGTGGCCACGAACAGTTGCGGGCCGCTGGCGCTCATCCCCTCGCCTACCGGGTGAAACGCGTCGGGCAGCGAGAACAGCCCCGACGCGAAAACGGCGGGGATGGCGAGCAGGAAGCCGAACCGTGCCGAAAGTTCGCGGTCGAGCCCAAGGAACAAGCCTGCGCTGATGGTGGCGCCCGACCGTGACACACCGGGCACCAGCGCCAGGCACTGCGCCAGCCCGACGGTGACACTGTCCTTCCACGTGAGCTGTTCGACGTGTCGGGTCTGCCTTCCGTAGTACTCGGCGGCGGCGATGACGACGGAGAAGATGATCAGCGCGCTCGCGATCAGCCACAGATTGCGTGCGCCAGTACGGATTTCGTCCTTGAACGCCAACCCGAGCACGCTGATCGGAATGGTGCCGATGATGACGTACCAGCCCATCCAATAGTCGAGGGTGCGGTGCGCGGCGACGAACAGACCGTTGAACCACGCCTTGAGGATGCGGCCGATGTCGCGGGCGAAGTACAGCAGCACCGCCACTTCGGTCCCCAGCTGAGTGACCGCGGTGAACGACGCGCCCGCGTCGTCGTCGAAGAAGATGCGCGAGGCAATGGCCAAGTGACCCGACGACGAAACGGGCAGGAATTCGGTCAGTCCCTGCACCACCGACAGAACGACCACCTGCAGCCACGACATCGCCGGCGCCTCAACCACGTCGACGACCGTACCGTGGGGCTGCTGTTAACGCGCTGTGCGTGCCACCGGCTGCGCGTCGGCCACCGCGTCCCGCACGGCCGCGGACACGCTGCGCTCGTCGAACAGATCGATGTCGGTGAGCTTGCGGCTGGCAGCGGCCACGACGTCCTCGGCCTGCGGGACCGGCCCGGTGATGCGCGGCCGGTAGATCTCCACGACCAGCACCTGCTTGTCGATGTGGAACGAAAAGCTGCGACCGTCCCCTACCTGGCCAAATCCACTGGCGTGTAGACCGGTAGTGATGTACTCGATAGCAAACTGTTGGCTACCCAAATCCCTGTCTGCCGCGAGGGTCATGACCGAACCATACCGCCGGTGACGCCGGCGGGCGGGGCGGACGTGACCATTTGTGGATGGCGGCCTTGCCTACACTTGCTTCTCCATCGTGATCCAATTCGCACGTCCGAGAGCTACCCGTTGCCGCATCGTTTAAACCCACCAATACAGCTAATTCGCGCCGTCGTTGTTGCGCTGGCAACGGCCGGATTGGTCGGTTGCTCGGCTAACCACGCCGACGCTCCGCCGCCGACGATCGTGCCCGCCACGGCCGCGCAGTCCCCTCCTGTCACTACTGAACCCGCCGGCGTGGTGCGACCGCTGGGCGGGCCCGCAGAGGCTGCCGTGTTCGACGCGGCCACGGCATCGTTGGCGGTGCTCAGCCCTGGTGTCGGCGGCCATTCGACGGTCACCGTGATGCCCACGTCCGGCGCCGCGCGACCGGTGCCACTGCCCGGCCAGGCGACGGCGATGACGGGTGACAACGACGGCAGGGTGTATGCGTCGACGCGCGGCGGCTATTTCCGCGTCGACATCCGCGCCGGCACGGCCAGCCGGGTGGATATCGAGGGGCAACCGGACACCGACTTCACCGCGATCGCGCGGCGCGCCGACGGCAAGCTGGCCCTCGGCAGTGCGGACGGCGCGGTATACACGTTGAGTTCCGAAGCAGGCGTCGGCGCGTCGCTCAAGATCTTCGCGCGAGTGGATGCCCTTGTTGCGCAAGGCAATACCGTCGTCGTGCTGGACCGCGGACAGACGTCGGTGACCACCATCTCGGCCGACGGCAACGACGCCGACCACGCGCTGCGCGCTGGTGAGGGAGCAACCACGATGGCGGCCGACTCTGCCGGCCGGGTGTTGGTCGCCGACACCCGCGGCGACGAGCTGTTGGTGTTCGGCACGGACCCGCTGATCCTGCGCCAGCGGTCCCCGGTGCGCGACGCGCCCTACGGGCTGGCCGGCTCGTCGAGGCTGGCATGGGTGTCGCAGACGGCAACCAACACCGTCGTTGGTTACGATCTGGCCACCGGTATCCCCGTCGAGAAGGTGCGTTATCGAACCGTGCAGCAGCCCAACTCCCTGGCCTTCGACGAAGCATCTGGCACCCTGTATGTGGTGTCCGGCTCGGGAGCGGGTGTGCAGGTGATCGCGGGCGCGGGGGTCCGATGACAGGGCGCGGACGTGAGGAGCATCTGTGACGATGATGCACCGCGGCCGCATGCCAGAAGGCTGGGACAACGATCTATCGGATGAGTACGAGTGGATACCCCTGCGGCTGTCGCCGGATTTGACGCGGATCAGCGCATCCACCCGATTGTCGATCGAGGCCGAGTATCGCGGTTGGGAGCTCACCCGGGTCCGGCTGTACACCGACGGCAGCAGGCGCGTCCTGCTGCGCCGTAAGAAGACCGCTGCGGACAGGCTGGGCATTCCGGATCAGCCCGCCCAGTGATGTACCGCGCGCTGCGGCGGGCGCTGTTTCTGGTTGCCCCCGAACGCATTCACACCTGGGTTTTCGCTTTCTTGCGCGCCGTGACTGCGGTTCCTCCGCTGCGACGCGGGCTGGCCCGTTGGCTAGCCCCGCACGATCCGCTGCTGGCCAGCACGGTGTTCGGGGTGCGGTTCGCAGGCCCCCTTGGCCTGGCCGCCGGATTCGACAAAGACGGCAGGGGGCTGCGCACGTGGGGCGCGCTGGGCTTTGGCTACGCGGAGATCGGCACCGTCACCGCGCAGGCGCAGCCGGGCAATCCGCCGCCGCGGATGTTCCGGCTGCCCGACGACCGCGCGCTGCTCAACCGGATGGGGTTCAACAACCACGGCGCGGGCGAGCTAGCGCTGCGGCTTGCCCGGCGCACACCGGAGGTGCCGATTGGAGTCAACATCGGCAAGACCAAGGTGACGCCGCCGGAGGGCGCGGCCGACGACTACGCCGAAAGTGCCCGGCTGGTCGGGCCGCTTGCCGCGTTTCTGGTGGTCAACGTCAGCTCGCCGAACACGCCAGGGCTGCGTGATCTGCAGGCCGTCTCCTCGTTGCGGCCCATCCTGTCCGCGGTGAAGGCGCAGACGTCGACTCCCGTGCTTGTCAAGATCGCGCCCGACCTTTCCGACGACGACGTCGACGAGATCGCCGATCTGGCAGTCGAATTGGGCTTGGCGGGCATTGTCGCCACGAACACCACGGTGTCGCGCGACGGGCTCGCCACACCGGATGCCGGCAGCTTCGGAGCAGGCGGGATCTCGGGCCCGCCGGTGGCGCGGCGCTCCGCTGAGGTGCTGCGCCGGCTGTACCGCCGCGTCGGCGACCGGTTGGTGTTGATCAGCGTCGGCGGCATCGAGACCGCCGACGACGCCTGGGAGCGCATCACCTCTGGCGCATCCCTGCTGCAGGGCTACACCGGTTTCATCTACGGCGGCGGGTTGTGGGCCAAGCACATTCACGACGGCCTCGCCCGCAAGCTGCACGAGGGTGGCTTCGAGTCGCTGGCCGACGCCGTCGGCTCGGCAGCGCGCTGATTACGTCTGCTCGTAGGTGCCGTGGATGACGGCGCGCGCGATCGCGTTCATGAACAGGTTGAAACCGAGGTAGGCCGGGCTGGCGTCACCGTCGAGTTCGAGCTTCTCGACCTTGACGGCGTGCACCGCAATGAAATACCTGTGCACACCGTGGCCGGCTGGCGGCGCGGCGCCGATGTAGCGCTTCAGACCGGCGTCGTTGGCCAAAGTGATTGCGTCGCCGGGGAATCCCTTACTGCTGCCGTCGCCGACACCGGCGGGCAGGTCCGTTACGGTCGCGGGCAGGTTGGCGACGGCCCAATGCCAAAAGCCCGATGCCGTGGGTGCGTCCGGGTCGTACACGGTGACCGCGAAGCTGCGCGTCTCCTCCGGGAACCCGGACCAGGAGAGCTGCGGCGAGACGTCGGAACCGCCGGCACCCATGATGCCGCTGACTTGGTCGTTGGCCAGCGGCTTCCCGTCGGTGACCGATTCGGACGTCAGGGTGAACGACGGCAGCTTGGGGAGGAAGTCGTAGGGGTTGTAGTCAAAGGCCATGGTCTTTCCTTTCTGGTGGTTCTGGTGGTCAGCAGTTCATCAGGAAATGCTCGAGGACTTGGGTGCCGAACTTCAGCGCATCGACGGGTACCCGTTCGTCGACGCCGTGGAACAGCGCGGTGAAGTCCAGATCGGGGGGCAGTTGCAGCGGCGCGAAGCCGAAGCAGCGAATCCCCAACCGGGCGAAGGCTTTTGCGTCGGTGCCGCCGGACAGCATGTAGGGGACGATGCGGGCTTCTGGATCGACGGAGACAATCGCGGCGTTCATCGCGTCCACCAGATCGCCGTCGAACGTGGTCTCATATGACGGCAGCTCCGTGATCCACTCCCTGGTCACGTCGGGGCCGAGCAACTCGTCGACCTCGCGCTCGAAGGCGGCCCGGCGGCCCGGCAGGATGCGGCAGTCCACCACCGATTCCGCGGTGGCGGGAATGACGTTGGCCTTGTAGCCGGCTCTCAGCATCGTGGGGTTGGCGGTATCGCGCAGGGTAGCGCCGACGACGCGGGCGATCGGCCCGAGCTTGGCGATGGTCCCGGCCAGATCAGGTGAGTCCACGTCGAATTCGTAACCGGTCTCCTCGGTGATCGCGGCGAGAAACTGCCCGACGGCGTCCGTCATCACCAACGGGAACTCGTGGCGTCCGAGCTTGGCCGTCGCCTCGGCGACCGCGGTGACCGCGTTGTGGTCGTGGATCATCGACCCGTGCCCGGCATGGCTGCGCACGCTGAGCTTCATCCACATCATCGACTTCTCGGCGGTTTCGACCAGGTACAGCCGGCGCTCGCCGCCGTCTTTGCGCGGCACGGTCAGCGAAAAGCCACCGACCTCGCCGATGGCCTCGGTGACGCCGTCGAACAGGTCGGGCCGGTTGTCGACCAGCCACTGCGAGCCGTATTTCCCGCCTGCCTCCTCATCGGAGACGAACGCGAACACCAGGTCGCGCGGCGGCACGATCCCCGAGCGTTTGAAGTGCCTGGCGATCGCGATGAGCATGCCGCACATGTCCTTCATGTCGACAGCGCCGCGCCCCCACACATAACCGTCCTCGACGGCGCCGGAGAACGGGTGCACGCTCCAATCCGACGCCTCGGCGGGCACCACGTCGAGGTGCCCGTGCAGCAGCAGCGCTCCCCGGTCGGGGTTCGCGCCATCGAGCCTGGCGAACAGGTTGCCCCGGCCCGGCGCTCCGGCCTCGACGTATTCCGTCGTATAACCGACCTCTTCCAGCTGTTCGGCCACCCACCGAGCGCACTCGGCTTCGCCCTTGGTGGTGTCGGGTTCGCCGGTGTTGGAGGTGTCGAAGCGGATCAGGGCGCTGACGAGATCAACCACCTCGGCTTCGGCGTCGGGGGCAGCAGTCACAGTCACCATTCGTACCATTGAGGTGGCTACTTGGTTTGGGTCCGGGCAGCCCAATCCGATAGCCTAAGCTGCCCAGAACTGGTCCGAGTGGCGGAATGGCAGACGCGCTAGCTTGAGGTGCTAGTGCCCTATTAACGGGCGTGGGGGTTCAAGTCCCCCCTCGGACACCAACAACCTCATGCCTCGTTGGGCATATTGGTCCAGCCCTTGCGGTCGGCGCGGGCATACCACCCCGATGCGGCCAGCGTGCCGCCGTCCACCGGCACCGTATGCCCGGTGACGAATCGCGCGTCGTCGGATGCCAGGAACTCCACGACGGCCGCGTAGTCATCGGGCCGACCAAACCGGCCCACCGGGATCCACGTCCTGATCAAGTCGGGGTCGCGGCCCCGCAGCATGAGCTCCGCGGGCGTTTGAGGCGTGTCGGCGAGATCGGGGGCGATCGCATTGACGCGAATGCCATGTTGCGCCACGTCGACGGCCAGGCTGCGGGTAAACGCCACCACGCCGGCGTTGAAGGCTGCATACGGGGCGGCGTAGGGAATGCCGCGGAACGCCTCAACGGTCGCGTTGTTGATGATCGACCCGCGGCCGCGGTCCACCATTGCAGGCAACACCGCGTGGCACATACGCAGCACATGGAGCAGGTTCAGTTCGTAGAGCGTCTGCCACTGCTCCTCGGTGCTGTGCAGAAAATCCCTGGCCGCGGGGCGGAAATCGCCGACGTTGTTGACCAGAATGTCGATCCGCGAATCATCAACGGCCAGCGCGGTTTCGGTCACAGCGGCCACCGTGTCCCTGTCGCGGATATCGCCAGCGACGATCGTGACACGCCCGCCGGCCGCGATGATCTGATCGTGGGTGACCAAGGCCGCGTCGGCATCGATGTCGGCGAGCACCACGTGCGCGCCTGCGGCCGCGAGCCGACGGCTGATGCCGCCACCGATACCCGACGCGCCACCGGTGACGATCGCAACCTGGCCGGAGAACCGCACTCCGACAGCGTATTGCTAATACACGTCGCGGACGTAGCGCTTGGCGGCCACCAACTCGCGCTTGTAGTCGTGGGCGCCCTCTTCAGACATCGAGCCGTGCTTTCGGATGATCGTGGTCAGCGCGGAGTCCACGTCCTTCGCCATCCTGGTGGCGTCCCCGCACACATAGAAGTGCCCGCCGTCGTCGAGCCACCGCCACACGTCGGCGCCGTAATCCAGCATCTTGTGCTGGACGTAGACCCGATCGGCCTGGTCGCGGGAGAACGCCAGATCCAGCCGGTTGAGGAAGCCGTCGCGGACCATGTCCTCCAAATCGTCTCGGTAGTAAAAGTTTTCGCTGCGGTGCTGGTCGCCGAAGAACAGCCAGTTGCGGCCGGCGTGACCAAGCGCACGCCGTTCCTGTAGAAAACCGCGGAACGGGGCGATGCCGGTGCCGGGACCGACCATGATCATCGGCGTGTCACCGTCTTCGGGCGGACGGAAATGCGGAGAGCGCTGCAAGAAAACCGGCGCCGCGGCGGCTCGGTCGGCCAGGAATGTCGAGCACACCCCACCGCGCTGGCCACCGTCGGCGCCGCGATAGCGCACCACCGACACCGTCAGCTGCACCTCGCGCGGGCTGACAAGCGGGCTCGAGGAGATCGAGTAATTCCGCGGCGTCAGCCGTACCAGCACCTCCTGCCACTGCTCGGGCTCGGCGCGGACGCTGAACTCCTGCACGATGTCGAGCCCATTTCGGTCGACCAGCCACTTGTCGAGCTTGTCCCTGGGTGCGAGCAGCGCCTTCGCGGCCGCCGTGTCCCGACAGGATTCCGCGACGAAGCGCAGCAGGTTCGGCGTCACCCGGCAGATGTCATACGACACGATGAGCGCGTCGCGCAGGCTCTGCTCATTGCCGTCCACCTCGACCGAGGTGTCGCCACGCAAGCCGGTGGCCGCCAGCCACGCGTCGACCGTCTCGGGATTGTTGGTGGC
>Ga0075364_10000748_pt1 | contig 17069 bp, 16 predicted proteins | sample EndMetdeltDD1764_FD_71517 | JGI IMG/M metagenome (GOLD analysis project Ga0075364, IMG submission 71517) | Populus endosphere microbial communities from Tennessee, USA - Endosphere MetaG P. deltoides DD176-4 | ecosystem: Host-associated > Plants > Roots > Endosphere | place: USA: Tennessee...
GACCGACAGGCTGGTGCCGATGCCGAGATTGCGGGCGACGTCGAGCGGCCGCAGCGGGTACTGGAAGAACCGCCCGCGGTAATAGATCCGCGAGAGGCGCGGGCGCTTGAGGAAGTCCGGACCCAGCACGCGGCGCCAGAGCTGCTCGATGATGGGGACCTTCGTGAAGAAACGGTGGCCGCCGATGTCGAAGCGGAAGCCGCCGTCCTCTTCGGTGCGCGCGAGGCCGCCGACGCGCACGTCCTGCTCGAGCACCATGACCGGCACGCCGCGCGTGGCGAGCTCGTGCGCCGCCGTGAGTCCCGCGGGGCCAGCGCCGATGATGACAACCGTGGTGGGGTTCAGTAGATCCTCACATCCCGCACAGACACCGGTACCAGCACCGGTTGGCCGTTCGCACATCGCGCCGCGTCTGGGGAGACGTCTTCGAGGGCGGTGCCGGGCGCCGCTCCCTTGGTGCCGATCGCCGCGTGCATCACGCGGAAGCGGCCGCGGAGATCGGCGGCCATGCCGAGCGTGCGCAACGCCTCGACGGCATCGGCCGTCAGGGCGCGCGAAGCATCGTAATAGGTCGCGAGCGCCGCCGTCCAGCCCTTCGGGATGGCGGCAATGCGGGCGGCGAGCTCGTGCGACGCCGATTCGTGGTGCGACGTGTTGAAGTTGCGGACGTCCTCGACGCGGCCGTCCGGAGCGATCACCGCCAGCGTGTAGCCGGTCCGTCCGGCCCACATGTGGCCGTTGATCTGCAGCCGCGTCGCGCGCGCGGAGGCCTCGACGGAAATCTCGGGGGGACGCGCGGCGTAGTCGCCGAGGACCTGGATGTTGAGGCCTTCGTCGCGCAGCGGCGGCAGCGGCGCGAACAGCCGCGGAATCGGCGTGCCCGGCTGCCACGGCGCCGACGTCAGCAGCTGGCCGTTCCCCCAGACCTGCAGGACGTGCGGCACGCCGTCGCGCACCGGATCGAGCTGCGCGTCCACCGACACGCCGCGCTGGCCGTCGACCATCCATCGCGGGTAGGCGCGCAGGACCGGCGCGCCGCGCGACGGGCCGCCAATCTCGTACACCTCGCGCCCGCCGGCGGCAGTCACCTGCTTCAGCGTCCCCTCGTTGGCCGCGAGGGCGGCCGCGATCCGTACGTCATCTGCGCCGGTGTACTTCGCGCGATCGACCACGACGTAGCGCGCGTGCAGGTGCGATCGGATGTGCTCCACCATCGCCGGCGAGAGCTCGTCCTCGTCGCGCAACCGTGCGTAGGCCTGGGGCTCGACGAGTCCGTATCCGCCGGCAAGCGGCTGCCCGTGCGCGAGCGACCACTGAAGGCTCCAGAGGTTGCCGTGGACGGGGAATTCGACGACCGGACCTGCGGGTGCGCGGCGGAGCCACTCGTACACGTCCGGCACGCGCGGCATCCCCCGCATCCTCGGCATGGGCGCGAACAGCTCGACGTTGACGAGTACGAGGGCGCCGATGGCGACCGCCGCGCGCGCGCGCCCCTCCAGCCGGCGCGTCATCGCCACGTAGCCCATGGCCGCGAGCACGGCCGAGCCCAGGGCGTACAGCGCGCCGAACCGTACCGCCGCACGAAGCACGTCGAACCCCGGCAGGCCGGCGGGATAGACGCCGTGGGCGATCGGCGCCTTGTACAGGTACACCGTCACGCCCAGCGAGAGTGCGCCGCCCACGAGCGCGATGACGAAATACGTGCGCGCGTGCTCGATCCATGGATGCGCGGGGGAGGCCGGCAGCGGAAGCACGATCCAGACGGCGAACGAGGCCAGGAGCAGCGCGAAGAACCAGTCGCTGCGCGACATCACGAGCGCCCCTCCCAGGGACCGGTGGGCCGCCAGCGACACGATCGCGATGGCGAAAATGCCGGCGAGGGCGAGCGCGGGCCACGCCAGCCAGGACGCGCGCGCCTGCGCGCGCACGAGCAGGACGAGGGCGACGAGCGCCAGCAGCGCTCCGGCGATCCCGGGAAAGAAACGGCCGCCGACGAGACCGACGTTACGGAAGGGCTTCAGCCACGGCGCGCTCGCCGCCTGGCGGACGCCGGCGAACGCCTCGAGACCGCTCGAGTTGTCCTGAATCACCGATGCCGAGATCGTTCGGTGCCCGGCAAGAGCCGGCGCCTCGGGCCCCGCCGGATCCCAGGAGAATCGCGCCGGCGATCGAAACTCGCGGGTCACCGTCGTGTACGGAAGGGCCACGGCAGCGATCAGCACGCCGGCGGCGGCGGCGCCAACGGCGAGCCGTCCGAGCGCGGCGAGCGCCGCCGGCCGGCGTCTGACGAATTCCGCCGCGGCGACGATCCCCAGCGCCAGCGGACCGAGCGCCGCGTTGTACCACGCCGTCAACGCGAGGAGCAGCGCGGCGCCGACCGCCGCCGCGAGCCGCCGCCACGTCGGGAGCGCGGCGTAGCGGTGCAGCAGCAGCAGCGCGAGCGGCAGCCAGCAGTTGCCGAGCACGTGCGAATGGTTGAGGTTCTCCATGCGGCCCGACGAGAACGCGAACAGCGATCCCGCGAGCAGCCCCGCCTCGAACGACCCGGTCAGTTCCTCAACGAGCCTGGCGCAGAACACGCCCGCCAGCACGAACGTGGCAAACGTGTAGAGGTTCAGCGCGAGCTGCGCATTGCCGCTGACGAGATACACCGGCCCCGTGAAGAGGACCGCCGCGAGCTGATGGTCGAGCGTCGCCAGCGCGTGGTGGAACGGATAGTAGGCGTTGATGTCGAAGAAGGTGAGCGGATGCGTCGCCACGGCGCGGGCGACCGCGGAGAGCAGCCACGCGTTCAGCAGCGAGTCGCCGTCGTCGAGCGTATGCGACGCCGCCCGCGGCAGGAGCGGCCAGGTGTGGATGGCCGCGAGGACGATGAAGACGAGGAGGAGAAGGCCGCGCCTGCGCGACGTGGTCGGCTCGGCGAGAATCACTTGCTGCCGCTGTACCCGATCTGCATCTTCGCGCCGGGACACGGAATCGTGAAGTCGACGAACTCCGTGGCGTTCACGCTGGTGCCGGTCGACGTGCCCGAGACGCTGCCGGTGTACTCGTGCTTGTTGCGCGGCGGCGCGAAGCCCGCGATGACGCCGCCGCCGCTGCCGCTGAACGATCCGTCGGCCCGGATCGATCCGTTATACGTCCGCGTCGTGCCGCGTTCGACGATCGTAATCGTCATCGACGAGCCGCTGGTGTTCCCTTCGATCTTGAAGGTCCCGGTCGGCCCGACGGGGAACGGGAAGCTGCAGGTCTGTTCCTTGATCGTCAGCGCCGTGTTGTAGGTGCCGTAGAACCGCGTGACGCTCGCCTGCTGCGCGGTGATCTGGACCGAGACGGACGTGTCGCCGTTCACCGAGACCGGGATCGATCGCGTCTGGTAGTCGCTGCGGGTGAACTGCAGGAGGAACGATCCGGCGGCGACGTTCGCGATCGTGAACTGGCCGTTCGCGTCGGTCACGGCTGAACGGGTCGCGTCGGGACCGTCGAGGATCGTCGCGTTCACGTTCGGCAGCATGTTGCCGTTGGTCGCGTCGGACACCGTGCCGGTGAGGGTGTGCCTCGTGACCGGCCTGTTCGTCACGGTCACGCGCGACGTTCCCGTCATCGACGTGCCGGACGAGGACCGGTACGTCGCCCGGATGTCGGCTTCCCCCTGCGCGAGGATCGTGGCCAGGCCGCCGCCCGTGATCGTCACCACCGCCGTACTGGAGCTTTCCCACGTCGCCTGCCCGGTGACGACCTGGGTCGTGCCGTCGGAGAACGTCGCGGTCGCGGTGAACTGGACGGTGTCGCCGACGACCGGCGCCGTGTTGCCCGTCACCGTCACCGCCGTGAGCGTGACCGGCGTCGGGCCCGGCGGATTCGTTCCGCCTCCTCCGCTGCTCCCGCAGGCACTCGCCGCGATCACGCAGAGCGACAGGAGGACGAGCGATCTGGACCAAAAGACCATCAGGAGGAAACCTCGGATATTACGCGGCGCTCCTGATTCTAGCATCGGGATCGTATACTCGGGCCATACACATGACACAGTCTATTCGCGTCGCTCTCGCGGCGTTCGTCCTCGCGATCTGCGCGCACGACGCCTCGGCGCAGGAGAAGTGGCACTGGATGGCCGACGGCGTCGTGTTCACGACGTACAACCATCAGGACAGCGACCGCGGCGAAACGCAGTTCCGGTCGCAGAACTGGTTCATGGGATCCGGCTCGCGCAAGGTGGGTCCGGGCCAGCTCTTCGTCAGCGGCATGATCTCGTTCGAGCCGATGACCGTCACCGAGCGCGGCTATTCCCAGCTCTTCCAGATGGGAGAGTCCTACAACGGTCTCGAGAACATCGATCGCCAGCATCCGCACGACTTCTTCAGCCAGCTCTCCGCCGGCTGGCGCGCCGAGCTCGGCTCGCACGCGGCGATTACATTTTTTGGAGCGCCTCAGGGGGAAGCCACCATCGGGCCCGTGGCGTTCATGCATCGCCTGTCGGCGTCGGAAAACCCGACCGCGCCGCTCGGACATCACACCTTCGACGCCACGCACATCGCGCAGGGCGTCGTCGGGATGGGCGTGGACGCCGGCCCCTTCACGCTCGAAGGATCCGCGTTCCACGGACGCGAGCCCGATCAGTACCGGTACGGCGTCACCCCCGGCGATCTCGACTCGTGGGCGACGCGCCTGTGGTTCCGATCCGGCGGCCTCGTCGCGCAGGCGTCGTACGGCTTCCTGAAGGAGCCCGAGCAGCTCGAGCCGGGCAACGTCAGGAAAGCCACCGGTTCGATCACCTGGACGCGCGAGCGCGTCGACAACGCCGTCTCCGTGACGGCGATGTACGGGCGCAACAAGAAGACCTACACCGACCTGCCGGCGTTTCTCACCGAGGCGCTGGGACGGATCGGGCGCACGTCGTTCTACACACGGATCGAGCTGCTCGACATCGCCACCGAGCACCTGCTCTTTCCCTCGGTCGTCCACCGGCCGCATCCCGGCGAGCTGATCGATCGGCTGAACGCCTACACGGTGGGCGGCGTGCGCAACGTGTATTCGCCGAAGTGGTTCCAGCTCGGCGTCGGCGCCGACGTGACCTTCTACGACGTCCCGGCGCGGCTGGTCCCGTTCTACGGCGACAAGCCGTACGCCGTCCACGTCTTCGCGCGTATCCGTCCCGGCGGCGGCCCGTTCATGCGCATGTGGAACATGACGATGTCGCAGCCGATGCGGCATTCGGGCATCACCGTGCGGTAGTGTCCGCTCCCTGGCGCTGCCCGCGCTGTCGCGGCGCGCTCGCGGACGCGGGCGCATCGATGCTCCGCTGCGCCGCCTGCAGCACCGGCTACGACGTCGTCGACGGCATTCCCGACCTGCGCGTGCCGACGCCGGCGTGGGTCGATTTCGATCGCGACAAGGCCGAGGCGCGCCGTCTCGCCGCGCTCGGGCCCGTCTCCGCCGAAGCGCTCGCGCGCGACGTCTTCGGATCCCGTCCCCACTGGACCGAGGCGCGCATCCGGTTCCGCACGCAGCAGGTCCTCGAAGGGCCGTCCCGCGCCACGCGCGAGCTCGACACGTGGCTCGCGCCCGCGGCCCGCGCGCAGGGTCCGCTGCTCGAGATCGGGTGCGGCACCGGCGGCCTGCTCGCCGCGCTGCCGCCGGATCGCGCGGCGATCGGCGTCGACGTCTCGCTCGCCTGGCTGGTCGTGGCGAAGCGGCTGCTGGCGGAGCATGGACGCCACTTCCCGCTCGCCGCGGCCGTCGGCGAAGCGCTGCCGCTCCCCGACGGATCGGCCGGCGCCGTCGTCGCCCTCGACGTCATCGAGCACCTCGCGGATCTGCGGCCGGTGCTGCGGGAGATCGATCGCGTGTCCGCCCCGGGCGCCGCGCTGGCCTTCAGCACGCCGAACCGCTTCAGCCTCGGGGCCGAGCCGCACGTCGGGATCTGGGGCGTCGGCTGGCTGCCCCGCCGTGTCCAGCCCGCCTATGTCGAATGGCGAACGGGCGAGCCGTATACGTTCGCGCGGCTGCTGAGCGCGCGCGAGGCGCTCGGCCTGGTGCGTGCGCACAGCCGCTTCGACGCCGCCGCGGAGGCGCCGCCGATTCCCGACGAAGAGCTCGCGCGATTCGGTGCCCGCCGCGCCGCGCTCGCGCGCGCCTACAACACGCTCACCCGAACGCCCGGCATGCGCCAGCTGCTGCTGGCGATTGGGCCGTTCTTCCACGTCACGGGGCGGAAGCAAGCGTAGCGGGTGAGAAGGCTCGAGGCGACGGTCACGTCACGTACCCAAGGAGATCGCAGAGAAAGATCCAGATTCTTTCTGCGCGCTCTGCGAGCTCCGGTGCAACCGTGACGTGACGGCCGCGTCAAGCCTGCTCGATCGCCGGCAGCTATTTGTCTTCGAGCCACCAGGGAATGTAGCGGCGCTGGGGCAGCGTCAGTTTCTCGCTGCACTGGAAACGCCAGACCTCGGCCATCTCGTGCCAGCCGAGCACGCGGATGAGGATCAGCGTGATGCCCCGCAGCAGGGCGTTGTCGCGGTAGCGCGCGCCTTCGGAGGTGACGCGCACGCGATCGAAGTAGCCTTCGAGGATCTGGCGCCACAGCCGGAGGTCCGCGAGGAACACGTGCGAGCGATCGAGCTGCCCCCAGACCGACCAGGGGGACGGCACGCGGATCTCGACGCGGCCGGTGGCGCGGCTGACGCGATGGATCTCGTCGAGCACCGCGTAGGGATCGGAAAAGTGCTCGAGCAGCGACGAGGCGTGGATCTCGAGGAAGAGGCCGTCGGGGAACGGCAGGCGGTGGGCGTCGGCGACGACGTTGACGCCGGGGGCGCGGCGGAGATCGACGTTGACGGCGCCGGCCCGGGGCTCGTTGCCCGATCCCAGGTTGAGCGTGCGCACCGCGATCATGCCGCCGCCGCCCGTTCGCACACGGCCATCGTCTCGGCCGAGCAGCGGCGCCACGAGAATCGACGCGCGTTCTCGAGTCCGCGCGCCGAGAGGTCGCGGCGCAGGCCGGCGTCGCCGGCCATGCGCAGCATCGCGTCGCCGAGCCGGGCGGGATCCATGTCCGGCACCTGCAGCGCCGTGTCGGCCGTCAGCTCGCGCAGCCCTTCGGTGTCGAGCGCGATGACCGGGAGGCCGGCCGCCTGCGCTTCCATCACCGGCAGGGACGTCGTCTCGTACACCGAGGGCATCACGAAGCTTTCGGCCGCGCTGTAGAGCAGGTTCAACTCCTCGTCATCCACGTAGCCGGTGAAGATGATATCCGCGGCGAGGCCCAGGCGCGCAGCCTGCTCGTCGAGCTCGCCGCCGGCCGGCTTCAGGCCGGTGAGCACGAGCCGGTGCGGGAGTCCGGTCCGCTTCACCCGCGCGAATGCGTCGAGCAGCCGCGGCAGGCTGCGGCGGCCGGTCATCTTGCCGACGAAGAGGAAGAAGGGCACCTCGGCGCCGACCCGGCGGGCGCGCACGGCGGCCAGCGCCGCCGCGTCCCGGACGGGACGGAACGTCTCGGCCGGCGCCGGATGGATCGGAAACACCTTCTCCGGCGGCACGCGGCAGTGCGCCACGATCTCCCGCTTCACCGCGTGACCGAGCGTCGTGATCGCCGTCGCGTGACGATCGCTCCAGTCGTACAGCCGGCGGTAGAAGAGGCGGACCGACGGAGGGAAGAGCTCGGGGCGGACGTGATAGATGACGTCGTGCGTCGCCACGACCGTCCGTCCACGCGCGACGATCGGCCGCGAATACGACGGGCAGAACAGCACCTCGTCGTGCGCCACGGGGCCGAGGCGCAGGTTCTCCCAGACGATCATCGGCCAGTGCGGTCCCAGCACGCGCTCGCGGATGTTGGGCGGCAGCGGCACGAGCCGCCGATCGAGCGGACGCGGCGTGTAGATCGTGATCTCGCTGAACGTCGTCGTCGCGTCCGGCGTCCAGTGACGGATGACGTTGAGCAGGTAGCGCGCCACGCCCGTGTGCGGCGCGCACAGCCGCCAGCCGTTGATGCCGAGCCTCACGCTCATCCGCGCGACAACTGCCGGCGGATCGCAGGAGACCAGGAGATCTGGGGCTCAAAGGGCACGCGTAAGGATACCTCCTGGCCTGCGGGCCTCATCCTTTCGTACCGTTCGAGAAGGCCTGCGGCATCCGTCACGTCACGGTTTCGGAAGAGGTCGCAGAGCGCGCAGAGGAAATATTTGAATGTTTGGCAGGTCTCCGCGCGCGGATCGTGGTCTATGGCTTGCGCGCCAGCGCGACGATCGAGTGGCCGAACGGCAGCGCCACCGGCACGCGGCGGATGAACTCGGATTCGAGCGTGAGCCACGTCATGCCGATCGCCGCCGCGAGACCCTGCCGTTCGGGCAGCGGCGGCAGGCCGGGATCGGACGTCGGCGTCGTGCCCTTGAGGCGCCGCACCAGCGTGAGCGCGAGCGCGGGTGCCATGTTGACGTAGGTGGCGCGCCGGCAGATCAGGCCCGCGCCCTCGACGAGCCTGCGGACCTCGGCGAGCGAGTAGCGATGGTAGTCGGGCGCGTCGACCGGCGGATAGCCGCAGGCGCTGTTGGTGCGCAGGAGGAGCCGGCCGCCCGGCGCGAGCACGCGCGCGGCCTCGGCGAGCGCCCGCGCGTCGCCGCCGGGACGCGGCAGGTGCTGGATGACGTCGAGCGAGAGCACGAGATCGAACGACGCCGCGGCGGCGGGAAGCGCGGTGGCGTCCCCCTGGAGCAGGCCTGCGTTCGTACGGGCCCGGCAGAAACGCAGGGCGTCCGCGGAGAAGTCGAGGCCGACCGCCCGCGCGCGCAGGTCGCGCTCGGCCCAGACCAGCATCGCGCCGGTGCCGCAGCCGGCGTCGAGCACACGGTCGATGCGCGAGCGATCGTCGAGCACGCGCTGGGTCACGCGCCGCACGCCGCGCCACCACCAGTGCGCCTGCTCGAGCGCGGCGAGGCGATCGTAGTATGCCGGGGTGAGGACGTGGACCGGGGCGGCCATCTCAGAAGGACGGGCGCGAGGATTATAATCGACTGCCATTCCCGCCTCGACCCTGTCGGTCATCGTCACGTCGTACCGATCGCGCCGCATCCTCGACGCCTGCCTCACCTCGTTGACGCGCCAGCCCGGCGCCGCCGAGATCGTCGTCGCCGACTGCTCGCCCGAGGATCCCACGGCGGAGCTGCAGGCGCGATTTCCGGGGGTGCGCGTGATGCACGTGCCGGAGAAGCTCACCGTGCCGGCGCTCAGGTGGCGCGCGGTCGCGCTCACGACCGGCAGCCTGGTGGCGGCGATCGAGGGACGATCGGTGCCGTCCGGCACGTGGTGCGCCGAGATCGCCGCCGCGCACGCGCGGGCGCCGCAGGCGCCGGCGGTCGGGGGGCCCGTCGTGCTGAAGCCCGGGGGCTCGGCGTTCGACTGGGGGCTCTACTTCTCGGAGTTCGCGGCGTTCGCGCCGCCGCTTCCCGAAGGCCCGTCGCCGCAGCTCTCGGGAGCGAACCTCTCCTACAAGCGCGCGGCGCTCGACGGCAGCCGCGACCTGATGGATCGCGGGCTGTGGGAAGCGGCGCTGCACGAGCGATGGCGCGCGCGCGGCGAGCCCTTGTGGCTCTCGGGCGCGCACGTGGTGTTTCACAACGGCATGACCGGCGGCGACGCCATGCGCATGCGGTTTCACTACGGCCGCTCGTACGCCGCCGATCGATTCCGCGACGGGTCACGCTTCGTCGCCCTCGGCTACGCGCTCCTGGCGCCGGCGCTGCCGGCCCTTCTCACCGCGCGCGCCGCCGGACACGGGGCTCGTGCCCGGCTCCTGCCGGGATTCCTTCGCGGCCTTCCCTGGCTCCTGGCGCTCAACACCGCCTGGGCCTGCGGCGAGATGACCGGGTACCTGTTCGGCCGCGCGGCCGACCCGGAGATCTTTTGACGTTCGTCTGCCCGCGCTGCAAAGGCGCGCTCGACACGCGGACCGGCGGCTACGCGTGCCAGGCGTGCGTCGAGGTCTTTCCGATCGTCTGCGGCATCCCGGATTTCCGTCTCCTGCCGGACCCCTACATCGGGATCGACGAGGATCGCCGCAAGGCCGAGCGCCTCTTCGCCCGCGGCGCGACCTGCGCGTTCCCGGATCTCCTCCGCCACTACTACGACGTCACGCCGGAAGATCCCTCCGATCTCGCCGCCCGCTGGATCCCGCGCGCCCTCGCCGAACCAGACATCGCCCGCGCGTTGCTCGTCGAGCACGGGTTGATCGGTGGACGTCCGCCTGAAGGCGGACGCTGCGAGAGCGGGGACAGGAACGGCGGAAGTCGACTGTTGGATCTGGGCTGCTCGACCGGCGGACTGCTCGTTGCGGCGCACGGCGGGTACAGCGAACTGATCGGCGTCGACGTCGCGCTGCGCTGGCTGGCCGTCGGGCTGATCCGGCTGCGCGACGCGAACGTCGCGGCGACGCTCGTCTGCGCCAACGCGGAACATCTGCCCTTCGCGGACGGCGCGTTCGGCGCCGTCACGTGCACCGACACGCTCGAGCACCTGCGTGACGCCGCGGCCGGTCTCGTCGAGGCGCGCCGGGTCTCGCGCGCCGGGGCGCGCCTGCTCGCGACGGCGAACAATCGCGTCGCGCCGATGCCCGAGCCCAACCTCCACCTCTGGGGCGTCGCGCAGCTCCCGCGATCGTGGCAGGCCCGCTACGTGCGATGGCGCCGCGGCGACCTGCATCCCTACCGGATCGTGCTGCGATCGGCGAGCGAGCTTCGCGGGATGGCCGAAGCGGCCGGGTACGTGGACGTGCGCGTCGGGGCCGGCGCGGTCCTCGCGCCGCACGTGACGTCCGGGATCGCCCCGCGAGTGCTGGAGGCCTACGACCGCGCCCGGCGGCTGCCGGTCATCGCGGCGATGCTGGCGAGGGTGGGGCCGAAACTGGTCCTGACGGCTGCCGCCACGGCTTCGACCCCGCCATCACCTTGATCAATTGCGCCGGGCGGTAGGTGAAGCTCGGCCAGAGGAAGATCTCGTTCGTGCAGTAGCAGGCGCGCGCGGCAATCTGCTCGCGCAGCGTACGCGCCGCCTCCGAGTGCCAGATCTCCGGGAAGCTCTTCTCGCGCAGGTTGCCGATCGGCGCGTGGTTCTCGCACACGCTCACGTCGCCGTTCGAGTAGACGACGCCCGTCAGCATGCCGGCCTGGCAGGGAATCACCTGCCGCTGCGCTTCGGCGGTGCGCATCTTGGCCCACTGCAGCATCGGCTCGACCGACGATCCGTAGCGCCCGCGCTCGCGCGGCGCCCACAGCCGCTTCACGTACTCGTAGAGCGCGGCGTATTCGGCGAGCGCCGGCCCCTGCAGCGACGGGTTCTTCCGCTCGCCGCGGATGATCGCCAGGTTGTGATGGTCCATCGCCGGGCAGCGCTCGTAGAGGTACGTGGTCAGCCGCCTGACTTCGTCGAGGTTCTCCCCCGTCGCCGTCGAGATCGCGTGCAGGCGCAGGCGCGGATGGCGGCGCTGGACGCCGACGAGCGCGTCGTAGGTCGCCATCGACTTTTCGAACGCCCCCTTCATGCCGCGGAAGCGGTCGTGGTACGGCTGCAGGCCGTCGAGCGAGAACTCGACCGCGAAGAGGTCGAGACCGGGCTCTTCGAGGACACTCTCGAGCGCCGCCACCGTCCGGTCGAGCATCGTCCCGTTGGTGGGGACGTAGATCTCGCGGACGCCGTTGTTGCGGATGAAGGTGCGGCAGATGTCGGCGAACTCCTTGCGGATGAACGGTTCGCCGCCCGACAGGTTCAGGTTGTCGATCGGCCCCAGGCTCTCGGACAGGCGGCGGATCTCGTCGAACGAGAGGTCGTCCTTACGGTTCAGGTTGCGCCAGTAGAAGCAGTGCTCGCACGTCTGGTTGCACGTCGAGTTGATGAAGAGGATCAGGAACGGCGGCGTGCCCGGCTTGTCGCGCGGGGCGAACGTCCGGCGCATCAGACGGAAATGGCGCCGTACGCGACCCAGGGTGTTCATCGGCGTTCCAAGGCTAACACGCCGGAACAAATTGCCTCCCCTTGACGTTCTACAAGAGCAGCAGTATTGTCGATGATCTACAGGAGGCTCTGCATGATCCGCATTCTCGTGGCCGGCACGCTGGCGGCTGCCGTCGCCCTTCCGTCCCCCTGCCGGGCGCAGCCCGCCAACGGCGCCTCGCGCGACAGGCTCGTGGTCTCCCCGGCGTGGCTCGCCCAGCACCTCCACGATCCGAACCTGGTGCTGCTCCAGGTCGGCACGAAGGAAACCTACGACAAGGGCCACATTCCCGGCGCCCGCTTCGGCGACTGGATGCAGCTCCATACGATGGACATGCAGCCCGGCGCGCTGACGCTCGAGATGCCGCCCGCCGACAAGATCCACGACGCGCTCGAGTCGTTCGGCATCTCCGACGCCTCGCACGTCGTCGTCTACGCCAGCGACGGGTACTGGTCGCCCTCGACGCGGTTCGTGCTCACGCTCGACTACGCAGGCCTGACGAATGTGTCGTATCTCGACGGCGGCCTCAAGGGCTGGGTCGAGGCGGGACAGACGCTGTCGACCGACGCGCCGCTGCCGAAGAAGGGGACGCTGGCGCCGCTCAAGCTGCGCCCGGTGATCGTCGACGCGGCGTTCGTGCAGGCGCACCAGGGCAAGCCCGGCTTCGCCATCGTCGACGCGCGCAACACCGAGTTCTACGACGGCACGAAGGCGGGAGGCCAGCGCGGCCAGACGCCGAAGCTCGGGCACATTCCCGGCTCGGTCAGCGCGCCGTTCAACACGTTCGCGAGCAGCGACGGGCAGCTCAAGTCGAACGACGAGATCGTCGCGCTCTTCACCAAGGCGGGCGTGAAGCCGGGCGACACCGTCATCGGCTACTGCCACATCGGGCAGCAGGCGACCGCGATGCTCTTCGCGGCACGGACGACGGGGCACAACGTGGTGCTCTACGACGGATCGTTCGAGGACTGGAACACGCGCGGCCTGCCGCTCGAAGTGCCGAAGAAGTGAGCCACGCGAGCCTTCCAGATTCGTCAGGAGCGGCGAACACAGATGCGAGCGAGCGCAGCGAAGCGAGCCACGCGATCGGAGCGAGCCGGCGAAGCGGCGAGCGAGAGCGCGTGTAGGAGGGCCGGCGGGGCGAAGCCCCCCGGACGATCATGAAGTATTCGGATCCCTATCTCGCGGGCGTGGCGCTGGGCCTGGTGCTGCTCGGGTCGTTCGTCTTCGCCAACCGCGGACTCGGCGCGTCGGGCGCGTTCGCGGCGACGGCGACGGGCACGGTCGCGGCGGTGGCGCCGGCCTACGCCGAAGCGAATCCGTACTTCGCGCGGTATCTCGCGCGGCCGGGCGGCCCGTGGCGCGAGTGGCTGCTCGTCGAGATCGCCGGCGTCGCCATCGGCGGATTCCTCTCGGCGGCGCTCGCGCGCCGGCTGACGCTGAAGGTCGAGCGCGGCCGCGGCGTCGCCGTCCCGGCGCGGCTCGCGACGGCGTTTGCCGGCGGCGGCATCATGGGCGCGGGCGCCGTCCTGGCGCGCGGGTGCACGAGCGGCCAGGCGCTGACCGGCGGCGCGCTGCTCAGCGTCGGCAGCTGGGCGTTCATGCTCAGCGCGTTCGCCGCCGGCTACCTCGTCGCGCCGGCGATCCGGCGGAGCTGGCAGTGAGCACGTTCCTGCTGCCGCTCGTCATCGGCATCGCGTTCGGCGCGGCGCTCGAGCGGGCCGGCCTCGGCGACGCGCGCAAGCTGACGGGCCAGTTCTATCTTCGCGACCTCACCGTGTTCAAGGTGATGTTCTCGGCGATCGTCACCGCCATGCTCGGCGTCTTCTGGCTGTCGTACGCCGGCTGGATCGCTCCCGGCGCGCTGGCGATGCCCGAGACGTACCTGCGTCCGCAGATCGCGGGCGGGCTCGTCTTCGGCGCCGGCTTCGCGCTCGCGGGGCTCTGTCCGGGCACGTCCTGCGTCGCCGCCGCCAGCGGCCGCGGCGACGGGCTCGCCGTGCTGCTCGGCCTCTTCGCCGGCGTGCTCGCCTCCGGCATGGCGCTGCCGCGGTTCGCCGATTTCTACGACAGCGACGCGCGGGGCGCGTGGACGCTGCCGTCGCTCTTCCACCTGCCGCCCGGCCTCGTCGTCTTCGCCGTCGTCATCGTCGCGCTGGCGGGCTTCGCCGCGGCGGAGCGGATCGAGAGGCGCGCATGACCGCCGCGCGGCTGCGCTGGTGGCTGGTGGCGCTCGCGCTCGCGCTGGGCGCTGCGGCCGCGATCGTCGGCGAACCGCCGCGCGCGCAGGCCGCGCCGGCCTCTCTCTACAGGCCGCCCAGCGGATGCTGACCCACCCGATTGCGGCGGGCCGGCCGTCGATCGCGGCATTGCGCCGCGTCGAGTTCGCGCGGCTGGACGACAGCGGCGTGGCGTACCTGGACTACGCCGGCGCCGCGCTCTACGGCATGTCGCAGCTCCGCACCCACACGTCGCAGCTCTCGCGCGGCGTGTTCGGCAATCCGCATTCGGAGCACGGCGCCTCGCGCGCCAGCACGAACGCGATCGCCTCCGCTCGGCGGCGGGTGCGCGCATTCTTCGACGCGGACGACAACTACGACGTCGTGTTCACCGCGAACGCGACGGCCGCGATCAAGCTCGTGGCCGAGTCGTACCCGTTCGGGCCCGGCGCCGACCTGGCGCTGACCGCCGACAATCACAACTCGATCAACGGTCTTCGCGAGCTCGCGTCGCGCGCCGGCGCCGGCGTCACCTATCTGCCGCTGCGGGACGACCTCCGCCTGCACCATCCCGAAGCGCAGCTGGCGAACGCCGGCTCGCCCGGTCTCTTCGCCTTCCCCGCGCAGTCGAACTTCTCGGGCGTGCACCATCCGCAGTCCCTCGTGCGCTACGCGCAGGAGCTGGGCTGGCACGTGCTGCTCGACGCGGCCGCCTACGTGCCGTCTCACGCGCTGAGCCTGCGTGCGTGTCCCGCGGATTTCGTCGCCGTCTCGTTCTACAAGATGTTCGGCTACCCCACCGGCGTCGGCGCGCTGATCGCGCGGCGGGACGCGCTCGCGTCGCTGCGCCGCCCGTGGTTTGCCGGCGGCACCGTGGAGTACGCGTCGGTGCAGCTCGGACGCCATCGCCTGCGCGCGGATCACGAAGCGTTCGAGGACGGCACTGCGAACTATCTCGACATCGCCGCGCTCGAGGCCGGCTTCGACCTGCTGGAGCGCGCCAGCCTCGACGCGCTCACGGCGCACGTGCGCGCGCTGACGCAGGAGCTGCTCGAGCGCCTGTCGGCCATCCGCCATTCGAACGGCCAGGCCGCCGTCCGCATCTACGGGCCGGGCGACGGCGATCGCCGGGGCGGCACGGTCGCGTTCAACGTCCTCGATCGATTCGGCGTCGTGATTCCCTATCAGCTCGTCGAGAAGCGGGCGGACGCCGTCCGCGTGCACGTCCGCGGCGGCTGCTTCTGCAATCCCGGCGCGGCCGAATCGGCATTCCGCCTCGACGCCGAACGGATGGCGGTCTGCTTCGATCGCCTCGGCGGCGGCTTCTCGATCCCGCGCCTCCAGCGATGCCTGGGCAAGGCCACGGCCGCCGGGGCCCTGCGCGCCTCGACCGGCCTCGCCACGACCAGCGACGACGTCAGCCGCCTCGTGGACGTCGTCACGTCCTTCCTCTAGAGAGTGCTTCTGAGTCTGTGTCGCTTCCGCCTTCGGGCGGAACGCCGGCGCCCGGGAAGTTCCGCCTGAAGGCGGAAACTACACAGGAGGAGGAACGAGCCCGACGGCCGAGGTCCGAGGTCCGGCAGGCAAGCGCCCTGCCGGGCCGTCTGGTCTTCCGACTTGACGGAACTCGCCGCCCACAGTCAAATCCAGTCGATGACAGGCTCTGCGCTCCGCGCGGCCGCGCTCGCGGCGACAGTGATCGCAATGTCGGCACACACAGCGCGCGCTCAGGATCTCGAGCCGCGGGCCTATTCGGCGTCGCCCGTCAACACCACGTTCGTGGTCGCCGCCGTCGGCCGATCGAGCGGCGGGGTCGTCACCGATCCGTCGCTGCCGATCGACGACGTCAGGGCGACGCTCGGGGTGTTCACGGCGGGCCTGGGCCGCACGTTCGATCTGGCCGGGCGCACGGCGCTCTTCGTCGCCGTGGTGCCATTCGCCCACGCGCACGCGACGGGAAGCGTCGGCGAGACGACGCGTGAAGCGTCGCGCGACGGCGGCGCCGATACGCGGCTCAAGCTGTCGGTGAACCTGCTCGGCGGCAAGGCGCGGACCGCGCGCGAATTCGCCGCGGCGAAGCGGAGCGCCATCGTCGGCGTCAGCCTCGCGGTCTCGCTCCCGACCGGGCAGCACCTGCCGGGGAAGCTCGTGAACCTCGGGTCCAACCGCTGGACCTTCAAGCCGGAAGTCGGCGTCTCGATACCCGTGCGCCGCTGGACGCTCGACGGCTACGTCGGCGTCGCCTTCTTCACCGCCAACGCCGAGTTCTATCCCGGCCTGTCGCGCCTCGAGCAGGATCCCGTCACCGCGGTCCAGGGACACGCGAGCTATGCGATCCGTCGGCGGCTCTGGGCCGCGTTCGACGCGACGTGGTACTCGGGAGGGACGACGTCGGTGGACGGCGTCAGCAAGGCGAACCTGCAGCGCAACTCCCGCGTCGGCGCGACGCTGTCGCTGCCACTGGCCTCGCGCCAGTCGCTCAAGATCGCCTACAGCACGGGGGCGACCACGCGCATCGGCGGCGACTTCGACACCATCGCCTTCGCCTGGCAGATGATGTGGCTGCGCTGACTGCCCAGAGCGACCGAGACGCGCCACGGCGACGCTCCGACACGAAGATCACGAAGCCCCACGAAGATCACAAACAGCCAGCAGGTCTTTGTTTGTGATCTTTGTTGTCTCTTGCGCTTGGCAGATGCTCTGGCTGCGCTGACTGCCGAGAACGACTGAGACGCGCCACGGCGACGCTCCGACACGAAGATCACGAAGCCCCACGAAGATCACGAACGGCCAATCGGCCTTCGTGATCTTTGTGATCTTTGTGGTCTTTGTGCCGGCGAGTAAGCCGTCGGCCGTCTCAGTCGCTCTGGGCA
>Ga0075364_10000749_pt1 | contig 17063 bp, 16 predicted proteins | sample EndMetdeltDD1764_FD_71517 | JGI IMG/M metagenome (GOLD analysis project Ga0075364, IMG submission 71517) | Populus endosphere microbial communities from Tennessee, USA - Endosphere MetaG P. deltoides DD176-4 | ecosystem: Host-associated > Plants > Roots > Endosphere | place: USA: Tennessee...
CAACCTCCACGACCACATCGACCGCGTCCAGCTGCACGGACGCACCCGGGCGTCGACCTTTCGGATGACTCTGGCGACGGTGCTCGGCGCCCATCTGGGCATGACGTCACTCGAAGACCGCAGGTTGACCGAGTGGATGGTCGAGCATCTGTCGGTGACGACATGGGAGGCGCCGGACGGTTCGGGACTCCGCGAACTCGCACAGGTTGTCATCAGCGAACTGGATCCGCCGCTCAACGTCGATCGCCTGCCCGCGACGGAGTACCGCGCGCGCCTTCAGCAGATGCGCGGCGCGCTCGCCTGAACCGAACGGCTTGAACCTACCGCCGGGTAAGGCTGTTGGACGGAGCGGACCTGAGGTTAACCTCACGTTAAGGTCACCGGCAGCAAGGGAGCACAACATGGAGGAGTCCGCGTTTGAGGTCGATTCGCACCACCTTGCCGAGGCATCGCGCAGATTTCCCGCGCAGCGGCTCGCGCCGGTCGCACCACAACCGGCCAGCGATGTGAGCTATCTGTCGACAACGGCCGGTGCCGACTTCGGCCAGCATGCCTGGGACGAAGCCGGGCGTCTCTAGGCCCTCGCCCGTACCAACAAACCCCCGGAGCGCCGCTCCGGGGGTTTGTTGTGAGGTCAGCTAGCTGCCGATCCGACTTCGTGAATCAGAGGGGGCGGATATTCGCGGCCTGCAGGCCCTTCTGGCCTTGCTCGACGTCGAACTCGACCTTCTGGTTCTCGTTCAGCGAGCGGTAGCCGCTCGTCTGGATGGCGGAGAAGTGCGCGAACACATCCTCGCTGCCGTCGTCCGGGGCGATGAATCCAAAGCCCTTGTCAGCGTTGAACCACTTGACGGTTCCTGTTGCCATGTCCTACTCCTCTTGGCGAGATGCCACCCACGACCTTCGCGAGTGGCTGTCGCGACGTACATCCAACCTTCGAGAAGAACTAGACACCCCGAGAGGCAAACCCATTCATTCGTACGGCCCAACGTCGTGCAACTGATTCAAGCGTAGGGCACCCAAAGGTGGTTTGGGCAGGTGCTCAGACCCTGGAATGCAAATTCTGCGTGAACTCCGCGGCGACTGACTAGTTCTAAAGAACTAGAGCTTTATAGTCCTTGTGGGCCAAAGTCAAGACTGCCCATCGGCCTGAATGTTGCCTAAGTTGTCTGGAGTTGCGCTGGGCCCCACAAGGGTCGCAACGGATCCACGTGACATCCACGGGAATACATCCAAGGGGGAACAGTGAAGCGTGTGACGTCAGGCCTCGTAGGCCTCACACTCGCAGCCTCGCTCGGTCTGGCGTACGCGTCACCGGGCACGGCTGCACCCGCACAACCGGCGAATGCGGCCGACAAGCCGTCTGCGATCGGCAAGGACGATCTGCCGAACCCGCTCGAGGACAAGCGCCGAGCGCTCCGCGAGAGCGCCGTCACCTCGGTGATCAACGGTGACGCAACGGCCGAGACGAAGAACGGCACGTCGGTTGTCAAAGTGGGCAAGGGCTACAGCCCGGCCGATGCCGCGGCCTTGGCCAACAAGAAGGCGTCCAAGGGGCAACTCAGGGCGCTCAAGGGCAAGCAGCCGAAGGACCAGTACGTCGAGCTCGCCCAGGAGCGCGCCGACAAGGTGTTTGTGATCCTCGCTGAGTTCGGCGACCAACGTCACCCCGACTTCCCCGACCAGGACACCGACCCCGCTGTGCCCGGTCCGGCCACCTTCGACGGGCCGCTGCGCAACAAGATTCCCGAACCGGATCGCACCAAGGACAACTCGACTATCTGGCAGAAGGACTACAACCGTCAGCACTACCAAGACCTGTACTTCGGCGATGGCGCTGGCCAGGAGTCGGTCAAGACCTACTACGAGACGCAGTCGTCGGGTCGATACACGGTCGACGGCGTCGTGCAGGACTGGGTCAAGGTGCCCTACAACGAGGCACGTTACGGTCGCGACGAGTCGTACCGCACGGTCTGGAACCTGATCCAGGACTCGCTGACCGCCTGGGTCGCCGACCAGAAGGCGAAGGGCCAGACGGACGCGCAGATCAAACAGACCATCGCGACGTACGACCAATACGACCGCTACGACTTCGACGGTGACGGCGACTTCAACGAGCCCGACGGCTACATCGATCACTTCCAGATCGTCCACGCCGGTGGCGACGAGGCTGACGGTGATCCGCAACAGGGTGAGGACGCCATCTGGTCGCACCGCTGGTACGCCTTCGGCACCGACGCAGGGCTGACCGGCCCATCGACCAACCCGCTTGGCGGCACGCAGATTGGCACCACCGGCGTGTGGGTCGGTGACTACACGATTCAGCCCGAGAACGGTGGCCTGTCGGTCTTTGTGCACGAGTACGGCCACGATCTTGGCCTGCCGGACGATTACGACACCAGCGGCGGCGGCGACAACAGCAGCGAGTACTGGACGCTGATGGCGCAGAGCCGGCTCAACGGCAAGGGCGAGGCGCTCGGCACCCGTCCCGGCGACCTCGGAGCCTGGAACAAGCTGCAGCTCGGTTGGCTCGACTACGAGGCGATCGCGACGAAGCAGAAGAAGACACTTGACCTCGGTCCCCAGGAGTACAACACCAAGAAGGCTCAAGCCGCGGTGATGGTTCTTCCGAAGAAGGAGGTCACCAAAGACAACGGCGCCCCGGCCTCCGGGACCAAGCAGTTCTTCTCCGGATCGGGCGACGATCTCACCCATACGCTGACAACCGATGTCGACCTCACCGGGGAGACCGGGGGAGTATTGGCCGCCAAGGTCCGCTACTCCATCGAGGCCGGCTACGACTATGCGTACATCCAGGCTTCGACGGATGGCGGAACCACGTGGAAGTCGCTGCCGGGCACGATCAACGGCACCGCGATCGCCAACGATGCGTCGGGCAACCCGGCGATCGACGGTGAGCAGGCCACCTGGGCCGACCTTGTGGTCCCGCTCGCTGCCTACAACGGTCAGAAGATCAAGCTGCGGTTTCTCTACAAGACCGACGGCGGCGTGGCCGAGGCCGGCCTGTTCGTCGATGATCTGACGGTCAAGGCCGGTAGCGAGACGCTGCTGACCGACGGCGCCGAGGACGGCGGCCCCACGTGGACGTTCGACGGATTCTCCATCGTCGGAGCCACGTCGACCGAGTTGTTCGACAACTATTACATCGCGGGTCACCGGTCGTACGTCTCGTACGACAGGTACCTTCAAACCGGCCCGTACAACTTCGGCTTCGCCAACACCAGGCCGGACTTCGTCGAGCATTACCAGTACGGTCACGGTCTGCTCGTGTCCTACTGGGACACCTCCCAGCAGGACAACAACACCAACGTGCACCCCGGTGTCGGCCGTAACCTGATCATCGACGCCAACCCGACACCGATCACGAACATCGTGACCGGGGCTCCGTGGAGGGCGCGCATCCAGATGTACGACGCGCCGTTCTCGCTGCACACGGCGGACTCGTTCACGCTGCACACCAGCGGCAAGCCGAGCTACATCCGTGGTCAGGATGCCAAGCCGTTGTTTGACGACACCAAGAAGTACTGGTTCGCAGAACTCCCGAACCACGGCGTCAAACTGCCGGCCGCCGGTGTCAAGATCCGTGTCCAGAAGGAGAATGGCACGTCCTTGAAGGTCAAGTTCAACTAGACCGTTTCCACGAACCGGGGGCACACATCAGGGGGTGTGTGCCCCCCTTGGCGTGTTCAGGCAGCGCGAAGGCGATAGGAGATGGCTCCGACAGCCAGGGCAGCCACGCCGGCCGCGACGGCCGAGACGGGCAGGAAGATCGCCAACAGAACGCATCCACCCAGTCCCACCCAGGCGGTGACGCGTTGCAGCGGCCACGAGTCGATCGACAAGGCAGAGGCGTTGGCGATCGCGTAGTAGGTCAGCACGCAAAACGATGAGAAGGCGACTGTCGAGGTGACATCGCCGAGCAGGACGACAACTCCCACGACCGCGGCCACGGCCACTTCTGCCGCGGCCGGGACCGAGCGTCGGGTGTCGATGAGTGCGAGCTGGCGCGGTAGGTGTCGGTCGCGTGCCATCGCGAGCACCGTTCGTGACACTCCCAGCATCAGGGATAGCAGCGCCCCTCCGGCGGCCAGTACAGACGCTGCGATGACAAGCGGCACCAGTTCGTCGATGCCGGCCGCCTCGAGACCTGAGACAAAAGGGCGTGATGAGGATGCCAGGCGGGCCGCGCCGAGGACGTGGAGAAGGGCAAGGGCGGCAGCCAGGTAGACCACGACGACCAGCGTGACGGCGATGGCGATGGCGCGCGGGATCGTCCGCTCTGGGTCGCGTACCTCTTCTCCGAGCGTTGCGAGCCGCGCATATCCGGCGAAGGCGAAGAACAGCAGCCCTGCCGCCTCGAGCACCCCTGAGCCGGCGGCGACCGATCCGGCGGACGACGCGCCCGGGGCCGCGAACAGCGCGATGACGACGCCGGTCACCACCACAAGCACCGCAACGGCGATCGTGACGCTCACGGCGGCCGACTTCTCGATGCCCGAGAGGTTGATGAACGTGACGACGCCGAGGACAGCTAGAGCCACGAGTCGCTGATGGTCCGGCCAGGCGTAGGCACCTATGGCGAGCGCCATGGCGGCGCAGGAGGACACCTTGCCGACGATGAACGCCCATCCGGCGAGGTGTCCCCAGAACGGCCCGAGGTGCTCGCGGGCGTAGACGTAGGTACCGCCCGCCGCGGGATGTCGTTGTGCCAGACGAGCCGAGGAGTGTGCGTTGCACCCGGCGATGACCGCCGCGATGCCCAGAGCGACGATAATGGCGTCACCTGCCGCCGCAACGGCCGGCGCGAACACCACGAACAGGCCGGCGCCGACCATGGCGCTGACGCCGATGGCCGTGGAGCCGATGAGGCCAAGTCGCCGCTCGAGGGAACCTGGCACGTCAGACGTTGTAGTCGACGATCAGGGGCGCGTGATCGGACCAGCGCTCGGCCCAGCTCCCGGCGCGATCGACCGTGGCGGACGACGCCGCGGCGGCCAGTTCGGGCGTGGCGATCTGGTAGTCGATACGCCAACCGGTGTCGGTGTCAAAGGCCTGCCCTCGCATCGACCACCAGGTGTACGGCCCGGGCACGGACCCGGCCAGTGAACGGTGGACGTCGACCCAGCCGAGCTCGCCGAAGAAGCGATCGAAGTAGGCACGCTCCTCGGGCAGGAAGCCGGCCTTCTTCTGATTGGCCTTCCAGTTCTTGATGTCGAGTTCGGTGTGACCGACGTTGAGGTCGCCCGTGACCAAGCCGTGGTGTCCCGTCGCCCGGATCTGCTGGAGGCGGGTCGCCATCTGCTCGAGGAACCGGTACTTGTCATCCTGGCGCGGTGTGCCGGCTTCGCCGGAGTGGACGTAGGCCGACACGACGGTCAGCGTCGAGCCGTCTGGAAGGACGATGTCGGACTCGATCCAACGGCCTGAGTCGTCGAAGTAGGGGTCGCCGTTGCCCACCCGATGCTCGACGGGTGCGGTGCGGCTCAGGACGGCGACGCCCGCGCGGCCCTTCGCAGCGGCCTCGGCGTGGACGACGTGATAGCCACTGGCGTCGAGGATGTCGTGAACGATCGCGTCGGGCGCCCGCACCTCCTGAAGGGTCACGACGTCGGCGCCCCTGTCGGCCAACCATTCACTCAGCCCGGACGACTGCCCACGGGTCTTGTGGTGGGCGGCACGGATGCCGTTGACGTTGACGGTCGCGATACGAAGCACGGGCCTCACCCTAACGGGCTGCTCCGACGCTCAGGACCACGGCGAGCAGAGCTGGAACGCCCTGGATCACGGCCGCACGGGCATAGGCCGCGCCGGTCGAGATCAGCACCAGAGCGGCTGCCAGCATGCTGCCGCACGCGAAGACGATCAGGGTCCAGCCGACGGCATCGTGTGTGTCCGACACCGCCACGACGACGATGCCCACGGCGGTGCCGACTGCGAGAAAGAGGTTGTAGAACCCCTGGTTGTAGGCCAGGGCCGCTGTCGTGTCGGCTTGCGCCTGGGATGCCAGCCCGAACCGGCGCCACGTGGAGGGGTGCCGCCAGCGCAGCGACTCCAACACAAAGAAGAGCACGTGTAGCAGGCCGGCGACACCGGCGATCACCAGAGCGAGTGCGGACATGCTCGAAATGTAGTACCGGAGCGTGTCCACCGTGGAGAATGGGGGCGTGACCCGCCCCGACGACAGCACCATGCTGTGGCAGATCATCGAGGCGACGCCGAACGCCATGCTGGTCATCGACACCGCCGGCGACATCCTGCTGGTCAACTCCGAGACCGAGCGGACCTACGGCTACTCGCGCGACGACCTGCTGTCGATGAACGTGTTGGACCTTGCTCCCGAGCGGCTCCGCGGCTCGCTCAGGCGGTTCCTGTCACAATTCTTCGAGCGCCCAGCACGTCACCACATGGACGCAGAGCGCGGACTCTTCGGACGCCGGCAGGATGGGACCGAGTTCCCGATCGAGGTCGGCGTCAACCCGATCAGGATCCTGGACGACCCGCTGATGCTGGCCTCGGTGGTCGATATCAGCGAACGCCTGCGGGTCCAGGCGCTCGACGCCGCGCGGCACGCCGACCGTCTTCGACAGTCGATCCTCGACAGCTTGCCGTTCAGCATCATCGCCTCGGACCACGACGGCACGATCGTGACGGCCAATCCCGCGGCCGAACGGTTGTTGGGCTTCGAACGCGGTGAGCTGATCGGCTCTCGCGTGGAGGCGCTGCGGGGCGAGGTGAGCGACGAACTGTCCCTGCTGTCGACCGTGGACCCGCACGTGGAAGAGCGCGAGATCGACTACAACCGCAAAGACGGCAGCACGGTTCCGGTCAACGAGGCGATCGCTGTGATGGACGGTGATCACGTCAATGGTTCGTTGTCGGTGGCGTACGACATCACCGAGCGCCGAGCGGCCGAGGCGCACGTCCTGCACATGGCGCACTACGATGCGTTGACCGATCTGCCCAATCGCACGCTGTTCATCGAACGGCTCGAGATCGAGCTGTGCGCGGCCGAGCGCACTCAGCAGGGCGTCGTCGTAGCGCTGATCGGTCTGGATCACTTCACTCGCGTCAACGACGCCCTAGGTCACCACGTAGGGGACGACCTGCTGATCATGATCGCCGCGCGGCTGCGGGCCCACGTCCGTACGCGCGATGTCGTCGCGCGACTCGACGGCGACAAGTTCGCGCTGATGATGACGGGCATCGACGGCCCGCTTCAGGCCCAGGACCGCCTCGCCGCGATGCTGACCGCGATTTCCGAGCCGCTGGTCAGCCAAGGTCACGAGGTTGTCGTCACGGCGAGCATGGGCTTGGCGATCTCACCGGGTGACGGAGTGACGCCGTGGTACCTGCTGAAGCACGCTGACACCGCGATGTACCACGCGAAGTCCGCGGGACGTAGTGCGTACCGATGGTTCAACGACTCGATGCTCGATGAGATCAACGACCGTCTGGCCTTGGCGGCTGCTCTTCGGGGCGCGCTGGACCGCGGCGAGATCTCGGTCTCGTACCAGCCCCAGGTTCGGCTGTGCGATGACGAAGTGATCGGTGTCGAGGCCCTGGCGCGCTGGAGGACACCCGAGGGTGTTGCCATTTCACCAGACCGGTTCATCCCGGTCGCCGAGGACAACGGCCTCATCGTCCGCCTGGGTGAGGCGGTGTTGCGCACGGCGTGCAAGGACGCTGTCACGATGTCTGACCACACCGGCATTCCGTTGCGGTTGGCGGTCAACGTGTCGCCGCGGCAGTTTCACGACCGCGGATGGCTGGACGCCCTGCAGGGTGCACTCGCCGATTCGGGGCTGCCGGCCGACCGACTCGAACTCGAGATCACCGAAGGCATCTTCATGGAGGATCTGCACGGGGTCGCCGACGTCATGCACAAGATGCGCTCCCTTGGTGTCGCGATCGTTGTCGACGACTTCGGGACCGGCTTCTCGAGCCTGTCCTACCTGACCAGGTTCACGGTGGACAAGCTGAAGATCGACCGGTCGTTTGTGTCGAACTTGGCGACTGGCGGCACCGATGCGGCCATCGTCGACACGATCATCGTGATGGCGCATACCCTCGGCATGACGGTGGTCGCCGAAGGCGTCGAGACGGCCGAGCAGGAGAAATACCTCAGTGAGCACGGATGCGACATCGCCCAGGGTTTCCGCTACAGCCCGGCCGTTCCTCCGCTCGACCTCATGTCGCAGTACCTCTAGCCCACCTGCCGGGCCGCGGCTCTTCCCGCCGCTCGACCGCTGAACAGACATCCACCGAGGAAGGTGCCCTCGAGCGAGTTGTAGCCGTGCACGCCACCGCCGCCGAACCCCGCGACCTCGCCGGCGGCGTAGAGTCCCTCGATCGGCGACCCGTCGGCACCCAGCACCCGGGAGTCGAGGTCGGTCTCGAGACCACCGAGCGACTTGCGGGTCAGCACGTGCAGACGGACGGCGATCAGCGGGCCTTTGGACGGGTCGAGGATCTTGTGGGGACTCGCGACCCGGATCAACCGGTCACCGCGGTACGCGCGAGCTTGCCGCAGGGCGGCGACCTGGAGGTCTTTGGTGAAGTCGTTGTCGAGTTCGCGGTCGCGCTCCTCGATGTGCCGCCGAACGGTGGCCACGTCGACGGGGGAGTCAGGTGTCAGCCGGTTCATGCCGGCCACCAGTTCGTCGATCGTGTCGGCGACAACAAAATCCTCGCCCCTGGACTTGAACGCCTCGACGGGAGATGTGGCGCCCTTGGAGAGCCGCTCCTTCAACAGTGTTCGGATGCTTCGCCCGGTGAGGTCGGGGTTCTGCTCCTGCCCGGAGAGGGCGAACTCCTTCTCGATGATCGCCTGCGTCAAGACGAACCAGGAATGGTCGTGGCCGCTATGCCGCAGCAGCTTGAGCGTGCCCAGCGTGTCGAAGCCCGGCAATCCGGGCACCGGCAGGCGATGGCCGGAACCGTCGAGCCAGATCGACGACGGTCCCGGGAGGATACGGATACCGTGCTGCGGCCAGATCGGGTCCCAGTTCTTGATGCCCTCGACGTAGTGCCACATCCGGTCGCGATTGATGTGGCTCGCGCCCGCTTGTTCGGCAATCGCGAGCATCCGTCCATCGACGTGTGCGGGTACGCCGGAGATCATGTGGGCCGGGGGAGTGCCGAGGCGCTCCGGCCAGTTGGCGCGGACGAGGTTGTGGTTGCCCCCGATACCGCCAGATGTCACGACAACTGCCTGTGCCGTCATCGTGAAATCCCCGATCGATGTCCGCGAGGTGGGAGCGGCCCGCTCGGCGTCCGTCGGCTCCAGCACCTGGCCGCTGACACCGGTCACGGCCCCATCAGTCACAACGAGCTCGTCGACCCGGTGGCGGAAGGCGAACTGGACGAGCCCCGTCGCGTGGCCGTCGCGCACAACCCGCTCGAACGGCTCGACGAGGGCGGGGCCCGTGCCCCACGTGATGTGGAACCGGGGCACGGAGTTGCCGTGGCCTCCGGCGAGGCCCCCGCCGCGCTCGGCCCACCCGACAACCGGGAAGACGCTGTGTCCGCGCTCCTTGAGCCACCACCGCTTCTCGCCGGCGGCGAAGTGCACGTAGGCTTCGGCCCACTTGCGCGGCCAGTGGTCTTCGGTGCGGTCGAACTGGGCGCTGCCGGCCCAATCCTGCAGTGCGAGGTCGACCGAGTCCTTGATGCCCATGCGGCGCTGCTGGGGCGAGTCGACGAAGAACAGACCCCCGAACGACCAGTAGGCCTGCCCGCCGATGCCCTGCTCGCCCTCTTGGTCGACCAGCACGACGCGACGTCCGGCCTCTACCAGCTCGGCGGTGGCCACGAGGCCCGCAAGGCCCGCGCCGACAACGATCACATCAGCGTTCATGCCCCTGATTCTCACCCACCAGCCACGACATACCACAGCTGACACCCAGAATGACCGGCAGAACACGGCATGAAATAGCTGTTCTGGATGGCTCGTGGGGACTAGATTCGTGGCCGTACACACTCATCGTTGGGAGAAAAGGTTATGGCCGTCGACTTCAAGTCAATAGGCAAGTTCGAGCAAGGTGCACTGATCGCGGGTGGACTCTCGCTGATCCTTTCGTTCATCAACAAGTACGTGACGGTGTCGGTTGACGGCGGAGAGTTGGCCGGGCTCGGCGGAGCCGTCGGTGGCACTAACGCCTGGGACAGCTTCGCCACGATCGGTGTGTTGCTGGTCGTCGCGGCCACGGCCATCGTGGCTGTGAAGGTTTTCGCGGGCGAGAACCTTCCCGCGGGTGTCCCCTGGAATCTGGTTGCCTTCGCGGCTGCCGCCCTCGGCACAGTCCTGCTGATTCTGCGTGCCTTCACGTACGGCAACCAGGGCATCTCCCAGATCAGCATCGGGCCGGGTTGGTCGGGATGGGCGCTGTTTGTCACCAGTATCGCGCTGAGTGTCTTCGCCTTCTTGTCGTTCCGCGAGTCGGGTGAGAAGATCCCCGAGTTCAACAAGGGTGGTGCGACGCAGCCGCCGACACCTCCGACCGCCCCGCCGGCTCCGCCGACGCCGCCGGCGTCGGGTCCTCCGGCGCCCCCGGCTCCGCCCGCGAGCTGAACTGAAACCCCTCGTCCGCCCGCCGTTCAGCTACTGAACGGCGGGCGGTCGTCCATACGAACCGATTGACGTCCGGCCCAGCGCCACAGCCGGGCGGTGAGATCGCGGTCCTGGTCGGTGATCAGGTTGCCCATGACCCGCAGTGCGAATGTCATCAGCACGTGCGAGCGCATGCCGACCGGCCCGGCTGTCGGGAGGAGTCGCGGCACGGTGATGAGCCCGGCCAGGCGACGCGCGATCGAGAAGGCCTCCCCGTACTGGCTCGTGAGCAGATCTGGCCACGCGGTCTCGAGGTCGGCGTCTGAGGTCATGAGCTCGGCAGCTTCGCGCCCGGTCTCCATGCCGTAGTCGATACCCTCGCCGTTGAGCGGATTGACACACCCGGCGGCATCGCCGATCAACACCCAGTTGGGCCCCGCGACGCCGGAGACGGCGCCGCCCATCGGCAGCAGTGCGCTGGTGGGCGCCCTCAGGTCGCTGGTGAGGTCCCACTCCTCGCGCCGCAATGTCGCGTAGTACTCCATCAGCGGGCGGAGCTGCAGTTCCGCGGGCCGCTTCGCGGTGGCCAGGGCGCCGACGCCGAGGTTGACCTCGCCGTCGCCCAACGGGAAGATCCAGCCGTAGCCGGGGAGAAGTTCGCCGGCCTCACCGCGCAGTTCGAGGTGCGAGGAGATCCATGGGTCGTCGCTGCGCCCTGACGTGACGTACGAGCGCCCGGCCACCCCGTAGGCGGTGTCGCGGTGCCACTCGCGACCCAACACCCGGCCGAGCGACGAGCGCACCCCGTCGGCGACAACAAGCCGTTGGCAGGTGACGGTGTGCAGGGTGCGGTCCGCACCGACCCTGAACATCACGCCGGTGACTCGTCCACGGTCGTCGCGGACGGCGTCGACGGCACGCGCCCCCTCAAGAGGCGTGGCGCCCGACTCGACCGCAGTCCGGAAGATCTTGTGGTCGAGCTCGGTGCGGGGGACCGCGGATCCGTAGTCGGGCAACGATCCTCCCGGCCAGGGCAGCAGCAGCTCCTGGCCGAACCCGGCGGCGCGGAGTCCCCGGTTGGTGCCGTGGTCGCGGACCCATCCACCGAGCCCGAGGAGGTCCAGTTCGGCGATCGCACGTGGCGTGAGGCCATCGCCGCACGTCTTGTCGCGTGGGAACGTCGCCGCATCGGCGAGCACCGTGTCCATGCCGAGCCTCGCGGTCCACGCCGCGGCGGCCGAGCCGGCCGGACCCGCACCCACCACGAGCACGTCGGTATGGGTCGGCAGGCTCATGCCTCGATTCTTCCATCGATCGGTCAGTGCGAGGATGTGACCCATGAGTTCCCAGGCAACCTCACCAAAACCTGACGCGACCGTCCACTACGCCTCGCGCGGATCGTCGTATTTCGACGTCATCCTGGCGCTGTTCTGCGTGGTTCTCGTGGTGTCGAACATCGTGGCGACCAAGGGCATCGAGTTCGGGTCGTGGGAGTGGTCGATCGGGTCACTGCAGATTTCGCCGATCATCACCGACGGCGGAGCTTTCCTGTTCCCGCTGGCGTACATCCTGGGCGATGTCATCTCCGAGGTGTACGGATTCCGTGCGGCCCGGCGGGCCATCCTCACGGGTTTCGCGTTGGCGATCGTCGCCGCCGTGACCTTCTTCGTCGTCGAGCAGGCACCGGCAGCCGGGTTCTACGCCAACCAGGAGGCGTACGAGGCGGTGCTGGGCTTTGTTCCGCAGATCGTCCTGGCCAGTCTCTGCGGCTACGTGGTCGGTCAGTTCCTCAACTCGATCGTGTTGGTCCGGATGAAGGCGCGGACGTCAGAGCGCGGCCTCTGGGCCCGGTTGATCGGGTCTACCGGCGTCGGCGAGGCGGCGGATACGCTGATCTTCTGTGCCATCGCGGCCAGCGCGATCGGCATCAGCACGATGGGTCAGTTCTGGAATTACGCGGTGATCGGCTTCGTCTACAAGGTCACCGTCGAGATCGTCGTGAGCCCCTTCACGGTAGCGGTGATCGGGTGGCTCAAGCGCCGCGAGACGTCCTACTTCGCGTGACGTCGGTAAACCGTCACCCGTAGAAGCGGGCCAGGAAGTCGTCGCGGAAGTCTGCAAACGTGCCGGCGTCGATGTGATCGCGCATGGCGTCGACCAGGCGGACCGTGAAGCGCTCGTTATGGATCGTGCACAGGGTCGCGGCGATGTATTCCTTGGTCTTGAACAGGTGGTGCAGGTACGCCCGGGAGTAGTGCGCGCACGTGTAGCAGTCGCACTCGGGGTCGATGGGGCCGAAGTCGCGACGTGACGCCGAGATCATGACGTTGTAACGGCCGGTCATGGCGTACACACGCGACGAGCGGGCGACGCGCGAGGGTGACACGCAGTCGAAGGTGTCGCACCCGTTCTCCACGGCCGTGAATAGGTCGTCGGGCTCGCTGATGCCAAGCAGGTGCCTCGGCTTGTCGACCTCCAGCTCTTCGCCGACCCACTGGACGATCGACCCGAGCCGCTCCTTCTCGATGGCTCCGCCGATGCCGTAGCCGTCGAAGCCCAGGGGCACGAGGTCCCTGGCCGCCCGACGACGGAGGTCCTCGTGCTGCGCACCCTGGACGACCCCGAACAGCGCCTGCGGCAACTTGTCGCCCCGCTCCGCCGACAACCGCCGATGCTCCACGACGCAGCGCTGCGCCCACGCCTGAGTGCGAGCCAGCGACGAGACCTGGTAGTCGTACGAGTTCATCAGTGTGGTGAGTTCGTCGAAGGCGAAGATGATGTCGGCACCGAGTTGGTGCTGGATCTGCATCGACACCTCGGGGGTGAAGCGATGCATCGAGCCGTCGAGGTGCGACTTGAACGTCACGCCGTCGTCGTCGACGGTTGCTAGACGGTCCTTGCCCTCAGCGATGACGTCATCGGCCACCACTCCCGTTGACGCCATCGACAGCGTCTTCTTGAACCCGGCACCGAGCGACAGCACCTGAAAGCCGCCGGAGTCGGTGAAGGTGGGTCCGCGCCAGTTCATGAAGGCGCCGAGCCCGCCGGCCTCGTCGACGATGTCGGGGCCGGGCTGGAGGTACAGGTGATAGGCGTTGGCCAGGACGGCCTGCGCGCCGAGGTCGGCGATCTGCTCAGGTAGGACGGCCTTGACCGTCGCGCGGGTACCCACGGGGATGAACGCCGGCGTCCGGATCTCGCCGTGCGGTGTCGAAATGGTTCCGGTACGTCCGAGTGCGCCGGGAAGCTCCGTGCCGAGGGTGAACATGGTTGCCCATCTAATCAGGGCACACCGACCACCCGTACGGCCGCGGCCAGAGCGCCCGATGTGAACAGGATGAACACCAGGTTCCACACCGGGGCCGGGAGGAACGTCAACCGCGCCAGAACGTCCGCGTCCGTGGTGCGAGTGCGCACTCTGCGGCGATGCGACCACAGGTCGATCGAGGTACGCGGGGCGGCTATCAACAAGAACCAGGCGAACGTCAGGGCCGCGAAATCCTGGACGTCTGCGGGCGCGCGCCAGATCAGCAGTGCCACCGCGCCGCTTACGGCGACGACAACCAACAGCCCGAACCAATTGCGGATGAACGCGAGCATCAGCCCCAGGGTGGCCAACCCGACGTACAGCGCGCCCGCAGTCAGGTCGTTCTCGACCAGCACGACCGAGACCAGGCCGAGCGCGGCAGGCGCGAGGTAGCCAGCCGCCGCCGTCGCGATCATGCCGGGACCCCGTGGTGGGCCGCTGGAGACCGTGAGCCCGGACGTGTCGGTGTGGAGCCGAATGCCGTTGAGCCTGCGCCCGGTGAGCAGGGCGACGACGGCGTGTCCGGCCTCGTGCACCAGGGTCACGAGGTGACGGGTGACAGACCACGTGGGCGGCAGGACGATCAACAGTGCTGCTGTCGCCGCTGCCGCCCACGTGGTGTCGAGACCATCGAGTGTCAGCAGGGGTCAGCCCGTCTGACGATCGACCAGCTCGACGCGTGTGGCGTCGTGCGAGGACGCACCCATCGCCGCGGCGATGCGGTGATGGCGGGCACCCTCGCGATGACGGCTCTGCCGGTCGAGCGACAGGCCGAGAGCGGTCTGCGCCCAGGCGCTGGTGGGCTCGAGGTCGACCAGGCGACGGAAGGCCTCCTCCGCGGGTGCCAGTTGTGCGGCAGCGAAGTGGGCCCGCCCTAGCAGCTCCCAGCCGGCGGCGTTGGAGGGTTCGGCGTCGACCACCTTGCGCAAGACCCTGACAGCGTCGCGCGGGTAGCGGTCGGCGAGCAGTTCCTCGCCGGTCCGGAAGGCGTCGAACACGTCCATCGTCTCGATCATCAGATCCGAGATCTGTGGGGTGAATCGCATGGTCATGGTGCGCTCCTCTCGGTGTGGTGCCGGCTTCAACGTCCCGGGGACGGTGATCATTCCAGCCTAGGAACTCGGCCCGAAGGTCTCGGCCGTCAGAGCGCCGATGTCGTCTAGCCAGGCGGTTCGCTGTTCGTGGGTGGCGGCGTTGACGGGGCGGAGGACCCGACGGGTCACCCGTGGCCCGCCGAGATACGGTGCGACACACCGACCCCAGATCGAGGCCAACGGATCCTTGTAAAGCGTCTCTTCGCGCTCGTCGGTTGTGTCGGAGGTGTTGACGACGAACAGTTGTTGGATCGGCGCCAGCGGTTCTGGGCGCCCCGTGGCATCGGTGAGTCGGTAGGCGACACCCGGTACGACGATGCGGTTGATCCAGCCGGTCAGGATTGCGGGGGGCATGCCCCACCAGTTGGGATGGACGACCACGAGTCCTTCGGCTTGGCGCAGCTCCTCGCGGTGCCGGGCGATCAGCGGGTCCTCCTCGCGGGCGAGGACCGACTCGACGTCCGCCCCGCTGGTGTGCGACTCGTAGGCGGGCAGGATCGGGTCGAACAGCTCCGCGTAGAGATCGTGCGAGCGCACCTCGTGACCCAGGTCGACGAGCTGCCGGCCGACCCGCTCGGCCAGGGCGTGACAGTAGCTTCCGGCCCGAGGATGGGCGAGCAGCATCATCAGGTGACTCATGGACCGAGTGTCGCAGCATTCGGTCCCTCGTGGCGTGCCTACGACCTCTTGTCGCAGGTGCCGGATACGGTCGAGACATGCGATTCGTGGCGACGGCTGACTGGCAGCTGGGGATGACGGCGCACTACCTCGGCGACGAGGCGCGGCCACGGTTTGCCCAAGCCCGTATCGATGCGATCCGAGCCATCGGGCGGGTGGCCGCCGAGCGTGACGCGGAGTTGGTGGTGGTCGCGGGCGACGTCTTCGAGTCGAACCAGCTCGACCGCGCTGTTGTCGCCCGGGCGTTCGACGCATTGCGTGACATCTCCGTACCGGTGTGGCTGCTGCCGGGCAACCACGACCCGCTTGATGCCGCGTCGATCTACCGCTCCCGCGAATTCGTCGAGGGCTGCCCCGAGAACGTCCATGTCCTCGACCGGCCCGGCATCCATGTCGTGCGCGAGGGCGTCGAGATCCTGGCCGCCCCCTGGTTCAGCAAGGCACCCGTCAGCGACCTCGTGGCCGACGTCCTTGCCGACGCTGAGCCGACCGAGGGCGTCGTACGTATCGTCGTCGGTCACGGCACGGTGCTCGACATCGATCGGCACAATCCGGCGCGCATCAGCACGGCAGACCTCGCCGCGGCCATGGCGGCCGGATCGGCGCAGTTCGCGGTTCTGGGCGATCGGCATTCCACCACCCAGGTCACCGATCGCATCTGGTATCCCGGGGCTCCCGAGGTGACGAGCCGGCGCGAAGACGATCCTGGCAATGTGCTAGTCGTCGACGTAGACGCCGATCACGTCACGGTCGACAGCGTGCGGGTCGGTACCTGGACGTACGTGCACCATGAGGCCGAGCTGACCAGCGAGGCCGATGTCGACGAACTCGAGAGTTGGCTTGCCGACCGCCCGTCAAAAGATCGCACTGCTGTCTGGCTGTCCCTGACGGGTGCGCTGACGATCGGCGAGAAGGCGCGCCTCGACACGATCCTCGACGCGACGCGCGACCTCTTCGCGCTGGTCGACCTGTGGGAGCGGCAGAGCGACCTGGTGGTGACACCTGCGCAGGGCGAGTTCGGCGACCTCGGCTTGTCCGGCTTCGCGCGCGACGCGGTCGATGAGCTCACGGCGCAGCTCGACGGCGACGATTCGCAGGCGGCCCGCGATGCGCTGAGTCTTCTCTACCGGTTCAGTCGCGGCGGGGCGGCGTGAGGCTGCACCGCATCGCCTTGACCGACTTCCGCGGCGTGACAGCCTCGGACGTCAGCTTCGACGCACCAGGTGTCACCGTTGTCGTCGGGCCCAACGAGATCGGCAAGTCCTCGATCGCCGAGGGCCTTCGACTCATCCGCGAGTTCAAGGCCTCGTCCCAGCACTCGTCGATCAAAGCCGTGCAGCCGACCCACCGTGACGTCGGTCCACAGGTAACGGTTGAGTTGTCGACCGGCCCCTATCGCTTGATCTACACCAAG
>Ga0075364_10000750_pt1 | contig 17032 bp, 13 predicted proteins | sample EndMetdeltDD1764_FD_71517 | JGI IMG/M metagenome (GOLD analysis project Ga0075364, IMG submission 71517) | Populus endosphere microbial communities from Tennessee, USA - Endosphere MetaG P. deltoides DD176-4 | ecosystem: Host-associated > Plants > Roots > Endosphere | place: USA: Tennessee...
GTGTGATACCTGACGGCTTTTTGGGATTACCATGAATCATGCACCCGATTGAAGGTGCAGGTTCGATCCCTAAAAACGATCAGGAGACATGTCATGAACCTTTCCGACCTGAAAAGCCTGGGCCTGGACGCCGAGTTTCCGTTCAAGGATACATACGACAACTTCATCGGTGGCAAGTGGGTCGCGCCGGTCAAGGGCCAGTATTTCGATAACCTCTCGCCCATCACGGGGCAGGCGTTCTGCAAAGTCGCCCGCTCGGACGCCGCCGATATCGAGCTTGCGCTGGATGCCGCGCATGCGGTGCGCGAATCCTGGGGCAAGACCTCGCCAGCCGAACGGGCCGGCGTGTTGCTGCGCATTGCCGACCGGATGGAGCAGAACCTCCAGATGCTGGCCATTGCCGAGTCGATCGACAACGGCAAGCCGTTGCGTGAAACGATGGCGGCCGACCTGCCGCTGGCCGTTGACCATTTCCGCTATTTTGCAGGCTGCGTGCGGGCGCAGGAAGGCAGCATCTCCGACATCGATGCCGAGACCGTGGCCTACCATTTCCACGAGCCCATAGGCGTGGTGGGGCAGATCATCCCCTGGAACTTTCCGCTGCTCATGGCGGCCTGGAAACTGGCACCCGCGCTGGGCGCAGGATGCCCGGTGGTGCTCAAGCCTGCCGAGCAGACACCGGCGTCCATCATGGTGCTGATGGAGCTGATCGCAGATCTGATTCCGGAGGGCGTGGTCAATGTGGTCAATGGCCTGGGCAAGGAGGCCGGGCAGGCGCTGGCTTCAAGCAAGCGGATCGCGAAGATTGCCTTCACGGGATCCACGCCGGTAGGCAAGCAGATCCTGCACGCGGCGGCCGATAATCTGATTCCCGCTACAGTCGAACTGGGTGGCAAAAGCCCCAACATTTTCTTTGAAGATGTGATGGATGCCGATGACGCTTTTCTGGACAAGGCGCTCGAAGGCTTGTCGATGTTCGCCCTGAACCAGGGCGAGGTGTGCACGTGCCCTTCACGCATTCTCGTGCAGGAGTCCATCTACGAGGCATTCATCGAACGCGCCATTGCACGGGTGGAGTCCATCAAGACCGGCAATCCGCTGGACAGCCAGACGATGGTGGGCGCGCAGGTTTCCAAAGTGCAGATGGACAAGATTCTCTCGTACATCGAGATCGGTCGTGGTGAGGGCGCGACATGCCTGACCGGGGGCGCACGCAATGCCTTGCCGGGCGGGCTGGATCAGGGTTTCTATATCCAGCCGACCATGCTGCTGGGCCAGAACGCCATGCGGATTTTCCAGGAAGAAATCTTCGGACCGGTTGCCGCAGTCGCCACCTTCAAAGACGAGGCGCAGGCCATCAAGATGGCCAACGACACCGCCTTCGGCCTGGGGGCGGGGGTATGGAGTCGGGACGGGTCGCGCGCGTATCGTGTGGGACGCGGCATCGAGGCCGGGCGTGTGTGGACCAACTGCTATCACCTCTATCCCGCGCACGCCGCCTTCGGCGGATACAAGCAGTCCGGCATCGGTCGTGAAACCCATAAGACGGCACTGTCGAACTACCAGCAGACCAAGTGCCTGCTGGTGAGCTACAGCCCGAACGCGCTCGGCTTCTTCTAGATCGGTTCAGCGCCAGTAAGCCGCCCGCACGCCGCGGGCGGTGAACAGGCCATAACAGATGATGCCCAGGGCCACGCCCAGGAAGTGCCCGCTGATGCCCATGCCGAATACTGAGGCGAACATCCAGCCGCCCAGTGTGGCGACGATGATGCGAGCGAATGCACCGTATACGGGCCAGCGCATGCGTCCCGCACCCATGGCGGCAAAGTACATCGCCATGCCCAGACCATAGGCGCCGAATGCGGGCCCGATGAACATCAGTGCGAGGGTGGCCACTTCCACCACACCCGGGTCCTGAGTGAAGAACAGCGCGAATGAGCGGGAGAACACCGCGACCAGCAGGCCGATGGTCGCGGTCACCGCGAATGCCAGGCCACCACCCAGCCAGGCGATGCGCCGCGCGTTTACCCAGTCACGTGCCCCCACGGCTCCCCCTACCAGTGCGGTGAGTGCCGAGCCGATGCCGAAGGCCAGAGGCACCACGAAGAATTCCAGCCGGGCCGAAATGCCGTAGGCGGCGACTGCCGTGGTTCCATAGTGTCTGATCTGGCTGGTGACGAGAATGGTCGTCAGGTTGCTGATGGCGGCCAGGCCGCAAGCGACCAGCCCCACTGACAGCACGCGGTTGAGCAACGATGCCGAAATGGGACCCCGCAAGCTGGGTGTGAATCCGGCGCCACCGCGCAGCACGACGATGGACATGACCAGCGCCGCTGCCGCGAATGAGACGGCATAGGCGATACCCAGTCCCGTCAGCCCCAAGCCGCCCGGTTCGCCAAGCACCCAGCCCAGTACCGGAAAGACGATCCAGGTGAGGATGAGCACACGGGCCGCCAGACGGTGCCGCTGACCGCCGCGCAGCACCGAACCCAGGGTATTGGCCAGCCACGCGGGAATCGCGCCGGCGCCGAAGAGCCACAGCGAGTAAGGGGCTGCGGCCGCAGCGATCTCGGGCCCGGCGATGAACGTGAAAATGGCGAGCGGAAACACAGCCAGGGTGAGGGCGAAGAGCAGGCCGCCGCCCAGCGCAATCAACAGCACGTGACGCACCAGGGCCGAGGCCTCATCAGCGCGGCCGGCCCCCAGGGCGCGGGCGATGGCCGATACCACCCCGCCGCCCATGGCACCGGCAGACATTTGCTGCAGTAGCAGGGCAAACGGCAGCACCACCGCCCATCCGGCCAGCGCCGCCGTGCCCTGTCGTGCCGCCAGCCAGGTCTCCGCAAGCTGTGCAATGACCTGAAAGATCGCCAGTATGGTGGTCGGTGTGGCCAGCGTGAGTATGCGCCGCAGCAAGGCGGGCAAGTCCCGCGGTGGGCCGGCTATTGCCGAGGGGCGTGCGGGAGCGGGCTGCGCCATGATGTCTCGTTGAAGATGATTATGGATGTCGATCATAATCCTTATGGATGTTGATTGTCATCTATAAAGCTGAGACACTTGCGCGATGGCTCAATCTCGTGAACACAAGGCGCAAACGCGCGAACGCATTCTTGCCCAGGCTTCCGAACGGCTGCGCGCCGACGGGTTGTCGGGGGTGAGCATTGCGCAGTTGATGACTGCTGCGGGTGTCACCCATGGCGGGTTCTACCGTCATTTCGATTCGCGCGAAGATCTCGTCGCGCAGGCCACCGAGCGGGCGCTGCGGGAGGGGGCCGCTGCCGGCGCACGCGCGCGCGTCGGGCATCCGCCCACGCTTGCTGCCTATGTCAGAAGCTACTTGAGCCGCACGCATCGCGATGCGCCCGAGCGCGGTTGCGCCATCGCGGCGCTGGCCGGTGATGTGCCTCATGCCGGGGCACCCACGGCCGATGTGTTCACCGCCGGTCTCGTGGCCACGCTGGAGCGGCTCACTGCGCAGTTCGCTGCGCGCAGCGAGGCGGCAGTGGCCTTGACTAAGCACGCCCCGGCGTTGCCAGCACTGGACACGCACTCCGCAGCTACGGCAGCGCTGGGCACGTGCGAGGCGGCGCCAGCATTGGACACGCACGCACCGGCTGCGGCCACCATGATGGTGAACGAGGCCGGGCTCCCCGGTCGTGGCGCCCCGCAGCCCGAGCCGGATGATGACGCGATTGCCTTGCTCAGCAGCATGGTGGGTGCATTGGTGTTATCGCGGGCAGTGAGCGATGCTCAGTTATCTGACCGTATCCTGGCCGTGAATCGTGCGCGTCTGATCGACGACGTGAGCTAAATGCTTGCGGGTCATGCGTCGGTCGAGTGCGGTTGCGCTTTGGACGCTAGGCTCTCTAGACATGCGGCATCGCTGGCGCTCGCGGTGTCGCATGCAACCGTTCGCGGTGTCGCATGCAACATGCGGTAGCGCCTGCTCCGCTCGATCGCGGGTTGCCCATGATGCGCTGCCGCATGAAAAAGGTGCAACCGTTAAGGGTAAACCCGGTGGCGCCAGTCGGGGTGATCCTGCCTATAATCCGCCGCTATTACCACCCTGAACAGCGGAGCTTAGATGGCCAGTACCACGGTTGGAGTCAAGGTTGACGATGCGTTGCGTGCCCGGTTGCGTGCGGCAGCCGATCGTCTGGGTCGCACCCCTCACTGGTTCGTCAAACAATCGCTGCTCGCCTATCTGGAGCAGGTCGAGAACGGTCGCATTCCTGCCGAGCTCTCGCATCTCTCGTTGGCCGAAGCCTCGACCGATGAGGCCGTGCCCGAATCCGATGGGGCACCCCAGCCGTTCATGGAGTTCGCTCAAGGGGTTGCGCCGCAATCGGTGCTGCGTGCTGCCATCACGTCGGCCTACCGTCGTCCCGAGCAGGAGTGCGTGCCCCTGCTGATCGGCCAGGCGCGTGCCGCGCAAGGCGAGCGGGTGCAGGCGCTTGCCGCCAAGCTCGTGAGCGCGCTGCGCAGCAAGCGTCGGGGGGGCGGTGTCGAGGGTCTCATTCAGGAGTTTTCCCTGTCCAGCCAGGAAGGGGTTGCACTGATGTGTCTGGCCGAGGCCTTGTTGCGCATTCCCGATCGTGCCACGCGCGACGCGCTGATTCGCGACAAGATCAGCCGCGGCGACTGGCACTCCCACGTGGGGCAGTCGCCATCGCTGTTCGTGAACGCTGCCACCTGGGGGCTGGTGCTCACCGGCAAGCTGGTAACCACCAGCAGCGAGCAGTCGCTCTCGCGCGCCCTCACACGCATGATCGGCAAGGGTGGCGAGCCCCTGATCCGCAAGGGCGTCGATATGGCGATGCGCATGATGGGCGAGCAGTTCGTCACGGGCGAGACCATTTCCGAAGCACTGGCCAACAGCCGCAAGTTCGAATCACGCGGTTTTCGCTATTCCTACGACATGCTCGGTGAGGCGGCCACCACCGAGGACGACGCACGCCGCTATCACGATTCCTATGTCCAGGCGATCCACGCGATCGGCAAGGCCTCCAACGGCCGTGGCATTTATGAAGGCCCTGGCATCTCCATCAAGCTCTCGGCCCTGCACCCGCGCTATAGCCGCGCTCAGCACGAGCGCGTGATGACCGAGTTATTGCCGCGCGTGCTGGAGCTCGCACGGCTGGCGCGGCGCTACGACATCGGGCTCAATATTGATGCCGAAGAAGCCGATCGCCTTGAAATTTCGCTCGATCTGCTCGAAGCCCTGTGCGCTGATGGCGAACTCGAAGGCTGGAACGGGATCGGATTCGTCATTCAGGCCTATCAGAAGCGCGCGCCCTATGTGATCGATTACGTGATCGATCTGGCGCGGCGAACCCGCCACCGCATCATGGTGCGTCTGGTCAAAGGCGCTTACTGGGACAGCGAAATCAAGCGTGCCCAGCTCGATGGCCTTGAGGGCTATCCGGTTTACACGCGCAAGATCTACACCGATGTCTCCTATCTCGCCTGCGCGCGCAAACTGCTGGCCGCGCCCGAAGCGATCTTCCCGCAGTTCGCCACGCACAACGCCCACACTCTGGCGGCCATCTACCACATGGCGGGGCAGAACTACTATCCCGGCCAGTATGAGTTCCAGTGCCTGCACGGCATGGGCGAACCGCTGTATGAAGAAGTCACCGGCCCTGCTGCTCAGGGCAAACTCAACCGTCCCTGCCGTGTCTACGCACCCGTCGGCACGCACGAAACGCTGCTGGCGTATTTGGTGCGGCGACTGCTGGAAAACGGCGCCAACACCTCGTTCGTGAATTTGATCAACGACGAGGACGTCAAAATCGACGATCTGGTGGCCGATCCGATCGAAGTGGCCGCACGGGTGCAACCCGTGGGTGCACCCCACGAAAAAATACCGCTGCCCCGTGATCTCTTCGAAGCGGCTGGCGAGCCGCGAGCCAACTCTGCCGGACTGGACTTGTCCAACGAACATCGGCTGGCCTCGCTGTCCTCGGCGCTGCTGGCCAGTGCATCCACGGCATGGCGCGCGGAGCCACTGGTGGACGAGACTGGCGAGCCTTACCCCGCTGCGCGTGAACAACCGGTGCGCAATCCTGCCGATCACCGCGATGTGGTGGGCACGCTGATCGAGGCCGATGAGCGCGATGTCCAGGCCGCCGTGCGCGCCTCGTGCAACGCGGCGCCTATCTGGCAGTCCACGCCCGTCTCTGAGCGTGCACAGTGTCTGCGCCGTACGGCCCAGATGCTGGAAGAAAACATGCAGCCGCTATTGGGGCTGATCGTGCGCGAAGCGGGCAAGTCCCTGTCCAACGCGATTGCCGAAGTACGCGAGGCGGTGGATTTTCTGCGCTATTACGCGCTGCAGATCGAACGCGATTTCTCCAACGACACGCATCGGCCCCTCGGTCCGGTGGTGTGCATCAGCCCGTGGAATTTTCCCCTCGCAATTTTTATCGGTCAGGTCGCCGCCGCTCTGGCGGCGGGCAACACCGTGCTGGCAAAGCCGGCCGAGCAAACGCCGCTGATCGCCGCGCAGGCAGTGGCCATGCTGCATGCGGCAGGCGTGCCGCGCGGTGCCGTGCAATTGTTGCCCGGCCGAGGCGAGACGGTGGGCGCGGCCCTGACTGCAGATCCGCGTGTGCGCGGTGTCATGTTCACCGGCTCCACCGACGTGGCCCGACTGATTGCTCGCACGCTGGCCGAGCGACTGGACGATCAGGGCCATCCGATTCCACTGATCGCCGAGACAGGCGGGCAGAACGCCATGGTCGTGGATTCTTCCGCCCTGGCCGAGCAGGTGGTCTTCGATGTGCTGGCGTCGGCGTTCGACTCTGCCGGCCAACGGTGTTCGGCGCTGCGTGTGCTGTGTCTGCAGGAGGAAATTGCCGATCGCATGCTCGAGATGCTGCGCGGCGCGCTGCACGAACTGTCGGTGGGCAATCCTGATCGTCTGGCCACCGATGTGGGGCCGGTGATCGATGCGGATGCGCAGGGCATGATCGAGCGCTACGTCCAGAAAAAACGTGGCGAAGGCTGCCGCGTCGAGCAAATGCCGCTGCCCGGCGAGTGCCGTCACGGCACCTTCGTGGCGCCCACGCTCATCGAGCTCGACAGCATCGAGGGGCTGGAGCAGGAAGTCTTCGGTCCGGTGCTGCATGTGGTGCGATTCAAGCGCAATACGCTGGATGCGTTGATCGACGGTATCAATGCAACGGGCTATGGCCTGACCTTTGGCGTGCATACGCGCATTGATGAAACCATTGCGCAAGTCACCCAGCGTATTCACGCCGGTAACCTGTATGTGAACCGCAACGTCATTGGTGCCGTGGTTGGCGTGCAGCCTTTCGGGGGCGAGGGCCTCTCGGGTACCGGTCCGAAGGCGGGCGGTCCCCTGTATCTGCTGCGTCTGCTGGCCACGCGTCCTGCCGGTCTGCCGCGCATCAAGGGGTTGCCCGATGCACAGCCCTGGACCGTGACCCTGCCGGGCCCGACGGGTGAACATAATACCTGGTCGCTCTTGCCGCGCGGAACGGTGCTGTGTGTGCCTGCCACCGCGCAAGGTGCGCAGGCCCAGTGGTCGGTGGTGAAGGCCAGCGGTAACCGTGCGCTGTTCGTGGATACGCCGCTTGCCCGTGCCTTCGTCCAGGGCTTGCCCTCGGACACGCGAGCTGGCGGCCCTGCGGGCGCGGGCACGCCGACGCCAGCCGCCGGCAAGCCCGCTGCCTCGGGCAAGAAGACAGCAGAGGCCGGCAAGCCAGCGCCGGCCAGCGACACGAGGCTGCCTGTGACCAACGCGCCTGGCGTGACGCTGGTGACCGACGCCAATCTGGATGGGGCGCACTTCGACGCCGTACTGTTCGAGGGCGACGGCGATGCCTTGCTTGCTCTGAACCGGCGCGTGGCCGCGCGCGATGGGGCGTTGATTTCGGTTCAGGGCCTGAGTTCGGCTGCCGTGATTGCAGGTGAGCAATACGTGGTAGAACGCCTGCTGGCCGAACGCTCGGTCAGTGTGAACACGGCCGCCGCTGGCGGTAATGCAAGTTTGATGACGATAGGCTAGCCGCAAGGCCTGCTATCGGCATATGAGCAGGGCCGCCGCCCCGACGAACAGGAAGGGCGGCGGGAATAGGGGTCGCGCCATCAGGCGCGACTTTGAAAAGTCGTCCAAAAGGCCGCAGATCCGGCCACGGAGGGAGCACATCATGACATCACAGAAAATCGTTCACCGCATGGCGGGATGCGCAGCAGCAGTCGCGCTGGCATTGGGCACGATGGGCGCAGCCCACGCCAAGGACATTCGCTTCGGTTTCGCCGCACCGCTGACCGGTCCGCAGTCGCACTACGGTGAAGACATGCAGAACGGGCTGACCATGGCGATCGAAGAAGCCAACGCACGCGGCATTACCGTCGATGGCGACAAGGCGCGTTTCATCCTGGTGTCCAAGGACGATCAGGCCGATCCTCGCGTGGCCGTGCAGGTCGCGCAGCAACTGGTCGACGAAGATGTCGCCGGCATTCTGGGCCACTTCAACTCGGGCACCTCCATTCCTGCTTCGCGCGTCTATCACGACGCCGGTCTGCCCCAGGTTGCCATGGCAACTGCCGCGGAATACACGCAGCAGAAATACGAGACGACGTTTCGCATGATGACCAGCGACACCCAGCAGGGCTCGGCGGTCGGCAAGTTCATGGTCGAGGATCTGAAGGCCAAGAAAATTGCCTTGATCGATGATCGCTCGGCCTACGGCCAGGGCCTGGCCGATGAAGTGGAAAAAGCCGTGAAGGCCGCAGGCGGCACCATCGTTCGGCGCGAATACACGACCGACAAGGCAAACGATTTCACCTCTATCCTGACCAACATCAAGGCCGCCGCACCGGACGCGATTTTTTTCGGCGGCCTGGACGCGCAGTCGGGCCCGATGAAGCGCCAGATCGCCACGCTGGGGATCAAGGCCCCCCTGGTATCGGGCGAGATGACCCGCAGCGACACGTTCATCAAACTGGCTGGCGATGCCGCCAACGGCACCTACGCCTCGCTGGCAGGCGTGCCCCTGGCCGACATGGCCGCTGGCAAGGCCTTCGAGCAGGCCTACAGCGCACGCTTCAAAAAGGCGCCTGGCGTCTATGCCCCCTATGCCTATGACGGTGCCTGGAACCTGATCACCGCCATCGAACAGGCCAAGACCGCCAAGCCCGAGAAGTACTTGCCCGAATTGGCCAAGCTTCAGCGCAAGGGTGCCACCAGCGAGCACATCGCCTATGACGCCAAGGGCGATCTGAAGGAAGTGGCCGTGACCGTTTACGAAGTGAAGAACGGCAAGTGGGAAATGGTCAAGACCATGGTCAGCAACAGCCAATAAACCTGCAGGTCGGGCGGACGGCATCCACGCGTCCGCCTGTTATCGATCCACCCGCCCGGTATGGGCGGTGTTTCGCGTGCCCTAAATTCTTCAAGGCGCAGCATGGACATTTTCCTCCAACAAATTATCAACGGCCTGACGCTGGGCAGCGTGTATGCGCTTGTCGCGTTGGGCTATACGATGGTGTATGGCATCATCGGCCTGATCAATTTCGCCCACGGTGATGTGGTGATGATCGGCGCAATGATCGTGACCATCGTCGTGAGCAGCCTGGTCGGCGCCGACCCCAACGCATCGGCCTGGTTCGTCATGGGTGTGGGCATTCTGGTCGCCGTGCCGGTGTGCATGATCGTGGGCTGGACAGCCGAGCGGGTGGCCTACCGACCGCTGCGCCGTGCGCCGCGACTGGCGGCACTCATTACCGCCATTGGCGTCTCCATCATCCTGCAGAACCTGGCCATGATGATCTGGGGTCGCAATTACCTCAGCTTTCCGCAGATCGTGGTGCCCGAGGTCTACACGGTCATGGGCGCGCGCATCAGCGGCCTGCAGGTCGCCATCATGGTGATCGCCGGTGTGCTGATGGCGGGCCTGACGTTCGTGGTGCATCGCACCCGCCTGGGAACGGCCATGCGTGCCACCTCCCAGAATCGGGAAGTCGCGGGATTGATGGGTGTGAACATCAACACGGTCATCTCGGCAGCGTTTCTGATAGGTTCGGCGCTGGCCGCCATTGCCGGCACCATGATCACCAGCTATTACGGGGTGGCGCAGTACACCATGGGCTTCATGCTCGGCCTGAAAGCCTTCACCGCAGCTGTGCTCGGAGGCATCGGCAACCTGGGCGGCGCCATGCTGGGCGGCTTGCTGCTTGGCGTGATCGAAGCCCTGGGCTCGGGTTATATCGGCGACATCACCGGGGGCTTCCTGGGAAGCCACTATCAGGATGTATTCGCTTTTGTCGTGCTGGTCCTGGTCCTTATTTTCCGACCGTCGGGCCTGCTGGGTGAACGCGTGGGAGATCGCGCATGATGCACACTCAAACTCTGCAGCGCCGCACGCCGGCGTTGACCCTCGTGGGCATCGTGCTGACTGGCGTGGTGCTGGCCATTCTGCCTTTCGTGGTCGGCATCGCCGGCCAGGGCTGGGTGCGCATCATGAACTTCGCCTTGCTTTATGTGATGCTGGCGCTGGGCCTGAACATCGTGGTGGGCTTTGCCGGTCTGCTCGATCTCGGTTATATCGCCTTCTACGCGGTGGGTGCCTACACCTGGGCGTTGCTGGCGTCTCCCCACTTTGGTCTGCATTTGCCGTTCTGGGCCATTCTGCCGATTTCCATCGCGGTGGCCGGTCTGTTCGGCGTGATGCTGGGTGCGCCCACGCTCAAGCTCAGGGGTGATTACCTGGCTATCGTCACGCTTGGCTTCGGCGAGATCATCCGCATCTTCCTGACCAACCTGAATGCGCCGGTGAACATCACCAACGGGCCGCAGGGCATTAACCGCATCGACGCGTTCACCGTTGGGGAATTCACCTTCGGGCGCGCCGAGACAATCATGGGCGTGCGATTTACCGGGCCCGAGAAGTATTACTACCTGCTGCTGGCGTTCGTCCTGATCATTCTTCTGATCTGCGTGCGTCTACAGAACTCGCGCATCGGGCGTGCATGGGAAGCCATCCGCGAAGACGAGATTGCGGCCAAGGCCATGGGCATCAACACGCGCAATGTGAAGCTGCTGGCCTTCGCCATGGGCGCCTCGTTTGGCGGAGTGGCCGGCGCCATGTTCGCCGCCATGCAGGGCTTCGTGAGCCCGGAGAGCTTCAGCCTGACCGAATCGATCTCCATTCTGTGCATGGTGGTGCTCGGTGGCATGGGCCACATTCCCGGGGTCATTCTGGGCGCGCTGATTCTGGCGGCATTGCCCGAATTTCTGCGCGCCGTGGTCGAGCCTGCCCAGCACATGCTGTTCGGTGCCGTCATCCTCGATCCCGAGGGCATACGCATGCTGATGTTCGGTCTGGCCATGGTCCTGGTGATGCTGTTCCGTCCGGCGGGCCTGTGGCCGTCGGCGGTGCGCAAGCGTGAACTGGCGCAACGCAAGGGAGAAGCATCATGACCGTTTTGTTGAAGGCGCAGGGCCTGAGCAAGCGCTTCGGTGGCCTGCAAGCATTGTCGGACGTGGGTTTCGAGATTCAGACCGGTGAAATCTATGGCCTGATCGGTCCCAACGGCGCGGGCAAGACCACGTTATTCAATGTGCTCACCAGCCTCTACATCCCCGAGTCGGGCACGTGCACGTTTGCGGGCGAGACGCTGACCGGACGCAAGCCGCACGAGGTGGCGCACCTCGGTCTGGCACGCACGTTCCAGAATATTCGCCTGTTCGGCAATCTGAGCGTGATCGAGAATGTGATGATCGGTCGTCATATTCGCACCCATGCCGGCGTGATCGGCGCCGTGCTGCGCACAGGGGCCACGCGTCGCGAAGAGGCGCAGATCGAGGCCCGGGCGCATGAGCTCCTGGACTATGTAGGCATCGGGCACCGTGCGAACGAAGTGGCCAAATCGTTGCCCTATGGCGATCAGCGCCGTCTGGAAATTGCCAGGGCATTGGCCACCGATCCCAAGCTGCTCGCCCTGGATGAGCCGGCAGCCGGCATGAACGCCTCCGAGACGGTCGTGCTGCGCCAGTTGGTCGAGAAAATTCGCAACGACGGCACGACGGTTCTGCTGATCGAGCACGACATGAAGCTGGTGATGAACCTGTGCGATCGCCTGCTGGTGCTGGAATACGGCAAGGTGCTGGCCGAAGGCCGGCCCGCCGAGGTGCAGCGCAATCCGAAAGTCATCGAGGCATATCTGGGCGCAGGCGCGGCCCAGGTGGCTCAAACCGTACCAGGAGCGCAGGCATGAGCGTGACCCAACCCTTGCTTGACCTGCGTGATGTGCAGGTTTCTTATGGTGGTATTCGTGCCGTGCGCGGCATCAATCTGCAGGTGGCCGAAGGTGAGCTGGTTTGCCTGATCGGCGCCAACGGCGCCGGCAAGAGCACCACACTGCGCGCGATCTGCGGACTTGTGCCGCTGGCGGGCGGGCAGGTCGTCTACGACGGTCAGGATATAACGGGTACCGCCTCGTTCGAGCTGGTGCGCAAGCGGCTGGTGATGGTGCCCGAAGGGCGGGGGATCTTCGGTCAACTCACGATTGAAGAAAACCTGGCCATGGGTGGCTACACCCGCCGCGATGCCGCCGAGATTCGTCGCGACACCGATCGCGTGTTCACGCTGTTTCCGCGTCTGGCCGAGCGTCGGCGTCAGACAGCCGGAACACTTTCCGGTGGGGAACAGCAGATGGTGGCCATGGGGCGGGCCATGATTGCCCGTCCACGGCTGTTGCTGCTCGATGAGCCGTCCATGGGCCTGGCGCCCCTGATGGTGGAAAAGGTGTTCGAAGTGGTGCGCATGATTGCCGCCGAGGGCGTCACCATCCTGCTCATCGAACAAAACGCAAAGCTGGCACTGGAGAACAGCAGCCGGGGCTATGTGATGGAATCGGGCGAACTGATACTGCAGGGCCCGGCCGATCGCCTGCTGGACGATCCCAAGGTGCGCGAGGCCTATCTGGGCGAAGTCGAATAGTTGACGGTGCGCACGAGGTCGGTAAGCCGGGCCTGGCTCACCGACGTCGTGTCACTTTCTGCTGTCCAGCGCCATGCGCACGGCCAGTGCGAACAAGGCGGTGCCCATGATCCAGCGCTGAATCACCAGCCACATCGGCCGCCCGGCCAGGGTGGTGGCGATGGCCCCGGCGCTCAACGCCACCAGCCCGTTGACCGTGATGCTCATCACGACCTGGGTGCCGCCCAGCACCAGCGATTGTCCCAGCACATGACCCAGTTCCGGCTTGATGAACTGGGGTAGCAGCGACAGGTAAAGAATGGCGATCTTGGGATTCAGCAGATTCGTCAGAAACCCCATCAGGAACAATTTCTTCACGCCATGGCTGGGCAGGTTCCTGACTTCGAAAGGCGATCGTGCGCCAGGTTTGATGGCCTGCCAGGCCAGATACAGCAGATAGATCACCCCTGCAAAGCGCAGGGCGTCGTACGCATAGGGCACGGCCATGAGAATGGCACTGATGCCGAATGCCGCCGCCACCATATAGAACACGAAACCCATTGCCACGCCGGCCAGGGAAATCATGCCCGCTCGTGGCCCCTGGGAGATCGACCTGGAAATCAGATAAATCATATTCGGCCCGGGGGAGAGCACCATCCCGAAACATAAAAGAGAAAAGGCGATCCAGGCAGTGGTGTCGGGCATGGTGAAGACCGTGGCGAGAAGAGAGAGCGCAGGCATGCTGCAGATCGATAATCGCACTTTCGCATCATCATGTCGCCTGTATTAGGGTATACGCGCATGCTGATGTCACTGTGCGGGTTCTGTCAGAACGCCTGGATATAAGGGTTTACGAGGTTTTCGTTATTTTGGAATAAGCAAAGATATTAAAGAAATAAAGGATGCTGGTAGTATGTTTTCCAAGAGATTGGATAACAATCCACTACTGCGCAGCCTCAAAGCGAAATAGTTTTTCGAATAGGCCTTCCTGCGTGACACTTTTTTCGTCATGCACAAGACTGTTCTCCGCGAGGGAAGCGGTGGTGATGATCGTTATTCGCCCCAACCCAACGCAGACGCGGAAAAAATGAAACCTCTCGACCACTTCATGTATGGCGGACCGGATCTGGATGCGCTCTCTGAGCACTTTGCCAGCCTGACCGGCGTGTCGGCGGAGCCGGGAGGCAGCCATCCCAACCTGGGGACTCGCAATTGCCTGGTGGGCACCGGGTCGCCGGTGTATCTCGAACTCATTGCTCCGGACCCGGCCATGGCCGTGCGCAGCCCGGTTCGTGACGCCGTCGACCAATTCCCGCGACCCGCGCTGCACCGATACATCGTGGTCTGCCAGTCGGTCGACTTCGAGGATCTGGCCCGCGCCTATGCGGACGAAGGCATCGAGGCACCCGTGCACGACCTTCAACGGCTCACCCCAAGCGGCGATACGCTCAAATGGAAGCTCATGATTCCCGAGCCCAATGATCTGGGGCTGTTCGCACCTTTTTTCATCGACTGGCTGGACACCGCGCACCCCTCGACGCGACTGGTCGATAGCGGTTGTTCCGTCGTCGGCTGCGAGGCGGGCCATCCCCAGCATGAACGGATCAATCGCCTCTATCGCCGTCTGGGCGTCGACATCAATGTCCTTGCCGCCGATGCACCGTACATGCGGGTGCTGCTCGATACGCCCCGTGGGCGTGTCGCACTGACCTCTCTTTGATTTTCCTCTGCTTTACCCGTGCCCTCCCACTGATTTTTTCTGACTGACATTCCAGATGAAAAACACCGCAAAATTCATGATTGGCGCACCCCTGGTGGCCGCGTTGTTGCTAGGCGCGGCTGGCGCTCAGGCACAGACCCTGCAAAAGGCGAAGATCGGTTATCCGCCCGCCTGGTCGGCCGTCGAGGCGGCGATTCCCTTTGGTGAGACGCTCGGCTTTTTCAAGGAAGAGGGCATCGAGCTGGAGTATGTGTCGGTGCAGGGCACTGCTGTGCTGATGCCTCAGGTCGCCAACGGCTCGGTCGAGTTCGGCATCATGAACTCGGATCTGGCCATCATCGCGGCGTCCAAGGGGGAACCGTTTCCGATCAAGTTTTTCTATAACTTCTATCCCCGCAACATTTTTGAGTTCACGGTGCTCAAGGACAGCCCGATCAAAACGCTGGCCGACCTCAAGGGCAAGAAACTGGGCGTGGGCGCGCTGAGCTGGGGCAACCTGCCCATGTCGCGCCTGATGCTGCAAAGCGCCGGAGTGACCTGGATGAAGGATGTGCAGGTGCTGCCCGTTGGCGTGGGCGCCGCAGCCTGGTCGCGCCTGAAGTCGGGCGGTGTGGATGCACTGAACCTGCCGGCCCCGCAGAACGTGCTGATGGAGCAGGCCGGTACGGAAATCCGTCGCCTGCAGATTCCTGATGAATTCCTCAATGTGTTTTCCAATGGCCTGGCGACCAGCGACGAGCTGATCAAGAAGAACCCCAAGCTGGTCGAAGGCATGGGGCGCGCCACCAGCAAATCACTGCGCGCCTGCATGGAAAACACCGAGCAGTGCGTGCGCGCCTACTGGAAGATCGATCCCAGCAGCAAGCCGACGGCGGAAAATGAGGCGCAGTGGATCAAGACGTTCATGGCGGTCAACGAAGGCACCTTCCGCATCGGTGACCTGAAGTCCAGAATGGATCGCCTGGGCGTATACACGGCCGACGACTGGAAGAACATCGTTCAGAAGATGAAGGATGGCGATCAGATCACGAACACGGATTTCGATCTGTCCAAGCTCTACACCGATCAGTTCAGCAAGTCGTTCAACGCCTATGACGCTGCGGCTGTCTCCACTGCCGTCAGGAACGCGAAATAATGGATATCGCCGGGAGCTCGGTGCCTGCGCCGGGCAAGAACACGCTTTTGGGGCTGCACGATGTCAGTGTGCGCTACAAGAGCAGGCGCGGCTCGGTCCTGGCACTGGAAGGGTTCAACCTGCAAGTCGAACCCTCGTCCTTCGTGTCGGTTCTGGGGCCTTCGGGGTGCGGAAAATCGACACTGGTCCGGTTGGTCGCGGGCCTGCAGGCACCGTCCTCCGGGGAAATCCGCTTCGATGGCGTGCCAGCCCGTGGCGCGCGCGAAGACGTGGGCGTGGCCTTTCAGCAATCGGCACTGCTGCCCTGGAAGACCTCCCTGGAAAATGTCCTGCTTCCCATCCGGCTCACCGGCAAGTCCGTGCAGCAGGCCCTGCCGCGTGCGCAGGCGCTGCTCGAACTGGTGGGGCTGAAGGATTTTCAGGACCGCTACCCTCACGAACTTTCCGGCGGCATGCAGCAACGTGTGGCGGTGGCCCGTTCGCTGATTCGCGATCCCTCGATTCTGGTGATGGACGAACCTTTCGCCGCGCTCGATGCCATGACGCGCGAGACCATGATGATCGAGTTGCAACGGATCTGGATGCAGACACGTCCGTCGGTTCTGTTCATTACGCACTCGATTCAGGAAGCGGTTTTCCTGTCCGATCGTGTGGTGGTGATGAGCGGGCGGCCCGGCAAGGTCATCGAAGATCTGACCATCGATCTGCCGCGCCCCCGCGATGTCGGGACACTGGCATTGCCGCGTTTTGCGGAATTATCCAACCACCTGCGTGACATGCTGGGTCAGAGGTGATGTCCGTGAGCACCATCTTACAACTGTTGCGTGGTATCGCCGTGCGCGTGCTGCCTCTGGTGCTGCTGGTGGCCCTGTGGTGGGCGGTGGTGCGTGGTTTTGCGCTGCCCAGTCGGCTGATGCCGGCGCCACTGGAGGTGTGGGATCGCATCTATGCCGGCCTGGTGACGCAGGGCGATCTCTGGCCCCATCTCGGCACCACCCTTGCGACCACGCTGGGTGGCTATGCCCTGGGCACGGTGCTGGCCATCATGCTCGGTAGCGTGCTGGCCATGAACCGTGTGCTGGAGCTGACGTTCTATCCCATCGTCCTGCTGATCCAGTCCGTGCCGAAAGTGGCGATTGCGCCCCTGGTGTTGCTGTGGATGGGCTTCGATACCCGCAGCACCATCGTGCTGGTGGCGCTGACCTGTTTCTTTCCTGTGTTCGTGGG
>Ga0075364_10000752_pt1 | contig 16994 bp, 13 predicted proteins | sample EndMetdeltDD1764_FD_71517 | JGI IMG/M metagenome (GOLD analysis project Ga0075364, IMG submission 71517) | Populus endosphere microbial communities from Tennessee, USA - Endosphere MetaG P. deltoides DD176-4 | ecosystem: Host-associated > Plants > Roots > Endosphere | place: USA: Tennessee...
GCGGCGGTGTCCGGCTCAGACAGGTCGCCCATGACGGTGATCGCCTCGACGCCCAGCGCGCGGGCTTCCGCGGTCACCTTCTCGGCCCGCTCCTGGTCGGCCCGCGCGCCGACCGCGACCCTGGCGCCGGCGCGGGCGAATCCCAGGGTGAGGCCGTGTCCCATACCCGCGCCGCCGCCGCCGGTGATGAGGGCGACGCGGCCCGCCAGCGAACGATCTGTCATGGCGCAGTGACCCTTCGGGACGAGATGGGCGGGCCGTTCCACCGGGCGGCCCTATGGGTGGACGCGGCGCCCGCCGCGAGGGCGTGAGGCGCGACAAGGTCGCGCAACGCCCGGCGGTCCGCCGCAGCGCCGGGCCGTCGATATTCAAGGATATCCGGTTCGCTCGGTCGCTCTTGCATCCGCCCCTGCTTCCGTCGCTTATAGCCAAGCGTCCGGTGAATGAACAAGCGTCCACCCTTTTTTCAAGGCGGACGCGACGCTAGGGAGCATGGGGAATGGAGCGCCAGTTTCCGCCGCGGCGGATGCCGTACGTCAACGAGATGAACGCCCACTTCTGGAAGGGCGGCGTGGACGGGCGCCTGCACATCCTGCGCTGCCAGGCCTGCGGGACCTGGATCCACCCCTTCGCCGGCCGCTGCCCGGCCTGCTTCTCCGACGCCCTGGCGCCCGAACCCACGTCGGGCCTTGGCGTCGTCGTGGGCTTCACCATCAACTACCAGATGTGGGTGCCCGGCATGCCGACCCCCTTCGTGGTGGCGATCGTCGCCCTCGAGGAGCAGTCCAACATCCGGCTGATGACCAACCTCCCGCGCATCCCCATCGAGGAGGTGAAGGTGGGCCTGAAGGTGAAGGTCTATTTCGAGGAGAACGGCGAGGTCTTCTACCCGCTGTTCGAAGCGGCCTGACGGGGAGGGACGCATGAGCAAATACTTCGAAAAGCAGACCTGCATCTCCGGCATCGGCCAGTCCGAGATCTACAAGCGCCCGACGGTCTATCCCTTCAAGCTGGCGATGGACGCCTGCGAGGCGGCGATCGCCGACGCGGGCCTCAAGCCCTCCGACATCGACGGCGCCTGCTGCTGGCCGGCCGGGATCGTCGGCCAGTCGCTGGCCTTCGGGGCGGCGAGCATCGCCGACATGGCCGCCACCCTGGGCCTCAAGCTCAACTGGTATTCGGCCGGCGACATGGCCGCCCAGCTATCGCCGATCATGAACGCGGTGGCCGCCATCGCCGCGGGCTATTGCGACCACGTGCTCTGCTGGCGCGCCATGGGCGAGCGCTGGAAGCCCTCGTACGGCTCGGCGGCGGTGGAGATGATGGCCGAGCGGCTCAAGCAGCCGGCCGAGGGCCTGATGGAGTTCACCGCCACCGCCCACGCGCCCTCGTCGGCCATCTGGTTCGCCTGCCACGCCACCACCCACATGGCGCTCTACGGCACCACCCGCGAGCAGATGGCCTGGATCCCCATCGTCCAGCGGCGCCACGCGGGCCTCAATCCCAAGGCGCTGCATCGCGAGCCGCTGACCATGGACGACTACATGAACGGCCGGATGGTGACGACGCCCTTCACCATCTACGACTGCGACGTCCCCTGCGACGGCGCCACGGCGGTGATCGTCTCCCGCCTGGAGATCGCCAAGGACATGAAGCAGAAGCCGGCCATCATCGAGGCCCTGGGCTCGGGCGGCTACGATCGGCTCGACACCTGGATCTCCCGTTCGGACTATCCGAACATGGCGATGCACGACGCCGGCAAGATGCTCTGGAGCCGGACCGACCTGAAGCCCAAGGACATCGACACCGGCCACATCTACGACGGCTTCACCTTCCTGACGATGAACTGGCTGGAAGCCCTCAACATCTGCGGCAAGGGCGAGTCGGGGCCCTTCATCGAGGGCGGCGAGCGGATCTCGCTGGATGGCGAGCTGCCGCTCAATTCGAACGGCGGGCAGCTCTCCGAGGGGCGGATGCACGGCATGAGCCACCTGCACGAGGCGGTGCTGCAACTGCGCGGACAGGCGGGGGATCGGCAGGTGACCCGCAAGGCGCCCAAGGTCGCCGTGGTGGCCAACGGCGGCGGCTCGCTGGGCGGCGCGGCCCTGCTGCGGGTGGACTAGAAGGCCGCGCGCCAGGCGCCTGCCGGAAGAGGACTGGGCGACCCGGCCCGGGCCGCCCAGTCGGGAGCACTCTTCGACTTAGCGCGCGCCCCAGGCGTAGTGGACGTTGACGCCCACTTCACGTCGCGGCGTCACCACCGACGAGAGATAGCCCGAGGCGTGGCCCAGCACTTCAGGCGAGCTGAAGCCGTTCGACAGGGCGATCGATCCCGAGTCGATCTCCTTGTTCACGTTGAAGATGTTCTTGGCGAAGACCGAGAGCTCCCAGCGGCCATCGTGGCTGCGAACGCCGCCGTAGACGTTCACGAGGGCGTAGGACGGGGCCGTGAAGAAGGGCTCCACCCGCTTGTTCTCCGGATAGTAGGTGGCCAGTCCGCGCAGGAACCCGTCCATCGTATCGCCGACGGGGTGGATGTACTCGCTCTGGAAGGTTGCGCTCCACAGCGGCTGGGTGGAGGTCGAGCCGTTGCCGGGGCACATGTTGATCAGGTTGGTCGCCGAGAGGGCCGGGCCCGTATTGCAGGGTATGGGCGTGCCCTTGTTCTTGCCGTCGGCGTAGCTGGCCGTGGCCGTCACGCTCCATTCCGGCGTGATCTGCAGCCCGGTGTCGAGGTCGATGCCGGTGACGCGGGCGTCGACGCTTTGGGCGAAGCCGAAGGCGGCGGGCTTTCCGGTGAGCGTGTTGAAGTAGTTCACCTGCGGCCCGATCACGACCAGGCCCCGGAAGTTCTGGCGGAAGAGCGCCACGTTCAGCCGCGCGCGGTTGTCGAACCAGGTCGACTTGAAGCCGATCTCATAGGCGGTCGAGTGCTCTGAAGGGTGGTTGATCAGGGTGGCCAGGCTGGCGGGCGGATTGACCGCGAGCGCGCCGCTGACCCCGATCGCCTGGGTCCGCGGGCGGAAGGCGGTGCCGGTGGTCCCGTAGACCATGATGTCGCGGGTCACCTTGTGCGACAGCGTGATGTTGTAGACGTTCGGCGTCTCTCTGGCCTTGATATGGCCGCCGCCGACGCTGAACGGGACGTTCGCGTCGCAGAAGCCGGCGTAGAGCGAGGTGACCAGGCCGAACGCGGCCGGGCAGGCGCCGCCGAACACCACCGCCGGCGCGGCGACGGCGCGAGCCGGTCCGCTGGCGAACACCACGTCCGACTTGTAGAGCGACCAGATGTGCCGCACGCCGCCGCTGAGTTCGGTGTCCCACGGGAGATGGAAGGTCAGGCCGGCGAACACCGAGGTTTCCTGGACGAAGCCCGGATAGGTGATGTTGATCGGCAGCACATAGGCCGGGTTGGCGACATTGGTGGCCGTGGCCGCCGTGGCCCCGAAGGCGCCCGGAAGGAACTGCGGCTCGGAGACGAAGCAGCAGACGCTGTCGAACCGGTACATCGCGCCGACGGTGTAGTCGAAGATGCGCTCCGGATTGGGGTCCGAGGTCACACGCAGTTCATGCGTGGTGCTCAGCTCCTTGGCGACGCCGTAGTCGCCGAAATCGAAGCCCGGCACGAGGTTGGCCGTATCGGAGTGGCTGCCCGCGTAGGACTTGAACTTGAGGCGCGCATAGGAGCCGTCATAGGTCAGGTGGTGGCCGGGCAGGCGGTAGTCGATGTGGCCGGTGAGGATCTCGTTGCGCTGCACGATGTGCGAGGGCGTGTCCGAGACCGCCAGGCGCTGGGAGGGGGAGATCGCCGGATCGACCGTCGCCGGATAGAGCGTCCTGCCGACCGAGAAGGCGCCCGGGCCGGGGCCCGCCACCTGGGTGAAGTCGGTCACCGCCGAATCCAGGTGCTGGTAGGTGACCTCGGCGCTCAGGTCGTCCGTGGGCTGGTAGAGGACGCTGATGCGCTCGGATGTGGTGTTCTGGCGCGGCTTGGCCGTGCTGTTGACGCTGGTGACCCCATCGAGGCTGGTCCTGTCCCAGACGCCCCCGATGCGGACCGCCAGCACGTCCTTGATGATCGGGATGTTGACCGCGCCCTGGACGTCATGGGTGTCGTGGTTGGAGAGGGTGCCGTCCACATAGCCGCCGTAGGCCCGCAGGTCCGGCTTGCGGCTGGTGAGGGTGATCGCGCCCGACGGGGCGGAAACGCCGCGCAGCGTGCCTTGCGGGCCTTTGAGGACCTCGACCTGGCCCACGTCGAACATCGAGTGGAAGATGAAGTTCGCTTCCACCGGCGCTTCGTTGAAGTAGAGGGCCACGGTGGGCTGGGTGGCGGTCGACACGGTGAAGTTGACGCCGCGGACGGACACCGAAGAGCCCGAACCATGCTCGTCGAAGCTGAGCGCCAGGCCCGGCACGACGCCCTGGATGTCGGCGAACTGCTTGATCGCCAGCTTCTGGATCGTCTCCGCCTGCACGGCGTCGACGGTCAGGGGCGCGTTCTGCAGATTTTCGGATTGGCGCCGGGCGGTGACGACGATCTCGCCCAGTGTCGCCGTGCTGGCCGCCGGCGTGGGTCTGGATGTTTGCGCTGACGCCGCGGTGGCCAGGGTCGCGAGGCTGGCTCCCAGCATAAGGCTGACGACTGTCGATCTTGCGATCATCAGATATCCCCCCTTTGATTTGCCTGTACCGGAGGCGCGCGGCCTCCGCCGCCGGTTGTTCCGACAGTGGCTTAACTCCTGGACGCTCACTCGCTTTTTGGCGAGCGTCAACAGTCTTCTTGGGGAGTCATGCTAGTTAACGCGGATGTGAAATCTGTAATATCTGCAACAGAATTGAAAGAAACTGAAATAAATGGCGCGGAGACAAGGTGATCTCCGGTCGTGTCCGCAGTAGATCGGCGTCTCGCGGCCGCCCGTCGGGGGCGGGTCGAGGCGGCTAGCCCTGCAGCGCCAGATAGGTGACCGGCGGCGCGACGCCCAGGCGGCGGCGCAGGCCTTCCAGGTCCTCGGCCAGCAGCGACTCCCAGTCGAGTCCGGGAAGCCAGGCGCCCTTGGCGCCGTTCATGAAGGCCTCCACCAGGGCCCAGCCGGCCTTCTTGACCACCTTGCGCTCCACCAGGTCCGCCCCCGTCGACTTGCGCGCGCCCCCGCTCTTGAGGAAGGCGAATACGGCCAGGATCGCGATGACGATGTAGCCGCGGTTGCCGGTCTGCCGGTACATGAAGGTGATGAGGCACAGCTCGCCCAGCGGGTCGCGGCCATAGCCGGCGATCACGTGGTTGAGGTCGTGCATGTCGCGTATGCGGTCGCGGACCAGCCGGCCGTCGGCGCCAAGGCCCAGGTCCTCGTCTTCCGAGACCATGACCAGGCCGGCCGCCGACAGGTTCTCCTCCTGCATGAAGGCCAGGTAGGCGCGGCCCAGGCTGCCGTTGGGCAGGCGGGCGAGGGCGGCATGGTCGTCCAGCGGGTCCATCAGCCGGCGCCGGTCGGCCAGGACCGCGGCGCCCACGGGGGTCCTGACGAACCGCTTGAAGAGCCGCTTGCCGGTGTTGCCCCGCAGGGCCGCCTCCGCCCGGAACACCTGGCGGGTGTCCTGCGGGTCCTTTGAGAGGGCGACCAGGGCGCGGATCGCCTCCATCGGGCGGATCGGGTTCGACCGGCGCCCCGTCGCGGAGGCCGCTGTGACGTCGCCCTGGGCGGTCATGGCGTGGATGTCCTCTGCGGCGATCGATGTCGCCGTTCCTAGGCGTATCCGCCGTCCGCCGGAAGGGGCGGCCTGGACCACCCCCCGCCCGCAGCGGCATCTGCTGGAAATCGCCGCGCCGCCGCCCAGGCGGATGCGCGCGGCCCGCGCCGGCTGGCGCTTTCTAAGGCTCGACAAGCGCAAGGAAGCCGCTATCCAACTCCCCGCTTGTTCGACGAACGGCGCGCGGCGCCAACTGTCGACGCCCGACACCCTGACTCCCTGTTGACCGACGCCGAGCGCCGCACATGTCCCTCTCCGCCCCAAGCGGACCTTCCAGTCCGTCGGCGCCGGCCGCGCAGCGCAGCCCGGACCTGGGCATCCTGTTCTTCGGCGACGACGATCATCCGAGCAGCCGCAACGACTACGGGCTCTACCTGGAATGCGGGATCAAGGCCGACCGCCTGGGATTCCGCGCGATCTGGACCCCCGAGCGGCATTTCACCGATGTGGGGGCCGCCTCGCCCAACCCGGCCATCCTGTCGGCCGCGCTCGCCACCTGCACCAGCCGTATCGAACTGCGGGCCGGCAGCGTCGTCGCCCCGCTGCATCACCCCGTCCAGATCGCCGAAGACTGGGCGATGGTGGACCGCCTCTCGCACGGCCGGGTCGGGGTCTCCTTCGCCGCCGGCTGGGTGCCGGACGACTTCATCTTCGCGCCCGAGGACTACGCCCGACGCAAGGAGGTGATGCGCGCGACGATCGAGGAGGTGCGCAGCCTCTGGCGCGGCGCTGCGAGCCCCTATCGCAACGGCGCGGGAAACCAGGCCGACATCGTCATACGGCCCCAGCCCACGCGGGAGATACCGATCTGGCTGACGGCCGCCACCAGCCCGGCGACCTTCCAGGCGGCCGGGGAATGCGGGGCCAATGTGCTCACCGCCTTCCTGCACATCTCCAGGGCGCAGCTCGAAGAGTACATCGGGGTCTACCGCGCGGCGCGGGCGCAGGCGGGGCACGATCCGGCGACCGGCGTCGTCTCCCTCATGCTGCACACCTATGTGGCGCAGACCGAGGCGAGCGCGGTGGCGGAGAGCCGCCGGGCGCTGCGGCCCTATTTCCGCGCCCAGACCCTGTTGCGCGAGCAGGCCAACCAGAACCCGAACAAGAAGACCTTCAGCGAGAAGGAGCGGGAGCTGCAGATCGCCTGGGCCGCGGAGACCTACCTGCGCGAACGCTCGCTGATCGGCTCGCCCGCATCCTGCGCGAAGATCCTCTCGGGCCTGGCCGCGCTCGGCGTGGACGAGGTGGCCTGCCTGATCGATTTCGGGGTCGAGCGGTCCAAGGTGCTCGAGGGGCTGGACCTGCTCGCCGGGCTCATGCCGACAGGCGCCGACGCCCCGGCCCCCGCGAGCGCCCACTAGGCCGATCCGAACCGAACACTCCCCTTCCGTCCGCGTGCTCGCGAAAAAGGTCCAGATGTCCGACACCAGCCTGCTGAGCCATGTGACCCTGCCGGACGACCTGGGCGCCCCCGCGCCAGGCGTGATCGCGGATCGTCCCGAACGCATACTGCTCACCGGCGCCACCGGCTATCTTGGCGCCTACCTGCTGGCCGCCTTGCTGGAGCGGTCGAAGGCCACGATCGTCTGCCTGGTCCGGGCGGCCGACGCCCCCGCAGGCCTCGCGCGAATCCAGGCCAATCTCGAGCGCTATGAGCTGACGGCGGATCTTTCCCGCGTCGAAGTGGTGACGGGCGCCGTCGAGGCGCCGCGCCTGGGATTGAGCGAGCCGGCCTGGCAGGCCCTGGCGGGCGATATCGACGCCATCGTCGACGCCGCCGCGGACGTGAACTTCATGTCGCCGCTCAGCCGCCTGTTGCCGATCAACGTCGGCGGGCCGCTGAACCTCTTGCGGCTGGCCGGCGCCGTGCGGCCCAAGCCCCTGCACCTGTCGTCCTCCTATTCGGTGTTCAACGAGGCCTCCTACGACGGCGTCGCGCGCGTCACCGAGGAGCCGCTGGTCGGCGAGGGGCGGGGATTCCGCGGCGGTTACCCGGCTTCGAAATGGATCGCCGAGCGCGTCGGCGACCTGGCGCGGGATCGCGGGTGGAACGTCACCATGCACCGCCTGGGCTATCTCTGGGGTGACGCGCGCACCGGCCGCAGCAAGCCCTCCGATGCGCTGACGCTGAACGTGCGGGCCTGCCTAGTGATGGGCCAGGCCCAGGATGTCGACTTCCTGATGCACATCACGCCCGTCGACTTCGCCGCCGCCGCGATCACCGAGATCGCCCTGGCGCCGGCCCACGCCAACGGCCACTTCCACACCCTCACCGAGGCGCCGATCAAATGGCGCGCCTTCGTCGAGGGCATGCGCGAGAACGGCTATCCGGTGGAGCTCACCCCCTTCGCCGCCTGGCACAAGGCGCTGCACGGGGTGCTGGCCACCCACCGGGAGTTCATGGCCCTGGCGCTCGCCGGCTCGTTCGATCCCGAGCGGACCGCCCAGGCCAACATCTCCAAGATGCAGTTCGACGGCGCGCGACTGCGCAGCGCCCTGGCCGCCTCCGGCGTCGCCTGCCCGCCCTTGGATTCGCCAGCGGATCGGGACCTATGTCGGGGCGATGGCGCGCGAGAACCTCTCGCGCCCGGCGAGCGCCAAGGGCTGATGCGCCCGCGCCGATCGGGCGCCGGCCAGATCTCCACGCGCGGACCCCTCGGGGCTCAAAAAGCACGCAGGCGGGCGGGGTCTTTTGACCTCAGCCGGCCCTCCCAGGGGAAGCCTCCATCGCGCGGAGCCTTTTCTGTACCGCCGGTCGGCGGAATGCTATCGCAATGCCGCGCGCCGGGCTTTTCGGGTCTCGGCATCCGGGGGCGGCCCCAGGCGTGCGTCCGCAGATCGTGACTCGTTCCCCGCCAGGTCTGCGGGGCGGCACGGCTGCCATGGCTGGCGCGGGACTTTGGCCGCGCCGCAGTAGGGGATTTCGCCGCGTGAGCCGGGACATGAGCGTCAGCCGCGTCGAAGCCTTCGCCGACGTTGAAGCCCAGGACATCCCGGCCCTGCCGGACAGGCTGATGGCCTTCTGCCAGGCGCCGCAGACGTTCCTGCTCGACATGGCGCTCACCGGGCCGGACGCGCGGTTCCGGATGAACGAGGAGACCTTCCTCGTCCTTTCCGACCCGACCTCGATCCACGCCGTGCTCAACGGCAAGCTGGACGAATTCGAGAAGGGGGCGGTCATCGAGATCCCCCGCGAGTTCTGGCGCCAGGGGATCATCACGGTCGAGGGCGCCGGCTGGACCGAGCAGCATGGGATGCTGGCGCCGCTGTTCACCCGCCGGCGCATCCGCCAGCTCGAGCCGGTGATCGCGCAGATCGCGGCCCGCCGCATCGCGGGCTGGGCGGCGCTGCCCCCCGGCGAGCCGATCGATCTTCTCACCGACGTCAACCGGTTCACCTTCGACGTCGTGGCCTTTGGCCTGCTGGGGATCGCCGAGGGTGAGATCGCCGACGGCCTGTTTGCGACCTTCAGCGAACTGGATCGCATCGAGTCCGTGCGCCTGCGGTATCTGGCCAAGCGGTTCAGCGGCGCCGGCCAGGGCGGCTTTCGCCGCAGCGCCTCGGAGCTGGCCATCGAGCGGCTGGACCGGCTGACCACGGCGGTGGCCGACGAGCGGCTCGCGCGCACAGAACAGCCCGACGACCTGCTGGGCGCGGTGATGGCGACGGAGGCCTTCCAGGCCTACACGCCCGAGCGCCAGCGCATCTTCCTGGCCGATCAGGTCGCCACCATGCTGTCGGCCGGCTACGTCACCACCGGCGAGAGCATCTTCTGGGCGCTGTATCTGCTGGCCAGGCACCCGGCGGCGCAGCAGCGGGCGCGGGAGGAGATCCTCCAGACCACCTCAGCCTCGATCGGCGAGGCCCCGGTCGATGCGCCGCCCTTCCTGGCGGCGGCGATCAACGAGGGCCACCGGCTCTATCCGGCGGTGTGGTTCATGGGCCGCGTGCCGCTCCGCGACGTCCGCATCGGCGATATCGACATCCCGGCTGGGACGCGGGTGATCTGCAGCCCCTATGTGCTGCACCGCATGCCGGCCCTGTGGCCCGAGCCCGAGCAGTACAGGCCCGAGCGTTTCCTCCCGGGAGCGAGCCCGCCGGTGACGCCCCGTTCGCTCATCCCGTTCGGCACCGGCATGCGCGCTTGCCTGGGCCGGGGCCTGGCGCAGATGGAGATGGCGGCGCTGGCCTGCCTGCTGCTCGCAAGGTTCGAGATCGAGCTCGTCTCCGATGCGCCCATCACCCTGGCCGGCGCCTTCACCATGCACCCGCGCGAGCGCGTCATGTTCCGGCTCAAGGCGCTGTCGTGATGGACACGCTACAGCAACCTAAGATCGCCTGCGACGCCGCCTACCAATCCGAATGGTTGGGCTACGAGCAGGACGCCGGCCCGCTGGTCTTCCTTCTGGGGTGCCAGCGCTCGGGCACCACCTGGCTGCACCTCCAGCTCGCCCAGAGCGGCGCCTTTCGGTTCGTCAGCGCCTACGACGTGCACGCCCAGGCCGGCGGCAGCCTGGTGCACAATCACCGGCTGGGCCTGGCCGACGACGCCCGGGCGGCCTTCGACGCGAGCCTGGCGGGCGCGGCCGGCGATCGCGGGATCGACGCGATCCCGGCGGGGGCGGGGACGCCGGAGGAATACGGCCTGATCATCGGCCCCGGCGGGCTTCGCTACGACGAGCCGGACACCACGCCCGCGACCCTGCCGCGCCTGCGCGAGCTCTGCGCGAAGAAGGCGCTGATCGAGGGCCGCGAGCGGCCGCTGCTCCTGAAGTCGCCGCCGGACTATCCCGGCGCCCTGCCGCTGCTGACCGCGGCCTGGCCGCGGGCGCGCTTCATCGCCATCCAGCGGCATCCGCTCAACACCCTGCAGTCCCAGGTCAACGGCTGGCGTGAGCTGGTGCTGCGCGAGAACCCCTACCTGCTGCTGCTCGAGCGGGGGTACCGCGAGCTGTTCAGCGACCCGAAGAAGCGCATGCTGCACGGCCTCTTCCTGCATTCGCCCAAGGGCGTGGCCTGGCTGGCGGACAGCATTTTGCGCGCCCACCTAGGCTTCGTCGCCTGGCTCGACGCCAATCCGGGCGCCGAGATCCTGACCCTGCGCTACGAGGACATGTGCGCGGACCAGGCCGGGACCATCGCCCGCATCGCCCAGTTCCTCGACCTCGACATTCCCCCGCCGGCCCTGGCCCCGGCGCCGCGGGAGACCCAGGTGACGGCCGAGGTGCAGGCCGCCTACGACGCGCGCCGAGCGGCGTTCGCGCCCTTCCTCGAGCGCTTTGGCTACAGCGGAGCGCTCCTGGCATGACCCTCGCCTACGCCCCGGCGGGCGTCGACGCCGACGCCGCCCCGCCGCTGATCGCCGAGCGCCTTCGCCGCATGGCCGCAACCCAGCCCGAGCAGGTGCTCTACACACACCTGACCTTCGACGATAAGCCGCCCTTGCGGCTCACGCGGGGCGAGACCTGGCGCAGGGCCAGCGCGCTGGCCGCCGCCCTGACCGCGCGCGGGCTGCGCGGGCGGCCGGTGCTGATGATCTATCCCGCGGGCCCGGACTTTGGCCCAGCCTTCCTGGGCGCCCTGCTGGCGGGCGCCATAGCCGTGCCGGTGCCGGCGCCCGAGTTCGCCGCCCAGTATGAGCGCCTTGGCCGCATCATCGCCGACTGCGAGCCGGGCGCGATCCTCTCCACCAGCGCCCTGCTGGGCAAGATGGAGGCGAACCTTCCCGCCGACTCCCCGCTGCGCTCGTGTCCCTGGATGGCGAGCGATGGTCTGGAGGCGGCGGCCGCGTTCGAGCCGCCGGTGGTCGCGCCCTCCGACATCGCCCTCCTGCAATACACCTCGGGCTCGACCTCCGAGCCCAAGGGCGTGGCCCTGACCCAGGCCAATCTGGCCCACAACCTCGACATGATCGCCCAGGCGATCCGACCCAGCCCCGGCGCCCGCATCCTCTCGTGGCTGCCGCATTTTCACGACATGGGCCTGATGACCGGGATCATGGGCCCGATGGGCTGTGACGGAGAGTCCGTGCTGATGTCGCCGCGGGCCTTCCTGCAGCGGCCCATGCGCTGGCTGCAGGCGATCTCCGAACACCGCGCGGAGTTCAGCGGCGCCCCCAACTTCGCCTACGAACAGTGCCTGGCCTGGGCCGACCGAGGCGAGCGCGAGGCGCTCGACCTGAGCTGCTGGCGGATCGCCTTCGCCGGCGCCGAGCCGATCCGCATGGCGACGCTGGAGGCCTTCGCCGAGCGCTTTGGTTCCGAGGGGTTCGCCCGCTCGGCCCTGACCCCCGCCTACGGCATGGCCGAGACGACCCTGCTGGTGACCTGCAAGCCGGCCGGCTCCGAGCCGGTGACTCACCGGCTGTCCCGCGAGGCGGCCCAGCGCGGGGAGGCCGAGCCCGCGCCGCAGGGCCTTGTCCTGACCGGCTGCGGCTGGCCGGCGAGGGACACCAGCGTGCGCATCGTCGACCCGCAGCGGCGGATCGCCCTGCCGGCGGGCCGCATCGGCGAGGCCTGGATCGCCGGGCCGCAGGTCGCGTCCGGCTACTGGAACCGGCGGGACGAGGACGATCCCTTCGCCGCCCAGCTCGCCGACGGCGAGGGCGGCCGCTGGCTGCGCACCGGCGACCTTGGCTTCCTCACCGCCGATGGCGAGTTCGTCTTCGTCGACCGGCTCAAGGACCTGATCATCGTCAACGGCCAGAACTTCGCCTGCCACGACCTGGAGCTGACGGCGGCGGCCAGCCACGAAGCCCTTTCGGCCGCGAACTGCGTGGCCGTGGGCCTCGACGCCGGCGAGAAGACCCACATCGGCATCATCGCCGAGCTTTCGCCCCATGATCTTGGCAGCGCCGACAAGGTCGTCTCCGCGATCCGCTCGAGCCTCTTCTCCACCTACACGCTCGCGGCCAAGACCATCGCCTTCGTGGCGCCGCGGCGCCTGAGCCGCACCACCAGCGGCAAACTCCAGCGCCGGTTGACGGCCCAGCGCCTGTCCGACGGAACGCTCCAGCCCCTCGCCCAATACGGCGATCCATGGCCCGCCAGCCCCCCAGTCATGTCCAGGGACGACAGACCATCATGAGCCAAGACGACCCCACCCTGCTCACCAACACCCAGCTCGTCGGCGCGCCCGCCGAGACGCGCGCCCACCTCGTGGAGGCCTATCTCCTGGCCTCGATCAGCGCGCTGCATCCCGAGGCGGCGGGCTCGCTCGACGCCTCGCACCAGCTCGCCGACATCGGGATCGACTCCCTGCAGATCGTCGAGCTGAAGTTCGGCCTGGACCAGGTGCTCGGCCATGAGGTCGACGTCGAGCTCATCGTCAGCAATCCCACCGTGGGCGAGCTGGCGGCCAACGCCGTCCAAGCCGCCGGTCTCTGACCCGGCGAGGGGCTAGGATCGCCGTGGCGCCGCGCATCGTCTTCTTCGGCTTTCCGGCGCGTGGTCACACAGCGCCGAGCCTGCCCGTGGTCGCCGAGCTGGTGCGGCGAGGCGCCGAGGTCGACTATCACTCGACGCCCCCCTTCAAGGCCCTGATCGAAGGCGCGGGCGCGCGGTTCGTGGCCTACCCCTTGGTCTGCGAGCGCCTGGGCGAGGCGGCCGAGACCGGAGAGCATCTGGCCAGGAGCCTGGCGGCGACGCTGGAGGTGCTGCCCAGCCTGCGCGCGGCGCTTGCGGCGCGGCCGGCGGACCTGGTGCTGTTCGACGCCTCGGCGCTCTGGGGCGGCGTCCTGGCCAGGGAACTTGGCCTTCCTTGCGTCGCCTCGATCACCACCTTCGCCCTCAACCGCGCCATGCTGCAGATGCTGGGCGCGCCGGGCGCCGCGGCCTGGGCGGCGCCGATCGTCGAGCGGCTCAACGCCGAGCACGGGGCGGGCTTCCAACACCCCCTCGACGTGATGGTCCCGGTCGCGGACCTGAAGCTCGTCTACACCGCCAGGGCCTTCCAGCCGGCCGGCCGGTTCTTCGACGACAGCCATCTTTTCCTCGGGCCGCTTCTGGACCGGCGCCCGCGGGACGGCGCCGTGGCGCAGGGCAGGGGACCACGGCCGCTGGCCTATGTGTCGCTGGGCACCATCTTCAATCGCGACCACGCCCTGCTGCGCCGCATCAGCGAGGGCCTGGCGGCGCAGGGCTGGCAGGTGGTCGTCTCGCTGGGGAACGCCGCCGCGGCGCAGGACCAGGCCTGGCCCGAGCATGTGCAGGCCCATGCCTTCGTCGACCAGATCGGCGTGCTGGCGAAGGCCCGTCTGTTCGTCACCCACGGCGGCATGAACAGCGTCTCCGAAGCCCTCTCCAAGGCCGTCCCGATGATCGTGATCCCACAGGCCGTGGACCAGCATCTGGTCGCCAAGCAGGCCGCCAACCTGGGCGCCGCCGTGGTCATCGCGCCCGACGAGCTGTCGGTGGAGAGCCTGACCCTCGCGCTCGAGCGCATCGCCGGCGAGCGCGCCAGGTTCGAAGCCGGCGCCGCCCGCCTGCAGGCGAGCCTGACGCAGGTGACCCCGCTCGCCGAGGCGGTCGATCGGGCGCTGGCCCTGACGCAGCGGGAAGCGGCGCATGGCTGACCTGGCCCTGGCCGAAGCGCACGAGGCGGGCGCCTTCGCGGCCCTGATCGGCGCGGCGCGCGCGCGCCAGCAGGCGGCGCTGGCGAAGACGCCGCTGCCCCCCCGTTTCCTGCTGGAGAACGCCCAGTCGATGGCGGCCAACGTCGGCATGAGCGAGGCGCAGATGCAGGCGTGCCTGGAGCCCATGGCGCTCTGGCAGCTCTACCTGCAATCCGCCCTGGGGGCGAAGCCCTGGCACTTCGCCGCCGTGCGCGAGAACATGCCCTGGTCCTACGAGCGCGTCCGCGCGGCCCTGGCGCCGCTGGAGGAGCGGCCGCAGTTGGTCAGCACGATCTTCCACATGGCCGCCTTCCCGCTGATCTGCGTGCTGATCGGCACGGTATGGCGCGACATGCACGAGGGGCCGCTGCACCTGCTGGTCGCCACCCGCAACCTGGGCTGGCTGCCGCTCAAGGACGGACGCTGGGGCGACGAGCCGGTCTATGTGATCAACACCACCCCCTCGGGCCTGCGCCAGCTCATGGGCGGCCTCAAGAGCGGCTCGATCCGCCGCCTGCTGATCCTGGCCGACGGCCCCCAGCCGCCGGGGACCCCGGGCACGCGGGCGCTCGATGGGGTCAGTCCGACGCTGGGCATCAAGACCGCCCTGCTGGCCAAGATCCATGGGCTCGGCATCCCCATCATCCCCTTCCAGCATGAGTGGGAGACGAGCCGGCTTGTCGTGACCCCGCGTCCGGCGCTGGACCCCGCGACCTCGAGCGAGAGCGAAACCATCGACGGCGTCGCCGGCCACATCGAAGACCTGTTGCGCCGCAGGCCCGAGCAGTGGCTGAACTGGAACGCCGCGCGGATACGCACCTGACCGGCGGATGACGGGGGAAGAGGCGTCGTGATCAAGATCGTCTTCTGCCTGCGGCGGCTGCCCGGCCTCTCGCCGGAGCAATTCCACGACCACTGGCGAAACCAGCATGCGCCGTTGGTGCGGGCCTGCGCGCCGGCCCTCAACATCGTCCGCTATGTGCAGAGCCGCGGCGTCTTCGATCCGCGCCTGCAGGGCGCCATCGACGTGCGCGGTCCCAGGGACGCGCCCTATGACGGGATCGCCGAGGTCTGGTGGGAAAGCCTCGACGCCGCGCTCGCCGCCGGGTCCACGGCGGAGGGCCGTTCGGCCGGCCGGCGCCTCCTGGAGGACGAGCGGCGGTTCATCGACCTGGCCAATTCGCCGATCATGTACGCGGACGAGACGGTGGTGGTGGGCGGCTAGGCCCGCCGCCAGAGGATCTCGCCCTCGGCCCCCGCGACAGCCTCGCCCGGCGTCCCCACAGGCTCGGTCGCGCCGTCGGTGAGGAAGGCGATCCCCGCCTCGTCTTCCGGCAGGATCTTGGCCAGGAACCGCGCGCCCGACGGATTGCGGCCGACCACCACCCCGAACCTGGGCTGGCCGTCGCGCCCATAGAGGACGGTGTAGGTCTCGATCACGCCTTCGCCCACATAGTCCGGCGCCAGGGCCGGGATCGGCCCGCGCAGAGCGTCCGCCTGAGCCTGGACGTCGAAGTCCTGGGGCAGGGCGCCGTCGCTGGGCGGCGCGCGCCCCAGCACCAGGCTGTGGTTGTGGGTGGCCAGGCCTCCGTTGGCGAACAGCAGGCCGTACCGGCCGCGCTCGCGCAGCCTCAGCACCATGCCGACCACCGCATGGCTCATGTAGTTGGCGATCGGACCGCCCCCGAAGGTCAGGCCGCCGAACACGGTGGCGGGCCTGTCCAGCGGCCAGCCGATCACCCGGCGCGCCATCTTCGGCACGCAGGGAAAGCAGCTGTAGAGCTCGGCGTAATCGAGGTCCTCGGTGGTGAGACCGTTCAGCGCCATCGCCTGGCGCAGCGAGACCTCCATGGCGGTGGTGCGGTCGTACCGGTCGCGCCGCAGGAAGTCGTCGTCCTCATGCGCCGCCGCGCCCGCGCCCACATAGATGAGGCGAGCCTCCGGCACGCCGGCCGCTAGGGCCCGCGCCAGGCTAGTGACGATGAAGCCCGCCCCCTGGTTCACCGAGGAATTGGCCACCGTGAGCTTGGTGTAGGGGAAGGCGATGGGGCGGTTGTCGGCGGTGGGCTGGGTGATCTCCTCGGCCGTGCGGGCCTTGCGGATCCAGGCGCCGGGGTTCGCCATGGCCACCTGCGAGAAGCGGCTCCAGATCTCGCCGGTCTCGGCCTGGCCCTCTCCCAGCGTCTGGCCATAGGCCGCGCGCCCGGCGTTCTCATACAGGGGATAGATGTCCACCGGCGCGGTCAGGCCGTAGCGGGCGGCGTAGGTGGCGGCGCGCCGGGATTCGGAGATGTCCCGCGCGGCGTTGTGCGCGAAGGGCTTGTCGCCCGCCGCCCGCGCGGCGAGCTGGGCGGCGGTGCGCAGCGCCTCGCCGCCGACCACCGCGGCGACCTCGATCTCGCCGGCGGCGATGCGGTTGGCGGCCTGGTTGAGGAGCAGGATGGGCCCATCGCCGCTGGGCCCCTCGGTCGTGTAGCAAAGCCGGGGCGCGGCGCCGGCCGCGGCGGCCAGCCGGCCCGAGATCTCGCCAAGGCCGGGGCAGGAGATCTGCCGCACCACCGCCAGGGATTGCAGCGCTGCGAGCCAGCCGCCGCCGGCGTCGGCGTCGGCCGCCCGCAGGGCGGCGGCCATC
>Ga0075364_10000753_pt1 | contig 16980 bp, 16 predicted proteins | sample EndMetdeltDD1764_FD_71517 | JGI IMG/M metagenome (GOLD analysis project Ga0075364, IMG submission 71517) | Populus endosphere microbial communities from Tennessee, USA - Endosphere MetaG P. deltoides DD176-4 | ecosystem: Host-associated > Plants > Roots > Endosphere | place: USA: Tennessee...
GTTCGGCAGCGAAAAGCACGTCTACGCCTGGCAGAACAACTTCAAGCTCAGCGACAGCCAGAGCGTGTCGCTTGTGGCCGAGCGTCTGGAAGAGCGGGCCACCGGCACCACCGAATACGATGTGGAGAATCGCCAGACCAACTCGGTGGGCGCAATCTATCGTCTCGATCTGGGCCGTCACCACGTGCAGCTCAATGCACGCAACGACAACAACTCGCAATTCGGTAACGAGACCACGGGTGGCGCGGCATATGGTTTCGACCTGACCTCGAAACTGCGTGCAGGCATCGCGGGCAACACCGGCTTCAAAACGCCGACGCTGCAGGATTTGTACTTCCCGGGTTACAGCAACCCGAACCTCAAGCCCGAGCGCTCGCGCAACATCGAGGCCAGTCTGCGTTACACCGATGAGGCCACCCGCCTGGGTGCCGTGGTGTACCGCAACAAGGTGAAGAACCTGATCCAGAGCAGCTTTGCGACCAACTACATTCCCGAGAACATCAGCCGCGCCACGCTCGAAGGCATCACGCTGACCGGCGAGCAGGACTTCGGCAACACCACGGTGCGCGCCAGCGCCGACTTCCAGCGGCCGCTGAACGACGAGACCCGCGAGCAACTGGCCTACCGTGCGCGCCAGGTGTACCGGCTGGGCGTGGACCAGCGCTTCGGCGCCCTGCGCGTGGGCGGTGAGATGTACCTGTCGGGCAAACGTTACGATACGGCAGGTGGCGAGCGCAATCGGCTGGGTGGCTACACCCTGTTCAATGCCCTGGTCAGCTACGACATCAACAAGAACGTTCAGACTCAACTGCGTTGGAACAACATCTTCAATCGCGACTACACGCTGGTGCGTGGCTACGAAACGCCCGGCTCGAACGTCTTCGTCAACGTGGCGTGGCGCATGTAATGGCCTGGCCGGCACACACGCGTAGCAACGCTCGCGTGTGTGCACTGCTGGCGCGCCGCTGGCGCTCAACGGCCCGGACGCTGGGCCGGGACGTGGCGCGAGACACGGGCCGATTCGCAGGCCATAACGTAAGCCGATATATCGCCGGATACGCGGCCCGGCAGCTGGCCTGCGCAGCGGCCAGCCTGTGGTTCGGCCTGATGGGCCTGGGCCTGCCGGGCAGCGCAAAGGCGGGCACCGTGCCGCCCCCCGATCGTGCGGTGGCGCTTGCCCCACATATCGTCGAACTGGTGTTTGCAGCAGGCGCCGGCCACACGCTGGTGGGCGTGGTGCAAGGCAGCGACTATCCCGAAGCGGCCCGCTCGATCGCCAATGTCGGCGACGGGACGCGGCTCAATGCCGAACGACTGCTCTCGCTCGCACCCGATGTGGTGATCGGCTGGCAACCCGCCCCCTTGCGCAGTCTGTTGCCGCTTCTGGCCGCGCAGCACATCGATGTGGTCTATAGCGACCCGCAGCGCCTGGACGAGATCGCCCGGGACATCGCACGCCTGGGCACGGTGCTGGGCACGCGTGACATCGCTCTGGCGCACGCGGCATCGCTGGCGGCACGCGTGCAGGCCCTGCGCGATCGTTATCAGGGGGCCCCCCCGGTCAGAGTATTCGTGCAGGTCGGGCAGGACCCGCTGTATTCGCTTGGCGAAACCAGCATCGTTTCGGACGCGCTGAAGATCTGCGGCGGCGTCAATGTAATGGGGCCAAGCGGCCTGGCGGCGCCACGCACCTCGGTCGAAGGCGTGCTGGCCACGCAGCCCGACGTGATCCTCGCCGGCGTTTCGAGCGAGCCTGAGCGGGCGATGCTGACGACCTTCTGGCGCGCGCGCGGCTGGCCTGCGATGCCCGCCGACAGCGGGCATCGCATCATCACGCTGGATGCCGACGCACTGTATCGCGCCACCCCGCGCATGATCGATGCCACCGAGCAGTTGTGCCTGCGTCTGGATCAGGTGCGCGCTATGATGACAGACACTCAAAAACGCAATGGCACGCTTACCCATGACCCCTGAAGACACCCTGACCATCGCCGGAAAAAGTTATCGCTCGCGGCTGCTGGTCGGCACCGGCAAGTATCGCGATTTCGAACAGACCCGTGCAGCACTCGATGCCAGTGGTGCTGAAATCGTGACTGTGGCCATTCGCCGCACCAATATCGGGCAAAACGCCAACGAGCCCAGCCTGCTCGATCACGTTCCGCCATCGACATTCACCTTGTTGCCCAACACGGCGGGATGCTATAGCGCCGACGAGGCCGTGCGCACGCTGCGCCTGGCGCGCGAGTTGCTCGATGGTCATGATCTGGTCAAGCTCGAGGTGCTGGGCGATCCGCACACGCTGTTTCCGAACATGCCCGAGACCCTGGCGGCTGCGCGCACCCTGGTTGCCGATGGCTTCAAGGTAATGGTGTATTGCACCGACGACCCCATTCAGTGCCGCATGCTCGAAGATCTGGGTGTGGTTGCGGTCATGCCGCTGGCCTCGCTGATCGGCTCGGGCATGGGCATCCTGAACCCGTGGAACCTCCGGCTGATCATCGACCAGGCGCAGGTTCCCGTGCTGGTGGACGCAGGCGTGGGCACCGCTTCGGACGCCACCATCGCCATGGAACTGGGCTGCGACGGCGTGCTGATGAACACGGCCATCGCCGGTGCCACCGACCCCATCCTCATGGCCAGCGCCATGAAAAACGGCGTTCTGGCGGGTCGCCAGGCCTATCTGGCGGGCCGCGTGCCCCGCAAGCTCTACAGCGCCCAACCCTCCTCGCCCACTGAAGGGTTGATCAAGTGATACCGAATACCGTCAGTATCGCGGGGCTGGACCCCTCCGGTGGCGCCGGCATTCTGGCCGATGTGAAAGCCATGAGCGCACTGGGCGCCTATGGCTGCGCGGTCGTGGCCGCGTTGACGGCACAGAATACCCAGGGCGTGACCGGCATCTGGCCGGTGGACCCTGCCTTCGTCGGACAGCAGATCGATACCCTGTGGGCCGACGTGCGTGTGGACGCGGTGAAGATCGGCATGCTGGGCCAGGCCGCGGTCACGCGCCTGGTCTGCGAGAAGCTGGCTGCACTGGCGCCCGCGCACATCGTGCTGGACCCCGTGATGATTGCCAAGAGTGGCGACGCGCTGCTGGAACGCGATGCGGTGTCCATCATGCGCGAAGGTCTGTTTCCGCTCACCACCATTCTCACGCCCAATCTGCCCGAGGCCGGTGTGATTCTGGGCATGGCGCCGGTGGACAATCTGCGCGACATGCGCCGGGTCGCCGAAAAGCTGCGCGAAAAACTCTCGCACAATGGCCAGCGCTGGGTGCTGCTCAAGGGCGGCCACCTGCCCGGCCCCGACACCATCGACCTGCTGCACGACGGTGACCATATGATCGAGTTGCCGGGTCGCCGCATCGACACCAAAAACACGCACGGCACGGGTTGCACCCTGTCGGCCGCCCTGGCGGCCCTGGTGCCGCAGACCGGCGACGTGATCGAGGCCGCCCGGCGCGCCAAGGCCTACATGAACGGCGCGATCGCCCATGCCGACCGCCTGCAGGTCGGCAGCGGTCACGGCCCGGTTCATCACTTCCACGCATGGTGGTGACCCGCGCAGCTCAGCGCGATCACCGACGCCCTTCAGCCAAAACGGTACAATTCGAATCGTTCTTTTCTTTTCATTGCTCCTGCCGCCATGAACGCATCCACACTGCCTGACGTCGAACAAGCCCGCTTCATTATGGTGGAGCAACAGATCCGCACCTGGGAAGTTCTCGAACCCCGCGTGCTGGCTGCGCTGCTGGAGGCCCGCCGTGAGCGCTATGTGCCCGTCGATCGTCGCCCCCTGGCCTTCTCCGACCTGGAACTGCCACTGATCATCAATGGCGTGGATACGCGTGAGACGATGCTGGCACCCAAGATCGAGGCCCGCCTCGCTCAGGAACTGCTGCTCACCCCCACCGATTGCGTGCTGGAAATCGGCACCGGCTCGGGCTACCAGGCTGCCCTGATTTCGAAACTTGCCCAACAGGTCACCACGGTCGAAATCGACAGTCGCCTGGCTGCTTTTGCGCAGCAGAATCTGCAGCAGGATCACGTGGCCAACGTCAAGGTCGAGATCGGCGATGGCCGCAGCGGCTGGGGTTCGACGGAATATGACGCCATCGTGGTCACCGGTTCGGTGCCGGTCGTCCCCGATGCGCTGAAGTACCAGTTGCGTGTGGGTGGGCGCATGGTCATCGTGGTGGGTCAGGCGCCCGTCATGACCGCATGCCGCATTACGCGCACGACTGCCGCAACCTTTGAGACCACCACGTTGTTCGAAACGGTCATCAAACCCCTGCGCGGCGCCACTGTTTCGCAATTCAAGTTCTGACGATGCTGCGTCGCCTCGCTCTGGTGCTCGCCCTGTGTGCACCAGTCGTGGCACACGCCCAGGATCTCATGCAGACCTGGCAGAGCGCGCTGGCGTCCGACCCGGTCTATGCGGCCGCTCGCGCGCAGTATCGAGCCGGGCTCGAGCGCCTGCCCCAGGCACGGGCCAATCTGCTGCCCCTGGTCACCGCCGAAGTCGGCGCCATTTACTCCGATGTGCGCAGCACGCGCAGCCTGCGCCGCTATGACGCGGGAGGCCGGACGGCCTGGGATCTGGTGCTGACCCAGCCGCTGTTCGACTGGTCGCGCTGGCAATCCTATGAGCAGGCCAAGCTGGTCGTCGCTTTCTTCGAGATTCAGCTGCGACAGGCGCAGCAGGATCTGATCCTGCGCACCGCCGACGCCTACTTCAACACCTTGTCGGCCCAGGATCAACTGGCCGCCACCGTCGGGGAAAAAGCCGCCGTCGAACAGCAACTGGCGTTTGCACGCCGCAATTTCGAACTGGGCAGCGCCACCATCACCGATACACACGAGGCACAGGCCCGCTATGACCTGGTGCGGGCGCGCGAGATCCTGCTGCAAAACACGGTCGAGGTGCAGCGCGACCTGCTCGAGCAGATCACCGGGCAAAGACCGGGCGCGCTGGCCCAATTGCCCTATGGCGTGGCGCTGCCTGCCCCGGAACCCGCCAATATGGCCGACTGGTCCAGTCAGGCGCAAACCTCGGGTTTCGCGGTGGTGCTGGCCGAGCTGCAGGGTCGCATCGCCGAGCGCGATATCGACATTGCCCGCAGCGGCCATTATCCGACGGTGAGCCTGCAGGCCTCCTCAGGCACCGCGACCGCGCGCAACAACAACAATATCAACCGGGGTCGTCCCGTGGACAGCAGCGTGGGCATCGTGCTGTCGATCCCACTGTACGCGGGCGGCGGCATCTCGTCGCGGGTGACCGAGGCAGTGGCCCTGCAGCAAAAAGCACGTCAGGAACTTTTTGCTGCGCAACGCCAGGCCGTTCAGCTCTCGCGGGAGTATTTCACCGGCGTGACCAGCGGGTTGCTGCGCGTGAACGCGCTTGAAGCGGGCGAGCGCGCCAGCCGGGCGTCGGTGCAGGCCAACAAGACGGCTTATGAAATCGGCGTGCGCGTCAACCAGGACGTGCTGAACGCGCAGCAGCAGTTGTTCGAAACCCAGCGCGACCTGGCGCAAGCCCGCTACAACACGCTGATGTCGGGCCTGCGATTGAAGGCCAATAACGGCACCCTGGGTGAGATGGATCTGGACGCCATCAACCGGTTGTTGAGGCTGCCCCGCTAACGCAGGGGGCGTGTGCAGTTGCTGCGGGCTCAGCCCTTGAAGTCGCGAATCTTGCGCAACAGTGCCGTGGTCGACCGCTCGTGACGAAACGCAATGGCCACGGCCTTGCCGCCCCACTGCTTGACGGCAGCCGTCTCCGGCAGCGTTTCCATGTCGTAGTCGCCGCCCTTGACGATAATGTCCGGGCGCAATGCGTCGATCAGCGCCTCAGGCGTGTTTTCGTCGAACTCGGTGACCGCCGTCACGCTGGCCAGCGCGGCCAGCATGGCAGCACGATCTGCCGCCGTGTTCAAAGGGCGGTCATCGCCTTTGCCCAGACGGCGCACCGAGGCGTCGGTGTTCACGGCCACGATCAGCGTTCCCCCTAACTGGGCGGCCTCGTCGAGGTAGCTTACATGCCCGCGATGCAGAATGTCGAAGACCCCGTTGGTGAACACCAATGGCCGCGTAAACTCGCCGGCCCGCGCGCGTTGCACGCAGGTCTCACGCGCCAGGATCTTCGCTTCGAACGACACGCTCATCAGGCACCCTGGGCAATGATCAGCGCGGGATCCGAACCCGTGGTGTTGGCCAGCTTGGTCGCCATTTCCTTGCGGAACCTGCTCAGGTCCTTCACCGTGGCGAAGCTGTGATCCATCAGCGTGGAAAGCTTGTTCAGGATGTTGGTGGCAACCTTGTTTTCGTAGGTTGCATCGAAGCGGATCTGATTGTTCAGCCAGTGCTCCAGCCATTCCGGCTCCGGCATGCGTGACTGTACGGTATTGAGCGTGGGCTCGGATTTGCTGACCGCGATGGTGGTCGGGTGCAGCGGCTGAGAGGTGCGCGAGGTGGAGGTCATCAGCACGCCCACTTTGGAAAATGCCAGACGTGCTTTCTGACTGACTTCCTCGCCCCGGTCGGTCAATGCCCGGCGCATGTACTGCTGGTAGGCACCCGCGTGGCGGGACTCATCGCGTGAGAGCACCTTATAGATGTACTTGATGACAGGCTCGGTGTGCCACTCGGCCGCCCGCGTGTACCAATGGGTGAGCCGGATCTCGCCGCAGAAATGCAGCATCAGCGTTTCGAGTTCAGGCGCCGGGTCGAAGTCGAAGCGGATTTTGTGCAGCTCTTCTTCGGTAGGCACCATCTCCGGGCGGAACCGGCGCAGGTATTCCATCATGACCAGCGAGTGCTTCTGTTCTTCGAAGAACCAGACGGACATGAACGCGCTGAAATCGCTGTCGCCGCGGTTATCACGCAGGAACATCTCCACCGCAGGCAAGGCCGCCCACTCGGTGATGGCGTTCATCTTGATGGTGTGGGCCTGCTCGTCAGAGAGCTTGCTGGCGTCGAAATCGTCCCACGGGATATCCGTTCCCATGTTCCAACGCACTTTTTCCATCTGTTTGAAAAGTTCAGGATAAAGCATTAATACACCCCTATCTAAATTCTGCATGTCCGCGCCTGCCGGCGCCCGGGATATGACGGTGATGGACATGCGACAGTGCAGCGCCCCGTACGCTGCACATCGGTTTATTCGTTCAGCCGGGCCTCACCATAGGTGATGCAGATGCCCGTCTGATGACAGCGTGCAATCCGGATCACCCGCGACTGCAGGTGCCCCGATGGAAAACAGACCCGCATGCGCAGTGCCCGGTACAGAAAAGGTTGTTCATGCATGAACCTCTGCACCCTGCGCACAGCGCTGCAAGCCACCTGCCCGCTAACGAACGAGCGCCCAGACCGCCGCAGCAATGGCAACTGCCAGCACTGCCGTCAGGGCCGCCAACAGGCGGTTTCCCTGCTCCTGGGCTCGCCGCAGGCGGACCATTTCGTCGAGTAAGACAGGTTGAACATTAGGTCGGTTCAAATTATCGTGAATCAAACGCGGCAATTCGGGCAGCATCTGCGCCCAATGCACCGCTTCCTTGCGCAACTTCGTCTTCAGCCCGGGCAAGCCCATGCGCTCGTGCATCCAGCGCTCGAGATAGGGCTTGGCGGTTTTCCAGAGATCCAGGTTCGGATCCAGATCGCGCCCCATGCCTTCGATATTGAGAAGCGTTTTCTGTAAGAGTACCAGTTGGGGCTGAATCTCGACATTGAACCGGCGCGAGGTCTGAAATAGGCGCAGCAGAACCTGTCCCAGGGAAATTTCAGAGAGTGGGCGATCGAAGTAGGGTTCGCATACCGCTCTGACCGCCCCCTCGAGCTCTTCTTCGCGGGTATCGGCCGGCACCCAGCCCGACTCGATATGAAGCTGGGCGACCCGCCGGTAATCGCGATGGAAGAACGCCAGGAAGTTCTGTGCCAGGTAGTTCTTGTCGAATTCGGAAAGCGAGCCGACGATGCCGAAATCCAGCGCGACATACAGGCCGAACGTTTCTGGACGATCCGAGATGTAAATGTTGCCCGGGTGCATGTCGGCATGGAAGAAACCGTCTGCGAAGACCTGGGTGAAGAATATTTCCACGCCGCTGCGTGCGACCTTGGGCAAATCGATGCCGGCAGCAATCAGCCGTTCAGTCTGACCAATGGGAATGCCCGACATGCGCTGCATGGTGAACACGGTTTTGGCCGTGTATTCCCACACGACCTCGGGCACCAGGAGAATATTGCCGCGCCCGGATTCCGGCCCGAAGTTGCGCCCCAGTTGGCTGCAGTTGGAGGCTTCGCGCACCAGATCGAGCTCGTCGTGCAGATACTTGTCGAACTCGGCCACCACTTCGCGTGGCTTGAGGCGTCGACCATCCGGGCCCAGACGTTCGATCACGCCGGCCACCAGGCGCAGCAGGGACAGATCCTTTTCGATCACGTCGAGCATGCCCGGGCGCAGGACCTTGACGGCCACTTCACGCCCGTCGTGCAGCACGGCGAAGTGAACCTGGGCAATCGAGGCTGAAGCGATCGGATCGACGTCGAATTGCGCGAACAATTGTGCGGGAGGAGCGCCCAGCGCCTGCTGGATGCAGGCCGCAGCCTGATCGGAGGGAAAAGGTGGCACCCGGTCCTGCAGAAGCGCCAGTTCATTGGCCACGTCCAGCGGGATGAGGTCGCGGCGCGTGGACATCACCTGGCCGAACTTCACGAATACCGGGCCCAGTGACTCGAGCGCCTGGCGCAAGCGGACGCCGCGCGGCGAGCGAGGGGCGCGCCCCAGGCGCACCACACGCAGCAGGAAGAAGGCCACAGGATGCGAGATGCCCGAGAGCACGAGTTCATCCAGCCGGAAACGCAGGCATACCCAGATAATGCGGATCAAACGCAATAGAGTCAGCATATCAGGGCCGGTCGGTGCGCAGAGAGAGGCGCTTTATGCGGGCATCGAGCGCGTCCAGCGCATCGTTGGTACGAGCAAGTTCGTCGCGGTGCTCATCGAACAGTGGCCTGCCCACGAGCACCCGGCGCTCTTCAGACAGATATTCCGCCACGTTGGCCCCCAGGCGCTGACCGGTCGTGCGAGCCCCGGTGACCATGGCACGGGCGGCCTGCATCAGGCGCGTGGCAGGCACGTCACCGATTTTTGCGGCCAGTTCATCCTCGACATCCCAGCGCAGATGACGCGCCAGTTCGCCTACCACCTGAGCCAAACCGGCATCGCCAGAAATGTGGGTGATATCCATGATTGCCTCGCCATCAGGCGATTCACGCAAGGACAGCAGCCCGGTCAGGCTGAGTTTTTCGGGCGCGAGGGTGACGGTCACATCGGGCACGATGGCCGGATCGGCGACCTGCGCGTGGCCTTCGCTGGTGAAGGTGACGGCAGCCTTGAAGCCACCCACGGTCAGCCTGACCGTCTTGCCGGCGTGGCGCACCAGGCGTTCGCGCGCCCAGGCCTCGCGGCGCAATAGCGCGTTGAGCGCCCGCACGGCGACACTCGCCGGGTCGGGCAGCGTCGGGAACGGCAGGCGCGGCATGGCCGCAAGCCTGGGCAGCAATGACCACGGCGAGGCGTGGCGGGAAGGATCGTCGACAGGCATGATGCTGCAATTTTAACGGGTATGTGCCGCGTACGACGGGTAACGGTTCAAGCACGCGAGAAAACGGCGCCTGGTAGGCGCCGTTTCAAGACCGTTTTCAGGCTGGGGCGCCGACCTGGCGCACCGCCTGCGCCATGCATCAGCTGGCGTATTCGACCGGAATCTGCTGAATCCCGGCAAGCAGCCAGCCACCCGTGGCAGGCTTGTACAGGTTCCAGACTTCTTCGAAACGGAAGGCTTCGGTACCGGGCTGTTCGCGCAGCATGCCCGAGAAGCGCACGCTGGCCAGGTGACCATCGGAAACCGTCTCGATGCCCAGCATTTCAGCGTTGAGCAGGACGACTTCCGTCACGTTGGCGGCGGCGCCACGCTCGTCGAGCTGGGGCTTGAGTTCGGAAACCAGATCATCGGTCATGAACTCGCGCAGCTTGTCGGTGTCGCCCGAGTCCCAGATTGCCTGAATCTCGATGAACTGCGCCTTGGCCTGCGCCAGGAAGCGCTGGGTGTCGAAATCACCGGGGATGAACCAGTTGCCTTCGGGATCGGCCTTCGGCACGGCAGCGCCTTCTACCGGTGCTGCCGCAGCCCCGGGAAACGATGCCACGGGCTTGGGCGCGACGGCCGGTGCCGCGGCCACAGGCGCAGCTGCGGGCTCGGCAGGCGCGTTGGACTGACGCCACATGGGTTGCTGCGGTTGATCGTCACGGTTGTTGTTGCGTGCGCTGTTGCCACCGAACGCGCCTTGCGTAGCATGGCGGGGACCGCTGTTACGCAGACGACGAACGATGAAGATCACCGCGAACACGACCAGCGCGATCAGCAGCATGCTGCCCAGGAATTCAGCAACGGCGCCTGACAGACCCATGTGCGAGAGCAAGGCGGCGATGCCCAGACCCGCAGCGATGCCGGCGATGGGACCGAACCAGCGTGACGCACCCGAGCGTGCACCGGCGGCGGCCGTACCTGCTGCGGCGCCAGCGACAGGCGCGCGAGCGGCAGAGGCGGCATTGGGCGCGGCGGCCGGCGGCGTGGTGGCGGCGCGGTTCTGCATCACGTTGGGGGATTGACGACCCATGCTGGAGCCACCGCCCATGCGACGCGCTTCAGCGTCGAAGGACACGGCCAGCAGGGCAGTACTGGAGACGGCAATGAGCGCAGCGGCGATTGCACGCGAAAAGGATCGCTTGAACATGATAGGGGTAGCTCCTCGAATGCGGGGGCACGACGCCTGACCGCGTTCCTTACAGAAAACTGAATGAACAAAGAATAACGGACATTGCGTCCGCCCACAAGTTCAAACCTTCGGAGCGCACCTATTCGATGCGAATGCCTTCGTGCAGGGCGACGACCCCGGCGCTGAGATTGAAGTGCTGCACCCGGGACAGCCCTGCCGCCCGCAGCATGTCGGACAAGGTCTCCTGATCGGGGTGCATGCGTATGGATTCGGCGAGATAACGATAGCTCTCGGCATCGCCCGCCACCCGCTGACCCAGCCAGGGCAGAATCTTGAAGGAATACCAGTCGTAGACGGGGGCGAGCGGTTTGGCCACGCGGGAAAATTCCAGCACCAGCAGCTTGCCGCCCGGCTTGAGCACCCGATGCATCTCGGCCAGCGCACGATCCTTGTGTGTCATGTTGCGCAGGCCGAAGGCCACCGTGACGCGATCGAAGTAGGCGTCGGGAAACGGCAACTGTTCGGCATCGCACACGGCAGTGGGCAACACCAGGCCGGAATCGAGCATGCGGTCGCGCCCCACGCGCAGCATCGAATCATTGATATCGGTCAGCCAGACTTCGCCTTCAGGGCCTGCGGCGCGGGCAAAGGCACGCGCCAGGTCACCGGTTCCCCCGGCGATATCCAGAATCTTCATGCCGGGACGCACACCGGCACGGCCGATGGTGAACGCCTTCCAGACGCGGTGCAGCCCGACCGACATCAGGTCGTTCATGACGTCATAGCGGGCGGCCACGGAATGGAACACGCCGGCCACCTTGGCCGCCTTTTCCGCTTCCGGCACGGACTGGAAGCCAAAATGCGTGGAGGAGGACGAATCGGATGTCGCGTTGTGGGCGCGTTCGGCGTTGTTTGGCATGTGAAATTCCCGGGTAAGCATCAATCTTAGCCGATATGGGGGTCGGACTCGCCTGTTTGACGCGCTGTTTGGGACTTGGTCACAGACGTGAAATATTACGGCCATACTATCGCCACATACGCTTTCTAGCGCTCGCGGAAAAACGCCATGTCCAGCACTATCCTTGTCATCGAAGACGAACCCGCCATTCAGGAATTGATCGCCGTAAACCTGTCCTTCGCCGGACACAAGGTGCTGCGTGCGTTCGATGCCGACCAGGCCCAGACCCTGATCCGGGCCGAGTTGCCCGATCTCATCCTGCTCGACTGGATGCTGCCGGGTGCCTCCGGCCTGCAACTGGCGCGCAAGCTGCGCGCAGACGAGCGCACCCGCGCCGTGCCGGTGATCATGCTCACGGCCAAGGGGGCCGAGCAGGACAAGGTCGATGGCCTGGAGGCCGGTGCCGACGACTACATCACCAAGCCGTTCTCGCCCAAGGAACTCATGGCGCGCATCAAGGCGGTGCTGCGGCGCCGCGCGCCCCAGCTCACCGATGACACCATCGATGTCGCCGGCCTGAAGCTGGATCCAGCCACGCACCGGTTGTCCGGCGCGGGTCGCACCCTGCCCATCGGGCCCACCGAGTTCCGCTTGCTGCACTTCTTCATGACGCATCCCGAGCGCGTGTTCTCGCGCTCGCAGTTGCTCGATCAGGTGTGGGGCGATCACGTCTTCGTGGAAGAGCGCACCGTCGACGTGCACATCCGTCGCCTGCGCAAGGCACTGCAGCCCAGCGGCCATGACGCGCACGTGGAAACGGTGCGTGGCAGCGGATACCGGTTTACGGGACAGGCCCAGACAAGTTAAAAAGCCGCATGATCTGGTTGCGTACGCTTGTATTGATCGGCCTGTGGGCCGCCCTGGCCCTGGCCATCGGCCTGCTTGTGGGCGCCTGGCAGGGGTGGGCACTGCTCGCGCTGGCACTGGGCTTTCATCTGTTGTGGCGCAGTGCCAGGCTGGCGCGGGTTGCCGCATGGGCCGCCAACCCGGCTTCGGCGCCCCCGGCGGCCGTCGGACAATGGGATGACGTGCTGGCCCCGCTCTACCGCTATACCCGCGCCCAGACGCGCGAACTCAACGATGCACGCGAAGCACTGCGCAGCATGCTTGCCGCGGCACAGGCGCTGCCCGACGGTGCCGTCACCCTGAACAGCGAACTGCACATCGACTGGTTCAACGAGGTCGCCCGTGACCACCTTGGCCTGAAACTGCCCGCCGACCGTGGGCACAACTTGCTCAATCTGGTGCGATCGCCCGAATTTTCTGCCTATGCGCGCCAGCAGGAGTGGCCCGAGCCCACCCTGGTTCGCATGCCCCACGGCCAGGAAGAGCGTCTGCTGATGGTGCAGCTGACCGCCTATGCACGCGACCAGCGCCTGCTGATCACACGCGATGTGACGCAGATCGAACGTCTGGAGACCACCCGCCGCGACTTCGTGGCCAACGTGTCGCATGAGCTGCGCACGCCGCTGACCGTGCTTTCCGGCTTTCTCGAAACGCTCAACGAAATGCCTGCCGACGCCCTGCCCGCCGCGCAGCGCGCCCAGTACATGAGCATGATGCAGGAGCAGGCGCTGCGCATGCAGTCCATCGTGGCCGATCTGTTGACCTTGTCGACGCTGGAATCATCGCCCTCGGCCGAACCGCAGCCGGTGAACATGTCCACCTTGCTCGAGTCGGTGCGGCAACAGGCGGAAGCGCTTTCGGCAGGGCGCCACACGTTCGTGTGGGAGATCGACCCTGCGCTGGATCTGCTGGGTGCAGAAAACGAGCTGTCCTCGGCCGCCGCCAATCTGCTAACCAACGCCGTGCGCTACACCCCCGACGGCGGCACCATCACCGTGAACTGGCGTCGCACGCAGGAAGGCCAGGCCTGTTATTCGGTGCGCGACACGGGCATCGGCATTGCCAAGCGGCATATTCCGCGGCTGACCGAGCGCTTCTATCGTGTGGATCGCGGGCGCTCGCGCGCCGTGGGCGGCACCGGGCTGGGCCTGGCCATCACGCGCCACATTGCGCTGCGCCATTCGGCTGACCTGCACATCCAGAGCGAACCCGGCAAAGGCAGCGTGTTCTCGATCATTTTTCCGGAAGATCGCATCGCCGAGGGTTGAGCGCCAACCCCACCCGAGAATAGGGTTTCACCTACCCGGGCCCCCTTTTTGCGTCACAATGGATATCCGACTGACCTGATATTTGCTTGGAATCATAGTGGCTCAAATCGTTCTGTTCGAAAACATCCACCCCAGCGCCCGCGCCATTTTCGAGGCGGCAGGCCTGACCGACATCCAGACGTTCAATTCGGCAGTTCCGCCTGAAGAGTTTCGCGCCGCACTGAAAACCGCCCAGATCCTGGGCATTCGCTCGCGTTCTCAACTCGATGCCGAAGCGCTTGCAGCAGCGCCCGATCTGCGTGTGGCCGGTTGTTTTTGCATCGGTACGAACCAGGTGGACCTGGAAGCGGCGATGGTGCGCGGTATCCCGGTGTTCAACGCCCCCTTTTCCAATACACGGTCCGTCGCGGAACTCGTCATCGGCGAGGCGATTCTGCTGCTGCGTCGCATCCCGGAGAAAAACAGCCGTGTGCACCTGGGCCACTGGGACAAAACGGCTGCCGGCGCCTTCGAAGCGCGGGGCAAGACGCTGGGCATCGTGGGCTACGGCAACATCGGCTCGCAGGTCGGCACGCTGGCCGAAGGCATCGGCATGCGCGTCATCTTTCACGATGTCGAAGCCAAGCTGCCCCTGGGCAATGCCCGCGCCGCCGCGTCGCTCGGCGAACTGTTCGAGCAGGCCGATGTGGTGACATTGCATGTGCCCGGCGGTCGCAGCACCGAGAACATCATCGACGCCGAGGCCCTGGCACGCATGAAACGTGGCGCCATCCTCATCAATGCCTCGCGTGGCGGGGTGGTGGATATCGATGCGCTGCACGCGGCATTGATCTCGAACCACATTGCGGGTGCGGCGCTCGATGTATTCCCCAGCGAGCCCAAGGGGCCGAACGAGCCCCTAAACAGCCCCCTGATCGGCATGCCCAACGTGCTGCTCACTCCGCACATCGGCGGCAGCACGCAGGAGTCACAAGAGAACATCGGCCGTGAAGTGGCCGAGAAGCTGGTGCGCTACGTGCAGGCGGGCACCACCAAGGGTGCAGTTAATTTCCCGGAACTGCCCTTCATCGAGCAGTCGGGCAAGACGCGCATTCTGCACGTGCACCGCAACGTGCCGGGCGCCCTGGGCACGCTGGACAACATGCTGGCCACGCACGGCCTGAACATCGTCAGCCAGAGCCTGCAGACCAAGGGGCAGATCGGCTATGCCGTGACCGACGTGGACAATGATGTCGATGACATCGTGCTGGCTGCGCTGCGCGACCATCCGATCACGGTTCGCTGCGAACGGGCATAGGCGCACGCAGGGCCGCGCCGATCAGGCACTGCGCAAGGGTTCCCGCAGGGGAACCCGGGTCCATCGGCAGGCGTCCCACGATCCCGATCTCGCGCATGAAAGCATGCGCACCCAGCGCCAGTAGCCGGATGCCGCGAAGATCCATATTCGCGGTTCGTGGCACCAGGGCCACGCCCAGACCGGTGCGCACCATGTTCACCATGGCATCGATTTCATCGAGCTCGATGAACTCCCGCACGCTGATGCGCTGCCTGCGCAGGAACAGATCCACTGCACGCCCTCCGAAAGAGGCCCGCTCATAGCGGATGAACGGGTGCTGACCGAGCAGACTGCGCCAATCCTCGCCCGCAACGCCGGCGCCGACCGCCAGCATCATGGGCTCGCTGGTCAGGGCGATCCAGGTCAATTCGGGCGGCAGGGCGAAGGGCGGGCGAATCATCACGCCCAGATCTACCTCGCCCGCATCCACTTGCCCCAGCAGCGCCAGTGACACGCCCGGCACGATGCGCACGCGCACATCCGGGTAATGCGCATGGAAGCGGGTCAGGGCGTGACCCAGCAGGTGCTGCTGGACCGATGCAATGGCCCCCAGCCTGACCGTGCCCGAAACGGCGCCTGGCAGATGGGGCGCACGCATGCGGTCCACCATGGCCACGAGTTCGCGCGCCTGCGCCAGCACATCATGACCGTGGCTGTTCAACGCCGCCGATTTGGCACTGCGATCAAACAGCGGCATACCCAGAAAGCTTTCCAGTCGCTTGATCTGGGCGCTGACCGCCGACTGGGTCAACCCCAGCACGCGGCCCGCCCCGGAAAACGTGCCGTGCTGGGCCACGGCGATGAACGTCTTGAATTCGGTCAGCATGGGGAATCGAACGCCAGTATCAATTTTATTGGGCCTCAACCCAAAAAAATATCAGTTTTCAATCACGAAAACCAGCCCTAAACTAGCATCACGTTGTCGCTTCCCTTCTACTTTTCCGTTTTCCGAGGTTTTCATGAGCACGCCCCAAGTCCTCCCCCCGTTCCATTTGGCATTCCCCGTGCGCGACCTGGCCGAAGCGCGTCAGTTCTATGGTGAATTACTGGGCTGTCCGGAAGGTCGTAGCTCGGACAGCTGGATCGATTTCAACTTCTACGGTCACCAGATCGTCGCCCATCTGGCACCCGAAGAGTGCCGTCAGGCTGCCAAAGGCGCCGTCGATGGCCACGGTGTGCCGGTGCGCCACTTCGGTGCCGTGATTCCCATGGAAGCCTGGCAGTCGATGGCCGACAAGTTGACCGCCGCCAAGACGGAATTCGTGATCGAGCCCTACATCCGTTTCAAGGGTGAAGTGGGCGAGCAGGCCACCATGTTCTTCATGGACCCCTCGGGCAACGCACTGGAATTCAAATCCTTCAAGGATCTGGGTTCGCTGTTCGCCAAGTAATGCGCTGACCTGCCTGAGCAGGCGCAAGCGCCGGGCGGGTCAAGACTGGCACGCCCGGGAAGGCTTCAACCAGGGGCCTGACCATCACGTCCGGCGAAGCAAGGGGGCTTGCCGCCCCCTTTTGCCGTCACGCCTACACCAGCACGCGCTCGATGCCACCCGCGTTGGCTTGGCCGACATACGCCTGCATCCAGTCTTCGCCCAGAATGTGCCTGGCCATCTCCACCACGATGTAGTCGGCCTTCATGGCCGTGTCGCCTTCGTAGCGCGACAGCCCCTGCAGGCAAGAAGGACAGGAGGTCAGCACCTTGACCTCGCCCGTATAGCCATCTGCGCGCACCTGGGCATCGCCGCGTCGCAACTCCTCTTCCTTGCGGTAACGCACCTGGGTAGAAATATCGGGCCG
>Ga0075364_10000754_pt1 | contig 16975 bp, 21 predicted proteins | sample EndMetdeltDD1764_FD_71517 | JGI IMG/M metagenome (GOLD analysis project Ga0075364, IMG submission 71517) | Populus endosphere microbial communities from Tennessee, USA - Endosphere MetaG P. deltoides DD176-4 | ecosystem: Host-associated > Plants > Roots > Endosphere | place: USA: Tennessee...
GCCGGCCTCATCAGCTCCCTCACCGAGGGCGCACGCCTGGTGACGCCGCACTTCCCGCGCAGGGACATCCTCGCCGACAACGACCTGGAGCTGCTGGAGACGCTCTGGCGCCAGAGCGTCCTGCTCGGCTGACATCCCAGCTCGTGGCCCGCGGCTCCATCGGTCGTCCTCTACCAAGGACATCACCGACAGGAGTCGCGGGCCCGGCTCGCGCAATCCGTTCCCACCCGCTTCCATACATGTGCATGTATGCTGATGAGTCCGAAAGGACGAAAAGCGAAACTACTGCAATAATTCTTGTTCGATCGATCGGAACGCTTCTTCAAGCTGCCCAATGACACTTGGCGTGCCCGCCATCATAGCAGCAGCAGTAAACGGCACGTCATCGCCACCAGCCAACGTGCGGACGACCCCTCCCGCTTCGCGCACTAGCAAGAATGCAGCAGCATTGTCCCAGGGCTTCAAGCCATTGTGATGATACGCATCAATCCTTCCGCAAGCCACCCATGCCAGGATGAGCACGCCGCTCCCAGGACAACTCGTCCATGGCATGACCCCCGTTTTTTCGTAAATTGCCAGATGACGGCGAAGATTACGCGCCATCGCCTTGTCGTCGTAGCTATTGCTCGTGGCGACGCTTGCGCCCGCCAGTTCACCCTGCCTGCTTACGGTCAGTTTTTGGCCGTTCTTAAATGCACCCCCGCCCTTCTCGGCCTCGAACAATTCTTCACGGTATGGGTCGTATACGACACCGCAAACGGATTCACCGTTTTTTATATAGCCGATCGATATAGCCGATTCTCGCATGTCCCGCTTGAAATTGTACGTTCCGTCGATCGGATCGATCACGAAGCCCGTGAAATCTGGCGCGTACATCGCCTCTCGTGCCTCTTCCGTATCTTCCTCAGACAAAATTACAGCATCCGGAAACGCCCGCCCAAGCTCCTGACGCAAGATGTCTTGCGACTTGATATCTGCCACCGTTACGAAATCTTTGGCATTGGTTTTTTCAGTCGCGCCCCTATCGCTACTTGAACGCATGAATGCCCCTGCTTTTTGCGCCGCTCGCTTCATTTCATCAATCATGGTTTCAGTGTAGCATTCCAAGCCGCTCATTGACGAAAACAATCCATCATGATATAAATTGCCGTAGCGCTACGACAGGAGGAATCATGCGCTTTATGGTCGAGGAAGATATCTTGATGGTCTGGCTCGATGAGAAAGATTGGCTAGAACTCTCTGAGGCAACCGGGCTCGTCTTGAAACCGGATCAACAGTTCCCGTCGACGTATATTCCTCATAGAGCAGCTATTCAAGAGACCATCGTTCGACTGGCGGAGCGGCTTTGCCCCGCCGAAGACCAGGATGTCGTCCGGCAAGCGTCGGAGCGGCTCCGCTCTACCAGCCTACCGTTTCCTAGTATTACGGTAATGAGCGAAGGGTACGGCGAACAGGCCTTGCCAGGGTTCGTTCATATGTTCAACATTACGATTCCAAGCGCCTGAGGAGGCACGAGTGGCATCAGAGTTCGACCCTGGTCGATGGCAGCCCAACCCCAGGCTGTTCGGCCCCGACCTTCCGCTGTTCCTGACCATCGGGGAAATCGTGGCCGCCATCAACGTGGCCGCAAACGAGAACCTGGCGAAGGCTAGGGCACCCCACGGCAAGGCACGGCCGGCACCCTCGGCCGAATAGCCCGCCACCACGAAGTTCCTGACTTACAGTAGAGCTCCGAGGAGGCGGGGTTTTACTTTCTAGCGGTATTCGGGATTCTCGTAGTCGAACCGCGCGCCACCATCCCATTCGCTTCGCTGGTTGCCGTAGGCTGGCATGCCGCCAGCATCTTTTAGCATCTTTGCGACATGCATCAGGTTCCAGGTCATGAACGTGGTGTTGCGGTTCGTAAAGTCGTTGCTTACGCCGACGATCGTGCCGTCTTCTTCCTTGTCGCCATAACTCGCGCCAGGACCCGATTCCCCCACCCAGCCAGCATCAGCCTGCGGAGGAATAGCGTATCCAAGGTGCTGCAAGCTATACAAGATATTCATGGAACAGTGCTTGGCACCGTCTTCGTTGCCAGTAATCAGGCAGCCACCAGCCTTGCCATAGTACGCGTATTGGCCCTTATTGTTCAGCTCGCCCGAGTTGGCATATAGCCGCTCGATGATTTTTTTGGTCTGCGAGCTGTTGTCACCCAGCCAAATCGGCCCGGCCAACACCAAGATATCCGCCTCTTGTACCTTTTTATACAGCTCGGGCCATTCATCCGTCGCCCATCCTTTTTCTCGCATGTCCGGGTAAACGCCCGTCGCGATATCGTGATCGACCGTGCGGATAACCTCCGTCTGCACGCCATGTTTATGCATGATGTCAGTACTGATTTTAATCAGCAAATCGGTATGGCTCGGTGCCGGCGACTTGGTCAGCGTACCGTTAAAAAAGATTGCCTTCAGGTTGCTAAAATCATACTCGCCCATAGTCCCCCCTCAAAAAATTATTCAAACCAACTTAGAGTTCAGTGATACCAACGCGCTTTTGCTCGGTCGTGTCGCGGTCGCGCACGGTGACGGTGCCGTCCTCTAGCGTGTCAAAATCAATCACGACACAGTACGGCGTACCTATTTCGTCTTGGCGACGGTAGCGCTTGCCAATATTGCCGTTGTCGTCCCACATGACGTTGCCGTATTTTTTCTTTAGCGCCATGTAGACTTCGCGGGCTTTTTCTACTAGCTCGGGCTTGTTTTTCAGCAGCGGCGAAACGGCATATTTTACTGGCGCCAATTCCGGGCTAAGCTTAAGCACGGTTCGCGTGTCGCCGTTTCCCATCTTCTCTACCGTATACGCGTCGCTAAGAACCGCCAGGAAAACCCGGCCCATCCCCATCGAAGTTTCAAGGATCCACGGAATGTATTTCTCTTGTGTCATCGGGTCGATGTAGCGAAGATCGACACCCGAGAATTTCATGTGTTGGGTAAGGTCGTAGTCGGTGCGGTCGTGGATACCTTCGACCTCATCAAAACCAAGGGACGGATAATTATACTCGATGTCCCATGCGTCCGAAGCGTAAAAAACCAAGTTATCATGCTGTTTCCAGCGCAGGTTCTCGGGTTTGATACCGAGTGACAGATACCAGTTCCAACGGTTTTCTTTTATCTTGTCGTAGGCCTCTTTGTTCTCGTGCGGCTTTACGAAGTACTGCGTGTCCGCCTGTTCGAACTCACGGCCACGGAACAAAAAGTTACGAGGGCTGATTTCGTTGCGAAACGCCTTGCCGATTTGGGCGATTCCAAATGGAATCCTGACCGGCATCGTATCGACGACGTTCTTGAAGTTGAGGTAAATGCCCTGGCAGGCCTCGCCTGGCAGGTACACTGGCCGCTTGTCTTCCCCGGTAAAATCGCCAAGATTGGATTTAACAAGCAGGTTGAACGGCTTCACATCGCTAAAATCTTTGCTGCTGCATTTAGGGCATTTGATTTTATCGCGGTTTTCGTCGAACAGCTTGTTCAGCTCTTCTTCGCTCATCTTCTCGTCGGCAGTAACACCTATGGCGCCCAGTTCCTTATCAACGCGAATTCGCGTATGGCATACTTTGCACTCCGCTAGAGGATCAGAGAATCCTCCGACATGACCAGACGCCTCCCATACCTTAGGGTGCTTGAAAATTGCCGAGTCGATACCGACGAAATCGTCCCGGTCGTAAACGTTTGCCTTCCACCAGGACTTCTTGATGTTGTTAAGAAGCTCGACGCCGTTTGGACCAAAGTCGTACAGTCCGGCCTCACCACCATAAATATCGCTGCCCGGATAAACGAATCCGCGGCGTTTAGCCAGGCTAACAATGTCTTCGAGGGTGGTGCTTTTTTCTTCCATAATACCTCAATTATAACAGAGATAGCATTATCCTGGAATTACAAAGCCGCGTGCTGGCGCGCGACCGTCCAACATTCCGGCAGCACTTCGTTAATGCCACCGATTTGTCCTAAGATCCTCAACGACTTGCTATTCATGAGCCGCAAGAACTTTATGTGGTCCGCGGATAGCTCGCCATTTGCCGCCTGTCGAAGTCCTTGCTCGCTGATATCGTACGAATAACGTGACTCGGCATTGATCCGGTTGCCATCGACGTCATTCGCGAGGCTAAGCTCCCGGCCGAAGAGCGACGCAAGACGAAGATAAAACCATGCCTCCACAAGCTGCCTGGACATCGTGCGAACATCCAAACCAGCCAAGACTTCCTGCAAGATATCGAACCACTCGGGCTCATCAACGCTTTCGGTCGCGGCGGCAACGTGCCGTACGGCTTCATAGCCGAACTGCAACCGATCGTAATCTTCTAGGATGTGACGATAAAACTGTATCAGTCGCGCGGAAGTGAGAATACCTAAGTCGCCCTTGCCGCTATTTACCACCACGTCGCTGACCGCAAAAAGCTCGATTCCCCCGGCCAGCTTGCTCTTCTCGCGCCGCACTCCCCGCGCCATGACACTCTGCCGCCCCTCTGGCGTGAGCAGCTGTAATATACGGTCGGCCTCACCATAATTCGTACGACGCAGCACGATTGCCCGCGTACGGATCGTTGTCATGGCAGCACCTTTTTGACGGCGGCAACGAGGTCGTGCGGAAGCATGGTAGCTTTATCGAGCACCTGCTTGACGCCGTAGGCTTGTATGTCCTCATCGACGATTCCTTCGGCGTTTGCCGTGCACAGGATAACCGGAATAGCCGCCAGATCGGCATGCGACCGCAGCTCATGCAGCAACGTGAACGCATTGGGGCCCGCTAGCAGCAAATCAAGCACCAGGGCATCGGGCGTGTTCGTATCGACCGAGTCGATCGCCGCAAGCGCATGAGGCACCGACTCGGTACGGATTCCCGCTTCTCCAAGAGTACGAGCATGCTGCTCGGCTAGCCATTCGTCATCCTCCACGATCAACACGTACGGTGTTTTGGTCATAATAGCCTCATTTGCGTCGACGCCGTCAAATCAACGTAAAACGTCGCGCCGTCACGGTGACGGGTGGCACCGATAGTGCCCTGCATTGCCGTAGCAAATTGCCCCGCCACATATAAGCCCAATCCGCTGCTTTGCGGCCTGGCATGCAGTGGCTGCGTCGCCTTGCCTAGGTGGGATTCCAGGCGTTGCCACACGTCTGCCGTGATTGCCGGACCAAAATCACGGACCCCCATCCGTATCCTGCTTCCCCCGTCAAGTGTCTGGACCCGCAACTCAACCGGCGACGCGTCACTCGCATAGTGCAGCGCGTTATCACCAAAATTAAGTATGATCCGCCGAAGCAAGTCACGATTAGCAACCACAAGAAGTGGGCGGTAACGGGCAGAGATCCTGATTTCACGGTTCTTGGCCTTATAGAGCGGCGAAAGCTCGTGGGCCACGTCTTCGCATATTTGGCGAGGATTCAACGGCTCCAACTCGAACAGGCCGTCTTCGAGTCGGGATGATCGCGCCAAATCGGTCGTAAGCCGCAGAGCCCGTTCGCTCGTGAGCGTCACTTGGCGAAGCATGCGCTCGCGCTCGCCCGCCGGAAGGTTTTCGGCCGTTTCGAGCGAAAGCGCCAACTGGCGTATCAGTGCCAAAGGAGCTTTTAGCTCGTGGGCGGCAGTCACCAAAAAAGACAGGTCGCCCGCCATAGCGGGAAACCCGTCCTGCTGTGATCCAAACCGTCCCCTATCCATACTACCTATAGTGTAGCATGAGCCTAAGGTCTATTGGTTAAAATCAAGCGTCTTGATAAGTGATTCGAAGTCCGGCTTGAACGTGTTGGCGTCCGTTCGAAGCGTCACGGTTTTGTCGCGAATCTGGTAAATGACCGCTGCACCGCGGATGTCTTTCGAGAACGTTCCATCCAGACGAGTACCGTTGTGTCCGTTCGCGCTCGTAGCGCTTGAACGAAGGTCGCCTTTTTTCACCTTTTCTTGGTAGGTCTTCACTACTTGGTCGTAGTCTTTTTGCTCGATCGTCACGCGAAGCGCGTATTGCTGCTTTTCGCTTAGTGGCGGTACCGATATAGGACTGAGGTAAGCATGGAAGGCGCTGCCCGTAGAGCCGTCATCCGAAACGAAGACGCTCCATGTCTTTGGGTAGCTAAACGTCAGGCGGCCATAATTGTCGGGCCCGACGAACGTACGGTTCGGCTCTTTTTCACGCTCGGCGAACTTGGCGTCGTCTTCGGTCTGTTTTTTGTTTTGAGCCTCAAGTACGGCAACGTCGATTTGGCCTTGGACGTCCGTTCTTTGGTGGTCATAGCTAATGTATGCCCAGATTGCGAGTGACCCTGTCACCAGCACGAGTACGACCAGCCCTACGATCGCAATCACGGAGCCACTAATACCCCCTTGTTCGTTTTTGTGTCGATTCGTCTTCATGGGGCTTATTATACTTATGGCTTTACCTCATGTAAAGGATGAAAAATATAGAGGTGGTGCGCCCTTAGCGTGCGCTCTACCGGCACGTCCCGCAGCTCGCTCCCGTAACTGATGACGCAAAAAGAGCGTCCAAGACGATTGGCCTCTGACTGAAGCTTAGCAGCCAGTTTTTTGACGTCGCGCTCCACGGCAAACACATACACGAGCGTCGTATCCTCGGGTAATTTAGCAAACCAAAAATCACTCAGCCGCACGCTGATTTTTTTGTTGCCGCGCGACAAAAGGCGCGTTATCAACACCAGCGCCGGATTAAGCTCATATCCTACCGCCCGTGCGCCGCGCTTTGCAGCCATCCGCAAGATAACACCATCGCCCGACCCTATATCAACGACGACGTCGTTTTTTGTTACTTCGTAAAGTTCGTCGAATGCCCTAGCTACATCTTTCCGATGGCTCGGAACGTACGGCGCGCCGCGAAATACCACGAACCCAAAAAGCAATACGACGGCCGCAAACAGCCAAAAAAGCATCAGTCTGCCTCGTCGAATTTCTTTTTGATGACGTTCACTTCGTTTTTTAACTCCATGAGGTCTTGTTCTATCTCGGCAGCCATTTTTTCAGCTTGCTTGAACTTGTCGAGTGCCTGCTCCAACTCGAACTCATCGCTATCAAACCATGCCACAAGCTCGTCGAGCTTGGCTGTTTTTTCGGCTATGCTAAGCTTTTTTGCTGACATGTCGTACCTCCGCTTTCACTATACTATCGCTTTTTTCTATTTCGATCATCATCCCTACGGCCAGTTCTCCGCGGATAAGCGCGTACCCCCTGGCAAGAACTTTGCGCGGATCAAGTTCGGCAAGGAGCCTTTGCTGGTGCCGCAGTCGTTCGTCGTAGCGTTCATACCGCAGCTTGGTGGCCAAAAAAGCACCACCTAGCGCTTCGCTCATTTGCTGGCGCCACCTATCAATCGCCTGTTCCATGCGAGGCAACAGCGTCGAGATTTTTTGCCGCACGACGCGCACGGCTTCGCGGCGATCCGGCACCAAAATTTGCGCCGCATTGCTTGGCGTTGCCGCCCGGACATCCGCTGCCATATCCGCTAGGCTCACGTCGACTTCGTGACCCACGCCAACAAGCGTCGGGATACGACTGGCGGCAATCTCACGCACGAGCGGCTCGTCGTTGAACGCGCTGAGGTCGTCGGCGCTGCCTCCTCCACGAATCAATACGATAACCTCGGGCAATGCCTCTTGTTCGTTAAAATGCCTGAGCGCGCGAATCATTTGATCGGGAGCATTCGCCCCTTGCACTTGAACATGCGCCACGTCGATCTTCAGGCCGCCCCAGCGATCACCTACGATCTTGATAAAGTCCTTGTAGCCGGCCGCATCAGTGCTGCTGACAACCGCCACGTGCCGCGGGATTTGCGGCAGCAGCCGCTTGCGTTCCCTAGCAAATAGCCCTTCTTTTTCCAGCTTGGCTTTCAAAAGCTCGAAACTTTTTTTCAAGTTCCCTGCGCCGCTCGGCTGGATAGTCCGTACGGTCAGGCTGAATCTTCCCCACTGGGTAAGCTTTGGCGTCGCAGTCACGATTACCTTCATGCCATCTTCGATAGGTACGCGCAGCTGCCATAAGGTCATGAAACAGCCGATACTTCCGCCAGCATCCTTAAGATCAAAAAAGACGAACTTTCCCTGGTTTACCTTGAAACTTGCCACCTCGCCTTCAATGGCGACGGTCGGATACGCATATTCAAGCGTTTGGTTCGTCACCGCGATAAAGTCGCTGACGGTAAATAGCGGGCTACTTGCGTCCATATTTTATAAGCGCCCGTTGGTAGAACAGGTAGCCAAGGCCAATCGTTCCAAGCAAGAGGATGACGCGCGTCAGCACGATCCCAGCGATTGCCGTCCCCTTGTCCAAGCCAGCCACCGCTAAGAACGCTACCATGATTGCCTCGTAAGCGCCCGCGCCACCCGGCGTGATGACAAAGAACCCAGCGATCGTGGCCACGCCATAGGCAATCAAGACTGGCGCCGGGTTGACCGGATGGCCAAGCGCCCAAAACGTAATAAGAAACAGCGCGATATCCATGAGCGTGAAAATCAAGCCCCACAAGAACGGCTTGATCAAAATTCGCTTGTCATGCTTAAGCGCCAAATAATCGTCGTGCATTTCCATGAAGAATGCTTCGACCTTCGTTTGTGCGAGCACACGCTTCCTGCGGCCAAGGGTTACTTTGCGCACAAGATGATTGGCCGCACGCACGAACCACGAAGAAAAGCCGGTAATCCGCTTGGGGCTGCTCAGCAAATAAATCGCCGCCACGAGCGCGCTTGTCATACCACCTACCAGCAGCGAACTCATCAGGATGATCCAGCGGTTGATACTGCCGTCGACCGTAACGATGAATACCGCTACGAAGAGCAAGCTCATGAACGACAAGAGCCCTACCGCGTACCGGACCACCTGCGACATGGTCGCACGCCCCGAAGACACGCCGTATTTGCCTAGGCGCCACGTCATGTACGACACGCCGCTCAATCCCCCGCTTGGCAAGATATGGTTCACGAAATTCATTTCAAGCGCCATTCCAGCAAGCTCGGGTGGAGAAACCTTTTGGATGGAATCTTTCGCCCGTAGATACGAGAACATCATTTCGCCGCCCGTGTAGTACACCAGCAACTGCCCCGGAATCAACAGCAAGAGTATCCAAATATCAACCTGACCCAAAAGCTCCCAAGCCCGGAGCAGTTCGTGGCGCGAGAAAAAGATGATGACGGCAATTAATCCAAGCGTAACAACACTAAGCCAAGCTCTAAAAGACATGCTACTAGTATATACTAAGTACTATGTATATTGCGATTTTAGGCCGACAGCCCGCGCTCGGTATGGGCGAACTCGAAACGACGTACGGTTCCGATAACATCCGCTGGTTTTCCGACCAGTCGGCTACCATTGCGAGCAGCTCGTTTTCTATCGATTCTTTGGGCGGCACGCAGAAAGCCGGCCGCATCGCTATTGAACTTTCGCATGCAGATTGGCGACGTGCCAGCATGAAAATCGTCCAAACCTACCTCAAGGAGTGGAGTACCTTCGAAGGCAAGCTGACGCTTGGCATAAGCGCCTACGGTTTTGATGTTTCCTCGCGGGAAGTACAAAAAACCGGCATCATCCTGAAACAAAAGCTCAAGAACTCCGGCGTCAGCCTGCGGCTCATTCCCAACGACGACACCGCTATCAGTAGCGCCGCTTCCCATCACAACAAGCTCGGTCTGGCTAGCAATAAAAAAGAACTCATCGTCGTCCGCTCGCGTAGCGGCAAGGTCATCATCGCCGAGAGCATCGGCGCGCAAAATATCACCGCCTATGCCCTGCGCGACCAAAAGCGCCCAAAGCGCGACGCGTTCGTTGGCATGCTACCGCCAAAACTCGCGCAGATCATGATTAATCTCGCCACTACGCAGCCGAGCCAATCGGCCAACCTTTCTTCGGCCGACCTGACCCCATTGGAGCGTCAGCGAACAACACGGGAGGCGGAAGAAACGGTTAGGCGGAATGGCGAACATAATAAAGTGCTCTTAGATCCCTTCTGCGGCACCGGCGTCCTCCTCCAAGAAGCCGCCCTCATGGGCTACCACGTCTACGGTACCGACCTTTCCGACAAAATGATCGACTTTTCGCAGGCCAACCTCGACTGGCTGGCCGATTCGCACCACATCAAGGTTAACTCCACTCTCCACCAAGGCGACGCCATGGACACCAAATGGCAGCAACCTATTGACGCTGTCGCCTGCGAAAGCTACCTAGGGCAGCCTTTCAGCGCTCCGCCCTCACCTTCAAAGCTCGAGCAAGTCCGCGGTAACTGCAACAACATCATCACCTCGTTCCTAAAGAACATTGGTAGCCAAATCAAGCCTGGTACCCCACTATGTATCGCCGTGCCTGCTTGGCGCGACGTAAGCGGCAACTTCACGCACTTGCCGCTTACCAACCAGCTGGAGCGTCTTGGATACGCGCGCCAGGAGTTCAAAAACATCACCCCAGAAGATCTCCTGTACTACCGCGAAGACCAAGTCGTCGCCCGCGAGCTGCTTGTCCTCGTAAAGTCTTGACGAAACAGTAGTTTACCGGTACAATGGAACGGATTGATTCAGAAACGTTAAGGAGTATTTATGTCACACGTTAAAGCAGGTGGTTCTAGTAAGAACATCCACAACAACGCCGGCCAACGCCTCGGCGTGAAGCGCTTTGGTGGCCAAAAGGTACGTGCTGGCGAAGTACTCGTCCGCCAAACCGGCAGCACCAAGATCGCAGGCCCAGGCACCTACACAAGCACCAACTTCACCATTCACGCCTCTACCGACGGTACTGTCGTGTTCAACAAGGTGAAAAAAGGTCACTTTACCGGCAAGACCGTTCCTCGTACGCAAGTAAGCGTCGTTGCGACCGAGAACGCCAAAGCCCCTGTCGCAGCTGGCAAATAATAAAAGCTAGCCAAGTAAAATCCCCTCTTTACCGAGGGGATTTTACTATGTCCGTTATCCGTAACAGCTTGTCGTATGACAACTACGCGGTCATACCCAAGTGATGACGAATGCGTTCAACGACGTCACCAATCACTACCTGTGATTTCACGAGGTAATCATCAACGCCAAGCGACTCAGCACGCTCTTTGTCTTTTGGTTGGCTAAGTGCCGTCAGCATGATAACGCGGATGTTTGCCGTCTCAGGAGTGTTACGTAAGATATCCAGCACGTCAAAACCGCTGATCTTTGGCATCATGGCATCAAGCAGCACGAGATCCGGCTTGAATTGAATCGCTGCCGACAGCGCTTCTTCGCCGTTATTCACCTCACGGATTTCAAATCCTTCCAGCTCAAGCCGCGACTTATACACCGCAGCCAGCGCCGTGTCATCCTCAACAAGTAATATTTTCTTCTTTGTGTCCATAACTACTTACAATAGTACTCAAAGTTGTCAAAAAGCACAAGCATACCCTCTATAGTCCTAACTGCTTCTTGGCGGCGTCCATCTGTGGATCGCGGCTGTTGTTAACGTCGTCGGCCGACAGCTTGACCATCTGGTTCGGCGTGATGCCTGCTTTGTCGATGTTCTTGCCTTTTGGCGTGTACCAGCGCGCCACTGTTACCTTCAGCTTCGTCCCCGCCCCAAGATCGAGGACTTTCTGCACCGTTCCTTTGCCAAACGTCTTTTCGCCGATAAGCGTCGCGACGCCGTAGTCCTTCAGCGCACCCGAGACGATTTCACTGGCACTTGCGGTATTGCCGTTTACTAGCACCACCGTAGGAATGCCCGCAAGAACCGGATCGTCGCCAGATGTCAGCTGATCGGTCGTCTTGCCGTTCGTGCGCTCCGATACGACCAGCTTATCCTTGAGCCACAAGCCAGCGACGTCTTGCGCCGCAGTAATATACCCGCCCCCGTTATCACGAAGGTCAAGCACCACCGCCTTGACGTTTTGGCGCTTGAAGTCTTCGGCTGCAGTTTTGGCTAGCGTTCCCGTTTGGTCGTCGAACCGAGTAATCGTCAGAGTGCCGAGGCCGCCAACTACCTTGCTCTCTACGCTAGGGTTATCTACCGTTGCCCGAGTAACCGTATACTCCTTTTGCTGGGTACCGCGCTCGACCTTTATCTTCACCGTCGTGTCTACATCGCCACGAACGGCCGTCGCCGTCTTGTCGGCCGTCCAGCCGCTAGTGGGTTGGTCGTTCACCGCCACGATGACGTCGCCCGCCATGAGCCCCGCTTTTTCGGCTGGATTCCCAGCCAAGATACGAACGATGGTTGGCTTATCCCTGCGAATACCTATCTCGGCGCCAATACCCCCACCAATAGTGCCGCTGAGGTCATCGTCGAACTCTCCGGCTTCCTTGGCATCCATGAAAACCGTGTAGCGATCACCCGCAGCTTCCACGAGCCCTTTGCTCGCACCGTCGATCAGCGCTTGCTTGTTGAGTTTTCCATCGTAATTAGACGCGAGCTGTTGATACGTACGTTGAACCGAACTAAGGTCAAGCGTTCCTGTTTCGATCTTAAAACCAAAAATCGGTGCGATCGCCCCAAGCAGCTCGCCGCTACGAGTTCCGGCGACGAACCCGATAACAACAGTGACGGCGATAGTTAAAAAATAGACGTTCCTGGAAATGCCGGTCGCCTTCGATTTATCGACGGCCATACTGTGTTGTTTCTCTGCCACTACTACCCTTCATTTCTCATAAATAAACTCTATTAAGTATAGCGCACCCCGGTGGAGTGCGCTATAGTTCTTGTGGTTAATTCTAGAAGTAAATATATGACTGGTACGTGCCTATAGGCACCTGCATCTTGCTGTAGTTACCCCAACCAGGGCCGCCAGCATTGTAGTAGTTATACTGGCTGACGATCATCGTGCCGGCACTTTCGTTCACGCTCTCTACCCATACGATGTGACCAGGGCTTCCACCAGAAGTGATGACACCCGCGGAATGCGCTCTCGGAACAGGACTTACTTTGTAGCCAGCACTCACGGCGCTTGATGGCCAGTCATAGGCATTACCCCAGTTTACCGGCGCATAACCCGTTTCTTTGTACACGCGCCATGCCACGTAGCTGACACATTGGCGGCAGCCATAACCTAGGCCGTCCGTGCCGTTGCCGTCTACGCCGCCGTATGACCATGCATTCGAATCAACGTAACAGTTAGAGGAGTTCCATGGATATCCGCCGGAAGTACCAGGCAGCACTACCGCCCCACCACCACCAGCTGCGGCAATCGCGGCTTCGATGGCTGCTTGCTGTTGCTGCTGGACCTGCAATTTCTTGGATTCCCGGTCGGCGGCAAGATTTTTATAAGCACCTTCTTGGCCTTGGGTCTCGGCCAAGATGTTGTTGCGCTCGTTTTCTTTGGCAGCAAGCGCGTTACGCGAGTTCGTCTGATCGGCGAGCGTTCGCTGGACAGCCTCCTTTTTCTTCTCGAGATCGGCTTTTAGCTCCTTGATCTTGTCGATTGTCTGGCTTAGCTGTTGCTGCACCGAAGAGCGGTACGTCTGCTTGTCGACGTAATCACCGATGTTCTTGCTGCTGGCAAGCATTTCCAGCGGAGATATCGTGTTATCGACGTAAAGGTCGGCAATGGTGTTCCCTAGCGCTACGCGATTGTCGTGGATGTCTTTTTCGGTCTTTTTGATCTGTTCTTGCAGTTGGTTATACTTCGTCTCGCTCAGCGTGATTTGCGCCTGAATGATTCGCTTTTGTTTGTCGATGCCGGCAATTTCTTGTTGCAGCGTACCTATTTTGGTACGCAGCTGGCCAGCCTGAGATTCGTATTGGTCGATTTCGTTTTGCAACGCGTTGATTTGATCATCGTATTTGTCGGCATACGCGCGCGGTTGCATAAAAGGCGTCGAAGCGATCGCCATCAGTACGGCAGCGGCCACAATCGCTGAACGTGTGGCTAACCCTGGCGAAACTGGTGTGGTGGACCGTTGTTTCATTAGGCCCATGTTACCACAAGCTTTATGGATTGTCAATCACCATGAAAGCTTTGGCTATATCTTCAAGTAGCGGCGCGTCGCAAGCAGCGAAGAGATAATGCCGATGATCGCACCGAGTGCGATCATACCTAGCAATACGAACGCGATGTACACCGTAATAAGGTTAAGCGTGCCAGCTACGGCAATCTGGTAGTTAAGCAACGTTCCCTTCGAAGCGTACAGCAAGCCGACGCCAAGACTAGTCGCAAGAACAGCGGCGATCACACCGTACACGATCGCTTCGACGATGAACGGCCCACGAATGAAGCTCCTGTCGGCACCAATCAACTTCATCATCTGGATCTCATCACGCCGGTTAAAGATAGCCATGCGAATAGTATTAAAGACAATCAGTGATGATATGGCGATAAAAACGATGCTCGCGATCAGCCCGGCGCGCTCGGCAAAACTCACCCACCTGCCAATATTCTCGATTGCCGTACGGCGGTCACCCGCAAAGGTGGGCGCGTGGCCTGGGTCTAGGTTGGCTTTCACGGTAGGATCGGTAGCGACGAAGTGCCGCAGTTCATCAGTCTTGTTGATGTCTACCGGCTTGATACGAAAGGTACCGGGAATTTCGTTGGTCGCTTCGTTCAGCGCGTTCAGCGTGCCCGCATCACCGGCATTCGCCTGCGCAAAGTCATCACGACCTTCGCTCGGACTCACGTAGGTCACGTCGCGCACCGATGATTTTAAGGCCCGGAGACCCGTCTCGATTTTCTTGACGTCTTCGGCGCTCGTATCGGTCTTCACGTAGATAGACATGTCTACCTTATCGCGGATGACAGCTACCGTATCAAGAAGAACGTTACGAGCCGACAGCGTGACGAAAACGACGAGCAGCGTAATGGTCATGATGGCGGTCGCGGCAATTGTCAGCCATGCGTTGCGACTGAAGTTATTGACGCCATAGCGACACATTCGAAGAAAAGTAATCCACTGGCGGCGATGGCGCTTTTGCTGCGCAAATGCCTTAGCATCAAGTTTGCGTTTGCTCATTGCCTATAACTCCCCTGCGCTTGGTCGCTAGTAATCTTGCCGTGTTCGAGAGTAACGACGCGGCGCTTCAGTTTGTTTACGATCTCGACGTTGTGCGTCGTCAAAAGGACGGTCGTACCGTACTTGTTGATTTTTTCCAACAACCGCACGATGTCCCAGCTATGCTTGGGGTCAAGGTTACCCGTCGGCTCGTCGGCGATCAAGATTTTTGGTTGGCGCACTACGGCTCGTGCGATGGCCACGCGCTGGCGTTCACCGCCAGAAAGCTGGTGCGGGAACTGTTTTTCCTTGCCAGTCAATCCCACCAGTTCGATTACCTTTGGCACGGTGTTCTTGATCTCACGGTTGGTCATACCGGCAATCTCTAGCGCAAAGGCCACGTTCTCAAACACCGTACGCTGCGGCAACAGCTTGAAATCCTGGAATACCACCCCGATCTTGCGGCGCAGAAGTGGGATATGCTTGTCTTTGAGCGTATCATAGTCAATACCCCCAACGACGATCTTGCCGCTGGTCGGCTTTTCTTCGCGCGTCAGCAACTTAAGCAGTGTCGTCTTGCCTGCCCCGCTGGTACCAACCAAAATCACAAATTCATTCGGCTCAACGTGCAAACTGACACGATTGATTGCCGGCTTTGCGTCTTTGCCGTACGTTTTAGTTACCCTATCTAACAGAATCATTACTTCCTATAGTATACCATAAACGGCATTACTTCCAGGCGCCTAGGACTATTTATCGTGCATGTTTTGTTCAAGATACGCAGTCATGAAACCGTCGATCTTACCGCCAAGCACCCCGGTCGCGTCACGCTCCTCATACTTGGTACGCGTATCTTTTACCAGCGTGTAGGGGTGTAGCACGTAGTTGCGGATTTGGCTGCCCCAATTGGCAGATTCGCCGGCATGGAGATCGCTAATGTTTTCGGCGTGCTGCTCCAACCGAAGCTGTGCCAGCTTGGAGCGCAGTATCTTCATGGCCATCTCTTTGTTTTGGAGCTGCGAACGCTCGTTTTGAATCGCCACCACGATGCCCGTTGGCAAATGCGTCACGCGCACGGCACTGTCGGTAGTATTGACACTTTGGCCGCCATGGCCTCCCGCGCGGTACACGTCTATCTTAAGGTCTTTGTCGTTCAAGCCGACTTCCTCGGGAGCGTCAATCTGCGGCAAAATCTCAACGAGAGCAAAGCTTGTCTGGCGCAGGTTATCACTGTTGAACGGGCTCAGGCGCACCAGCCGGTGCACGCCGTTTTCCGAGCGCAAACGACCATAAGCATACGGCCCGGTCAATTCGATGACGCTGGTTTTTATTCCTGCCTCTTCGCCGGTCGAGCGTTCGACGGTCGATGCCTGAAATCCATTCTTCTCCGCCCAACGCAGGTACATGCGCTCTAGAATCTCGGCCCAGTCCTGGGCGTCGGTACCACCAACGCCCGCCGTGATGCGCAAGATCGCGTTATGGTCGTCGTATTCACCATTAAATAACAGCTCTTTTTTGCGCTCGGAAAATTCGTCCTCAAGCGCCACTACTTGGCCCTCGAACTCCGCCAACAGGCTATCGTCGCCAAGGCTCATCAATTCCTGCATGTCATCGGTCTGTGCCCGTAGCGTCTGCCACGGCTCGACCATCGACCGTAGCGCTGCCGACTGCTTGCTTTTTTCCTGTGCGTAGTTGGGATTGTTCCAAATTTCCGGCGCAGCCAATTCCCGCTCAAGCTCATCGAGCTGAGTAGCCTTCTCGTCGATCTTGAGTCGGTCGTAGGCATTGGAAATTTCGGTTTTGAGGCTGTCCAGCCGTTTCTTCAGGGGTTGCATTACCTTCTATTGTATCATCTGGCGGGCCCATGCCTGGGCGTCATATTCCTGGTGGTAATCAAAGTCCGATTCAGGAACGTCGAACGAAAGGTTGCCGTATCCACGGCCCTGCGCCATATGGTACGCCAACCGTAACTCAGCGATTTCGCCCACGCATTCGAACGGCTTCATGACCCCCTCGATGCCCAGCAGGCCCTTGAATGTCTCCTGTAGCATTGGCTTTTCGAACAAATCCTGGCC
>Ga0075364_10000756_pt1 | contig 16957 bp, 12 predicted proteins | sample EndMetdeltDD1764_FD_71517 | JGI IMG/M metagenome (GOLD analysis project Ga0075364, IMG submission 71517) | Populus endosphere microbial communities from Tennessee, USA - Endosphere MetaG P. deltoides DD176-4 | ecosystem: Host-associated > Plants > Roots > Endosphere | place: USA: Tennessee...
ATACTCATAGCAATTGAATTTTTCGACTAGATGCCACGATAATGAGCAACCGGAATGTATTAAAGATACATGAGGATTACGAATTAAATGGCAATGCAGGCAAAAATTCAAGTGCGAAGAGTGAAGTCCAAAAATTATTTCATTTTCCATGGGGTATAATATGAAAAAATTTAATTCATGCGTCTTAATAGGCGTTTTATTAGTAGGCCTTACCGCTTGTGATACGATGTCACCTGATCAAAGACGCGTTGCAGGTGGCTTAGGTGGTGCTGCAGTAGGTGGTCTTCTAGGTAACACAATTGGTGGTGGTTCAGGCAGAACCATAGCTACAATAGCCGGTGCAGGAGTAGGTGCAGTAGCCGGAAGCAGCCTTGCAGGTAGCTCAGGCAATCGATACTAGAACCTATTTATAACTTGCAAAGCCTAAATATACGTTCCCCGTAAATGAGCGTATGTTTAGGCTTTTTTATTAAATCCCTCCTCTTTAACTAGTTAAACTTGCATTTTTAGTTATTATTCAGCTAATTGTTCTTTTATATTTTCTATAAATGCTATACTTTTGCCTATATTAAATTGATATTAATACCCTATGCGTCTTGAAAGTATTAAATTAGCAGGATTCAAATCCTTTGTTGACCCCACCACGGTGGCTTTTCCTAGTAATCTTACCGCTATTGTAGGACCCAACGGCTGTGGAAAATCGAATATTATCGATGCCATACGCTGGGTTATGGGTGAAAGCTCAGCAAAGCAACTACGTGGCCAATCACTTGATGATGTGATATTCAATGGTTGTCATAGCCGTAAACCTCTAGGCAAAGCAGCAATTGAGCTGAATTTTGATAACTCCGATGCAAGCCTAGGCGGCCAATACAGTAGTTACACACAAATTTCGATCCGACGTGAAATCACTCGTGAAGGTCAATCGATCTATTCACTTAATGGGACGCGTTGTCGTAGACGCGATATTCGTGACATTTTCCTAGGCACTGGTTTAGGTCCGCGCAGTTATGCCATCATTGAACAGGGTATGATTTCCCGTATAGTAGAAGCTAAACCCGAAGAGCTTCGTGCCTATATTGAAGAAGCCGCCGGAATCTCAAAATATAAAGAACGGCGTCGTGAAACGGAATTACGTTTAGAACATACACAGGAAAATTTAAATCGTTTAAATGACTTAAGAGAAGAACTTAGTAAACAGCTTAAGCACTTACAACGACAAGCCAATACTGCCGAACGCTATAAAACACTTAAGCAAGAAGAACGGCTCCTAAAGGCTCAACTACAGACCTTACGCTATCAAGCTTTTCAGAAAAAACTACAGACTCAATTAACTGAAATACAATGTGTTGAAGAACAACTACACACATCTCAACTTGAACAACAGCATTTATCAGCACAAATAGTAGCTGATCGTGCTCAACAAACTCAAACAAGGCTAAATTGTAATAGTTTTCAAACAGAATATTACGAATTAGGCAATCACATAACACGTTTGGAAGAAAACTTACGTACGCAGACAACACAACTTCAGCAAAATCAACAGGAACTAGCCGATTTAAGCAAAAAGAAATTGGTTCTTGAACAGCAATGCCAATCCAGCGAAACTAATCAGATTCAAATCAAGCAAACACTTAGCGAACTTCAGCAAAAACAAAATGAACTTCAAGTAGCTGCTGAGCAAAGCCAATCTTTGCTAAAAGTAGCTGAAAAAAATTATGCAGAATGGCAAACAAAATGGGAAAAAATTCAAACCTTTTTTTCTGAACTAAAACAACAACAACATATTGCTGCAACACAAAACCATTACCATCAACAACAATCACAAACTTTAAAACTGCGTATTGAGCGTTTGCAGCAGGATCACGATGAACAATCTAAAATTTTAATCTCACAGAATGAACAACCTGAAGATTTGAACGAAGTTTTAGCGCAAGTTTTAGAAAAACAAACTCAATGTAAAACACAACGCGAACAGATTGCTCAACAAATTCTTGAGCAGCGTTCCCATTTACAACAAGCCACTAAAGAACTCGATCAATTAAAAAGCCGCTTACAGATCACTCAAGGCGAATATGCTTCACTCATGGCCTTGCAACAAGAAGCTTTAGGCAAACGCGAACATACTTTACTGCAATGGTTTAAAAAACATAATTTAACCGAGCAGCCTCGATTGGCTCAGCTATTGCAAGTTGAATCAGGATGGGAACGTGCTGTAGAACTTGCTTTAAATCAGCATATTCAAGCAGTATGTTTTACCGACCGGGATTCTTTAGACGAGTTTTTAACTAACCCGCCGCCGAATACCGTTAGTTTAATGACAAAATCGATGCCATGTGAACATTTTGCATCGACCTTTCAGAATCAATTAGCCTTAGCGCCTATCAGCAGCAAATTTACAGCTCCGTGGCCACTCGAACACTTATTAGCGGGTGTCTATGTAGCAGAGACTATGTCTGAAGCCCTGGAACATACCAAACAATTAAAAAGTTATGAGTCCATCATCACACGCGAAGGGATTTGTTTAGGTAACCATTGGATTCGTTTAACTGCGGCAGGTGATGATAAAGCAGGCTTATTACAACGTGAACGCGAAATAGTTCAACTACAAAAAATACAACAAGACACTCAAGAACAGCTTGATAAGAAACAAGCATACTTTCTGCACACTCAAAAGCAATTAAAAGAACTGGAAGAAGCTCAAACTCTACAACAAAAACACTATGCAGAATTGATTGCCCAACAAGCAGATTTAAGCGCGCGCCAAACTGTACAACATGCGCGGATAAATCAAGCTAAACAACGTATTCAAGTAATACAACAAGAATTGCAAGAAACCAAACAACTTAATGAAACGACACAAGGAAAATTGCAGCAAACCTGCGAAGAGCAAAAAATAGCAGATACTCAGCTGCAGCAAATGGAAAAACAACGGCTCACACACTTGGAAAATAAAGAGTCACTTCACAGTCAACTCAATGAATCAGTGCGTGTCACTAAAGCTTATGAAGCAGAATTTCATCAACTTGAGTTAAGCTTACAAGCGGCGGATCATCAACTAAAAGCTGAACTTGCCAGTTTATCCAATGTAAAACAACAGCAATTGCAATTGGAACAACGTCTTAGCCAATTACATAAAATCCTCAACGTTGTTGAAAACCCGATAAGCTCACTTGAGCAACAACTCAATCATCATATCGATAAGAAAAATAAACTGGGCTTAAAACTTAAAGAAAGCCAAACGCAATTAGAAACCATTGACAATAGAATTAAATACACTGAAGACCAATTGCAAACATTGGAAACCAATCTTAACTTAGATCGTGATGCCTTAGAGCAACAACGTTTACTTTCACAAGAATTACGTGTACGCGCTAAAACCTTAGAAGAACAATTACAAGAAGAAGGTTATGAACTGGAAAAACTATTATCAGAAATCCCCTCTGAGCAAATTGATATTGCAGAATGTGAAACACAACTCACTAAATTAACCCAGCGTATTGAACAGATAGGTGCGGTTAATCTAGCTGCTTTAGAAGAACAACAGCTCGTTTCAGAGCGTGAAAAATACTTAGAAGACCAATTTGAAGACTTAACAGCCGCCTTAGAAATGTTGCAAACAGCCATTCAAAAAATGGATAAAGAAACGCGTAATCGTTTTAAAGAGACCTTTGATAAGGTCAATCAAAATTTTACTACATTATTTCCAAGACTATTTTCGGGCGGTATTGCGTCATTACAACTGCAAGAATCGGATTTGCTGAATAGTGGTATCTGCATCATGGCGCAACCACCAGGAAAGCGAAATAGCAGCATACATCTTCTTTCAGGAGGAGAAAAAGCGTTGACCGCAACTGCTTTAGTCTTTTCTTTTTTCCAGCTAAATCCTGCTCCTTTTTGCATGTTAGATGAAGTTGACGCCCCTTTAGACGACACGAATGTTCTAAGATTTTGTAAGTTGGTGAAAGAGATGTCGAATGAAGTACAATTTATCTTTATTAGCCATAATAAAGTAGCGATTGAAATGGCACATCATTTAGCAGGTGTAACTATGCATGAACCTGGTGTATCACGGATGGTCGCTGTCGATCTAGAAAAAGCCATCGCTATGGCCGAGGTACCCACATAATGGATATTGACTACTTACTCATTATTTTACCCAGCATTATTTTTCTGGGAGTGTTTGGCCTAATACTTATTATTTGGCATGGAAATTTTCGTAGTAAAAAAGAAAAAATACACTTAAATACTGATCATTTAATAACGCAGCCTCCATCTAAAACCGAACCACTCACATCGCGACTCGAACCTACTTTAACTAAATCAAGCCAAGAAGAAAACACAAATCACACAAACACTTCAACTCAACATGACATTGATAACTATATTATTTTACAATTAATGGCCCCCACACAAAGACCTTATCGAGGATATGAACTTATTCAAACATTAACGAGCGCAGGCTTTCATTATGGCAAAATGAATATTTTTCATTTTTATGCTGATCCAATTAACAAAACAGAACTTTTGTTTAGTCTAGCTTCGGCTATTGAACCCGGAACGTTTGATTTAGATAATACCGGTGAAATAGTTTGCCCTGGATTATGTCTGTTTATGTCAATTCATAAGGTCAAATCCGCACTGACTGCATTTGATGTAATGTGGGATACAGCACAAATTCTCGCACAAGACTTAGGCGGTACCTTATGCGATAGGCAATTGCTACCCATTGACGATTTGACACGTTATCACTCTCAACTTCATGCTTATGCCTAACGATAGCATTATAAAAAAAATAGCTCAGCTTAAAAAAAAAATTAACGAGCACAACTATCGTTATCATATTCTCGACGAACCATTAATTAGTGACGCAACTTACGACAAGCTTTTTCGTGAATTAGAAGATCTCGAAAAGCAACACCCCGAGCTTATTAGCAATGACTCCCCTACTCAACGTGTTGGCAGCACTCCGTTAACATCCTTCCTACAAGTCCAACATGCTATCCCCATGCTTTCTTTAGAAAATGCTTTTTCTGAAAAAGAAGTATTCGCCTTCAATAAGCGTATACAAGAACGCTTACATACCAAGAAAGAAATAGAATATGCTTGTGAGCCCAAATTAGATGGTGTTGCTGTGAGCTTAACCTACTATAAAGGAGAATTAACTCGTGCCGCGACTCGCGGCGATGGCAATACTGGGGAAGATATTACTTTAAATATCCGGACAATTTTAAGTATTCCCTTACACCTGCGCGGTTCAGATTACCCTACCTACTTAGAAGTTCGCGGAGAAGTGTACATTCCCAAAAAAGCTTTTCAACAACTTAACAAGCGTCTAAAAGATGCCGGTGAAAAAACTTTTGTTAATCCACGTAATGCAGCAGCAGGAAGTTTGCGTCAATTAAATCCAAAAATTACCGCTCAACGTTCATTAGCCTTTTTTACACATAGTGTCGGGCAAATTAAAGATGGAAAATTAGCTTCTACACACACCGCAATTCTAAACCAATTTAAACATTGGGGTTTACCGCGTTGCCCACAAACTCAAACAGTCAAAAATGTGCTCGAATGCTTAGCGTATTATAATAAAATTGAAAAACAACGTGCCACACTTCCCTATGAAATTGATGGGATTGTCTACAAAGTAAACGATATCGCCTTACAACAACAGCTTGGCTTTGTATCGCGTGCCCCACGCTGGGCATTGGCTCATAAATTTCCTGCTCAAGAAGAATTTACGCAAGTACTGGCAATCGAGTTTCAAGTAGGTCGTACGGGGGCATTAACTCCGGTAGCACGATTACAACCTATATTTGTTGGCGGGGCTACCATTAGCAATGCTACTTTACATAACATGGGCGAAGTTAAACGTAAAGACATACGTGTAGGTGATACTGTTATCATCCGTAGAGCAGGAGATGTTATTCCAGAAGTCGTCAGTGTCGTTATAGAAAAAAGGCCCGTTAACACCCACGCGTTAAAACTACCTAAACATTGCCCTATCTGTGGCTCAGATATCGTTAAAATAGAAACAGAATCTGCTGCGCGATGCAGTGGTGCGCTTTATTGCCCAGCACAACGAAAAGAAGCCATTAAACATTTTGCCTCCCGCAAGGCCATGAACATTGAAGGTTTAGGTAATAAACTGGTTGAACAATTAGTCGATAACAATTTGATTAAAGATGTGTCTGATTTATATCATTTAACCCCCGAACAATTAGTCGATCTGGAGCATCTTGGTAAGAAATCTGCTCAAAAATTATGCGACGCTATACGCGCTAGCAAAAAAACTAGCTTAAGCCGATTCTTATATGGATTAGGAATACGCGATGTGGGGATAACAACCGCTTTAAATCTTACACAACATTTTCAAGAGCTGAAATCCATCATGCAAGCTGATGAAGAATCGCTACAAGCTATTCCCGACATTGGCCCTATAGTTGCGGCCCATGTTAAAAAATTCTTTAGCGAACCTCACAACCTTGAAGTTATCAAAAATCTATTAGCCGCTGGGATTTCCTGGCCAAAACCTGACGCTAACAATCCACAACATCCATCCCTTTTAACTGGAAAAAGCTTCGTTTTAACCGGTAGCTTATCCGAATTAAGTCGTGAACAAGCCAGCATTTTAATCCAAGAACTCGGAGCAAAAGTCAGTTCTAACGTGTCTAAAAAAACCGATTACGTAATCATAGGCAAAGACCCTGGCTCTAAACTTAACCGTGCCAAAAAATTAGGTCTTACTATCCTGACTGAAAATAAATTTCTAGAGCTATTAAAGAAAGCAAATTTATCGTAAAATTACCCTTTTGGTAATAAATATTCATTTGGCTTGTCCTTATGTATAAATTATCAACAAAAACTGGCAACTATAATTGACATTTATTAGGCTATACCGTTTATTGGCTCAAAATTGTATGAATCTATGCATCAGTGTTGATTTTACTGTTTCCTATACTAATGCATTAGCTTCTGATTCCGATGGAGGTTTCAACGATACTGACTATTCTCAACAAGGTATTTTGCACAAAGTGTGCTAGTTAATAATCGGGGATCCCGATAATAAAAAATTTTCGCATATACCAATGCGAGCTAAATATAAAAATAATAATAATGAGGCAAACTATGCGTATTCTATTAATCGAAGATGATGGAGCACTAGGCGATGGGATTCACAAAGGTCTAAAACAGTATGGCTATACAGTTGATTGGCTCACTGATGGCCGAACCGCCTTAAGTTCTATCAAAACAGAAACATTTGATGTCATCCTACTTGATTTAAATTTACCGGGTCTACCCGGATTAAGTGTTTTACGTGAGATGCGCGCAGCGGGTATCACTATGCCTGTACTCATCTTGACAGCGCGCCATGCCATCGAAGACAGAATAAAGGGTTTAGATAGCGGTGCTGACGATTACTTAACTAAGCCTTTTGACTTGGATGAACTATCTGCCAGAATTCGGGCTTTACAACGACGCTTCTCCAGCAATCGCGCTTCACCTCTATTAACGTATCGCGATATTGAATTAGACCCCAGCTCATATACCGTCACACTCAAAGGATTGGCTATTAGTCTGTCGCGTCGTGAATTTAGTTTACTGCAAAAATTGTTAGAAAATGCTGGCCATGTTGTCTCGCGCGACTCGCTTAATCAATGCCTCTATGGTTGGGGTGATGAAATTGATAGTAATACATTAGAAGTGCATGTCCATAACTTACGAAAAAAACTAGTCGATACCAACTTTATTCGAACAATACGTGGTGTGGGTTATATGGCCGAGAAGGAAAACAATTAATGTTTACTATTTTTTCGATTAGACGTTTTTTATTGTTTAATCTACTAAGTACAGTTATCGCTACTATCATCATTACTGCTTTTGGGAACTATTATATAGACACCCAAGCTATTAATGTGGGTTTAGATAACTTACTAGTAGAAACAGGCTCGCTCCTTAAAACCGTTACTAATAACCCACGCTTCTTAACACCTGAAACACTTAGAGCCATTCAATCACAACTCAATACCCACAATTATATTCCAAAAAAAAACTCCGCTTTTAATTCTCATTTCAATATAACTGACATCACTCAAAAGCAATTACGTTATAAATTTCAATTATGGGATGGCGATGGTAAGTTATTATTAAGTTCAGAAAAAACACCGACAGCGCCACTCATTAGCAAACCAGGGCTCAGCGATAAAATTATCAATGGCCAAAAATGGCGTACTTTTACCATTTACGATAGCCACCGCGGAATTATCTTAGTTTTAGCGGAACAATACGCAGCACGTCATACCATGATCCATGACATGTTAGTCAGTGATACTTACCTGACACTCTTTATTTATCCTTTATCAGGAATGTTTATTTGGCTCATCATTGGTAGCGGATTAAAAAGTATCCGTTTTTTTGCTAAAGAAATGACTGAGCGTGCTGCTGATCATTTAGATCCCGTTGATTTAAATGAAGTGCCCGTAGAAATAAGCCCTTTAGTGGATGAGTTGAATAAACTTTTTTTACGTTTACAACAGGCTTTTGAACGCGAGCAACGTTTTGCTGCGGATGCCGCTCACGAATTACATACACCTCTCGCTGCTTTAAAAACCCAAGCACAAGTAGCCCTCAAAACTACCGACCCACAAGAATGCTATATGCACTTAAAGCAAGTCATAGCCAGTGTTGATCGTTGTTCACATATCATCCAACAATTACTAACATTGTGTCGCTTAAGTCCAGAAACCATCATGCCGGAACACTTTACACAAGTAAATTTGTCACGTATAGCAGCTGAAGTCATTGCTCAATTAGCACCACAAGCTATCCATAAGCAAATAGAAATTGAATTAATCGCAAAAGAATCGGACTATACGATGTTAGGAAATACCACAGGCCTACATGTATTAATCCGCAACCTAGTCGACAATGCTATTCGTTATACACCGATAGGAGGAATTATTAAGGTACATATTTTTAATAAGTCTGACTCCATTGTCTTACAAGTAATAGATAACGGTTCGGGTATTCCTGATAAATTACGCGCGCGTGTATTTGAACGCTTTTTTCGAGTCTTAGGAACTAATGCACAAGGTAGTGGTTTAGGGCTTGCTATTGTAGAACAAATTGCAAAATTACATAAAGGTTCCATCGCATTAGATACTCCTGAAGAAGGCACCGGACTCCAAGTTGAAGTTCGCTTTCCAAAATAAATATATCTTATTCACATTAGGCATGAATCATGCCTAATGTTTTCGTGATTTGCTTTGGGGGAAAATTACTATTTTTGGTCCCAAAAAATGAGGATAATATAGGAGCAGGATTATTCTTTGATTGCCCATTGTTGTTTTTTTCTTCTTCTAAAGAACTCGAATTAGAATACTGAGAAGACATATAATCGGAGTAACCACTTTCCGATTCATCATCCTCTTCTCGTTCCGAATCTAAATGCACTACTTCCGGGGTAATTTTATTATTAAAATCCGAATTCAAATTAGAATTTCGATAAGAAATACTGTGCATAATAAAATCAATATTTTCTGTATAGGGTAGCAAATTTTCCTTTATGACTGAAAGATGCAGTGAAATATCTTCACTCAGTTTAAATATGTCTTTCTCTAAGGTCCTAGGATCTATTTCTTTCGCGATAGATTTAAGAAGCTCAGCAAGCCTGCTCAATTTATCTAATGTCTTAGATAAATCTATTATATAATCTATACTAGAAGCTTGGTTAATTGAATAAAAAAATAAATTTCTATCCTGATAAAGAATTTCTCCTAATTTATTTAAATTTTTATAAAGCTCTAAAATATTTCCATAAAAAGACTGCTGATTTTGTTTAGCTAAATTTTTATTAAAAATTTCATAAAGAAACTGAATCTGACTAATATTTAAGATCAATAATTGTTTAAATTCAGAAGTTAATGAATTTGAATTTAATTGCGAGCTAATGGGCTCAGCATAAGAACCAAGCAACAAAAGTCGCTCTCTTATCCCTTCCTTTAAATTATCCATATTTTGTTTAATATATACACTTTTTCCATCAAAAAAAGATAACATCTCAGTACTGTATTGCATTAAATTACTTATATCTAGATTTTCCCAAAGCTCTTGCTTAATTACATAAGGTAATTTTTTTTCGAAGCATTTTTGACTTTCTTCTAGAAAACTATCTTCATTAATAGGCGAATAAATTTCATGCAAATTCACGCTCTTGCCTAACTCATTTACAACTATAGCAAGCGTTTTAAATTCTGTCATTTCTTCGTAGAAATTATAAATTTTTTTTATCTCTCTTTTTCTTGTACGTTCTTTAATATCTCTTATGGCATTTAATAGATCATTAGATCCTGGATCTCTAAGTTCTAATTTAGGTGTGAGTAGCCGTAGCCAATAAAGAAAATTTTTCAACCAACGAATAATAAGCCAATTTGATTGGATTGATTGCGACTGAAGATAGCTAGGAAAAAAATCGCGGATTATTTCATAAGCTTCTGTATTTTTAATAACTAATAAAAACAAATAATTAGCAGCGTCTTCTTGTCGTTTATCTTTTACAAGAATATCTTTCTTCAAATTATTAAAATAAACTATTAAAAAACTTCTATCTATTTTTTTTATTTCATAAAAAAATTTAGATACTACAGCATCAAGCAAAACTATATAATCAGCATCATTTATAGATATTTTATTTAATTGATTTTTATAGTTCAGTAATATTTTACTTTTTTTTTTCATTTTCTTAAATACCTACTTTTTATTATTTTTTTTGAGTATTACTTTTTAATAAATTGTAGGCTACTTTTATTAAGCAAAATTGTCAATTAAATTTAAAATAATAATTAAAAATTATTGATCTGTTATTTTAAAAAATAATTTAATGTAAATCTTTTTTTAATATTTTTCCCAAGGCTGATTTTGGCAGATGATTCAAAAATGTAATCTCATGTGGTAACTTATAAGCAGTTAGTGCAACTCGGCAATAATTTAATAGCTCTTCTGCGCTTAGACTTTCATCTTTTCGTACCACAAAGGCTTTAATCGCTTCGCCGGTTTTATCAGACGGAACTCCTATTACGGCAACCTCTTTAACTTTAGGATTTTGTTGAATAATATGCTCAACTTCTTCAGGATAGACATTGAAACCTGAAACTAAAATCAGTTCTTTTTTTCGTCCAACGATAAACACAAATCCCTGATGATCAATACGTGCTAAATCACCAGTTAATAACCACCCATCTGGTGTTAATGCATACTCAACATCTCTCGCTTGCATCCAATAACCTTGTATAACTTGAGGGCCTTTCACGCATAATTCACCTATTTTACCTATCCCCACTTCATTTTTTTTATCGTCGCAAAGACGAATATTTGTTGAAGGAAGTGGCAAACCGACATGATCACCGGATACCACTAAATCCCAAGGTGGAGCGCAGACCACAGGAGATGCTTCAGTCAGACCATAACCTTCTAGTAATAACTTTCCGGTTATTTGTTTCCAGCAAATTTTAACGGAAGATTGAATTGGAGCACCACCTCCTAAAGCGATCTTTAAATTCGTAAAATCTAATTTTATAAATGCTTTATGCCGCAGAAGTGCTTTAAATAAAGTATTAACGCCCAACAATGTACTAAACGATGTGTTTGAAAGTACCTGAATCAATTGTTTTATATTGCGTGCATCGGGGATTAAACAATTCTTACCGCCTAATCGCACACACATCAAACCGTTAACCATCAAAGAAAAAATATGATATAACGGTAATGCGGTAATAAATGTTTCTTGGCCTTCACACAAAATGGGTCTAACCCATGCCGTTAACTGCTCTATATTTGCCAACATGTTTCGGTGGGTTAACATCGCACCCTTAGGGACTCCCGTTGTACCACCAGTATATTGCAGAAAAGCAAGATCTTCTCTTTGGATTGCAACCGTTGAAAGGGTTAAATTCTGACCAATTTTAATGGCCGATAAAAAATCGATCGGATGAACAGCCGGATTTTTTTGTTTTTGATTTTTTATCAACCAATCCGCAGAAACATTAACTATCCAAGACCGCGGCCAACTGAGCACATCACCTAAATGCGTGGTAATAACATATTTTATAGGCGTGTTTTTTAATGTATGAATTATATTTGGCAGAAAATTGCGTAATATAATTAATACTTCTGCCTGCGAATGCTCTATTTGTTGAGTAAATTCGGGTAAGGTATAAAAAGGATTTACGTTAGTAACGACCAATCCTGCTTGCAGCACTGCAAAAATCGAAATCATATATTGTGGACAATTCGGTAACATCAGCGCGACTTTTGTCCCTTTATTCAATTTTAATCGCTGCTGCAAATACGCAGCTAAGTCACGACTCAAATCAGCCCATTGCCCATAGCTAATCGTTTGTTGAAAAAAACTTAATGCGGGCAGCGGACGAAATTTTTTGCAAGCATCTATAAATAATCGATCGAGTGATTGATAAATATCAGGATTAATCTCAGCAGGGACTTGTTGCTGGTAACGATTCAACCAAATTTTTTCCATCATTCACCACCTTGAAAATTAAAGGCAAGCATTCCCTATTAAGTTTTAGTATATAATGCCTATTTTGTTTCGACATTTTATAGTGAGCAGGTGGGCTATTTATGCACAGTATGATGGGAACATCACAAGAAGCTTTTAAATTAAAGGCGAGTCTATTCACATTAACGACTTTTCATTTGTTAAACACTGACGCACAATTGGTTCATCAACAATTAAAACCTTTAGTCGAGCAAACTCCTCGTTTTTTCCAACAATTACCTATTATTTTGGATTTATTTTCTCTACCTGCAGCAAGCGGACCTATTGATTTTCCTGCTATTATTAGCTGTTTACGGGGCTATGGTTTAATTCCTGTTGGAATACGCGGTGGCAGTGCTGAGCAGCAAACATTTGCGATACAATCAGGGCTTGCTATCCTCGCTAATATAAAAACAGAAGCTAGCGAGACCCCGTCTAAGCCAACTGCACCTACACCTGCTATTAACTCTAAGCTAATTACCCAGCCAGTGCGCTCAGGCCAACAGATCTATGCAAAAAATAGTGATTTAATTGTAATTGCTTCCGTCAGCCCGGGAGCAGAATTATTAGCCGATGGCAACATCCATATTTATGGTCGATTAAAAGGTCGAGCATTAGCAGGAGTTTCTGGAAATCAGCACGCACATATTTTTTGTCAAAATTTAGAAGCTGAGCTCGTAGCGATTGCCGGTAATTATTGGTTAAGTGAAGATTTGCAGGATTTACAGCAAACACTAAATAAAGGCAGTGTACAAATTTTTTTATATCAAGAACGTTTACAAATAAAACAACTTGCTTAAGTTAGATTCAAACATTCACTACTTTTAAGTAGTATCCATTTTTCCAATAGATAATCCATTTGTTCTACCTTAATAGGTTTAACCAATACCTCATCGATACCGGCTTGAAGAAATTGCTGTTGATCCGCTGGTTGACCGTAAGCCGTTAATGCAATAATAGGAATATGTTCTTTGTCTGTTTCCTGTTGTCGAATTATCTGTGTAACAGCAATACCATCACTATCCGGTAAAGCGATATCGAGGAGAATAAGATCGTAGTGATTTTGCATATAATAGTTTAAAGCCATTTCAGCATTACTCGCGATATCGTAAAGTATTTCTTTTCGTTCCAACAACAAACGATAAATACACTGAATAATTTTATTATCCTCTACCACCAGGATGCGTAATGTTACATCATTAAAAATAGCCAAGTTATTTTTTTCTGTTCTTCTTGTTTCAACACGCGGCTCTTCTTTAAGTTCATGCAAAGGAATGCGACAAATATAATGGCTTCCTTTTCCAAGCGTACTTTCAACTTTTAACGTCGCTTTTAATACGCGCAGATAACTTAATATAATAGCTAAACCTAAATTAAATGTCCTATAACGACGATTTTTCTGAGGATTAAATTGCTTAAAGCAAGTATTTAATTCTAATAATTCAGCTTCACCCATCCCTTTTCCAGTATCTTTAATACTGCATATAATTTCGGTGTGCAGCGAAGCAGATTCTTTTATAAGGCCAACAATTTGTATAATAACCATACCTTGTTCGGTATTAATTAAGGCGTGACTGCTTAAATGAAACAAGATATGGTAAATCAAATTCGGATCGCCTATCCAGATTAGTGGAATATCTTTCGGATAATCGAGAATTAACTGTAAACCACGCATCCCTGCCTGATAGGATAATTGTCTAATCACTTTTTCTAGCAAATTTTTCAAATTAAAAGTGCAGGATTGCAATTCAATATGTTGCGCTTCTAACTCAGAAAGATTCAACATACGGTTCATTACAGGCAAAATAGTTTCACATGCTTCAAGGATATCCGTTACATAACGTTGTTGCGTAGGCAGTAAACAATCCATAGTTAACAATTGCGCAATGCCAATAATGTTAGCTAAGGTGGTACGCAATTCATAACTTAAATTAGAAATAAAATCCGACTTTGCACGGTTAGCATTTTCTGCACGTCTAGCATTTTTGACAATCGTTGCTAATAGATGCTGATAGGCTTCTTCTTTCATATTTTTTTCCTTTATGACATGCGTACTTCAAGCGGCAAAATTCACAACAATTTGGGTTTTTTGGGAGTGGACCGTGTTGTCAAGCAACCAGAATGTATTTTTTATACATAAGGATTGCGAATTGAGCGGTAACACAGACAAAAACTTAAGTGCGAAAAATATCTTAGAAAAGTTTAAATCTCCTTCAATTGTGAAAACTGAATATCTGGCCAGCGTTCCATAGTTAGTTTTAAATTAACCTGACTCGGTGCCAAATAAATCAGATTTTCTTTAGCATCATGGGCTAAGTTTAGAGATAGTCGATGTTGAAATTCTTTTAATTGCTTATTATCGTCCGCACTTACCCAACGCGCCGCCACGATATTAACTGCTTCATAGGCACACTCTACTCTATATTCATGTTTTAATCGGTAAGCCACCACATCAAATTGCAAAACACCCACTGCCCCTAAAATTAATTCGCTACTGTTCAACGGTTTAAAAATCTGTATTGCTCCTTCTTCAGATAATTGCATTAATCCTTTTAATAATGCTTTAGATTTTAATGGGTCTTTTAGACGAACTCGTTGAAATAATTCAGGTGAAAACGAGGGAATGCCAGTGAATTTTAACGTCTCACCCAGGGTAAAACTATCACCTATCTGTATCGTGCCATGATTATGTAAACCAATAATATCGCCTGGCCATGCTTCTTCAGCTCTCACTCTGTCACCTGCCATAAAAGTCAGTGCATTATGTACCGTGACCTCACGCTGTGTGCGGACATGAAATATTTTCATACCCGGTGTGTATTTTCCAGAACATAAACGCAAGAAGGCAACGCGATCTCGATGCGCTGGATCCATATTCGCCTGAATTTTAAATATAAACCCGCTGAAGTTAGTTTCTTGTGGATACACAACTCGAACATCAGTTTGTCTTGGCTGTGGACAGGGTGCATATTTCACAAAAGCAGCTAATAGTTCTTGTACACCAAAATTATTAATCGCTGAGCCAAAAAAAACCGGTGTTAACTTTCCTGCAAGATAATCTTGCTCATTGAAATCTGCACTCGCTCCCCTAATCAGTGCCAATTCATCTTGTAATTCATCAAATAAAATGCCGACACGTTCTTTTACCTTAGGATGATTAAGACCTGTAAAACACTCACTTTCTTTACGTTTTAAATTACTTGAAGGTGCATAAAAATAAACTTTGTCTTCTAAGGTATGATAAATACCCTTAAATTGTTTTCCCATACCTATAGGCCAAGTAATCGGCGCACAGGCAATCCCGAGAGTTGATTCAATATCATCTAATAACTCAATGGGCGTACGCGCTTCTCTATCCATTTTATTTATAAAAGTCAAAATGGGGATCTGCCGTAAACGACAAATTTCTAATAATTTTTTTGTACGCGGTTCCACACCTTTCGCCGCATCAATTACCATTAACGCGGAGTCGACTGCCGTTAACGTACGATAGGTATCTTCAGAGAAATCTGCATGGCCCGGTGTATCGAGTAAATTAAAAATGCACGCTTGATATGGAAATTGCATCACTGAAGTGGTGACAGAAATTCCTCGTTCTTTTTCTAAAGCCATCCAATCGGAAGTAGCATGGTGTGCGGCTTTACGCGCTTTAACCGTTCCAGCAAGTTGTATGACCCCTCCCCACAACAAAAGTTTTTCTGTCAATGTCGTCTTACCCGCATCCGGATGAGAGATAATTGCAAATGTTCTTCTAGATAAAATTTCTTCCGGATACGATGCGTCTGACATAAGAACCCATGAATTAAATATTAAAAATAACCATTATTTTAAAGGGGATGTTATTGTATACGAAATTGCGTTACTGTTTTCATCTAATTCACCAATTCCTTGATAATGCTAATTGCCAAATTAAGTATTCTAGTTTAACCTGGCAACTTTCTGGGAGAGGTGTCCGAGCGGCTTAAGGAGCACGCCTGGAAAGTGTGTGTAGGTTTATCCCTACCGCGGGTTCGAATCCCGCTCTCTCCGCCAATGGTGGTTATATCGGTCCCTTCGCAACACAAAGCAGCGAACCCCGTCAGATCCGGAAGGAAGCAGCGGTAGTTGTCCATGTGGGTGCCGAGGTGTGGCTGCTATAACCGCCTCCATTAGACCTCTTGCATAACCCCAGTGATGAGCTTGAGTTCGAGGCAAACCGCGATAAGTCGAGGACCGGAGTTTACATGAGTAAATGAGGACCGTAGACTAGCGTTTAACGATGAAATCAAAAGTCTAGCACGCAGATTATGCAAGTGGTCTATAAAGATCTGATGATTGGATCAAGGTGGTTCTTATGAGTTATCAAGTCCTTGCGCGAAAATATCGGCCTCAATCATTCGATCAGCTAATTGGTCAAGAATCTACTTG
>Ga0075364_10000757_pt1 | contig 16939 bp, 13 predicted proteins | sample EndMetdeltDD1764_FD_71517 | JGI IMG/M metagenome (GOLD analysis project Ga0075364, IMG submission 71517) | Populus endosphere microbial communities from Tennessee, USA - Endosphere MetaG P. deltoides DD176-4 | ecosystem: Host-associated > Plants > Roots > Endosphere | place: USA: Tennessee...
GTCGAGGACGATCTCGTCGATGGAGGATGGCGGTGGCGGCGGCGGGCGCCCCGCCGCCGCCACCGCCATCCTCCATCGACGAGATCGTCCTCGACGCCGGCGCCGCCACGGTCGTGCGCGGAACCTGGTCGATCGCGCCGGATGCGATGCACGGCCAGATCCTGACGCAACCCGACGCCGGCCAGCCGAAGATCGCCAGTGCGTCGCCGTCTCCCGCCAACTACGTCGAGTTCACCTTCCAGGCCGACGCGGGCAAGCCGTATCACCTGTGGATCCACGGCCGCGCGCAGAACGACTCCTGGCAGAACGACTCCGTCTATGCGCAGTTCTCGGATTCGATCGACGCCCAGGGCGCACCCGCATTCCGCATCGGCACGACGTCGGCGACATGGGTCAGCCTCGAGGAATGTTCGGGCTGCGGCGAACATGCGTGGGGCTGGCAGGACAACGCCTATGGATCGCCCGGCGATCTCGGGCCCGACATCGTGTTCGCGACCTCGGGCCCGCACACGCTGCGGCTCCAGCAGCGGGAGGACGGCTTCGAGATCGGACAGGTCGTGCTCTCGGCATCGGCGTATCTGAGGCGCGCCCCAGGCGCGGCGAAGGACGACGCCACCCTCGTCGGGCCGCAGCCGCGCGCGGGCCGGGACGAGATCGTCCTGTGGGCGGCCGACAGTCCCCAGCTGTCCGGCACATGGGTGCGTCGTGACGATCCCTCAGCCGCCGGCGGCGTCTCGCTCGGCAATCCCGATGGCGGTGCGCCGAAGCTGACGGCGCCGCTGGCGTCACCGTCGAACTTCTTCGACATCCGCTTCAACGCGGACGCCGGCAAGCCGTATCACGTGTGGCTGCGCCTCAAGGCGGACGGTGATACGTGGACGAACGACTCGGTGTGGGTGCAATTCTCCGGCGCCGTCGACGCCGCGGGGCGTCCGATCTATCGCACCGGCACCACGGACGGCACGTCGGTGAGTCTCGAGGAGTGCTCCGGCTGCGGCGAGCAGGGGTGGGGCTGGCAGGACAACGCCTACGGATCGCCCGGCGATCTCGGGCCGGACGTCTACTTCGCCGCGTCCGGACCGCAGACGCTGCGCATCCAGGTGCGCGAGGACGGCCTGGCGGTCGATCAGATCGTGCTCTCGGCGGCGCGATACCGGACGGCCGCCCCGGGGACGGCGAAAAACGACACGACAGTGCTGCCGCGGCGCCCATCGCCTTGACGGCGATTCGACAATCGCAGTAGGTTGGGCTGCTATGGAATCAGCCGGCAGCATTTTCAATGCGATGCTCCAGGAGTTCGACGGGGCCGCGCGTATCCTCGGCCTCGACCCCGGCATCTGGAAAGTCCTGACGCATCCCAAGCGCCAGATCACGGTGTCGTGCCCCGTGCAGATGGACAACGGGGAGATCGAGGTGTTCACTGGATACCGCGTCCAGTACAACATCACCCTGGGTCCGGCGAAGGGCGGCATCCGCTATCACCCCGGCGTCACGCTCGACGAAGTGACGGCGCTCGCCGCGTGGATGACATGGAAGTGCGCCGTCGCGCACATCCCGTTCGGCGGCGGCAAGGGCGGCATCATCGTCGATCCGAACCGGCTGTCGCGCCGCGAGCTCGAGGCGCTCACGCGCCGCTACGTGGCGGAGATCGTCGACGCGATCGGCCCCGAGAAGGACGTGCCGGCGCCGGACGTCAACACCAACGACCAGATCATGGCGTGGGTGATGGACACCTACAGCATGCACGTCGGCCACACGGCGACCGCCGTCGTGACCGGCAAGCCGATCGAGATGGGCGGATCGCTGGGCCGCCGCGAAGCGACGGGCCGGGGCGTGATGATCGTCACGCGCGAAGCCGCGAAGCACCTCGGCCTCGAGATCAAGGGGGCGAAGGTCGCGGTCCAGGGCTTCGGCAACGTCGGATCGGTCTCGGCGGATCTCCTCTCGAAGATCGGGGCGAAGATCGTGGCCGTCACCGACTGGAAGGGGGGCGTCTACAACGCCGGCGGCCTCGACATCCAGAAGATGATCGAGTTCGCGAAGCAGCACCGCACGATCGACGGCTTCCCCGGCGGCGAGCCGCTCGACAACGCGAAGCTCTTCGGCCTCGACGTCGACGTCCTGATCCCCGCCGCGCTCGAGAACCAGATCACGCTGGAGAACGCGCCGGCGATCAAGGCGAAGATCATCGCCGAGGGGGCCAACGGTCCGACGACGCCCGACGCGCACAAGCACCTGCATCAGCGCGGCATCTTCGTCATCCCCGACATCCTGGCGAACGCCGGTGGCGTCACCACGTCCTACTTCGAGTGGGTGCAGGATCGCCACGGCTACTTCTGGTCCGAGGTGGAAGTGAACCAGCGCCTCGAGGCCAAGATGCAGGAAGCGTTCACCGACGTGCTGCAGACGTCGCTCCGCTACAAGACCGACCTCCGCACCGCCGCCTACATCGTCGCGATCAACCGCGTGGCGACGGTGACGCGGATGCGCGGCATGTACGCGTAGCGCGGCGTACGGGTTCTTCGCGGCCAGCGTCAATGGCGAACGGCGGATGACGAACGTGACCGTTCGAATCCGAACAATCCGTCCCCGCCGAACGTATCTGCCCGCATGCTTGCTGACGTGCGGTATGCCCTGAAGTGGCTGCTCCGGTCCCCCGGCTTCGCTGCCGTCGCGGTGTTGTCGCTGGGGGTGGGCATCGGGTTCAACTCCGCCCTCTTCTCCATCGTCGACGCGCTGCTCTTCAGGCCGCTGCCGGTCGAGCGGCCGGACCGCCTCGTCGACGTCTACACCAAGGGCGGCGACGGCGACACCTACGCCACCAACTCGTATCCCGACTTCCTGGACTTCCGCGCGAAGAACACCGTGTTCACCGACATGCTCGGCTACAGCCCGTCGATCGCGGCGGTGAAGGCGGGCGATCGGTCGCGCATGGCGCTCGGCGAGGTCGTGACCGGCAACTACTTCCAGGTCCTCGGCGTCACCGCGGCGATCGGACGGACGCTGCTGCCCGACGACGACCGGACCGGCGCGGCGCGGGCCACGGTGATCTCGTACCGGCTGTGGCGGCGTGACTTCGCCGGCGATCCCTCCGTGCTCGGACGCACGCTGCTGATCCACGGCCAGCCCTACACCATCGTCGGTGTCGCGCCGGAGCGATTCACCGGCATGGTGCCGATGCTGCAGCCCGAACTGTGGACGGCCGTTGCGTGGGTCGAAGACATCGAGCCCGCCGGCATCCAGGACGCGGTGCCGTCGCCGACGGGTACCACGCGCCTCGATCGACGCGGCCAGCGCTGGCTGTTTGCGAAGGGACGGCTGCGCGACGGCGAGACGGGCGCGCGCGCGCAGGCGAATCTCACGCTGCTGATGAACCAGCTCGCCGCGGAGTATCCGAAGACCAACGACAAGCGGCCGGTGATGACGGCGACGAACGTGCGGGTCCACCCGCAGGCCGACCGCGCGCTCCGCATCGTCGCGGGCGGACTGATGGTCGCGATTGCGCTCGTGCTCGTGATCGCCTGCGCCAACGTCACCAACATGCTGCTGGCGCGCGCCTCGGGCCGGCGCCGCGAGATCGGCATCCGGCTGGCGATCGGCGCCAGCCGCGCACGGCTGGTCCGCCAGCTCCTCACCGAGAGCCTCGTCCTCGCCGCGCTCGGCGCCGCGACGGGCGTGGCCCTCGCGGCCATCGCCCTCCGCCTGATCGGCGCGTTGCCGCTGCCGATTCCGATCCCGGTCGCGCTGGCGCTCGGCATCGACGCGCGCGTGCTGGCGTTCACGATCGCGATCGCGACGGCCGCGGGACTCTTCGCCGGCCTGGCCCCGGCGACGCGATCCACGCGCAGCGATCTCGTGGCGGATCTCAAGGGGGACGCGCTCGTCGCGAAGGCGGGCCGGCGATGGACGATCCGCGACGGGCTGGTCGTGCTGCAGACGGCGGTCACCCTCGTGCTGCTCGTCGCCGCCGGACTGCTCACGCGCAGCATCCTGCACGCCCAGCGCGTGGACCTCGGCTTCCACGCCGACGGCGTCGCCGCGCTCGGCACCGAGCTCGGGCTGATTGGCTACGACGAACGGAAGGCGACGCAGCTCATCACGCGCGCCGGCGAGCGCATCGCCGCGCAGCCGGGCGTGCAGTCGGTCTCGCGCGTCGTCCGTCAACCGCTCGCCATCAACTACAGCCGCAACACCATCTTCTTCCCCGAGCGCCAGACGCCTGACGATCGCGGCACGTCGATCGACGCCACCTGGGTGGACGCCGCCTACTTCCAGACGCTGGGCGTGCCGCTGCTGCGCGGACGCAACTTCACCGCCGCCGACACTCCGGCGGGAGCGAAGGTGGCGATCGTGAACGAGGCGTTCGTGCGCCGTTACTGGCCCGGCAGCGACGGCCTCGGCCGGCGGTTCCGTGCGCAAGGCAGCGGCGACACGGCCTACGAAGTCGTCGGCGTCGTCGGCGACTACAAGGTCAACACGGTCGGCGAGAGCCAGACGCCGTACATCCACTATGCGCTGGCGCAGCGCGACTTCACCGGCAACGTGCTGCTCGGACGTACGTCGGGCGACGCGGCGGCGCTGCTCGCGGCCATGCGGCGCGAAGTGCTGGCGCTCGAGCCGAACGCGGTCTTCCTCGACAGCCAGACGATGACGGCGCAGGTGGACGCGGCGCTGCTGCCGGCGCGCGTGGCGGCGCAGACGATCGTCGTCGTCGGCATCGTCGCCACGCTGCTCGCGGCAGTCGGCCTCTACGGCGTCGTGGCCTACACCGTCGGACGCAGGACGCGCGAGATCGGCATCCGCATGGCGCTCGGCGCGGCGCCCGGCGGCGTGCTCGGCATGGTGATGCGGCAGGGACTCGTGCTCGCGGGAGCCGGCGCCGCCGCGGGTCTCGTGCTGGCCTGGGTCGCCGCGCGGGCACTCGCGTCGGGTCTCTACGGCGTGAGCGCCTTCGACCCCGCGGCCTGGGTGGCCGCGGTCGGCGTGCTGCTCGCGTCGGCGTCGCTCGCCAACTACATCCCGGCGCGCCGCGCGGCCCGGGTGGATCCGTCGATCGCGCTCAGGCAGGGCTGAGCGCGATCAACGCCGCAACTCCGCAACTCCCAATTGACGCCCAAGGCGTAACGCCCAAAACTCCCGCCCAAGAAAGCTTGGTCTTCCTTGGGAGTTCTGGGCGTTGCGTCCTTGCGTCCTTGATTGGGAATTGCGGAGTTGTAGCGTTGTGGAGTTTTCTCAGGACCCGATCTTGAATCCCAGCATCTGCTGGGCCGTGCCCGACGGTCCTTTCGCGTCGAGCTCGATCACGTACTCGCCGGCCGCGAGCGCGGCGAGCGGGAAGTCGATCAGCAGCGGCTGCCCTTCGGGGGCGCTGATCGGAACGTCGGAGATCGGCTGCCCGGCGCGGTTCAGCAGCTTCGCCGTCACGTCCGGGCGCGCTCCCGCGGCGGTGTACGCGTCGAAGCGGATGAGCAAACGTTCGCCGCGGCTGAAGTCGCGGCTGGCGGTCGGCAACGCGCTCGGGTTGTTGCGAATCAACATCGCTTCGCGCGCGGTGCGCGCGCGGTACACGCGCGCCGTGCCGAACGACACTTCGGTCTTGTTGTAGTCCGGCAGCGTCAGCGACTGCGTGGTCGAGTCGATCACCTGGCCTCGATCGTTCTCGACGACGATCTTCATCTCGATCTGTCCGGGGAGAGCAGAGAAGGCGAGGCTGGCAGCGGGCAGCGTGATGGCAGCCGCGTCGGTTGCCGCCGCCGCGGCGGCAGCGTCCGGCAGATCGCCGTCGGGCACGCGGCCGCGGTAGAGCGGACGGCCATCCGGTGCCGTGACCGTGAGCTGCACCCGCGCGGCGATGTTGTTCACGCTGCGTCCGCTGTTCTTCGGCGCCAGGGCCTCCCACACGAACATGACGCGCGTCTGGCCGTCGTCGGCGCGGCTCGTGCCGGTCCAGAAGCGCGCCGCGTGATCGCGCGAGGGCTCGACGAGCGTGTTGAGTGCGCTGGCGACGGCGGGCGGCGGTCCCGATTTCGCCGTGGACGAGGCCCGCGCGACGTCTTCCGCCGTGTAGGCCCAATAGCCCTTGCGCGCGCGGATCTCGACGCCGGGCCGCTTCGTCTTCACCTCGATCGTGTGGTACTTGCCGTCGGTCGGCGCCGAGGTCGAGGTGTACCCGAGCAGGTAGTAGCCGCTCGCGTCGCGCATGATCTGCTTCATGCCCGCCGCCAGGTCGTTGCGGTTCACGATCGCCCGCCCGTCGGTGTTGTCGGCGAGGACGCGCAGCGAGTCCATCGTCGAGTTCAGGTTGGTGCGATCCGTCGTCAGGCTGACGCCCTGGTTGATGTCGTATTCGAAGGTCGTCAGCCCGCGCGGGTCGACGGCGTAGATCGACGTGTTGTTGCGGTTGGCGGTGTCGTAGATGTCGCGCAGGCGGCCGTAGAGATCGGCGGTGTTGAAGAACGCCTGCGACTCGGCGCGCGGATCCTTCACGTCCTGCCCGGGCCGCGCCCGCGCGGGGTTGCCCATCCCGGGCAGCGCCGCGACCGGGTCGGCGAGCTGCGGCGGCAGGGTCGCGGTGAAGCCTTCGCTGATGTAGATGATGGACTTGCGCCCCTCCTTCATCCCCCCGAGCCGGATGGCCGCGCCGGTCAGCGCGCCCATCGTCACGTCGTCGCGGATGCGCTCGACGGTCGCCGCCGGGTAGTACGCGTAGCGCTCCTCGAACTCGTTGCGCGGAAGGTAGTCGCCCTTGCGCCCTTCGAACTGCCGGACGGCCTGCACCAGCGAATCGTGGTTGCGCGTGAACGTCAGCGCGGCCGTCGGCGTCAGCGGGTACATGATCGCGACCATGTCCTGCGGCGCGAGCTGAGTGGTGATGAAGTCCTCCAGTACCTTGCGCACGAAGAGATCGTTGCCGCGGCGCACGTGGTAGTCGTCGAGCAGCATCACGAAGAGGCGCACGTTCGGCTTGCGCGCCTCGACCTCTTCGTCGATGGCGCTGGTGATCGCCCGCGGCGCCGACGTCATCGCCGAAATTTCTTCGATGTTCACGAGGTCGAACGTCTCGACCTTCTGCGCCTTCTTGTCCTCGCGGACGTCGAAGTCGTCCTGCTTCATGTCCAGGACGACGTTGCCGGTCTTCTTGTCGGTGACGATGACGTCGACGCTGACGAAGTTGATGCCGCTGCGGATGACGGGCCGCGGCTGATCCTGGTTGGCTGGTGGCGGCTGCTGCCCCTGCCCCGCCTGGGACGACGACGGTGGCGGCTGGGACGGTTGAGACTGTCCCAGGAGCAGTAGCGCGGCCGCGAGAAGGGCGTGCACTCGCATAGGCGATGATACCATTCGATTCATGGCCGAACAGACAATCGAGCACGCCCAGCCGCTGACGGTTCTTGCCGAGGACGAGGCCATCTTCCGCAGCAGCGTCCGGGAGTTCGCGGAGGCGCAGGTGCGCCCCCTGGTGCGCGAGATGGACGAGCACGCCAAGATTCCGCGCGCGCTCCTCGACAAGCTCTTCGAGCTCGGCGTGATGGCGATCGAGATCCCCGAGGCCTACGGCGGCGCCGGCGCGACCTTCTTCCACTCGGTGCTCGCCGTCGAGGAGCTCTCGCGGGTCGATCCGTCGATCGGCGTCCTCGTCGACGTGCAGAACACGCTCGTCGTCAACGCCTTCACGCGCTGGGGCAGTGACGACGTCAAGCGGCGCTACCTGCCGAAGCTGGCGTCATCCACCGTCGGTGCCTATGCCCTGTCGGAAGCCGGCTCCGGCAGCGACGCCTTCGCCCTGACGACGCGAGCGCGCGAGGACGGCGACGCCTGGGTCGTCACCGGACGCAAGCTCTGGATCACCAACGGCAACGAAGCCGACCTGTTCATCGTCTTCGCCACGGTCAATCCCGAGGCCGGCTATCGCGGCATCACGGCGTTCGTCGTCGAGCGCGGCTTCTCCGGCTTCACGGTCGGCAAGAAGGAAGACAAGCTCGGCATCCGCGCCAGCAGCACGTGCGAGCTGATTCTCGAGGACTGCCGCGTCCCCAAGGCGAACGTGCTCGGCGAGGTCGGCAAGGGGTACAAGACGGCGATCGAAACGCTCAACGAAGGCCGGATCGGCATCGGCGCGCAGATGCTCGGGCTCGCCGCCGGCGCGCTCGAGCACACGATCCGGTACACGAAGGAGCGCAAGCAGTTCGGCAAGGCGATCGCCGAGTTCCAGGCCGTGCAGCACCAGATCGCGCGCGCCGCGGTGGACGTCGAGGCGGCGCGGCTGACGGTCTACAACGCGGCCCGCCTGCGCGACGCCGGCAAGCCGTTCCTCACCGAAGCGGCCATCTGCAAGATCTTCTCGTCGGAAGTCGCCGAGCGCGTCTCGTCGCTCGCCGTCAACCTGTTCGGCGGCAACGGCTTCGTGAAGGAATATCCGGTCGAGAAGCTGTTCCGCGACGCCAAGATCGGACAGATCTACGAGGGCACGTCCAACCTGCAGCTCCAGACCATCGCCAAGCAGCTTCTCGGCTAGCCGTCCTACGCTTTGGCGGCCCCGGACTTGGCTCCGGCGGGCGGATTCACGACGGTGAGTCCCTTCTCCACGGCCCACCAGACGGCTTCGGAGACGGGGGGAAAGACCGGCCAGCCAAAAATCACCGTCACCGGGGGCGTTTGGCTGACGATCGTTGTTGTCACGGGGTACGGCGGCTGCTGGCCTATGCTGTTGTAGTAACGGTAGTTCAGCCCCATCAAGAAGTTCTGGTACCAGAACAGCTGCTCATTCGTACCACTGACTTCGATGGTCAATGGCGGGGCGTCCGCGGCGGCAGTCAGGCGAGCGCTGCCCGACGGCGGATTCACGACCTGCAGGCCAGACGCGACAGCCCACTGCGCCGCCACGGCGACAGTGGGATCCCCCGTCCAGGAGAGGACCATGGTACCTGGCTTCACCAGCTCCGCCCTCACCGGCTCTCCGCGGCGGCGTGCTATCAGGTAGTTCTGGAAATAAAACAGCTGCTCGTTGGTACCGGTGACTTCGATGCTGTTCGGGGTATCGGCCATGTCACACCCTTCGGGCTATCTGCGTTCACCCGATAACATACTCCGCGATGACCATGCGCTGCACCTCGGACGTGCCTTGATAGATCTCCGTCGCACGCACGTCGCGGAACAGACGCTCGACCACCGATCCGCGGCGATAGCCGTGTGACGCGAGGATCTGCATCGCGCGATCGGCGGCGTGGTGCGCCGCCTCCGACGCCGCGAGCTTGGCCATCGCCGCTTCGAGCGTCGGGCGATCGGTGCGCGTGCGCGCGTCGGCCGCTTTCAGCATCAGCATGCGCGCCGCGTCCAGCTCCGTCGCGCTGTCGGCGAGCATCCACTGGATGGCCTGGTAGTTGGCAATCGGCTGGCCGAACGCCTCGTGGTGCTTCGCGTGCGCCAGCGCGGCGTCGAGCGCGGCCTGCCCCACGCCGAGCGCCTGCGCCGCGATCGCGACGCGTCCGCCGTCGAGCGCCCACATCGCGACGTGGAAGCCGTCGGACGGGCCGCCCAGCAGCGCGTCGGCGCCGACGTGAACGTCCGTCAACGCGAGATCGAGACAGCCCAGTCCGCGCACGCCGAGGGAGTCCACCGCCGCGACGCGCGTCACGCCGGGCGTGTCGAGCGGCACGAGGAACGCGCCGACGCCGCGGCCGCGGCTGCCCGGCTGCGTCGCCGCGAACACGATGGCCACGTCGGCCGCTTCGGCGTTGGCGACCCAGACCTTGCGGCCGTTGAGCACGTAGCCCTCGGCATCGAGCCGCGCCACCGTCTGCTGATTGGCGGCATCCGATCCGGCCCGCTCCTCCGAGAGCGCGAACGCGCCGAGCATCCCGCCCGACGCCAGACGCCGCAGCCACGTCTCCTTCTGCGAGTCGGAGCCGAACCGCGCCAGCGGCTCGGCCACGAGCGAGTTGTTCACGCTGGCGATGACCGAGACGACGGCGCTGGCGCGGGCGAGCGCTTCGAGCGCGAGCGCGTAACTGACGTAGTCGCGCCCGGCGCCGCCCCACTCCCGGGGGATCGTGACGCCGAGCAGCCCGAGTCCCGCCAGCTCCTTCACGATGTCGCGCGGAAACTGGTTGGTCTCGTCGATCGCCTGCGCGCGCGGCGCGACGGACCTGGCCGCGAACGCCGCGATCTCCTGCTGGAACGCCGCCTGCGCCTCGTCGAGCTCGAGCTTCACGCGCCTATTATCCATCGGCGTCTGCCGGCGCTATACTGACGGGCTAGCCGGGAGTTGTTCATGCGCCTTTCCGTGTTCGCCGGAACCGTCTGTCTTGCGCTGGCCGTCGCGTGCAGCGGCTCGAAACCGCCGACGGCCGCGACGCCTCCGGGCGCCACCGTGACCGCCGTGCAGATCGGCATCGCCGGCAACGCGACGGCGACGGTGGTCCCCGGCGACACCCGGCAGCTGTTCGCGATGGCGGCCCAGAGCGACGGCACGTCGGTGGACGTCACGAACCTCGCGACATGGCAGTCGTCGGCGCCTGGCAGCGTGACGGTCTCGCCGTCAGGCCTCGTGACGGCGGCGGCCGAAGGCGCCGTGGACGTCACCGCGACGTACAAGAACACCAAGGGAACGCTGCGCGTGGACGTGCAGGCGTGCGCGGCGACGGTGAGCCCGTCGACGGCGTCGTACAACGCGTTCGGCGGCAGCGCCATGCTGACCGTCACCGTCAACGCGCCGTCGTGCCGCTGGACCGCGCGCAGCAACCAGCCGTGGTTCCCGCTGGCCATCGAGCCGTCGGCTCCTGGCAACGGCAGCTTCACCTACTCGCTCCCGCCCAACAGCACCACGAGCGCGAGGACGGCGAAGGTGATCGTCTCCACGACGAACGGCCAGACCGCCGAGCACGCGATTACCGAGGACCGCCCGCTCGCGTGCAGCTACGTCACGCAGCCCGAGGAGCTCACGTTCACGGCCTCCGGCGGCAGCGGACAGTTCACCGTCATCACGACGCCAGGCGACTGCCGGTGGAGCGTCATCAACGGGATGGGGTCGCTGGGGGTCTTCGTGACCTCGGGCTTCAGCGGAATCGGAAACGGCACGATCCGCTATACGGTGCAGGCGCACACGCGCCCCGTGGAGGCCGACGGCTTCATCGAGGTCGCCGGACAGTCGGGCCTGAACCCCAACGGCCGCCACCACGTGGTCCTCCTGAAACGCTAGGCCGGCCGGTCCGGTGAACCATTGCGGCGGCGCGGCCGTCTCATTGCGTCATGAAGCCGTCTGCCGTCCTGCTGGTCTTTGGGTTGGTCCTGGCCGGTCCCCGGAGCGGGGAGCCCGAGTCCGGACAGTCCCCCGTCGTCGAGCTCAAGGACCTGCAGCCGCGGCAGGTCCAGTCCGCCGTCTTCAGCCTGGCGGCCTCGCAGGATCTCCAGGTGTATGCGGTGGGGGCCGAATCGGCCCGGGACGGCGGCACGTTCGGCTGGATCGGCACCTTCTGGAACGCGAAGTCCGACGAGCCGCGACAGCCCTGGATGGGGAATGCGTGGATCCTCGATCTGACGACGCGCAAGGTCGTCTGGGAGCTGAGCGCGGCGCAGACGGAGCGCGGCCGGCGATCGCTGCGCACGTTCGACGGCACGGTGCGCCTGCCGGCCGGCACCTATGAAGCGTTCTACTCCGCCTTCCCCACCATCTACTGGACCGACGAAGGCGGGAAGCAGACGTCGGCGCAGCGCTTCGTCAACTGGATGGCCGATCAGGGGTGGGAAGATTTCCGCCTCTCGATTCAGGGCGACGCGCGGACGCTGACCGGCGCCGACGCCGAGCGCGCCCGCCGCGCGATCGAGACGGGCGCCGCCGTGACGCTGCGCGGCGATCGCCCCGAGCTCTTCCTCCAGTCCGGATTCGCGCTCGATCGCGCCACCGCCGTCGAGCTGTACGCGGTCGGCGAAGCGCGGGAGAACGCCGAGTTCGACACCGCGTGGATCATCAACGCCGACACGCGCGAGAAGATCTGGAAGCTGACCTGGCGCGACTCCTCCCCCGCGGGCGGCGCCGAGAAGAACCGCGCGGCGCGCGTCACGCGCACGCTGCCCGCGGGCCGCTACGCGGCGTTCTACGCCACCGACGATTCACACGATCGGCGCGAATGGAATGCCTCGCCGCCCCACGATCCCGAGGCCTGGGGACTCACGGTCCGGATCGCCGATCCGGCGGCGCGCGCCGCGGTCAAGCCCTTCGCCTACGAACACGTGCCGGCGGCCGCGACCATCGTCGCGTTGACGGGAGTCGGCGACGGGGAGACGCGCAGCCGCGGCTTCACGCTGACGCGCGCAATGGACGTCCGGGTCTACGCGCTTGGCGAGGGGCGCGACGGGCGGATGTTCGACTACGGCTGGATCACCAGCGCCGACACGCGGCAGCGCGTGTGGGACATGCGCTACGCCGACACCGAGCACGCCGGCGGCGACGCGAAGAACCGTCTCTTCGACGGCACGGTGCGTCTCGACAAGGGCAGCTACGTCGTCCACTACGTGACCGACGACTCGCATGCGGCCGGTGACTGGAATGCGTCCGCGCCGGCGGACGGCCGCCACTGGGGCATCACGCTGCTCGCCGCGGGCGGCGCGCTCGATCGGCGCGCCGTGGAGGAATACGCCGAGCGTCCCGATGCCGGCGTGGTCGCCGAGTTGACCGCGGTCCGCAACGACGCCAGCCCGCGGAAGCGGTTCGTGCTCGACCGGCCGGCCGAGGTCCGCGTCTATGCGCTCGGCGAGAGCAGCGGCGGACGCATGGCCGACTACGGCTGGATCGAAGACGCCAGGACCGGCCGCACCGTGTGGGAGATGACGTACCGCACCACGCTCGCCGCCGGCGGCGCCGCGAAGAATCGCCGGTTCGACGGCGTGCTGACGCTCCCGGCCGGCGAGTACACGCTGCGCTACGAGACCGACGGCTCGCACGCGTTCGGATCCTGGAACGCCGCGCCGCCGGACTCCCCCGAGCTCTGGGGCATCACGCTCACCCGCGTGCGCTGACGGCCAGCCGCGCCTGCCGCTCCTGCAATTCCGAGACGCGAGCGAGCGCGGGATAGTCGCGATCGTTGTGGAGCACGGTGAGCCCGTGCCGGATCGCGCACGCGGCAATCAGGCAGTCGACGCCGGAGCGCACCGTGATCCCCGCGCGCCTGGCGCGGCGGAAGAGATCGATCGCGTCGACATAGACGCGCTCCTCGAGCGGCGATTCGACGATCGGCAGTGCGAGCATCGCCTCACGCGCGCCGCGAAACGCCACGTCGCTGGTGAACCCCTGCAGCACCTCCTGCACGATCGGCAGGCAGGTCACGATGTCCTCGAAGTCGACGACCGCTTCCAGATTCAGACGAGCGGGCTTGCGGAAGACCTCGATCCACGCGGACGTGTCAACGAGGACCACGGCGCTTCTTTCCGTACGGCGGACCGTCCTCGCGCACCACCGACAGATTCCCGTGCCACGCGCCGGATCCCGCGAGTGCGAGGATTCCCCGCGCCTTGGCGCGCCGGACGAACGCCTCCATGGCGCGCTCGACGGCGCGCGAATACGTCCGTTCGCCGCTGACCTTGAGCGTCTCCTCGAGCAGGGACGCGTCAAGCACAAGATTTGTGCGTTTCATGTGTATATGGTGCCACAAAAGCGCCTGCGGACGACGGGCATGTCGGAGGGCGGCCTGGACGGGACCGTCCGTCGAGATCCGCCAGCAGCCGTCCGGTGAGCCCACGGCGCGGGAACTTGCGGAATTCCAGTCTCGTTATAATATCTAGTTTGTATATTTAATATGCCCAAGGGAGACTACGTCGGCGAATTCGAGCTCTACGTGCTGATCGCGATCGCGCACGGCAGGGACGAGGCGTATGGCGTCACGATCCGCCAGGAAATCGAGCGGCGCACGGGACGCCTGGTGGTCATCGGCGCGGTGCACGCGACGCTCTCACGCCTCGAGGAGAAGGGGCTCGTCCGGCACCGTGTCTCCGATCCGCAGCCCGTCCCCGGAGGCAAACGCCGCAAGCTGTTCCGTCTGACCGCCGCGGGAGAACGCGCGGTCCGCCATTCGGCGGGGATGCTGGCGCGGATGCTGGACGGCCTCTCGCCGGACCTGCGGGGCTCGCGATGAACGCCCCTCCCCGCCTGCCGCGGGCGGCTGCCGCGCTGCTGGCGCTCGCGGCGCCGCGCGACACGCGCGACGATGTGCTGGCGGATCTCGAAGAGGAGTACCAGCAGGTGATCCGCGCGCGCGGATACGGGGCCGCCGTGCGCTGGTGCTGGACGCAGGTCCTGCTCTCGCTCGTGCCGCTCGTGCGCTCGCGCGGCGGCGGGCGGACGCTCGCGACCTTCGCGTCGGACCTGCGTTACGCCGGCCGTCTCGCGCGGCGCGCGCCGCTCGTCACGATCGCGATCGTCGCCGCGATCGGCGGCGGCATCGCGGCCGCCACGGCCATCGCCAGCGTGATGGAAGGCGTGTTCTTCCGGCCGCTGCCGTTCCCGCGCCCGGACCAGCTCGTGCAGATCAGCACGATCGTCGAGCGCTTCGGCCGCGCCCCGGAACTGAACTATCTCGACGCCGGCGATCTGCGCACGCAGGCCTCGTCGATAGCGGGACTAGCCCAGTACGACGTGTCGGCCGGCGCCGCGCGCGTGGACGCCGATGCGCCGGCGGTGTCGATCACCGTGGTCTCGGCGGGACGCGACCTCGCGGCCGTGCTCGATCTCGTCCCCGCGAGCGGCCGCGGCTTCGCCGCGCCTGATTTCGAACAGGGGGCGGCGGCGGTCGCGCTGTTGACGGACCGCTTCTGGCGCGAACGCTTCGGATCCGATCCCGGCGTCCTCGGCCGATCGATCGGCCTCGGTCCGGGCCGCACGCGGATCGTGGGCGTGCTGCCGGCGGCCGCGGATCGGTTCCCCGCCGGCGGCGCCGACATCTGGGTGCCGCTGGCGTTCCCGGCCGATTCGTTCCTCAATCAGCGCGGATCGATCGCGCTCGCCGCCATCGCCCGGCTGCGTCCCGGCGCATCGCTCGCGTCGGCGCAGGCCGAGGCCGACACCATCGCGGCGCGGCTGGCGCAGGCCTATCCGGAGACCAACCGGTCGCGCCGGTACGGAATCGACGGTCTGCAGGCGTCGATGACCGGGCCCGTGCGCCCGATGGCGTTCCTGCTCGCGATCGCCGTCGCGATGCTGCTGGGGATCGCGTGCGCCAACATCGCCAACCTGCTGCTCGCGCGGGGACAGGCGCGCGCCGCCGAGCTCGCCCTCCGAGGCGCGCTCGGGGCCAGCCGCGGACGGCTGGTCCGCCTGCTGTGGACGGAGACCTTCGCGCTGTTCGCCGTCGCGGGGATCGTCGGCGTGGCGCTCTCGCCGGCGATCGCGCACGTCATCGTCGCGCGCTATCCCGCGGCGCTTCCGCTGGCGGCCGACGTCGGCCTCGACGCGCGCGTGCTCGCGCTGGCCGCCGCCTGCACGCTGCTGGCCGCGCTGGCCGCGGGACTGCCGCTGGTGCGCCGTCTCTCGGGCTGGAGCGGGTCCGCTTCCTTCGGCGCTCCCGCACGCGCGACAGCGGACCGCGGCGAACGGCGCATGGCCCGGCTGCTCGTCGCCGCGCAGGTCGCGCTCTCGGTGACGCTGGTCTTCGGCGGCGTCGTCTTTGCGCGGACGCTGCTCAATCTCGGCGCGGTGCCGCCGGGGTTCGATCCGGCGCAGCTCGTCGCCGTGCGCGCGTCGATCCCGTCCGACGTCCGCACCGGTCCCACGCGCATGCTCGACATGCAGGACGCGCTGCGCGACGCCGCGGCACGGATCCCGGGCGTGACGCAGGCGGCCCACGCGATGTTCATCCCGTTCGCGCCAGGGACGTGGGGCGACGGATTCACGCGCAGCGGCTCGGACGATCGCGTCGGTCCCGACGGACCGTTCGCGCACTTCTACATGGTGAGCCCCGAGTACTTCCAGGTGATGCGGCAGCCGATCCTCCGGGGCCGCGGACTGGGCGCGGACGACAGCGAGCGCGCGCCGCGCGTGGTCGTCGTCGGAGAGACGCTCGCCAGCCGCGTGTTCCCCGGCCGCGACGCGGTCGGACAGCGGATTGGCTGGAACGACGGCACCTGGGAGATCGTCGGCGTCGCGGCCGACGTGCGGCACGGCAGTCTGTGGGATGCGCCCGACGCCGACGTCTACGTCGCGCGCCGGCAGGTGCCGCGAGGCAATACGTGGCTGCTGCTGCGCACCGGGCGTCCCGCCGGCGCGATCGCCGCCGACGTGCAGCGCCAGGCCCGCGCGCTCGACGCGAACATCGTCGTGTCCGACGCGCGGTCGATGACCGATCGGCTCTCGGCGAGCGCGGCGCCGGAGCGGTTCCGTGCGGTCGTGACCTCGGGACTCGCGGCGCTCGCGCTCGCCTTGTCGCTGATCGGCCTCTACGGCCTCGTCGCCTACGCGGTCGTGCGCCGCACGCGGGAGATCGGCATCCGGCTGGCCCTCGGCGAATCGCCCGCCGCCGTACGCGCGGCCGTCGTACTCGACGCGCTGCGCGCGATTGTTGGGGGCCTCGTACCGGGCGTCGCGGCGGCGTGGTGGAGCGGACGGCTGCTCGACGCGTCAGGCATCGTCCGCACCGACATGCCGCTCGCGCTGGCGGCGGTCGCCCTGATCTTCCTCGCTGCCGGCGCCCTCGCCGCCGCCGGCCCCGCCTGGCGCGCGAGCCGCGTCGATCCGATCGCCGCGCTGCGCGTGGAGTAGCCAGCAACCAGTTGCCGGTTGGATCGCTTCCTGAACCTCGTAGTTTCCGCCTGCAGGCGGAATACCGGCGCGCGAAGTTCCGCCTGAAGGCGGAAACTACAAAAGAGAAAAGGCTCTAGCGTTTGCGCCGGCGGAACCACCAGCGCACGGCGCCGATGAGAGTCCAACCGGAAACGATCGCTGCGATCTCAGGAG
>Ga0075364_10000758_pt1 | contig 16936 bp, 12 predicted proteins | sample EndMetdeltDD1764_FD_71517 | JGI IMG/M metagenome (GOLD analysis project Ga0075364, IMG submission 71517) | Populus endosphere microbial communities from Tennessee, USA - Endosphere MetaG P. deltoides DD176-4 | ecosystem: Host-associated > Plants > Roots > Endosphere | place: USA: Tennessee...
GAGCAGCCTTGACCGGATTGCGAATATGCCGCGCCAACGTCACTGCGCCGGTTTCGAGCGTGCGACCATCCATGATCGAGGCGTCGAGTTCATGTTCGCCGTCGGTGTTGAGCGCCGCCCCATGACCGGCGTTGAAATGCGGGCTGTCTTCCATGACCACGACCGCCGTCTGAACCGCATCGAGCGCCGAGCCACCGGACTTCAAAACCGCCCAACCGGCTTGCAGCGACCGACGCAGATCAACCCGCGCCGCAGCCCATTCCGCCTCGCTCAAGTCTTGGCTGGCCATCACGCCGCAGCCACCGTGTATCGCGAGTGCAATTTTTGTCATGGGTCTGTCTTTCACATCTCTACCGGAGTTCCGGCCCGTATGAATGGCATCCCGCGCGATGGCGCGAGATGCCGCTATCTGTTTCAGGCCAGTTCGATATCACCGATGACACGCACACGCACGCGACGTGCCCCGCCCGGCAGATAGGCAATCGGGATATCCTCGACCTCCAGCGTCTTGAGGCTGTCACGGCTGGCACCGGAAGCGACGGCAGCAGCCTGTGCCTCGGCTTCCGCCGTGGCCAGTGCCTCGTCGCGGCTGATGCCGGAGAACACCTGATCAACTTCGCCCGAGACCTGCGCCATCGCTGCACCGAGCGCATTGGCGACACCGGCGTTTTCGACACGCAGCACTTCGGAAGCACCCTGAACCTTTTCCGGGATCAGGAAGGCACCACCGCCGACGGCGATGAGCGGCACATCTTCGGCCGAGGTCTTCATCTGGTCAAAGCTGTCGGTGACCATGTCACGGATACGCTCGAGGCTAGCCTTCACGAAAGCCGGATCGAGACCCTTCACACGGTCCCTGTCACCCATTTCGATCAGGCCGGCCGCCACGGCAACGTCCGATGTCGTCAGCGTATTGCCTCCGAAAACAAGCGCTTCCGAGAGAATGCGATAACCGACCGAACGCGGGCCGATCTTGCCCGTCTCACGATCGATGATCGTACCGCCGCCAAGCGCAATCGGCAGAAGGTCGGGCATGCGGAACAGCGTGCGCACGCCGCCGACATGCACGATATTGTTCGCCTCACGCGGAAAACCGCCGACAAGGCAGCCGATATCCGACGTGGTTCCGCCGACATCGACGACCATCGCATCGGTGAGGCCGGTGAGGAAGGCCGCGCCGCGCATGGAATTGGTTGGGCCGGAGGCAAAGCTGTGAACCGGGTTGGCGGCAGCCACATCCGCGAGAGCCACGGTGCCATCGTTCTGGGTGAGGAAGAACGGGGCAGCAATCGAGGCTTCACGCAAAGCGTCCGAAAACGCCTGTACGGTGGTCTTGCCGAGCGACTGCAGCGCGGCATTCAGCAGCGCCACGTTTTCACGCTCGAGCAGACCGATACGGCCCAGCGTGTGCGACAGCGTGATGCGGGCTTCCGGGATGATCGAACGGACGATGTCGGCCGCAACCGTCTCGCATTCCGTCGTCAGCGGCGAAAACGTCGCGGAGATCGCGATGGAGGTGATGCCGGCGTCGCGGATCTTCATCGCCGCTTCGCGGATCTCGTCCGGGATCATCGGCACGATCGGGCTACCGTCATATTCATGGCCGCCATGCACCATGAAGATCAGCGGATCCACAGCGGCGCGCAGATCTTCCGGCCAATCGCACATCGGCGGCAGCGAAGAACCGCTCGGCAGCGCGATGCGGATGGCCGCAACGCGTTCCAGCCGGGCGCGTTCGACCACGGCATTGGTGAAATGGGTGGTGCCGATCATCACCGCATCGAGCGGGCGCGGCGTCGTGGCGATGGAGCCGGACACATGCGCGAGCGCCGCCTTGACGCCGGACATGACGTCCTGCGTGGTCGGAACCTTGATCGAGGAGAGGATCGTGTCACCGTCGATCAGCACGGCATCCGTATTGGTGCCGCCAACGTCAATACCGATGCGTTTCATGGGAATACCGATGTGAATTCGATGTCATAACCGAAGGCGCGGGGGCCAACGGCGGCGATGCCGGCAGGCGTGGTCAGAAGCTCGGGTGCCGGCAGTGCAACGACCGTGACACGCTGGCCGTAACGCACGGATTCGGTGCCGATGGCGCCGCCGGAAACCGTGTCGAGCAGGCAGAGCAGGTCCGGTGTCATGGCAACGGGTGCGCCATCGCGGAAGGCGACCGCCCATTCGTTCTGGAAGGCCAGTTCCATGCGCGAGCCCTTGTCGGCATCGATGCCCTCGATGACGGTCTTGCCGCGCAAAAAGCCGCCAGTGGTTTCGCGCACCACATCAACGATCTTGCCGCGAAACAGCTGTTTGCCGCCTTCATGGTCGAGCACGGCCTTGACCGGATCGTCATGACGTGCACGCGCCTCGATGACGGCGCGGCCGAGTTCGGTCGCCTTGGTGACGGTGTAATGAATGCCCCATTCCTTGACCTCACGGCCGGTGCGCGGTGCCTTGCAGGTGGCGGCGGTGGAGCCGACTTCCGTGCAGACTTTTCGGGAGATGCGTTCCATCCACTTCCACGAAGCGGCGCGGGTGACGATCACCTCGTTATCGCGGATATCGACCAGCGACAGCGGGAACATCGGCAGGTTGCCGATGGCAAACGAAGTCATCTGCGCCTCGGGATAGGCGCGGCCCATCGCATCGGCATTGACGACAGGACGGTCGAGCATGGCGCCGGCGAGGAAGGACGAGAGCGCGTTGGAGCCGCCGATTTCGACGCTCATGATGGCGCGGAACGGCTTGCCGAGATAATCCTCCATCACCTCGACAGCGCGGGCGAGATGGACGGGATCGCTGAGGCGTTCCTGACCGACGAGAGGCGCGCCCATCTTGGAGACGACGGCGACCATGTCGTCATCGGCCAGATCCATCGGATCGATGATCTGCACACGACGGCCCTCGGCATAAAGCCGGCGCAGGTTGAGCGTGGAGATATAGGGATTGCCACCACCACCGGTGCCCAAAATCCAGGCGCCCGTGGCGAGCGGTTCGATATTTTCCTCGGGGAATTCCTGAAGCATGTGTCACCCAAACAGTCGATGGCAGAGCCCGGCCCGCACATGTGTGCGGACCGGATATTGCGGAGATTCAGGAAGGCCTCAGTTTGCCTTGCAGTCCCAATGGAAGTTGGAAAAATTCAGGTCCCAGCTCTGCATCGGAATGAAGGCATAACCCTGAAGGCAAGCGCTTGCGCCGTAACGGCGGTTCGGCGCAACAGCCCATACGTCAGGCTGCAGATCGGCAATCTTGGTCTGCAATTCCTTGTAGGTGGCGTTCTGTGCTGCCACATCGGTCTCGGCGCGCGCCTTGTCGATCAGGGCGTCGATTTCCGGGTTCTGCAACCATTCCATTGCCATCCAGGTGCCGGAAGACTTGGAGTGATACTGGTTGTAGAACATCGCATCCGGCGACGGGTAGGTCGGCGAGATGTTGACCTGCGTCGAGGCGGGCGTCGTTTCCACCTTGGACGAAAGTTCGACGATGCGGTTCCACGGCTCGGGCTTGATATCGAGCTTGATGCCGATCTGCTCGAGGTTTGCCTGCATCAGCAGCGCCACTTCCGCTTCGAAGGCAAGCGAAGCGACGTAGCTGTTGACCAGCGTGATATCCTGGCCGGCATATTTGGACTTAGCCAGTTCTTCCTTGGCTTTTTCGAGATCGAAGACGCCCGGCTCGATGCCATCGTTATGGGCTTCCTTGAAGGCATCCGACAGCGGACCCTTCATATCGAAGCCGGGATAGATGACTTCCTGAATGGTCTTGTAGTCAGTGGCGTAAGCAATGGCGCGGCGCACATGCACGTCGTCGGTCGGGTAGACCTTGGTGTTGAGCTTGATGACAAAACCGCCGGCGGTGCGGGTCTGGATCAGCTTGTAGCCGTCCATCTTGCCGATCGCCTCATAGGTGTCGTTGCCGAGACCGTGCGAGGTGAGACCGAGTTCGCCCTTTTCGGCCAAAGCCTTGACGGTGGCGTCATCGCTGGTCTGCACGAAACGGACTTCGTCGATTGGCTTGCCCTTGGTCCAGCCGAGGAAATAATCGGCGTTACGCGCGATGACCATGTCGGCCGAACGGTTGTAGCTGACGAGCTTGTAAGGACCGGAACCGGCGGAATGTTCGCCGACATAGGCTTCGCCCCATTTGTCTTCGGCCTTGGTATTGGCCTCGATCAACTTCTGGTTCATCGCCATGAAGATCGGCGTTACCGCCATGAACGGCGAGAACTGGCGCTCAAGCTTGAAGACGACGGTCTTTTCGTCCGGCGTGGTGATGTTTTCCGGCTTGATGAGACCGACGATAAGGTTGGACGGGCCCTTGTTGATGCCGATCAGGCGCTGTACCGACCATGCGATGTCGGAAGCCTTGACGGCGGTGCCGTCCTGAAACTTCACGTCGTCGCGCAGGTGAAAGGTGTAGGTCAGGCCGTCCTGCGAAATCTCCCAGGATTTCGCCAGATGTGGCACGATCTCACCCGACGGGCTGACGGTGGTCAGGCCGTCATACATGTTCACGATCGCCATGTAGCCGGTGTAATCAGTCACCTTGGCCGGATCGAGCGACGAGAAGATCTGCATCGTGTTGACGGCGATAGACACCTTTTCGTCAGCGGCGGAAGCCGATGCCGAATGCATCATCAGGGCGAGACCGGTGCCAAGCGCGAGCGCTGCCAGCCGGGACATTCTTGAAGTGGCTTTCATGCAAGTTCCTCTCTTAGACGCGGGTAAAATCCGCTTTATGGTCATGCGGCCTGACGGGCGATCGCCGGCAGTGGTGAAAAGGTAAGTTCCGGGTAACCGAAAGCTTTTGGCCCGACGACTTCGAGCGCCTGAGCACTGCGAAGCAAATCGTGGCAAGGAATGGCGAGCACCGCGACACGCTGGCCGTAACGCAGCATTTCGGTAGTGATCGGGTAACCGGTATCGACGTCCAGCAGCACGATCAGGTCCGGCACAGTGACCTCGACCTTGCCGTTGCGACGGAAAATCAGGAACTCGTTCTGGATGGCGACGCCGGCCGTCTGGCCTGAGAAATCGTCGAAACCGGCCAGTTCCATTTCGCCGACGGCGAAACCGCCGCGCAGATGGCGCTTCAGATCGGTGATCTTGCCGTTGAAGATACGGCGTCCGCCTTCGAGCGCGCACACGGCAGCAATCGGATCTTCCTGCGCCTTGCGGGCATCGATAACAGCCTGACCGAGCGCAATCGCCTTGGAATAGCTTTTCGGGATGCCGTAGCGATGCACGAAATGCGCCTGCATCGGTGCGGTTGCCAGCATGGCGCCGCCGCCCTGCGCCACCACGCAAGCGCGCGCCATGCGTTCGTGCCAGACTTCGGAAACCGCGTGGCTGAAGATCACGGCATTGCCGTGCAGGTCGCACATGACAGATGGCGTCGAGCTGTGACCGTAGATGGAGAAGGTGGTCATCTGCATCTCCGGGAAAGCGCGGCCCATGCCGTCGCAATCGAGGATCGGCAGACCGCCGAGCGCGGCCGTCACCAGCGGGTTGATGGCGTTTGCGCCGCCGATTTCCTCGCAGACGATCGCATCGATCGGCTGGCGGATAAGGTCTTCCATGGCGCGCAGGCAACGCAGGCCTTCACGGCCTTCGCGCAGACGCTCCGTACCGACGACAGGTGCGCCGATGCCGCCGATGGACATGCACAGCGCATCCGGCTCGATCTGGTCGGTGCCGAGGATTTTCAGCTCGTACCCGGCCTTCATGGCTTCCAGCGCAAGCAGCTTGCCCTGATAGGGATTGCCGCCGCCGCCTGTGCCCAGAATGCCGGCGCCGATTTCCAGCGCATCGAGATCCTCGACCGAAAGCGTGCGCAGATTGGCTTCGTCGTATTTCAGCTTGCGCGGTTCAGCCACCATGGCCTCCCATTTCTCCAACGACCTTGACGTGAATGCGGGTGGCATTACCGGGCAGATAGGCCAGCGGCGTGTCCTCGCGTTCGATGACTTCGAGTGTTTCGGCGATGGCACCGGCCGCAATCGCCTTTTCGCGGGCTTCGGCTTCCGCTTCGGCCAGCGCGCTTTCACGGGTGCGGCCGTCGATCAGCGAAAAGACGCGATCGGTTTCGCCGCTGATCTGGGCAATCGCTGCGCCAACTGCGTTGGCAACCGCAAAATTGTCCGGGCGGATAACGTCGAGATCACCGATCTTGTCCGGCATCAGGATCGAGCCGCCGCCAACGGCGATGACCGGAACCGGGGTCGAGGAAATGCGGCTGCGCTCGACGCAGGCCTCAAGCATGGCGTCGATCTTTTTCGCCGCAGCTTCCACCAGCGCCTTGTCCACGCCGGAGACGAGTGCCTTGTCGCCGATATCAGCCTTGCCGGAAGCGACCGCGATATCTGTGGTGGTGAGGATCGAACCGCCGAAGCAGAGCGCATCCTGACGGACACGGTAACCGACCGATTTCGGACCGATGGTGACGCCCTTGTCGCCTTCGACGACCAGCGAACCGCCGCCGAGACCAATGGAGAAGACATCCGGCATGCGGAAATTGGTGCGCACACCGCCGATATCGACCGTCGTCGATGCCTGGCGCGGAAAACCGTGTGACAGCGAACCGACGTCGGACGTCGTGCCGCCAACATCGACCACAACGGCATCCTTGATGCCGGTGAGGAAGGCCGCACCACGCATGGAATTGGTCGGGCCGGATGCGAAGGTGAGAACCGGGAAGGAGCGCACCACATCGGCGGCCATCAGCGTGCCGTCGTTCTGGGTGATGTAGAACGGAGCAGTGATGCCCGCTGTTTCCAGCGCCTTGCCGAAGGCGGCAACGGTGCGGTCGGCCAGCGACAGAAGGCTGGCATTCATGATCGCCGCACTTTCACGTGCAAGCAGACCATGACGGCCGATATCCTTCGACATCACCACCGGCAGGCCGGGGCAATGCTGTTGCAGGATTTCCTTGGTGCGCTGTTCCATCGCATCATTGATGCCGCTGAACACGCAGGTGACGGAAGCGGCCTTGAGGCCCTTGGCGCGGATATCGCCGGCGATGCGGACGATCTCGTCTTCATCGAGCGGAGCGATTTCGCGACCGTCGAATTCATAACCGCCGCGCACCTGATAACCATGGTTGCCTACGATCTCGCGGATATCATCCGGCCAATCGACCATCGGCGGCAGACCGGCGCCGGAGGGCAGGCCGAGGCGGATGGCCGCGACCTCTTCCATATGCCGGCGCTCGATCACCGCATTGGTGAAATGTGTGGTGCCGATCATCACACCGGCGATGCGCTGCCGGTCGATGCCGGAGGCTTCGATGACCTTTTCCAGCGCTTCGATCACGCCCGAGGTGACATCCTCTGTGGTCGATGCCTTTACACCTGCAAGAACCTTCTTGCCTTCCAGAACGACAGCATCCGTATTGGTGCCGCCAACGTCAATTCCAACGCGATACACGTCAGCTCCTCTCAATCAGTCGTCTTGACGAGGAAGCGCGTGCGCTCTTCTTCGGTCACGACAGGTTTCTGGCGCTCCTCCTCATCGCTGACGACCGGGATCGCCGCGATGAGCGCGCGGGTATAGGGATGTTTGGGTTCGGCGAAGACTTCCGGGGTCGCGCCTTCCTCGACGATTTCGCCACGTAGCATGATGGCGATGCGCGAGCAGAAATTGCGCATCAGCGACAGGTCGTGAGAAATCATCAGATAGGTGAGGCCCAGCTCTTCACGAAGCTGCAGCAAAAGTTCGATGACCGTCTTCTGCACCGACACGTCGAGTGCAGCGGTCGGTTCATCGAGGATCAGGATTTTTGGTTCCGCCGCAAGCGCACGAGCAATTGCCACGCGCTGCTTCTGACCGCCGGAAAGCTCGTGCGGATATTTGCCGAGATAGGATTGCGGCAGTCGCACCAGGCCCATCAGCTCGTTCATGCGTGCCTCGCGGGCAGCGCTGTCGAGGCCGATCGATTTCAGCGGCAGGCTGAGCGTCTGCTTGACCGTACGCTTTGGGTTCAGCGACGTGCCGGGGTTCTGATAGACGGTCTGCGTCAGGCGTTTGCCCTTGGCGGGGGCCGGTGCATCAATGGAAATCTTGCCGGTAGTCGCATCGATCAGGCCCATGACCATGCGTGCGACCGTGGTCTTGCCCGAGCCGCTCTCACCCGCAAGGCCCAGAACTTCACCTTCACGCAGCGTAAGATCGACATCGCGCACGGCATGATAACCGGGGCGTTTGCCGTAGATCTTGTTCAGGCCTTCAATGCTGACGATCGGTGCCCGTTCGCTGCCCTTCTGGTCGATGACGCGCGAACCGTAAAGTGGCGGCACGGCATCGAGCAGCGAGATCGTATAGGGCTCCTTTGGCGACGACAGGATTTCCGCGCAGGGGCCGGTCTCGACGATATCGCCGTGATGCATGACCACGACCCGGTCGGCAACCTTGCGGACGACACCGAGATTGTGGGTAATCATCATGAGAGCCATGTTCTCCTCGACCACCAGCTGGTTGATCAGGTTGAGGATCTCGTCCTGCGTCGTGACATCGAGCGCGGTGCCCGGCTCATCGGCGATCAGCAGCTTTGGCTGGTGCAAAAGCGCCAGTCCGATCAGCACACGCTGGCGCATGCCGCCCGACAGTTCGGACGGATAGGCGTTCATGATACGGTCGGTATCGGCCAACTGCACGCGGCGCAGAACAGCGGCAATGCGGGTGCGGCGCTCGGAGCGCGACGAGGACTTACCCTCGCGCTTATCTGCAAACCGCATGACGTCGTCGAGATGCGTGCCGATCTTGAAGACTGGATTAAACGACGACAGCGGATCCTGCATGATCAGCGAAAAGGCGCTGCCCTTGAGGTTTTCCCGCTCGCCACGCGGCATTTCGAACACGTTGCGGCCACCAAACGAAATGGCGCCCGAACGAACGGAGGCGTTTTTCGGCAAGGTGCCGATGATTGCCTTGGCTGTGACCGATTTTCCCGAGCCGGTTTCGCCGATCAGCGCCACGCGCTCACCGGCAGACACGCTGAAGGACACATCGTTGAGCACCTGACGCGTGCGGCCGTAGGTGGTGAACGAGACCGTGAGGTTCTCGACGTTCAAAAGGGGTGCGCTCATCGCTCAGTTCTCCACATCGAACATGTCGCGCAGGCCATCGCCCAGCAGGTTGAAACCGAGTGTCGTGTAAAGGACGGCGGCACCGGGGCAGAGAACCTCCCACCAGAAATCCGGCATGAACTGGCGACCGTCGGCAACCATGGAGCCAAGGTCAGGGATCGGCGGTTTCACGCCGAAACCGAGGAAGCTGAGCGTTGCGCCAAAAAGGATGACGAAGGCGGCATCGAGCGTCGTCTTCACCGAAATGACCGGCACGCAATTGGGCAGGATTTCGCGAAAGAGAATGTGCATAGGGCCGGCACCGGCCAGTCTAGCTGCCTCGATATAATCTTCCGAGGCGATCTGCTTGGAGACGGCATAGATCAGGCGCGCATGCCAGGTCCACCACAGAAGGGTGATGGCGATCATGGCGTTCATCAGCGTCGGTTCGAGCAGGTTGGAGACGGCAAGCGCCATGACGAGAGGCGGCATGGCTAGCATGACATTGGTAAGGCCGCTGATGAACTTTTCCGTCCAGCCACCGAAATAACCGGCCATCAGGCCAAGCACGGCACCGATCGGCACTGAAATGCCAAGCACGCCGATCACCAGAAGAAGCGAGATACGCAGCCCGAAAATCGTGCGGGTAAAAATGTCGCGACCGGCCTTGTCGGTGCCGAACCAGTGCGCGGCGTCGGGCGGCAGGTGGCGGGCGCGAAAATCGACGACGGCACCGATATGTTTCGGATAGGGCGTCAGCAACGGTGCGAAGACGGCGAGAAAGATCACGGAGAAGATGATCAGTGCACCGATGACGGCGGCCGGATTGCGGCTGAAGCGATACCACATCATGTAACCGGCGCTCAGGCCCCGATCACTGGCATCGAGCATCTTGATATCGGCCATCAGCGGGCCTCCTTGCGGCGAAGGCGCGGGTCGATCATCGTGATGAGGACATCAACGATCAGGTTCGCGACGATGAAGAACAGGCCGGCGACGAGCACCACGGCGGTGACGGCGTTGAGATCCTTCTGCAGAATCGACTGCAGGCCGTAGGAAGCAAAACCACCCCAGGCAAACACCATCTCGATGACGAAGGCATTGCCGATCAACGAGGCGAATTCCAGCCCCATGATGGTGAGCGGCGCGATCGACGACAGCTTCAGCAGATATTTGAAGATGATCACTCGCTCCGGCACGCCAAAGCTTTTGAGCGTCAGCACGTGGTCCTTGCGCTGGTTTTCGATCATCGCCGAGCGGGTGATGCGGGTGATCTGGCCGATGCCGGCCATGGAGAGCGCGAAAGCCGGCAGCAACAGGTGCTGAAGCGCATTCAGCGAAACATCCGGACGGCCCATCAGCAGACCATCGAGGATCAGAAGCCCGGTCGGGCCGCCGGTCCAGCCGAGGCTGTGGTCAAGCCTGCCGATGATCGGCCAGCCGGAGAGGAAACGCGCGGCGATGAGCTGCAGCGTGATGGCAAACAGAAAACTTGGAATGGTGACGCCCGTCAGTGACAGCAGACGCCCGACATGATCGACCGCACGATCACGGTAATGCGCCATGATCACGCCGAGCGGAATGGCAACGGCGAACATGAAGATGACCGACACCAGGACCAGTTCCAGTGTCGCTGGCACGGTCTGGCCAAGATCGGCGGAAACCGGACGCTGCGACACAAGCGACATGCCGAGATCGCCGCGCAGGGCTTTGCCGATATAATCGACATATTGAACCGCCAGCGGCTGATCGAGCCCCATCTGCTGGCGAAGCGCTTCGACCTGTTCGGCGGTTGCGGCCGGGCCAAGCGCCATGCGGGCAGGATCGCCGGGCACGACGCGCGCCAGCACGAAGATCATGATCGAAAGGGCAATCATCACCAGCACGAACGTGCCCAGTCTGGTGAGAATGGCGATCAACGGGTGTTGCTGCATCGGCGGAACGGTCCTCCTGCATCACTGAATGTGAGGCGCAGCATTTCCGAGCATCCGCATATCAACAATAGTTAAAAGGTATAGTTTTTAGCTGTCATGGTATAGGTCATTCGTGCTTTTGTGATATTGCGTGCAGATGCCTAATTCATTGCCACGCCCGCAGATCGTTGATCGAATTCTTTCCGAAACTTGCGCGATAGCATTTCTTCGTGCGCCAGCCGGAGCCGGAAAATCCGTCATTCTGGGCATGCTTGCGGATGAACTTGGCAACCGCGTCTGCTCAATCCACCAGCCTCGCATGGACGATGTGCGGGACGGTATTCTGATCTGGGACGTGCCGGTGACCGCGCGGTCTGCCCGGTTGCCGACGCAGGTTCTGGACAATACCAGCCGCATCATTATCGCCTGCCGTCCCGAGCAGCGGATCAGTGGGCTGGCGCGCCGCATCATGTATGACGGAGCCGTAACGCTTTCGGGGAAAGACCTGAGTTTCAGGGAGGAGGAGCTCGCCACCCTGCCTGAAACACAATGGCAGCGACTGATGGATGGCTATGCCGGCTGGCCCGGCTTTCTAACCATTGCCGCAGAACCCGATGACGAGGCCTGCACTGCCTACCTGCGGGAAACGTTTCTGGCCTCATTGTCTCCAGCGCAGACCGCCGAACTTTCCCTCTGGCTCGAGGCGCCATCGACTGAGGCTGCCGGAGATTGGCGGGATTTCCTGCCGCCGGCGCTGACCAATGCCCCGGAGCAACATGCCGACCTTTTGCGGCTGCTGCACGTGGCTGTGCAGGAACGCTTTTCGACGCTGGTCGCAGGCGGCGCCGTTATCGATATTGCGTCGGCACTGGAGCGCGCCGGGCGACCGCTTGATGCAATGGATCTGCTTCTCGATCACGGCCACGAAGACCATGCGGCACAAATTCTTGAGCGCGCCCATGGCCGCGAACTCATCTATCGCAGCAGCGTCGAAGCGTTTCAGACCATCATCATGCGGTTTTCCCAGCCGATCATGGCGACGAACGAAACGGTCCTGTTCGCCGTGGCGCGCAGCCTGCTCAAGCAGGGCGAATTGTCCCGCGTGCGCCATCTCGTTTCACGGCATATGGGCCATGATTATCTTGACCCGCTAAAAGTGCTGAACCGCAACTCGCGCTTTTCGTTCGCGGCCCGCACCTTTCGCCTCAACCTGATGATCAGCGAGGATCTAACGCCATCAGATGCGATGATCACCCGGCTCGGCGAGTTCATGGCCGATTATCCGCTCGGCGATTACGGCAAATGGTCGGGTTATTATAACGCCATCCTGGAATTCGAGGTTCGCCGTCGCAATTTTCGAGAGGCGGAAGCCGCTGCTGCCCGCTCGCTCGTTTATCTGCGCAAACGCGGCGGCCAGCCGCTTCTGGAGTTCTTCATCCATCTGCACCAGATCGTGCTGCGACTGATGAGCGGCGACGCGTTGCTGGCACGCCGTGCGGCAAAGGATGCGCGCGACCGGCTGGAGGCCGTGCCGCATCAGGCTGCGCAGGAGTTTCGCATGCTGCGGCTGGCGGAAGCTTGCCTTGCTTACGAATCCGGCCGCCCGCGCGAGTTACTCGAATTTGTGCAGACCGATTTCGAAGCCTTTGCCGCCGCCGAGATCTGGCCGAGCCTGATGCAGTTCGCACTTCAATATGCATCTCAGGTGCTGGGTGACCATTTTGCCATGACGATACGCCCCGGCTTTCTCGACGGCCTGTGGATTCACCTCGCTGAAGGCCTGCAGTTTCACGCGATGATGGAGATCCGCACCGCCATCGCCTACCAGAACGCCAATCGCTGGGCCGATGCCGCCGCCACACTAACCGCCATACGCATGCCGATCGGCCGCAACTGGGTGGATAGCGCAACCGACGAACTCACCCGCCTCGCCCGTCGTGACGAGATAGCCTATGCCATGGCCTGGTTGCGCGATGCCGTGCACATTTCCACGCCGCGCGCCTACCTACCACGTCAGATCGATGCGCTGATCGCCAACCCGAAAGTGACCAATCGCGAAAAAGTGGCATTGAGGCTGTGGCAGGCCTACGTCTCGCACCAGCGTCGCGACAACGCCAATGCCCGTGCCCAGCTGCTGTCCGCGCTGGAAACGGCAACACGATTGGGCTGCAATGGCGTACTTTCCGAAGAGCGCCTGTTCCTCTCGCCCTTGCTGAACGACCAGCGCATCCGTGCCTTCATCGAAACCTCGTCGGATGTGCGCATGGCGCTGTCCATCTTCGCGTCCTCCGTCAACTCACCGCAGGCAAAGGCGCTGCATGGCGGCCTTTCGCAGAGAGAAGCGCAGATGCTGCAACTGGTGGCCGCCGGCATGCCCAACAAGACGATCGCCAACACCCTGAACATTTCCGAGGTGACGGTAAAATTTCATGTCGGCAACCTGTTTCGCAAACTCGGCTGCTCACGGCGCGCCGAAGCCATCAGAGCCGCCAAGGCGCTTGGCTGGGTTTGACCGCCGCGCATCGAAGTATCAGACTTTGACGGTCCGGCCCTCGTCTGCTGCACGCAGGATGGCATAGATCAGTTGGTGGGCTTTCAGAGCCTCTTCACCGGACACAGGAGGCTCACGGCCCTCGACAAGTGCTTCGATGAAGGCCTCGTGCAGAGCCCGGTATTTGAGGTGCGAGAATGCCATCGGGTCGGCAACGGTGCCGCCATCCTCGGAAAGGTCAGCCAGTTCGATCCGGCGACCGTCCATCAGGGAAATCACGCCATTGTCGCTGCCGATGCGGGCGGAACCCTTGGTGCCCAGAATTTCGATCTCATCGGGATAACCCGGATAGGCCGAGGTCGTGGCGCTGAGCGAGCCGATCGCGCCGTTTTCGAACCGCATAGAGGCATGCACGAGGTCTTCGGTTTCCATGCGGTGAGCCCGGCTGGTTACCGCAAAACCGCACACCTCTGTCGGCAGCCCAACGAGCGTGATCATCTGGTCAATCGTGTGGATGGCCTGCGTGAGCAAGACGCCACCGCCATCGCGTGCAATCGTACCTCGGCCCGGTTCGTCGTAATAGCTCTGCGGACGCCAGTTGCTGAGCCGCATCGAAACCGAGATGATCTCGCCGAGTTCCCCTTCGGACAAAAGCCGCACCGTTTCCGAAAACGTGGTGCGGAAGCGACGCTGGAACACGACGCCGAGCTTGATACCCGCCAACCGGGCTGTTGCCACCAATTGCTGCGAGCGCTCGAATGTTACATCCAGCGGCTTTTCCAGAAGCACATGTTTGCCCGCCGCTGCGGCCCGTTGCACCAGTTCCAGATGGCTGTTCGGCGGCGTCAGAATGATCACGTAGTCGATCGATGCATCGCCAAAAATCGCATCCATATTATCGATGACCGGCATGCCGTAACGCTTTGCAAACGCCTCACGGCGGCTGGCCGTCGGGCTGAATGCACCCACCACTTCGACGCGATCATTCAGATCCAGCAGGCTCTGCGCATGCGGCGGAGCCCCCATTCCAAGCCCAATGATGGCGGTACGCAGTTTTGTCGAAGTGGGCACGGACAATCCTCCCTGTCATTGCTCCAGTCAGCACTTACACTATCGGCGCATACCAGCCCATGCGACCGAAAAGTCATCATACATCTGATACTTTTTGATATGTTGACATGATCAATTTTGCCTTTTACCAATTGAGTTCAACCGTAGGAGGAGCGGTTGAAACCATCCACTGCTGATGCGTAAGGGCGTCGCGACGAACACGTTGCGACGGCATTCGGCTGTGCGATTTTTATGGGAGCAACAACGGACGCCAGTCCGTGATCTGGGAGGACAATATGTTGCACATGACCAAACTCATGACCGGCGTCGCACTCGCGTCGCTGCTGATGCTGGGATCGGCCGCGGCGCAGACCGTGCTGAAATCATCAGACACCCATCCGGACGGTTATCCGACTGTCGAAGGTGTCAAATATTTCGGCGAACTGATCAAGGAACGCACCGCCGGCCGTTATTCCGTCGAGGTTTATCACTCCGCGCAGCTGGGTGAGGAAAAGGACACGATCGAGCAGGTCCGCTCCGGCGTCATCGAGCTCAACCGCGTTTCCATGGCGCCGTTCAACGGCACAGTGAAGGAAACCATCGTCCCCGCCCTGCCCTATATCTTCCGTTCGGAAGAACATATGCACTCGGTGATGGACGGCCCGATCGGTGACCAGATCAAGGCGGCTTTCGAGCCTGCCGGTCTCGTTGCACTGGCTTTTTATGACGCCGGTTCGCGCTCCTTCTACAACTCGAAAAAACCGATCAAAACCGTGGCCGACATGAAGGGCCTGAAATTCCGCGTCATCCAGTCCGACATCTTTGTCGACATGACCGCAGCGCTTGGCGCAAACGCCACGCCGATGCCTTACGGCGAGGTTTATTCCTCCGTTGAGACCGGCGTCATCGACGGCGCGGAAAACAATTATCCAAGCTACGACACCGCCAAACATTTCGAAGTAGCAAAGTATTTCTCCGAGGATCAGCACACGATCCTTCCGGAAGTGTTCGTCATGAACAAAGCCGCCTTCGACAAGCTGACGCCGGAAGATCAGGCCCTGTTCAAGCAGGCCGCCAAGGACAGCGTCGCCAAGCAGCGCGAACTCTGGGCCAAGAAGACGGGTGAATCGCGAGCAATCGTCGAAAAGGCGGGGGCTCAGATCAACACTGTCGAAAAGCAGGGCTTTATCGACGCGATGAAGCCGGTCTACGACAAGCACGTCAAGGATGACGTCCTGAAGAAGCTCGTCGCCGACGTTCAAGCCACCAAGTAAGTTTTGATCCCATCCCGTCCATCAGGGCGGGGTGGGACCGCCGTTTCCGCAACACAGAATGCCGGACCTTTGTCCAACCTTTCCGCCTGCCGGAAAGGTCAGGAGACGCTTACCTATGTCTGCCCACCTAAAAACTGGCCTGCCCATTCTCACCAAGCTCAACACGCTGGTGCTTTATCTTGCCGGTATCGGTCTAGTCGTGATGACGGCGATCGTCGCCTGGCAGGTTTTCTGCCGTTACGTCCTCAACGATTCACCGAGCTGGACGGAAGCCGGCGCGGTGATCCTGATGAGCTGGTTCATCTTTCTTGGCGCCGCCGTCGGTGTGCGCGAAAACAATCACATGGGTTTCGATGTGCTGCTCTACGTCTTGCCACCGGCGGGCAAAAAGTGGCTGCGGATGATTTCCGATCTCGTCATCCTCGCCTTTGGCATCGGCATGGTCTGGTATGGCGGCAAGCTGATCAGCCTCACCGCAGCAACGACCATGCCGGCACTCGGCATTTCAGGCGCCTGGGACTACGTGCCCATTGTCGGCGGCGGCGTGCTGATCACCCTGTTTGCGCTCGAACGTGTTGTCGCCCGCGCGCTCGGCGCTCCGGTTGATGAAGCGCTGGACGAAATGGCACCGACCGAAATCGCGGTTGAACTGGAAAACATCGAAGACGTTCGCAAGGACGCGGCCCGGCTGAACCTGCCCGGCTCGGCGAAGGGGGAATGATAGAATGGAACTCTGGATCCTCTTCGGCGTCTTCACGCTGCTGATGCTGATCGGTACGCCGATCGCGTTCTGCCTCGGCATTTCAAGCTTGGCGACGGTCGTTTATATGGGCCTGCCGCCGCTGGTCGTGTTCCAGCGCATGAATTCCGGCATGAGCGTGTTTTCCATGCTCGCTATTCCCTTTTTCATCTATTCCGGCGACCTGATGGTGCGCGGCGGCATTGCCGGGCGCATCGTGGCTTTCGCGGCTTCCATCGTCGGGCATTTGCGCGGCGGGCTTGGACAGGTCAACATCGTCACCTCCACCTTGTTCGGCGGCATTTCCGGTTCGGCAGTGGCGGAAGCGGCGGCTGTCGGCGGGTTGATGATCCCGCAAATGAAGGCGCGCGGTTATGGCGCGGACTACGCCGTCAACGTCACCTC
>Ga0075364_10000759_pt1 | contig 16934 bp, 10 predicted proteins | sample EndMetdeltDD1764_FD_71517 | JGI IMG/M metagenome (GOLD analysis project Ga0075364, IMG submission 71517) | Populus endosphere microbial communities from Tennessee, USA - Endosphere MetaG P. deltoides DD176-4 | ecosystem: Host-associated > Plants > Roots > Endosphere | place: USA: Tennessee...
GTCGGCTTTGACCGAACCGACGGACGCGGTCGCAGCGACCGGCGCGCCTGACACGACCGTGCCTCCACCGTCCGTCACGCCGGTGACCGAGCCGAAAGTGACCGTAGCGGCGACCGTACCCGCGACCGAGCCGGCGACGACCACGACGATCGACCCAAACCTGCCGACCCCGTGGACCGACGCGGTCGCCGCGTTCGATCCCGATGCAGACCCGAGCGTCGACGCCGCACTGAGGTTGTTCACGATGGTTTTCGGCCCGGTTCCCGGCGCCCCGGAACCGCCAGAGGACTCCGGAGCCAGTGGCGACGTGACGATCGCCGTGCGCGCGGTGCGGGGTGTGTGGGATCAGCTGTCTACCGCACAGCAAGCAGCCGTCGACAAGGCGCTCCACCCACAGAACGCCGTCATCCATGTGGTCGGCGAAGGGCTTCGGACCGCTCCCCCAGATGCGAAGCTCGTTGCCGCGATCAACGAGGACGCGAAGAACATGCGGGCCGCGATCGCGGCCAAGATCGGCAACTTCACCGGCAAGCTCACCGTCGTCGTGGCCACCAAGGACAACGCCAAGCACGACTACGGCATGGCCGACCCCACCGTCCGCGCGGACGGAACGTTCACCGGGGATTGCACGATCACGATCTTCCCGCAGGCTCGGGCGAGTGCCGAGGAGTTGATCAACACGGTCGCCCACGAGGTGTTTCACTGCTTCCAGTTCAGCGGCTACGGGTCGAACGCCGGTTGGACCCGCGGTACGAAGTGGGTGACCGAGGGCGGCGCCGAGTGGGCTGCGGCAACGATCTCGACGCCCGACTCGAGCACCGCCGATCGATGGACCAAGTACCTCTCCAATCCCACCAAGCCGCTGCAGAACAAGGACTACGACGCGATCGGGTTCTGGGCCCATCTGGCCGAGTCGGGGGTCGATCCGTGGAGCGTGTTCCGCAGCGTGTGGGCAGCAGCCGGCACGCCAGCGGCGTTCGATGCCGCCGGCGCCAACACCGATGCGTTCCTCGACTCGTGGGGCTCTGGCTACATCCGCAACGCGGCGCTGGGCGCGGCGTGGGACACCACCGGCCCGGGCATCGTGCGAAAGGGGTACGACCCGATCGCGGCTCCGCTCCCGGCGTCCGGCGCTGTCGCCAAGGTCACGCCTCCGTTCGCGAGCGCCGTGTTCGTCATCGAGACCGAGGCCGACGTGCTGATCGTGCGCGAGACGTCGGGTCACGCCCGACTCACGAACAGCACGGTCGACACCCCGGATCTCGGCGAGGCCCGGTTCTGCCGGCGCCCCGACGGATGCGCGTGCCCGACCGTGCCCAACGACATCCCGCCGGCCCCGCTCCTCGGGTTCCCCGTTCTGGCGCTGAGCGGCGCCCCGACCGGGACGAGCGTGAGCCTCGAAGGCGTCACGCTCGAGCTGCATTGCGAGGAACGGGCCAAGCAGCCCGTGCGCATCCATCTCGATCGCCCCGCGTCGACCGGGGTGCTGGAGGGCACCGTGCTCGACCTCGTGTCCTGCAACGGTCCGTACGGCGACTGGTCCGGCGTCCTGCGCCTCGGTGGGCTGTCGACAGGCGGCTTCGAGGTGCCCTTCAAGGAGCTGCCGGTGGCGTTCAGCGTCGGCGGCGTTGGCGTCCGCACTGTGCCCGTCGCGGTCGCGGGCGTCGTGCCCACACCGGTGTTCGACGTGGCGGTCAGCTATGACCTGCAGGTCACCATCGACGGCGCGACGATGACGATCGCCGGCACCGGGTCGGCAGCCACCGACCTCTTCGCGATCGAGGACGCGCTACCCGGGCTCGCGCCGTTGCCCATCGAGCCCGCCCCGCCGGGCGTGTGCCCTGACAGCGGGTAGTCGGCCGAGCCGACCGCGTACCGAGAAGGATGAAATCAAGCCGGTCCTGAACGACGTCGGATTCGGTGAGGACCGATCACGGCTTCGAGGACGCGTTCGAGATCGGCCGTGTCGAGCGTGCTGCCGCGCACGAGCCAGAGGTACTGCAGCGAACCGGTGAGGAGGACAGGCACCATGGCCGGGTCGATGCTGGCGCGCAACTCGCGCCGCGCAACGGCAGTCGCGACACGGGACGCGATCGCGTCAGCGCGTGGCCCGAAGAACCGTTCGCGCAGCAGCGCGGCGAGGCGCTCGTCCTGCAGAGCCTCGGCCGACAGCGCGGCGATGAAGCCGCGTGACGACTGCGCCCGCAGCCCGGACGCGTTGGCTTCGATCACAGCCATCAGGTCAGCCTGCACGTCGCCTGTGTCGGGCACCGGCAACCGCTGTCCCTCCGGACCGATCATCGCCTCGTACAGCAACAGCCCTTTGTTCGGCCAGCGTCGATAGATCGCGGTCCGCGCGACGCCCGCCCGTTCGGCAATCGCCTCGATCGTCGTGTGGTGATAGCCGACTTCGCGCTCGATCGCTCGCGCGGCTTCGAGCACTCGTGCGTCGACGTCCGCGAGGCGGGGGCGCCCACGTCGACGCGGCGCGGCCTCGACTGTCTCGGCCGGCTCGACTGTCTCGACCGGCGCGGCTGCGGCAGTTGACGGGACCCGCACGACCATTTACGCTACAGCTGTCCGAAATTGAACGGCCGGCGCCCAGCGATTCCCAATCGCAGGTTCGAGACGGCCGGCGCGAGCCACGGGGGTATCGATGAAGGTTGCGCACGTTCGTGGTGGAAGGTTCCAGCGACTTGCCATCGGCGTCACGGTAGTTGCGCTGATCATCGGCGCCGCGCCAGTCGCTGCGGCACCGCTGTCCGCCGACGGCCACCATGGCGGTGGGTGCGGCCTGCCCGTGACGGCCGGCCTGCACACCGTCGACGTGGTGCAGCAAGGCGTGCATCGCCCCCTGCAGCTCTGGGTGCCGAGTGGCTACCGAGACCGCGAGGTGCCGCTCATGTTGTGGCTGCACGGCTCGGGCACGACCGGTGCGCAGGCGATGGCGACGGTCGATTCGGCCGGTCAGCCGTTGTTCCCTGCCGACGCCGACGAGCACGGGTACGCGATCGCGACCCCGACGGGTGCGATCCCCTTCAACCCGGCGCCCGGCATCTCCGGGTTCGCCTGGAACATCCCCGGTGTGCCTCTCGTCGGATCGACCATCTATCCGCCACCGGGCACCCTGGACGACATCGCATACATCGGGCTCGCGATCGATGCGATCGCGTCGGCGATGTGCATCGACCAGCGTCGCGTGTACGCAGCGGGCGCATCCGGAGGCGGACGGATGGCGTCGCAGCTCGCCTGCGACCTCGCCGACCGGATCACCGCGATCGCGCCGGTGATGGGCGTGCGCTTCCCCCACGCCACGGACACCCCCGGCAGAACGGTGGAGTGCGCGCCGTCGCGACGGGTGCCGGTGTTGGCGATCCACGGTCGCCTCGATCCGGTGAACGTCTTTGCCGACGACGACCCGCGGATCGTGCCGGGATCATCGTGGACCTACGGTGTCCCTGAGGCGCTCCGGCGATGGGCGCTCGCCAACGGCTGCAAGCTCGACACGACTCGCCGAGAGACCGTGGCCGACCATGTCCAACTCGTCACATACCAGGGATGCCACTCGGGCGCCGACGTCTCGCTGTACGACGTCGCCGACGGTGGGCACACCGTGCCGGGCAGCGCGGTCGTGCCATCGCTCGTTCCGATCATCGGTCCGACGAACCAGGAGCTGAACACTCCTGACGCGATCTGGGACTTCGTGTCCCATTTCCGGCTGCCGAACTCATAGGCAGCGGATGTGACAGCGCCGCGTGAGCTGCCTCGAGCACCTCGTCGATGCCCGTCGTTGCGCCGCGATCGAACGCCTTGTGGTACTCGGCCTCGCCGAGGGCGTTGAGCGTCGCCCGTCGGGTGCGCTCCAGGTCGCCGGCGTCGTTCGCCGGCCCCGTGCTCGGCCCCGGTCCGCGCATGCTCGCCGCGCACCCGGCCAGCGCGGCGGCCGAGACCGGATCGCCGGCGGCTACCGCGACTGCGGCCAGACCGTCGAGGCCGCTCGCCAGGCGACGTCGGTCGCCAGCAGCTCGCGAGACGGAGACCACCTCGCCGTGGAGGCGACGAGCTTCGGCGAGGTCGCCGGACTGCTCGGCCAGATATCCGAGCTGGGTGAGCGTCGAACCGCCGGTGGCATTCTTGCCGAACCGCTCCGCCACTCGCCGACTGGCGAGATGACAACGGCGCGCCGCGTCGAACTCGCCACGGCGGCGATGCACCGTGCCCAATCCGTCGAGGGCGGCGACCTCGGGAACCGGAAGCGCCAGTTCGTGGGCGATCTCCGCGGCTTCGGTGAACAACGAGGACGCGCGCTCGTCGTCGCCTCGCATCGAGCTCAATGCACCGAGCCGCGTGCACATCGTTGCCCGCCACCCCTGGAGATCGAACCGCACACTCACGTCGCGAGCCTCCGCCGCCGCGTTCTCCGCGGCGTCGAGGTTGCCATCGGCCAGCAGCATCACGCAGAGGTGATCGAGCGCGAGGACGAGGTTGCCGACATCACCGGCGTCGCGCAGGCGGTCGATGCTGTCCATGATCTCCCGACGTGCCGACTCGCGATCTCCGCGCAACCACGCGGCGCGTGAACGCAACCCCGCCGCGACCCCGCGGTACCACGGCTTGCCGACGGCCTCCTGGGCGCGTTGACCGTGATCGAGATGGGCGATCGCGTCATCGACCCGTCCTTCGGTCAGGGCAACCTGCGCCGCGACGGCGTGGGCGAACCCGGGGAGCGTGGTCGCGGTTTGCGCATCGATGGCGATGGCCTCCGCGACTCGGGTCGCGGCGACGTCGCTCCGGCCGGCGCCGAACGCCAAGAAGGCGGCCCACGACACAGCGGGCAGACGTATCTCCGGCGGAGTCGGCACGTCGAGCGCGAGCGCCTGCTCGCACCACCGGTCACCTTCCACGGTGCGCCCGGCGTGCCACCAGTACCAACCCATGCGTCCGGCCAAGACCTGTGCCGTGGTGGCGTCGCCGCGCGAGATCGCCCACTCCAGCGCGAGCCGAAGGTTGTCGAGCTCCGCGGTCAATGTCGCCAGCCACCACTGTTGGTTACGACCGCCCACCGAGGTCCAATCCCCGAACGAGCGACCGGCGAGTGCGCCGTAGTACGACGCGTGGCGGTCGCGCACCGCGTCGCTGCCGCCGTGCTCGACGAGCCGCTCGCGCGCGTACTGGGCGAGCGTCAGCAGCATCCGGTAGCGGCCGGTGCCATCGGCGATCAGCAGCGACTTGTCGACCAGTCGGCCAACGAGCGACCCGACCTCGGCATGTGCCAAGCGATCGTCGGCGCAGACCTCTTCGGCGGCTTCCAGCGTGCAACCGCCGGCAAACACCGACAGGCGCTCGAAGATCGTCCGTTCATCGTCGAACAGCAACTCGTAACTCCAGTCGGTGACCGCGCGCAGGGTCTGCTGCCTGGGCAGCACCGTGCGCGATCCACCGGTCAGGAGCCGGAACCGATCGCCGAGCCGCTCCAGCAACTGCTCGACGGTGAACGCGTTGCTCCGCGCCGCTGTCAGCTCGATCGCCAACGGCATCCGGTCCAACCTCGTGCAGAGCTCGGCGATCGTCGTCCTCCCGCGATCGCTCAGATCGAGGTCGGCCCCCAACGCTTCCGCCCGCTCGATGAACAGGGCTTCAGCATCTTCGGCGGTGAGCGGCGGGACCGTCCAGACCACCTCACCCGGGACGCGCAGCGCCTCCCGGCTGGTCGCCAGCAAGTGGCACGCGATCGTCCCGCCCAGCAGCTCGGAGGCCAACCGCGCCGCGTCGTCGATGACGTGCTCACAGTTGTCGAGCACGAGCAGCGCCGAGCGGTCGGCGAGAACCGACAGCAACCGCTCCTTGTTGCTCGCCGCGATCTCCGGTTGCCCGGCGGCGTCGGCCGACGACAGACCGAGCGCGCCGGCCGCCGCTGCGGCAACCCCGCCCGGGCCGGACACACCTTCGAGGGCGACGAACCACACGCCGCCCGGGTACGAGGGGGCGAGCACGCCGGCCGCCTCCGTGGCGAGCCGGGTCTTTCCGCTACCTCCCGGACCGACCAGGCTCACCAATCGGTGGTGGTCGATGAGCCGTCGCACCTGCGCGACATCGTCGTCGCGGCCGACGAAGGTCGTGAGTGGCGCGACGAGGTTGCCGGCCAGACGGGCGGGCACCTGCACCGATCCGGCGGGCGACGGTTGCAGATCGAGCGACGGATCCTGGGCGAGCACGGCGGCCTCGAGACGACGCAGCTCGCCTCCGGGCTCCAGACCGAGCTCATCGGCGAGCAGGCGATGCGCGTTGGCGTAGGCCCGCAACGCGTCTGCCTGCCGTCCGGCCCGGTAGAGCGCGAGCATCAGCTGGCAGCGCAACCGCTCTCGGAACGGCGATGCCGCGATCGCGGATTCCAGGTCGGCGACGAGATCGGCATCTCTGCCCATGTCGAGCAATGCGTCGAACCGATCTTCCTGAGCGGCGTGGCGCAACTCGTCGAGCCGGCTCGCGGCCGCCGCCGCGGTCGCGATGTCGCGGAACTCGGCCAGCGCGTCGCCTCGCCACAGCCCCAGCGCCTCGTCGAAGGCTCCGAGGGCCTCCTCACGACGCCCGGCACTCAGCGCCTCTCGCCCGGCGCGCACCAGACGCTCGAAGCGAACGGCATCGACGTCGTCGGGCTCGACGGCGAGGGCATAGCCCGGCGGGCGGGTCGCCACCGTCGGCGCACCCAGTGCTCGCCGCAACTTGAACACCACGATCTGCAACGCATTGGCGGGATCGGAGGGAACCTGATCGCCCCAGAGGTCGTCGATGAGACGATCGACGGACACCACCGCGCCCGGCGTGAGCGCGAGCAGCGCCAACAACGCTCGTTGCCGCCCACCGGAAACGGTCACCGGTCGACCGTCGTCACGGGCTTCGAGCGGTCCCAGGATCCGAACCTCCACGAGCGAAAAGGCTAGTCGCGGTGACCGACCCCGCCGACAGTGGGTGTCCAGCGTTCCGACAGATGACCGGCTCACACTCTCGCGATGGACCCTTCATCCCCCACCGGCCCCACCGATCCCGGCGGGCCCATCGATGCCAGCGATCCCACCGGACGCAGGCGCGACAGGCATCGCGCCGAGATCATCGCCTGCCTCGCCGCGGCGCGCTTCGATCGCGCCGCCGACCTGGGCCATGAGCATCTCTCCGAGTTCCCCGACGACGGGCTCAGGTATCTCGTCGTCGCAGCGTTGCGCTCGGCCGCCGACCCCCGCGTCCGGCGCCGCGCGACCGAGTTCGAGCCGGGCTGCTGAACCGCCGGACGCGACAGGAGGCCCGGCCGAAACCGGGCCTCCCTTCTCTTCAGCTCGCCGGCGAACCTCGCGGTCCGACTCCTCGGCTCACACCATGATGAGCTCGCCGTCGACGTCGCCGTCGATGTCGACCTGCGATGTGTCGGGATTCCCGAGCACCCGCACGTCGCCGTCGTCGGTGACCTCGCCGGTCAGCTTGACGGTGGCATGCACCGACAGCGTCCCGTCGCCAGTGCCGAGCAGGTCGACTCGATCGGCGACGAGGTTGGCCAGATCGACCGTCGACTCGCCGCTCACGTCGACGTCCACCCTCGCCGCCGTGCCGTTCACCTCGACCGCGCCATCGCCGTGCGTGCGGACGTCGAAGTCGTTGTTGTCGACGCCCGTGACGGTGACGCTGCCCTCAGAGCGGTTGTCGACCGAGTCGAACTCGTGCACCGACATCGTGATGACCGGCCGCTGAGTGGGCTCGACGTCGACCAGGCTGCCCCATCCGACGAACAGCTCGCCGTCGTCGTCGACCCAGAAGTCGGTGTCGTTGATGAGGTTGTCGTCGATCTGGATGCTCGCCGAGAGCGGCGCGTTCGGGTCGACCGTGATGTGGACGTCGAAGTCGTCGTACACCGTCACCGCAGTGACCTCCGGATCGACGACGTCGGTGATGCTGAGCGTGACGATGTCGCCGGAGCCCTCCTCGTCCGAGCAGGCGCTCATGCCGAGACCGATCGCGAGCAGAGCGCACGCGGCCGAGGCCTTGACGAGCCGGCGGCGGGAAGAGACGACGGGATTGGTTGAGTTGTTCATTGCAGTTCCTCCTTTGGAACGGGTTGTGTTGGCACGTTCATCATCCGCGTCGGTGCTTGACGGCCCCTGTCGTCGGGCTGTCGGAAAGCCGACAGCGCAGACCAGGCGGCGAAGCGGTCCTGACGCGCAGCAAGGACCTCCCGGGTGCGGATCGATGCGTACGAGACATCGATCCGCCTCCAGGAGGCCCTTGTGCGTCGCGGCGAGCGCAGCGCCGGCCGGCGATCTCAGCGGGACGAGTCGGTCATCCCGCGGACGTGGTCACGGGTTGTGCCACGGCTGCTGCGGCGTCGACGATCCCGGCCCCGAGCCGGACGTCGTCACCGCCGTCGCGAGCCGTGTCGAACAGCACCTGTTCGACCTCGTCCGCGTCTCGGCCCTGCGACACCAGCAGCGCGGCCACCCCCGACACGTAGGGCGCTGCCATCGAGGTGCCGTCGAGCTCCTCGTAGCCATCGGTCCCGTCGGGAAAGATGGTCGTGGAGTCGCGCGGGACGGTGGAGAGGATGCCGACTCCCGGCGCGACGAGCGTGCGGAGATCACCGAAGTTGGAGAACTCGGCCGGCTCACCGCCGGGCCCGATCGCGCCGACCACGATCACCGGAACGGCGGGACGGTAGTTGCGTACCCGCGGTGTGCCCTCGTTACCGGAAGCGGCCACGACGACCGCACCCACATCATGGGCGTCCACGATCGCCTCGTTCAGCGCCCCGCCTGCCCGCAGGCGCCCGATGAACCCAGCTTCACCGAGCGACAGATTGATCACGTCGGCACCGTGCTCGGCTGCGTAGCGGATGCCTTCGGCGATCGTCTCCTCCGAGCCGCTGCCGTCGGCAGCGAGCACACGGACCGGCATGATCTTCGCGCACGGTGCCGCACCGGCGACGCCGATGGCGTTGTCCATCACCGCGGCTGCGATACCGGCAACGTGCGTTCCGTGTCCGTTCTCGTCGTCGGGTACGCCGTCGTCGTCGACGAGGTCGACGCCTTCGACGAGGTGATCGCGGAGGTCGGCATGGTCGAGATCGATCCCACTGTCGACGATCGCGATCGTCACCCCGCAACCAGTGGTCGTGGTGTGTGCCTCCTGAAGATGTAGTTCGTCGAACGCCCATTGCTTCGAGCGCAGGGGATCGGGGCCGTCGCCGGACATCTCCGCGATGTCGTCGTCCGAGGTGGCCGCGACGGTCGCGACGACACCGGAGCCGGCCAGCGCCACCATCGTGACGGCGATGAGCACCTTGCGCTTGGCGAAGCCGGCAGATCGGCCTTCAGCGGCAACGAGCACACGGGCCGGTTCAACTTCGTCTGCGGCATCCTGGTCCGCGGCAGCCTCGTCAGCGGCATCCTCGGCAACGACGTCGAGTCGAGCCGGCTCACCGGCCGTGGCGACCTCGCCGAAGTCGCCGCCCTCGAGATCCATGTGCGGCAGGAGACGATCGAGCCAGCCAGGCAGCCACCAGTTGGCCGAGCCGAGCAGGCTCATCGTCGCCGGCACCAGCACCATCCGGACGAGCGTCGCGTCGACGAGCACCGCGGTTGCCAGGCCGAGCCCGAACATCTTGACAGTGACGTCATCGGTGGCAACGAAGGCGAGGAAGACGCTGATCATGATCACAGCGGCAGACGTGATGACCCTGGCCGTCGAGGCCAACCCGTCGACGACGCTGCGGTGGCTGTCGCCGGTGCGCTGGAACTCTTCCCGCACCCGTGAGAGCAAGAAGACCTCGTAGTCCATGGACAAACCGAACAGGATCGCGAACATGATCATCGGCACGAACGGGTTGACGGGCACGGTGGAATCCAGACCGAACAGGTCCTTGGCCCAACCCCACTGGAACACAGCGACGATCACGCCGTACGCGGCGCCGATCGACAGCAGGTTCATGATCGCGGCCTTGAGGGGCACGAGGATCGAGCGGAAGACGAGCATCAACAGCACGAACGACAGCGCGACGACGGCAAGGATGAACAGCGGCAACCGATCGGTGATCCGCTCCGACAGATCGGACAGCATCGCCGTGCGACCGCCGACGAGGACGTCGGCTCCCGAGCCGGCGGACGCCGCCGGCAGCACCTCGGCGCGCAGGCGCTGGACCGTGTCGTCGGTCGCGCCGTCCTGCGGCGAGGTGGTCGGCTGCGCGATCAGCACGGCGGTGTCGCCGGCGGCGTTGAGCAACGGCGGCTGCACGGCGGCGATGCCCGGATCGGCGTCGACCGCGGCGCTGATCGCACCGATGATGGCAGGATCGGCTTCTGTCCCGAGGTCGACGACGATGGTCAGCGGGCCGTTGAAACCGGCCCCGTAGTTGTCGGTCAACAGGTCGTATGCACGGTGTTGGGTTGCATCGTCGGCGGTGTTCGAGTCGTCGGCGAACCCGAGCTTCAGACCGAGGATCGGCGTTGCCAGCACCAGCAGTGCCGCCAGCCCGGACACGGCGTAGCGCCACGGGCGTCGTCCGATGTGGTGGGCCCACCGACCGGCGAACGTCTGGGTCGCTTCACCCGAACCACTCGAACGGTGTGGGATCGACCAGCGGTCGATGTTCGTTCCGGCGAGTCCGAGCCCGGCCGGCAGCAACGTCACCGCGATCAGCATCGAGAACAGCACGACGATCGCTGCCGCGAAGCCCATCGCCGTGATCGTCGGGATCCCCGCCATGACGAGACCCGTGATCGCGATCACGACCGTCGTTCCGGCGAACAGCACCGATTGGCCGGCGGTGGCGTTGGCCACCCCGGCTGCGTCAACGACGGACATCCCCTCACGGACGTGTTGGCGGTGACGAGTGACGACGAACAGGGCGTAGTCGATTCCGACACCGAGACCGATCATCGACGCGATCAGCGACGAGGTGACCGGTGTGTCGACGAAGTACGCCATGATGCCGACACCGCTGAGGCCGATGCCGAGGCCGATCAGCGCCGTCACGATCGGGATCGCCATTGCGATCAACGAGCCGAACGCAACGAGCAGCACGACGACGGCGACGGCCAGACCGATCGCCTCGTTGCCCTCGATCTCGGGCTTGACGAGGGTGCCGGTCAACTCGGCATCGACCCCGCGCTCACGCGCGACATCGGCCGCGGCCTCGGCCTGCTCGGTGTTCTCCTCAGACACGGGATCGACGGCGTAATACACCGTGGAGAACGCGGTTCGACCGTCGGCGCTCACGGTTGGACCGCGGGCGTCGAATGGATTCGTCACCGACGTGACATCGGTCGCGGTTCGCAACTGATCCAAGGACGCCTCGACGGCGTCGACGTTGGCGGGATCGGTGATCAGCCCGGCCTCGACGTGGAACACGATCTGGCCGGACGCGCCGGACAGCTCTGGGAAGTGCTCATCCAGGACATCGACGGCACGTTGAGCCTCGACCCCCGGGACGGCGAAGTTGTCCTTGGTGGTGCCACCAAGGCGCATGTTGAGCCCGATGACGGCGAGCGCAACGGCAAGCCAGGCCACGAGTACCCGGAACGGGTGACGTGCGCAGCGCTGACCAAGACGGAACAGGAACGATGACATTGACTGGCCTCCTCGATATGAGATGACCCGCACGTTGCGGATCGCCGGTCATCGTCCGCGACGGCGCTTCCCGCTCGCTGGCGATCCGCTTTCGGTCGCCGACAGCGCGAAGACAGGACCCGAAGCGCCGCGACCAGAGGCGGCTCGTCACACGTCAGGCGGGAGGCAGCCCGAACTTCGGATAGTCGTTCACGACCATCGTGACGTAGCTCCAGACCGAGTAGTAGTAGTTGCCGACCCGGATCAGGAACTGGCGCATCCCTTGTGGCCACTTGCCGGTGAACAGCACGGCGAACCATCCGATCACGGCCACCACTACGGCGCCGACGAAGTAGACCATCAGCACGATGAAGTGCGGAATGGCCTTGAACACGTTCAGCGCAGCTGAACGTGGCACCGCTTCTGGTACCGCGGGCAAGGCCAAGCGGACCGGTGGGTAGGCGCTGTTGTCGGACGTGCTTGTGTCGAAGTCGAACGGCGGATAGGTCTCGGTGAAGCCGAACAGGAATCCACCGGCACGAGCGCTGTACCGCTCGTGCAACGTCATCATGCCGTAGAGACCGGGGTGCAGTTTCCCGGTGAAGATCAGCATCAGCCAATAGACCAAGAACACGACGCGCGCCAGGATCTGGAGCGCGTACAGGATGATGGCGTGCGGGATGTAGAGCACCCAGTTGACCAGCGGCCGCCATCGGGCCAGCTGATACGGGGAATCGACGACCAGATACGCCTGATCGTGCTCGGTCTCGTGGTTCATGACGGTCCTCCTCGGAGCGTGCAGCACCTCTCTTTCATGATCGACGTTGAGCCCACCCTGCGCCAGGGGCCAAAGTCCTTCGCGCCCGATGTCGAAGCAGACGCGGTCAGCGGGCGAAGATGTCGGTCTGGGTCACGGGCTCGAAGCCGACGCTGAGGTAGAGACCTCGCGACGCCGGGTTGCCAGGTTCGAAGCAGATCTTGACGCGCCTCGCGCCGGCGCGAGCGAGCAAGTCGACGCCAGCCGTCAGGACGTGACGGGCGAGCCCGCGCCGCTGGTGAGCGTCTTCGGTCCGCATCGGTTCGACCAGTCCCGTGGACGTCTCGGGGTCGAACCAAAACAATCCGTACGCGGCGACTGCGCCGTGGTCGTCGAGGACCGCCAGATCGAGCTCGGGGCGATACAACGACGCTTGGCGCAGGCGCGCCTCGACCTCGGGACCGCTCCGGGCGATCATGTGATGCGGGAGCGACGCCGTGTCGACACGGCTGACCAACCGGTAGCCGCTGTGCGGGACGCTGATCTCCGGTCGCGCATCTGCGTTCAGCCATGTCTCGACCACGCCGTCGCCCTTGATCGCGAAGCCATGGCCGGCCAACACCTCGCGCATGACGTGGTCGGCGCGATCGACCTCGAGCTCGACGGCTCCGAACCCGGCATCGGTAGCGTGGCCGAGCCCGCGTTCGACGACGTGCGCAACCCACTCCGGCCCTGCGTCAGGCATGACGATCGGGTCGAGAGCGATCCTGTCGCCCCAGTCCGTGGCGATCACCGCAGCTTCTGGGCGGCCGGCGCCGTCGAACCAGAACAGCTGACCGTGCCCGTCGGTCGAACGCGGGACGCGCCACCACCATTGCAGATCCGCGGCCTCGAACAGACCTCTCGTGGGATGAGCAGTGCGAACGCGCTGCAGCAGCGTTGTCGCGGCTTCCAAGTAATGAACGCCCGCCCGCTGTTGTTCCCGCGGTGCATGCACGTCGCGAACCCTACGGGGTCGCGACGGAACGGACACGGCGAGATCGGGAGCGATCAAGAGGGTGTTCACGCGTTCGAGCGGCGCACTCGATGGTGCGCCGCTCGAACGGCTGGTGGGTCAGTTGTACGGATGGGCCGTTGGCATCACGGATCGCAGGAGATCGATCCGTCCTCGCCGTCTTCCGGCCAGCCTCCGTTGAACAAGCAGCTGACGATGTTGTCGACGCGGTCGTCATGGTCGTCGGACGGGCAGGTCTGGCCCGGGTAGCACGAGTGCTCCGTGGGACGCGTCGGGTTGGAGATCACCAAGACCGACGTGGGCTTGGTGGGCTGCGGTACCGGGGCGCGGCCGCCGGCGGAAGCGGGGGCGGCCATGGCGGACAGGCCGATCGCGCTGGCGAGGACGACGGTGGCGGTGCGAAGCAGTTTCATGGGAGTGTTCCTTTCGGGTTGCGCTGAGTCATCTGAGTCAGCGGACGGTGCGCTCGCACCGCTCGTCTGTCCAGACGTGGCACCGATCAGCGCCTTGCAGTTTTCACAAACCCGTTCAGTTCGACGAACGCTGGTGGCGTCCGGCCGCAGCCGCGGAGCAACCACAACTGGCGCGCCGACGCGTGCGCTGCTGTAGTGGTCGGAATGAGCGCGGAGGAGCCGAGCAGCCCATCACGGGCGTGGGTGCTGCACGTCGACCTCGATCAGTTCCTCGCAGCGGTCGAGGTGCGCCGTCGCCCAGAGCTCGCCGGCCTGCCGCTCGTGGTGGGCGGTGACGGCAACCCGCGCCGGCCACGCCAAGTCGTCGCCACTGCGTCGTACGAGGCACGCGCGTTCGGGGTGCGGTCGGGCGTGCCGCTCGCGGCTGCGTTGCGACGGTGCCCTGACTGCGTGTTCCTCCCCCACGATCGACCCGCCTACGACGCCGCGTCCGAGGAAGTCATGATCGTGCTGCGCTCGTTCCCGGTGACGGTCGAGGTGTGGGGATGGGACGAGGCGTTCGTCGGTGTGCACACCGACGATCCCCGACGCGTGGCCGAGCAACTGCGCGCGGCCGTGCTGGAGCGAACCGGCCTGTCGTGCGCCGTCGGCATCGGCGACACGCGCCTCGTCGCGAAGACTGCGACGCGCTCGGCCAAGCCGGGTGGCATCGCCGCACTGACCCGTCGGCAGTGGTTCGACGCGTTGCGCGCCGCGCCCGTCACCGAGATCTGGGGAATCGGCAACCGGATCGCAGCGCGGCTGGCCGATCTGGGAGTGCACACCGTCGAGCAACTCGCCCGCGCCGATACGGACATGCTCGCCGCCGCGTTCGGTCCGCGGATCGGCCCGAGCCTGAAGGTGATGGGCCTCGGCGGCGACAACTCTCCGATCGTCGATGAGCCTCGGATCGCCAAGGGCCGCTCGATGGAGACGACGTTCACAGAAGACCTGACCGACCCGGATCGCATCGTCGCCGAGGTCGACACGCTTGCACGGTTGGTCGCCGAGTCCGTGATCGCCGATGGTCGCTCGGTCACTCATGTTGCCGTGAAGGCGCGGACGCGGACCTTCTTCACCCGCACGAAGATCGCCAAGCTGCCGATGCCGACCACCGATCCCGGCGAGGTGGCCAGGATGGCTGGTGTCGTGCTCCGCCGCTTCCCCGACGACGTGATCGGTCGTCCGATCCGCCTCCTCGGAGTGCGCGTGGAGCTCGCCGCGCCGACGTCGACCGAGATGCCAACCGATCCGAACGGCTGACGGAACGGCGTCAAGGTTTCGTCAAATCCCGCCGGGCCACCTCATGACCTGACGATACCTCTGGTCCATGGCCTGTTTCGCCGTCCCGTTCACGCTGCCTCGAGGCCGTTTTGCCGTCCTCGCGATACTGGCGACGGTCGCGACGACTCTCACGATGGAAACGGTGACTTCGCCGCCGGCGTCGGCAGCCGGCTCGACCATCAACGTCAACACGACCGTTGACGAGGATGGCACCGGAACGGCCTGCTCGCTGCGAGAGGCGTTCGGTACCGTCGACAACCTTGCCGCATACGGCGGCTGCACGATCGTCGGGTCCGGGAGTCCGTTCACTGTCAACGTGCCCGCCGGTACCTACGCGCTCACGGTGGGAGAACTGCGGCCGGCCAACCTCAACAACCTCACGATGAGCATCGTCGGTGCCGGTGCGGCTTCGACGATCCTGCGCCAGGACGCCAGCAACGCGCGTGTGATCAACGTGAACCGGCTGCATCGCTCGGGCGTGCAGCTGTCGATCAGCGGCATCACCATCAGCAGCGGGAGCACGAACGTCGGCGCGGGCGGCGGTGGATTGCTCGGCGGAGGCATCTCCAACTCGCTCACGCTCAGCCAGTGCGCATTCACCGACAACGAGGCGATCTCCACCAGCACCCCGCAAGGCGGTGCGATCGAGTGGAGCGGAGGTGGCGACCTCGTCGTCGACGGCTGCACGTTCACCAACAACCAGGCCAAGAACTCGACGAACACGCTCGGCGTCGGCGGTGCGATCGACTTCCAACTCGGAAGCGCCGACGACGGTTGGCTCGACGTCGAGAGCAGCGTCTTCACCGGCAACATCGCCGCCAAGTCGACCACTGGTGCTGGCGGGGCGATCTCGATCCGCATCGCCGCCCCAGCAGGGAGCATCGCGTCGCCGTTCATCGAGCGCAACGTGTTCGACGGCAATCAGGCCTCGGCCGCGTCCAACGGCCACGGTGGAGCCATCCTCGACACCAACTCCAACTCGTCCGTGATCCGCTTCAACAGGTTTCACAACAACGCCGCGACCGGCCAGGGTCAGGCGATCTACAAAGCGACCTCGGCCGGCAGCGTCAACGCCGAGGCCAATTGGTACGGCTGCAACGGCGGACCCGGAACAACGGGATGCGACAGTGTGGCCGGAGTGGTCGCCCAGGTCGACACCGCGCCGAACCTGACGTTCGGCATCACGGCGACATCGACGACGATGGCACCTGGGACGACGACGACGCTGACCTCAGGTTTCATGAAGGACTCGGACAACGTCACCGTCAGCGCCGGGAACGCCGCTGCCCTCCAAGGCCTTGCGGTCACCTTCGACAACGCGAGCAACGGCTCGATCTCCGGCGCCCAGGCCACGATCCAAACCAACGCGAAGGCAACAGCGACGTTCACAGCCGGCGCCGTGTGTGGGCCCGCGTCGGCTCGAGCGACGGTGGACAACCAATCCGTCGTCCAGTCCGTGACCGTCACGTGCGGCGATTCCACGCCTCCCGACACGTTCATCGACACACATCCGACGGATCCGACGACGAGCACCTTCGCCGCGTTCACCTACCACGGCACCGACAACGTGGCGGTCGACCGCTACGAGTGCAACCTGGACGCCGGGCCGTACGGCACGTGCACAACGCTGTCGGGGCTGTCGATGGGCCAGCACACGTTCCGCGTCCGTGCGCTTGATTCGTCCAACAACGTCGATCCGACTCCCGCAACCTTCACCTGGACCATCCAGGCGGCGGCGGACACCACACCGCCGGACACGATCATCGACACCCACCCCACCGACCCGACCACGAGCACGACGGCGACGTTCACCTACCACGGCACCGACAACGTCGGCATC
>Ga0075364_10000760_pt1 | contig 16919 bp, 15 predicted proteins | sample EndMetdeltDD1764_FD_71517 | JGI IMG/M metagenome (GOLD analysis project Ga0075364, IMG submission 71517) | Populus endosphere microbial communities from Tennessee, USA - Endosphere MetaG P. deltoides DD176-4 | ecosystem: Host-associated > Plants > Roots > Endosphere | place: USA: Tennessee...
CGCGCGCGCGCGCGCCGTGGCCGCCCAGTTCGATCCGCGTCGGCTCGGCGGCGCCAGCCGCGCGCGCCTGTCGCTGATGCAGGCCGAGCAGGCGATCGCCGCGCAGCAGCCGGGCAGCGTGCAGGCCACGCTGGTCGGCGATCCCGCCGCGTTGCCGGTGTGGCTGCAGGCGCGCTGGCAGCTGGCCAGCGCGGCGGGCCTGGAAGCCGGTGGCGACGCGATCGGCGCCGCCGCGGCGCGCGCACGCGCGGACACCTCGCTGCATGCGCAGCAGCGCGAGGACAACCGCCGCGCGATCGAGCGCCTGCTGTCCTCGGTCGACGATGCCACCCTGTCCGCACGCGCCGCCGCGCTGCCGGCCGGCGATCCGCTCTACAACTTCGCCGGCCGCGCGCTCGCCCGCCGCGGCCTGCCGCTGCCGCGTGCGTTCGACCGGGGCGAAGGCTGGAACTTCGACGCCGCCGGCCGGCCGCCGGCCGCCAGCGACGGCTATCGGCCGCCGGTGAAGCTGGCGGTGCTGCTGCCGCTCTCCGGCCAGCTCGCCACGGCCGCCGGCCCGGTCCGCGACGGCCTGCTGGCCGGCTACTACGGCGAGCGCCGCACCCGGCCGCAGATCAGTTTCTACGACACCGCCGGCACCCCCGCCGGTGCGGTCGCCGCGTATGCGAAGGCCGTCTCGGAAGGCAACGACTTCGTGGTCGGCCCGCTCGGTCGCGACGAGGTCGGCGCGGTGTTCCGCGAGGCCTCGGCCAGCGTCCCGAGCCTGGCGCTGAACCGCGCCGCGGCCACGCCGCCGCCGGGCCACCTGATGTTCTCGCTGGCGCCGGAAGACGACGGCATCGCGGCGGCCGAGTACCTGATCGCGCGCGAGCACCGCAACGTGCTGCTGATCGGCAGCAACGACGACAACGGCCAGCGTGCCGTGCAGGCGTTCCGCGAGCGCCTGGCCGAGCGCGGTGGCCGCGTGGCCGGCAGCATCAACGTCGGCGAACAGCCCGGCGACCTCTCCGCCCAGCTGGTCGCCGCCTCGGCGGCCGGGGCCGACGCGGTGTTCCTGGCCGTGCGCGGCCCGCAGGCGCGGGCGCTGGTGCCGCAGCTGGCGCTGGCCGGCCTTGCCGGCCGCACCCGGGTCGCCAGTTCGCAGCTGACCAGCGGCACCGGCAAGGCCGACGAGGACCTGGTGCTGGACGGCATCGTGTTCCCGACCGAAGCCTGGCCGGCGCGCAGCGTCGCCGGTCTGCCCTCGGGCGGGCAGGCGGCCGAGATGGTGCCGACCGCGCGCGGTGCAGCGGCACGCCTGTTCGCGTTCGGCTACGACGCCTGGCGCATCACCGGCTACCTGGAACAGCTGGCAACGCGTGCCGACGGCAAGCTGGACGGAGCGACCGGCACGCTGCGCCTGGACGGCTTCGGCAACATCCTGCGCAGCCCCGCCTGGGCGACCTTCAGCGGCGGCGCCCCGGTGCCGCTGCGCGATGGCGGCTGATCGCCGCGAACGCGGGCAGCGGATCGAAGCCGCCGCCCGCCAGCACCTGCAGCGCGCCGGGCTGCGCTTCCTCGCCGGCAATGTGGGCTATCGCGGTGGCGAACTCGACCTGGTGATGCAGGACGACCGCAGCGGCACGGTGGTGTTCGTCGAGGTGCGCTACCGCGCCTCGCGCACGTTCGGCGGCGGCGCCGCTTCGGTCGACCGGGCCAAGCGCCGGCGCCTGATCCAGGCCGCGCAGCTGTACCTGGCCGCGCACCCGGCGCTGGCGCTGGCGCCCTGCCGTTTCGACGTGGCCGCTGCCAGCGGCGATCCGGACGCACCCCGCATCGACTGGATCGTCGACGCCTTCCGCCTCGACGACGTCTGATCGCGCCCACGGCCGCGGTGTGCCGACTGTCATGCGGACGCGGTCGGACGATCCTCGGCCCAGGTCCGCCGGCCAGCCTGAACCAGTCGCCGGCATGCCAGTTGGCCGGCACGCCTACAATTGTCCGATGCCGACGCCGCTGCCCGACGCCCTCGTTTCCACCCTGTCCACCCTGCTCGGGCCGGATGGCTGGCGCACCGATGCCGACAGCCGACGCGCCTACGGCGAGGACGATTCGCGGCGCTGGGCGCTGGCCGACGCGGTGGCGCTGCCGCGCAGCGTCGACGAGGTGGTCACCATCGTCCGCGCATGCCGCGCGCACCGCGTGCCGCTGGTCGCGCGCGGCTCGGGCACCGGCACCGCCGCGGCCGCGGTGCCGTTCGACGGCGGCGTGGTGTTGTCGCTGGCGCGGATGAACCGGATCGTGGCGCTACGCCCGGCCGACCGCTGCGCGGTGGTCGAACCCGGCGTGCTCAACGAGGCGCTGCAGCAGGCATTGCAGCCACATGGCCTGTTCTGGCCGCCGGATCCATCCAGCGCCGCGCTGTGCAGCATCGGCGGCAATCTGGCCACCAACGCCGGCGGCCCGCGCGCGGTGAAGTACGGCGCCACCCGCGACAACGTGCTCGGCCTGGTCGCGGTCACCGGCACCGGCGACGTGATCCGCTGCGGCGGCCCGTGGACCAAGGACGCCACCGGCTACGACCTGACCCACCTGATCGTCGGCAGCGAAGGCACCCTGGCGATCATCGTCGAGGCCACGCTCAAGCTGGCGCCGCGGCCGCAGGCGCAAGCCGGTCTGCGCGCGTTCTACCGGGATGCGGCCAGCGCGGCGGCCGCGGTGTCGCGGATCATGGCGCAGCCGGCGACGCCGGCGATGCTGGAGTTCATGGATGCCAGCGCGATCGCCCTGCTCCGTCGCAACGGCAGCGATGTGCCCGACGCCGGCGCGATGCTGCTGATCGAGGCCGACGGTAGCCACGACACCCTGCCCGACAGCCTGCAGGCGCTGGCGACGGCGGCAGAAGGAGACGGCCTGCAGGACGGCCTGCTCGATCTCGACGTGGCCGCCGACGGCGCCGCGCGCGACCGCCTGTGGGCCGCGCGCAAGGCGCTGTCGCCGGCACTGCGGACCATCAAACCCGGCAAGATCAACGAGGACGTGGTGGTGCCGGTGTCGCGCATCCCCGACCTTGTCGCAGGCGTGGAGGCGCTGTCGCTCGAATCCGCGCTGCCGATCGTCGTGTTCGGCCACGCCGGCAACGGCAACCTGCACGTCAACATCATGTACGACGACACTGATCCAGCCGAGACCGCGCGCGCCCAGGCCGCGCTGCCGCGCCTGTTCGCGCTGGTGCTGGCGCTGGAAGGCACGCTGTCGGGCGAGCATGGCATCGGCGTGGCCAAGCGCGACTACATGCACCAGGCCTTCGATGCGCCCACGCTGGCCGCGATGCGTGCGGTCAAGGCCGCGCTCGACCCGGACGGCATCCTCAACCCGGGCAAGGTGCTGCCGCCGCGCGCCTGACCCGGGTTCAGCCCCACCGCGCATGGCCGCGATCAACGATGTCCTGATGGCGTCCGCTCGAACGCGGCCGGCGACGTGGCTGCTGCGTCTCCCGTGCGCCGGCCAGCGCGGATGCGGCGTGGAACCTGCGCCCGGCCGTCGGCGACGGACCGCCTGACGCAACGGCATGCCGTCGATGCAGAGCGCACGCGATGGCCCTGCGTTGGTCGCGGGCACAGGAATCGGGTCGGTCGCGCCAGCGGGGGCCCTGGTGCCCGGACAGGACGCAGCATCCATCGCACGCGGATGCCGGCATGGCGCGAGCGCGCCGCCGCGATCCCGAGCGCGACGCGACAGCCGAAGCCGCCGCAACTTCGACCACGGCCACTGCGCATCGACCAGGTCCATGCCACCCTGTGCCCTGACACCGGCGTCGCCGGCCTGGAGTGAATGCGTGGACCCGCTGGATTTCGATGCGATCACCGTGGAGACGCTGCGTGCCGGCGGCGGGCTGAAGTGGAACGCGTTCCCCGACTGCATCGGCGCCTTCGTGGCGGAAATGGACTTCGGCCTGGCGCCGGAGATCCGCCAGGCCCTGCATGCCTCGATCGACGCCGGCAATGTCGGCTACCTGTCGACGCCGCCGCTGCGCGTGCTGGCCGAGGCCTGCGCCGACTGGCAGCGGCGCCATCACGGCTGGGAGGTCGATCCGGCCACGGTGCGCGCGGTTCCCGACGTGCTCGGCGCGCTGGAGATCGTGCTGCGCCATTACCTGCCGGCCGGCGCGCCGGTCGCGGTGCCGACGCCGAACTACATGCCGTTCCTGCCGATGCTGCGGTTGCTGGGCAACCCGGCGATCCCGGTGCCGATGCGCTCCATCGACGGGCACTGGCGGCTGGACGAGGACGCGCTCGAGGATGCGTTCGCCGGCGGCGCGCGGCTGCTGATCCTGTGCAATCCGCACAATCCGCTGGGCCGGGTCTACACGCGCGATGAACTGGCGCGCGTGGCCGACATCGTCGGCCGTCACGGCGGGCGCGTGTTCTCCGACGAGATCCACGCACCGCTGGTGTTCGACGGCCATCGCCACGTGCCGTATGCCGCGCTGGGCGACGCCGCGGCGGCGCAGGCGATCACCGCGGTGTCGGCGTCCAAGGCCTGGAACCTGGCCGGGCTGAAGTGCGCGCAGTTGATCTTCAGCCACGCGCCGGACCTGCAGCGCTGGCAGCGGATCGGCCTGCTGGCCGGGCACAGCACCGCCACGCCCGGCGTGGTCGCGCACACCGCCGCCTGGCGGCAGGGCGACGCGTGGCTGGCGCACGTGCGCGGTTACCTGCAGGGCAACCGCGACCTGCTGGACACGATGCTGGCCGCGCGGCTGGCGCCGTTGTCCTGGATCGCGCCCGAAGGCACGTACCTGGGCTGGATCGACTGCAGCGGGTTGCGGCTGGACGGGTCGCCGGCCGCGTTCTTCCGCCGCCACGCGCAGGTCGCGCTGACCGATGGCGGCGACTGCGGCCCGGGCGGCGAACAGCACGTGCGCATCAACTTCGCGATGCCGCGGCCGGTGCTGCGCGAAGCGCTCGAGCGCATGGCGCGGGCGCTGGAGCTGCACGCCTGATGTCCGCGGCGGCGCGGGAAGAAGCCGGCGCGCCGCCGTGCGGGCAGACCGGCGTCGCGCCGCCTTCGATCAGCCCGCACACAGCCGGCGCAGCACCGGCTCCAGCGCGTCCGCAGGCATCGGCCGCGCGATCCAGTACCCCTGGAACAGCGCGCAGCCCTCGGCGTCCAGCGCGTGCAGCTGCTCCTCCGTCTCCACGCCCTCGGCCACCACATCCAGGCCCAGGCTGTTGCCGAGCGCGATGATCGCGCGGCGGATCGCATCCTGCTGCGGATCGACCTCGCCGCGGCCGACGAAGCTGCGGTCGACCTTGAGGATGTGCAGCGGGAAACGGCGCAGGTAGCCGAGCGAGGAGTAGCCGCTGCCGAAATCGTCCAGCGCCAGCCGCACGCCGAGGCGTTCGAGTTCGCGCAGCGAGGACAGCACGTCGGCGCTGTCCTGCATCAGCAGGCTTTCGGTGATCTCCAGCACCAGGCTCGATGGCGACAGCCCCGTCCCGGTCAGGATCGACGCGACCCGCGCCGGAAATTCGCCACGCTGCAGCTGCCGCCCGGACAGGTTGACCGCGCAGCGCAGGCCGGCCAGTCCGGACCGCTGCCACGCAGCCAGCTGCCGGCAGGATTCGGCCAGCGCCCACTCGCCAACGGCGACGATGCCGCCGGACTCCTCCAGCACCGGGATGAATTCCTGCGGCGGGACCGGCTGAGCATCGCGGGTCCAGCGCAGCAGCGCCTCGACGCCGTCGCACTGCAGGCGCCCCTCGCGCCAGCGGCAGATCGGCTGGTAGTGCAGCTGGAACTCGCCGCGCTCCAGCGCCTGCGCCAGCGCGTTCTCCAGCTCCAGCTGGCGCTGCGCGACCAGGCGCAGCTCGTCGCTGAAACGTGCGAAGCGCGCCTTGCCCGCCGCCTTGGCCCGATACAGCGCGGCATCGGCCGCCTGCAGCGCGTCGAGTGCGCCATCGTCGCGGCCCAGCGGCGCGATGCCGACGCTGGCGCTGATGACCAGGGTGCGCTCGTCCACGTGCAGCGGCTGGTGGACGGCCTTGAGCAGCTGCTCGGCCACGTGCTCGGCGTCGGACTGGGTCGCCAGATCGTCGAGCAGGACCACGAACTCGTCGCCGCCGAACCGCACCAGCTGATCGCCCTTGCGCAGGCAGCGCGACAGGCGTTCGGCCACCGCCACCAGCACCTGGTCGCCGACGGTGTGGCCGAGGCTGTCGTTGATCAGCTTGAAGCGGTCCAGATCGATGAACAGCAGCGCCGCCTCGCGCGCGCCGGGCCGCGCCAGCCGCTGGGTGGTGCCATGCAGGAGTTCTTCCAGCCGCGCTCGGTTGGCCAGGCCGGTCAGCGGATCGTGCCGCGCCGCATGCCGCAACCGTTCCTCGGTGCGTTTGCGGCCGCCGATGTCGCTCTGCGAGCCAGCCATGCGCAGTACGCCGTCCTCGCGTTCGGCGACCCCGCGGGTCAGCACCCACACGTACTCGCCGGACGCATGCCGGATCCTGTATTCGTGATCGAGCGAGGGCGCGCCGCCGCGCAGATGCGCGTCGATGGCCGTACGCAGGTCGGGCAGATCGGCCGGATGCACGCGCGCATGCCAGTCGGCGCTGGAGGTGCCGATGGCCTCGCGGGCATGGCCGAGCATGCCGGCCCAGCGGTCGGACACGTACAGGCGGTCGTGGTCGACATCCCATTCCCACAGGCCATCGTTGGCGCCCCGCAGCGCGCGCGCGTAACGCGCCTCGCTCGCCTGGAGCGCGCGGCGCTGCGCCGCGCCGTAGGTGTCGATGGTCAGCGCCATGTCCAGGAACACCGCCTTGAGCAGGCTGCGGTAGGTCGCGGCCTCCCCGACGGTGCCGAAACTGCGCTGCAGCACGCTGTCCAGGTACAGCCGGTACCCGCCCAGGTACCACTTCAGGTCGACGCCGGCCTGGTCGTGGATCATGCCCACGCGCAGCCGTTCGCGCAGATAGTCGGCGTCGTACGGGCCCGACCACAGCCGCCGGTAGTGGGCGCGCTGCTTGCGCTTGAGGCGCTCGACCGTGTCCTCGTCGCGCAGGATCCGCGCAGGCGTCTCGAAACGCCACAGATGGGCGTACAGGCGATCGATGAAGGCCACATGCGCCTGCTCCATGCTCTCGGCGCCGGCGCGCAGGCGCTCGGCATCGGCGGCATCCCATTCCAGGTAGCGGCACCGCTGTTCGAGTTCGGCCCGGTCCAGCCCGATCTGTGCGAACAGATCCGGCCACTCCACTTCGCTGTCCATCGCGTTGTCCCCCGCAGCAGAAGCCGCGCAAAAAGAAAGCGCCACGGTGCGGACGCGATGATCGCGTCCGCACCGTGGCGCTGTGTCTTGCAGGCCCCTGCGTCCTGCCCGGCATAGCCGGTTCCGGCCGTACCGGAACCGCGTGTTTTCAGGCGTATTACACCCAGTCAGTCGTCGGCCGACAACTCCCGCAGCACGTTCTCCAGGCGCCGCCGCAGACTGCCCAGCTCGCGCGAGCGGAATGCGTGCCTGCTGCGTTCCAGCACCTCGATCGCATCGGCCAGCGCCGCATGCGCCTGCGCCGGCGGAGTGAGCTGGTCCGGATCGAACCAGCGGCAGACCGGCGCCTGCGCGCAGTCGGTCGGCTCGTGGAGCACCTCGCAGGCCAGCTGCGCCTGCCCGAGCACCTGCCGGACCCGCGCCAGCTGCGCCGCGTCGGCGCGTATCACCATCACCCGCGTTTCCGCTCCCGCGGCCATCTGCGTCGCATCCAGTCGGGAGCTGTCCGCCCCGGCGCACATGCTGTCACAGTTCGTGATGCGCATCACCTTCGACCTTCGCCGGGGGGGCGCCGGCGAGCTCAGCCGAAATGCTGGTAGCCGACGCGCGTCCCGGCCCAGGGAGCGCCGTCCGGATCACGCGCGACGACGCCACTACCGGCCTCGATGCGGCCGATGCGCGTGGCCTGCACGCCGACCAGTTCCAGCGCCTGCGCGACCTGGTCACGCAGCCGCGGCGACGCCAGGAAACACAGCTCGTAGTCGTCGCCCCCGCCGGCCTGCAGGCCGTGCCGGACCGCGGCGGGAAGCTGCGCCAGCGCCGGCGAGGCCGGAAGCGCCGCCAGTTCGACCACGGCTGAGACGCCGCTGCGCGCACAGATGTGGCCCAGGTCGGCGAGCAGGCCGTCGGAGACGTCGATGCAGGCGCTGGCCAGGCCGAGCAGCGCACGCCCGGCGTCCACCCGCGGCGTTGGCCGGTCCAGACGGCACTGCAGCGCGCGCGCGGCGGCGTCGGTCGGATGGGCCAGCTCCGCAGGCCATGGCAGGTGCCCCAGCAGCGCCAGCGCGGCGGCCGCATCGCCCAGGGTGCCGGTGACCCAGATGTCGTCGCCGGTCCGCGCACGGTCGCGGCGCAGTGCCGCGCCGGTTTCGACCAGGCCCATCGCGGTCACCGAGATCGCCAGCGGACCGCGGGTGGTGTCGCCGCCGACCAGGGCGATGCCGTGCTGGCCGCCCAGTGCGAGAAACCCGTCGAGAAAGCCGTCGACCCAGGCCGCGTCGGGTGCCGGCAAGGACAGCGACAGCGTGCACCAGGCCGGGCGCGCGCCCATCGCGGCCAGGTCGGACAGATTGACCGCCAGCGCTTTCCAGCCGATGTCGGCGGCGGCGGTGCCGGACGGGAAATGCACGCCGTCGTTCAGCGTGTCGGCAGTGACCACCAGCTGGTGGCCGGGTGGCGGCGCCAGCAGCGCCGCATCGTCGCCGATGCCCAGCACCACGTCGTCGCGGCTGGCGACGCGGGCGCGGATGCGGGCGATCAGGTCGAACTCGGCCATGGCGCGCGGCGCCGGCGGGCGGTCAGCCGCGCGCGGCGCGCATCTCGTTGGCGCGCCATTCGGCGCTGGCGCGGTCGAGCACGCCATTGACGTAGGTGTGGCCGTGCTCGGAACCGAAGCGCTTGGCGATCTCGATCGCCTCGTTGATCACCACCCGGTACGGCACGTCCATCCGGTGCAGCAGTTCATACGCCGACAGGCGCAGCACCGCGCGCTCGATCGCGTCGACCTCTTCCACGCCACGGTCCAGGTGCGGCAGCAGCGCGGCATCGAGCTGGGCGCGATGGGTCAGCACACCGTTGACCAGGTCCTCGAAATAGGTGAGGTCGGCGATCTCGTGCGCCTGCTCATGCGCGAACTGGGCGATCACCTGCTGCGCGTAGCCGCCGGAGATCTGCCAGGCGTAGATCGCCTGCAGCGCGCGGCGACGGGCGCGGGCGCGCAGGACCGGATCGACGCCGGTGCGCTGACGGTGCGGACGATTCATGGCAGACGCTCCAGCAGATTGACCATTTCCAGCGCGGCCAGCGCCGCTTCCTCGCCCTTGTTGCCATGGCTGCCGCCAGCGCGGGCCTCGGCATCCTCGAAGCGCTCCACCGCCAGCACGCCGTTGAGCACCGGCACGCCGGTCTGCAGTTGCACGCTCATCAGGCCTTCGGCGCAGAGGTCGGCGACGTGCTCGTAATGCCGGGTATCGCCCCGGATCACGCAGCCCAGCGCGACGATCGCGGCATGGCTGCCGGCCGCGGCCAGCTGCTGGGCGACCACCGGCAGCTCCCAGGCGCCGGGCAGGCGCACCACGTCGACCGCATCGTCGGCCACGCCGTTGTCGGCCAGGCACTTGCGGGCGCCGGCGACCAGGGTGTCGGTGATGCGCGCGTTCCAGCGGCTGGCCAGGATCGCGATGCGGGCGCCGGCAGGCAGCCGGAGGTCGCCTTCGTAGTGGGTCATGGGATCAGTGGGTCCTCGGGGATCGCACAGTTTAGTGCATGGGCCGCCCGGCGCGGGCCGGGCGACCATGAACGCCTGCTCAGGGCGCCACGTACTCGACCACGTCCAGGCCGAAGCCGGACAGGCCGACCTGCCGGCGCGGCGTGCCCAGCACGCGCAGCTTGCCGAGGCCGAGCTCGGCCAGGATCTGCGCGCCGGCGCCGTTGCGGCGCCACTGGCCCACGTCCTTGTCCTTGCCCGGCGGGCGGGTGACCGGCTGCTGGCGCAGGCGGGCCAGCAGGGCCTCGGAGTCGCGCGGCGCCGACAGCACCACCATCACGCCCTGCCCTTCGGCGGCGATCGCCCGCAGCGCGTCGCTGCCGGCCACGCCGAAGTCGTCGCGGCGCCAGTGCAGCAGGTCGGCCAGCGGGTTCTCGACCTGGACCCGGACCAGGGTCGGGGTGGCCGCATCCGGGGTGCCGCGGACCAGTGCGAAATGCAGGTCGTGGGCGATCCGGTCGCGGTAGGTGACCAGCTGGAACGGGCCGAACTCGGTCTCGATCTCGCGCGCGTCGATGCGCTCGACGGTGTGCTCGGTCGCCAGCCGGTAGGCGATCAGGTCGGCGATCGAGCCCATCTTCAGGCCATGCTCGCGCGCGAACACCTCCAGCTCCGGGCGGCGGGCCATGCTGCCGTCCGGGTTGAGGATCTCGACCAGCACGCCGGCCGGTTCCAGCCCGGCCAGCATCGCCAGGTCGACGCCGGCCTCGGTGTGCCCGGCGCGGGTCAGCACGCCGCCGGGCTGGGCGATCAGCGGGAAAATGTGGCCTGGCTGGTGCAGGTCCTCGGGCCTGGCATTGGCCTTCACCGCGGTGCGGATCGTATGCGCGCGGTCGTGCGCCGAGATGCCGGTAGTGACGCCCTCGGCCGCCTCGATGCTGACCGTGAAGTTGGTCTGGAACTGGGCGGTGTTGGCGCGGACCATCGGCGCCAGGCCGAGCTGGGTGGCGCGGCTGGCGGTCACCGGCAGGCAGACCAGGCCACGGCCGTGGGTGACCATGAAATTGATGTCGGCCGGTTTGACCAGCTCGGCGGCCATGATCAGGTCGCCTTCGTTCTCGCGGTCCTCGTCGTCGACGATGACCACCATGCGGCCCTGGCGGATTTCCTCCAGCAGTTCGGGGACGGGGGCGAAGTTCATGCCGCCACCTCGTCGCTTCCATCGGCACGCGCGCCAAGCAGGCGCTCGACGTAGCGTGCGACCAGGTCGATCTCCAGGTTCACCGCGTCGCCGACGCCGGTCTGCGCGAAACGCGTGTGCGCGACGGTGTGCGGAATCAACGCGACCTCGAAGCCTTCAGCATCGACCTCGTTGACGGTCAGGCTGACGCCGTCGACACAGATCGAGCCCTTCTTCGCGATGTACTTCAGCAGCGCGGTAGGCGCTTTGATCCGCCAGCGCTGCGCGCGTGCGTCTTCGTGCACGGACAGCACGCGGCCGAGGCCGTCGACATGGCCGCTGACCAGATGCCCGCCGAGGCGGTCGGTCGGGCGCATCGCCCGTTCCAGGTTCAGCGCCGCGCCGACCTGCAGGCCGCCGAGCGTGGTCAGCGACAGGGTCTCGGTGGAGGCATCGGCCTGGAAGCTGCCGGCGTCGAACGCGATCACGGTCAGGCAGACGCCGTTGACCGCGATGCTTTCGCCCAGCTGCACCGCCTCGAACGGCAGCGTGCCGACCTCGAAGGTGAAGCGGGTATCGCCGCCGAGCGGCTGCGCGGCGGCCAGGCGGCCGACGCCTTCGATGATGCCGGTGAACATGTCAGCGCCCCCCTGCAGTGGCGACGGAGAGGCGGACAGCACAACGCGCCGCAACCGAGCGGCCGGCATGAGGAAGCACGAGGATTTTCATTTGAACGTTTCCCGCAGTGGTGAGCGAAAAACGCCGCAAGGCATGGCCCACGCACGACGCAGGGCGTCGCCCGTCGGGCCGTCTTCTTTCATCCGGACTCTGGGGTGCGGCGGCCCGCCATGGCGGACTGCCGCACCGCAACCGTCGGCTCCGGCATCGGACCGGATCTGCTGACCCTTCCGGCGGCAACCGGAAGGCGCTCGCGGGCTCGCACGGCCTGGAAACGGACCGTGCCTACCGCCGGTGGGGAATTCCACCCCGCCCTGAAGACGTTCATTGGGCCGGCGAACCGGCGCGCGGATTCTACCACCCGCCGCGAAGGCTCCCCAAAGTGTGAAAACGTCGTTAAGATGCGCGCCGCGATCAGGACGTGATCGCACGAGCCGCCCCGCAACGGGGCCGGCGATACGGATTTCACTCAGGAGTTTCAACCATGCGTACCCTCCTTGCTGCGGCCCTGCTGGCCGCACTGCCCGTTGCCGCGACCGCTGCCGAGACCGGCATGAGCTACACCTACGTCGAAGGCGGCTGGAACCAGGTCGAGATCAACGACGACTGGCTCAACGACCCGAAGGGCGACGGCGCCTATCTGCGCGGCTCGTTCGCCATCGCCGACCAGGTCCACGTGTTCGCCAGCTACGCCACGGCGTCCAAGACCTACCGCATCGGCGGCACCAGCGCCAAGATCACGCTGGACCGCCCGGAGTTCGGCATCGGCTACCACCAGCAGTTCACCGACCGCATGGACTTCACCGCCGACCTGGCCTGGACCCGGCTGGAACTGGAAGAGAAGCTGTCGGGCACCGGCGTCCCGGGCCTGGATGGCCGCTACAAGGACCACGTCAATGCCGGCCGCGCCACCGTCGGCCTGCGTGGCAAGCCCTCGGCCCGCACCGAGCTGTGGATCAAGGGCGGCTGGATCGACGGCAGCGACCTGGACGGCTCGTTCGTCGGTCAGCTGGGCGGCCAGGTCAACCTGACCCCGACCTGGGGCCTGGTGGCCGAGGTCGAGGTGATCGAGGACGTGAACCAGTACCGCGCCGGCGTCCGCGCCAGCTTCTGATCGCGGCTTCAGCGTTGTCCACGACGGGCCCTGCGGGGCCCGTCGTCGTTGCTGGCCGCTGCGGATGACGACGCCCGCGGCGGCCCGCCGCTTCCGGACTCCGCCAGCAGCGCCGCGGTTGGCCCGCTGCACGCGTGCAGGCGATCGGCATCGGTCGGCGAAGGAATCCCGGCTCAGCCGCGCGGACGCAGCAGCAGGCGCCGGTCGACACCGACCATCACCGATTCCAGCGTCTCCAGCGCGATCTTCGCGTCCATCCGTTCGATGCCCAGGCCGGCCAGCAGCGGCCGTGCGCCGTCGCCCAGCAGCACCGGCGCCTGGTACAGCAGCAGTTCGTCGACCAGCCCCGCGCGCAGCAGTGCGCCGCACAGACCGGGGCCGGCCTCGGTATGCACCTCGTTGATCCCGCGTCCGGCCAGCAGGGCGAGCGCAGCGGCGAGGTCGAGCCGGCCATCGCGCACCGGCACCGCCGCGAACCCGGCCTGGAGGCCATCGGGCGGCGTCGCGTCGGGCGCATGCAGATAGAGGGTCGGCGCGGCGCCATCGCGGACGCGCGTGCGCGCCAGGCTGCGCAGCCGCGAGTCGACCACCACGCGTACGGCTGGGACGACCTCGTCGTCCTCGCCCAGGCGCACGGTCAGCGCCGGATCGTCGGCCAGCACGGTATCGGCGCCGGTGAGGATCGCGCCGGCGCGTGCGCGCCAGCGCTGCACGTCGGCACGCGCGGCCTCGCCGGTGATCCATTTCGACTCGCCGCTGGCCATCGCGGTGCGCCCGTCCAGGCTGGCGGCCAGCTTGATCCGCAGCCATGGCCGTCCGCGCTCGATCCGCGACAGGAACCCGCGGTTCAGCGCGCGCGCCTGCGCCTCCATCAGGCCGGACTCGGCGACGATGCCGGCGCCGCGCAGGCGGTCGAAGCCGGCGCCATCGACCTGCGGGAACGGGTCGCACATCGCCGCGACCACGCGCGCCACGCCGGCAGCCACCAGCGCGTCGGCGCACGGTGGCGTACGCCCGAAATGCGCGCAGGGCTCGAGGGTGACGTAGGCGGTGGCGCCGCGCGCGCGCTCGCCCGCCTCCCGCAGCGCGAACACCTCGGCATGCGGGCCACCGGCGCGCTGGTGGAAGCCCTCGCCGACCACCTCGCCCTCGCGCACGACCACGCAGCCGACCATCGGATTGGGACGCGTGGTGAACGCGGCACGCTCGGCCAGGGCCAGGGCGCGGGCCATCATCGCGTGGTCGAGGGCGCTGAACGTACTCATCCGATGTCTCCGGACCCAAGATGGACGTCCCCCTGACCGTGGTCACGGCCGGCAGGGGGCGGCAGTGCGCCGGCACCGGCACGCGCGCCGATGCGCGCCACCGGCCTGGACGCGGTGTCCGCGGCGGAATGCGGGCCCGGCACGGCGCAGGCGACGCGCATCACCCAGACCTGCAGCACGCCCAGATCGACCCGGTCGCAGACGTCCCAGCCCAGCCGCGCGTAGTACCCGCGCAGGTCGTCGGTGCAGTACAGGTGCAGCCAGGGATGACCGAATTCTGCGGCCCGGGCGACGGCCTGCCCGACCAACCCCGCACCCAGACCCTCGGCGCGGGCCTGCGGCTGCACGTAGAGGCTGGCCAGCCACGGCGTGTACTGGCGGATCTGCGGGTGGTCCTCATGCAGCAGGCTGACCGAACCGAGCCAGCCGCCGGCGCGGTCCAGCGCCAGCAGCGTGGCCGGCAGGCCATCGGCACGATGCGCGCGCAATTCAGCGGCGGCGGCCGCTGCGTCCCAACCCGGCTCGAGTGCGCCGAACGCGGCCACATGCGCGGCGGCCAGCGCGTCCACGTGCTGTGGCCACGCGCTCAGGCAGGCGATGCGCATGGCCTGGTCAGCGCTTGCGCTCGCGGTCGGCCTTCTTGCCGATCGGCACGACCTCGGCCGCCAGCAGCGGCAGCTGGGTATCCGGGTCGGGCATGTCGCCGCGCTCCAGCTTCTCGATTTCCTCGCGGAAATCGGCCACGTCCTGGAAACTGCGGTAGACCGAGGCGAAGCGGACGTAGCCCACGTGGTCCAGCTTGCGCAGCTCGGCCATCACGAATTCGCCGACCCGGATCGAGGGGATCTCGCGCTCGCCGGACATCCGCAGCTGGTGCACCACCGAGCGCACCGCCGCCTCGATCTGCTCCTCGGACACCGGGCGCTTCTGCAGCGCGCGGTCGAAGCCGATCCGCAGCTTGCGCGCGTCGAAGGCCTGGCGGGTGCCGTCGCCCTTGATCAGGGTCGGCAGCTTGAGCTCGATGGTCTCCAGCGTGCTGAAGCGCTCGCCACAGGCTTCGCATTCGCGCCGACGACGGATCGTCGCGCCATCCTCGGACACGCGGGAATCGATGACACGGGTATCGCTGTTCTGGCAGAACGGGCAGTGCATGGCGGAGCCTCAGCGTGGCAGGCCTGCCGTCCGCAGCTGCTGCGGAGGCGGCGGTGGTGCGTCGTACTGGAATGGCAACAGGAAACTGCTTCTCACCGGCCTACCGTCGCAGGTCGCGGGCACGTACTCAAGCACGCGCGCGGTGCGGACCGCCGCCTCGGCGAATGGCCGGCCGCTGGCGCAGACCGCATGCACATCGGCCACCGTGCCGTCGGCCTCGAGCATCACCAGCACCTGCGCGCTGCCTGAGATGCCGAGTTCGGCGAACCAGCGCGGGTATCCGGCCGTCCCCGGGGCCTGGCGCCTGGCGCCGGCCGTGCATCCCGGACGCGCGGCCGGCGTGGACCACGTGCCAGCGAGACGACGCAGGTCGGCCGCCTCCAGCAGCTGCTCGGCACCCGCGCTGCAGCGGCCGCTGGCCTGGTCGTAACGCGCCGCATCACCGGCGACCGGCCCCTCCAGAAGCAGGGCGCCGCCCTGCTCCTGCGCGGAAAGCGGCAACGCCATCACTGCCGCCAGGCAGGCCGCCGGCAGCCGTGCGCCGTTCGGCGCCGCGCCTGCCTGCAGCATCTGCCGGGCCGTCATCGCCGTCAGCCGTAGACCGGATACTTCCTGCACTGCGCGGCGACCTTCTCGCGCACCGCGGCGATCACCGACTCGTCGGTCGGCGCGTCCAGCACGTCGGCGATCCAGTGTGCCAGGTCGGTGCAGTCCTGTTCGGTGTAGCCGCGGGTGGTCACCGCCGGCGTGCCCAGGCGCAGGCCCGAGGTCACGAACGGCGAACGCGGGTCGTTGGGCACCGAGTTCTTGTTGACGGTGATGTGGGCCTTGCCCAGCGCGGCCTCCGCGTCCTTGCCGGACACGTCCTTGCCGATCATGTCCACCAGCATCAGGTGGTTCTGGGTACCGCCGGACACGATCTTGTAGCCGCGCGAGATCAGCGCGGTGGCCATCGCCTGCGCGTTCTTGACCACCTGCTGCTGGTAGGCCTTGAACTCCGGCTCCAGCGCTTCCTTGAAGGCCACGGCCTTGGCTGCGATCACGTGCATCAGCGGACCGCCCTGGATGCCGGGGAACACGATCGACTGCAGCTTCTTCTCGATCTCCTCGCCGGCGCCCTTGGCCAGGATGATGCCGCCACGCGGGCCGCGCAGGGTCTTGTGGGTGGTCGAGGTGACCACGTGCGCGTGCTCGATCGGGCTCGGATAGACACCGGCGGCGACCAGACCGGCCACATGCGCCATGTCGACGAAGAAGATCGCGCCGACCTTGTCGGCGATGGCGCGGAACCGCGCCCAGTCGATCTGCTGCGAGTAGGCCGAGAACCCGGCCACGACCATCTTCGGCTTGTGCTCCAGGGCCAGGCGCTCGACTTCGTCATAGTCGATCAGGCCCTGCTCGTCCACGCCGTACTGGACGGCGTTGAACAGCTTGCCCGAGGCATTGACCTTGGCACCGTGGGTCAGGTGGCCGCCGTGGGCCAGGCTCATGCCCAGGATGGTGTCGCCCGGCTGCAGCAGCGCGAAATACACCGCCTGGTTGGCCTGCGAGCCGCTGTGCGGCTGCACGTTGGCGTAATCGGCGCCGAACAGCTGCTTCAGGCGGTCGATCGCCAGCTGTTCGGCGATGTCCACGTACTCGCAGCCACCGTAGTAACGCTTGTGCGGGTAGCCCTCTGCGTACTTGTTGGTGAGCTGGCTGCCCTGGGCTTCCATCACCCGCGGACTGGCGTAGTTCTCGCTGGCGATCAGCTCGACGTGATCCTCCTGGCGCTGCACCTCGGCGGCGATCGCCGC
>Ga0075364_10000762_pt1 | contig 16897 bp, 15 predicted proteins | sample EndMetdeltDD1764_FD_71517 | JGI IMG/M metagenome (GOLD analysis project Ga0075364, IMG submission 71517) | Populus endosphere microbial communities from Tennessee, USA - Endosphere MetaG P. deltoides DD176-4 | ecosystem: Host-associated > Plants > Roots > Endosphere | place: USA: Tennessee...
ATGTCCCACCGCCACCCCGGGCTACGCAGATCATCGTGGCCATCGACTCCATCGGTCCCGGCTTCAACTCGCATCTGCTTTCCGATCAGTCACCGGTGAACGCGGCGATCAGTTCGTTGGTGCTGCCCAGCTCGTTTCGGCCCGTCCCGGATCCCGCGTCGCCGACCGGGTCGCGGTGGGACATGGACCCGACACTGCTGGAGTCGGCCTCGGTGACCAACGACAACCCGTTCACCGTCACCTACAAGATCCGGCCCGAGGCGCAGTGGACGGACAACGCCCCGATCGGCGCCGACGACTTCTGGTATCTGTGGCGCCAGATGGTCAGCCACCCTGGCGTCGTGGATCCTGCCGGCTATGACCTGATCACCGGCGTCCAGTCGGTGGAGGGCGGCAAGACCGCGGTGGTGACGTTCTCGCAGCCCTATCCCGCGTGGCGCGAGCTGTTCAACGACATCCTGCCCGCCCACATCGTCAAGGACGTGCCGGGCGGTTTCGCGGCCGGACTGGCTCGTGCGTTACCCGTCACCGGTGGCCAGTTCCGCGTGGAGAACATCGACCCGCAGCGCGACGAGATCCTGCTGGCCCGCAACGACCGGTATTGGAGCCAGCCAGCCAAGCCCGATCAAGTGCTGTTCCGCCGCGGGGGAGCGACTGCCGCACTGGCCGATTCGATCCGTAACGGCGACACCCAGGTCGCTCAGGTGCACGGCGGCGCGGCGGCGTTCGCGCAACTTTCCGCGATTCCCGATGTGCGGACCGCGCGCATCGTCACCCCGCGGGTCATGCAGCTGACGCTGCGGGCGCAGCAACCGGCACTCGCGGATTCTCAAGTGCGCAAAGCGATTCTGGGCCTGGTCGACGTCGACCTGCTCGCGTCGGTGGGTGCGGGCGACGACAACACCGTCACCCTCGCGCAGGCCCAGGTGCGGTCACCGTCCGACCCGGGTTACGTGCCGACCGCGCCGCCGGCGTTGACGAAGGAGGCCGCGCTCGCCCTGTTGGCGAATGCGGGTTATCAGGTTCAGCCCTTGGAGACGACGCCGCCGCCAACGCCTGGCATGCCCGCGCCGGAGAACAACCGCGGGCGCATCACCAAGGACGGCGTTCCGCTGACGCTGGTGCTCGGTGTGGCGGCCAATGACCCGACAGCAGTCGCGGTTGCCAACACCGCCGCCGACCAACTGCGCAACGTCGGCATCGCGGCGTCGGTGTCGGCGCTGGATCCTGTGGCGCTCTACGGCGACGCGCTCGTCAACAACCGCGTCGACGCCGTCGTCGGCTGGCATCAGGCCGGCGGCGATCTCGCGACAGCGCTGGCATCGCGATACGGTTGTCCGGCACTGGAGGCGACGGCGGTCTCGACCGCAACGCCAGGGACGCCATCGCCGTCGCCGTCGCCTGCGCCGTCGCCGACAAGCAATGCGCCGGGGCCGCCGCGGCCGACCACCACCCCGACGCCGACCACGCCGATCCCTGCGCCGGAATCCGGTCAGCTCGTTCAGGCGCCCAGCAATATCACCGGCATCTGCGATCGCAGCATTCAGCCGAAGATCGACGCAGCGCTCGACGGCACCGAAGACATCGGTGCGGTGATCAACGCGGTGGAACCCCGGCTGTGGAACATGTCGACGGTGCTGCCGATCCTGCAGGACACCACGATCGTCGCGGCGGGTCCGAGCGTGCAGAACGTCAGCCTGTCCGGTGCCGTGCCGGTCGGCATCGTCGGCGATGCGGGTAAGTGGGTCAAGGCTCCGCAGTGATCACTTCACGCAAGGGGTGTGCGCCCCGGTCATCTCGGTGAGGTCGGTCGGGGCGGGCGCCTGGGTTCCGCTGGCGGTGGCGTCGACCGTGGTGACGGGTGTCGTGGTGGTGGCCGGGCTGTTGTCGTCCATGTACTGAGCGGCGGGGAAATCCGCGCCGACGGTCAGCCGCACCGTATCGGGTGCGACAGTGTCAGAGGCGGTGGCGGTGAGCCCGAGGCGGTCAGCCAGCGTGTGCGCGGCATTGTCGGCGCCGACCCCGTATGCGATGGTGCTGTTCTCGGCCAGGCTCTCTGCGGTGGTCACCCTCCCGGCGGTTATACCGTCGGCGCTGAAGGATTTTTCCAGTGCTGTTCCAAGGCCGCCATGATTGGTGGCGTTGACGACGTCGAGAGTCGTTGGTGCAGTGGAAGATTGCGTTGTGCTCGGGGCGGGATTCACCGAGCCTGTCCTGAAGAGGTTGTCCACGATGGTCCGGATGCTTTGCACGTTGACGATGTTGACGTCCTCGCCCTGTGCATCCTGGCTGAATTCACTGATCGGCAGTGTGTACAGACTCAGCGAGTTGTCGGTCAGGGACGCGGCGTGGTCGACGAAGCCCGCGAGGTCGAATCCGTCGTCCACGGCGATGCTCTGTTGAGCGACCTGCAACAGGTTGCGTAGCTGACTGGGACTGGACAACGCTCCGCCGTTCCGCAGCGCGTTGACCAGGGAGACGATGAACGCCTGCTGGCGCCGAGTGCGGTCGAGGTCGGTGAACATTTGGTCGTTCTCGTCGCGGCGCTGCCGAACGAACGACATCGCCTGTGCGGCGTCGATCTGCTGCACGCCGCTGTGGAAGTCCGCCCCCGAGAAGCTGTCTGAGGTGTCGTCGTTGAGACAGACAGTGATGGGCTGCACGACCCGGGCGATCTGAAAGAACCCGGCGAGGGTGACTTCGATGAAGTGGTCGATCGGTACGCCCAACACACTTCGGACAGTGGCGATTTCGGCCCGGCGTCCGGCCTCGCGCGCGGTCTGCTCGCGCGGCCCGGGATCAGACGCAGCGGTGTCTATCGAGTCCATCGTCTGCTGGTAAGCGTTTCCATAGGCCTGCTTGATCTTGCCCTTGCACACGCCGCTCGGGCAGCCGGGAATGCCGACGTAGTCGTCACGGGGAATCGACACCGCGGTCACCGGACCGTCGCCGCCCGGAAAGTGCAGCAGGATCAACACATTGGCGTTGTAGCCTCCTACGGTCTCATCGCCGGCGTGCAGCGCGTCGTAGATGTCCCTGGGAAGCGGCTGGCCGTGCTGGTCCAACCGGCTGTCCAGTCCCATGATCAAGATGTTCTGCGCGCCGCCTGCCGAAGCAGGACCACCGGCCAGCGCCTGCGATGTCGTGATGCCGCCGGACACATTGCGATAGCCGGCCCAACCCACCGCCGTGACGGCCAGCACCGCGACGGCGGTGACCCCAGCCACCAGCCGTCGGGCGGTACGGCCCCGACGGGAACCGTGGCGACGAGGAAGACGATGCCGCGGGCCGTCCACCCGCGATATCGGCCCCGTATCGCAGTCCGAAATCGCCGATCTACTCATGACGGAGCCGAATTATCCCGGAGCCACCTGAGTACGTTCGCGGAGTTCTCTCAGGATCTGGGCCTACCAGGACACAGGATCGGCTCCCTAGCCTCCGCGGGCCCCGATCTTCATGTGCCGGACCCGATGGTCGATGAACGCGACCGACGTTCGCGAAGCACACGAAGACCGTGGGCGCAGGAAGCCGCCACGACGAACACGACCAGCAGCCACCACGGTGGCCGGGCCAACTCCCAGACGAAGATCGCGGCCCAAATCGGCGCCCGCTGGGTTATCGCCAGCACGCCGGCCGCACATGTCAGCGACACCGCGGGGACGCTGACGGTGTGCTGCGTCCACGTGTTGATCGCGATCGCGACAACCGAACCCATCGCGGCGCCGGTGGCCAATGCGGGCGTAAGCATGCCGCCGACGGCGCCTGTCCGCAGGAATACCGCAGTGAGAAGCGGTTTGAGGAACAGGATCACGACCGCCGAGCCGAGCGTCAGACCGCTGGCCAAGCTCACCGTGAGGATGCTCTTACCGTTGCCAGGAAGCTGCGGCCACCACACGGAGCAGATGCCGATCAACAACCCTGCGGCAGCGATCGCCGGTATCAGCACCCACGACTTGATCGTGGTGGTGGGGCGAGCAAGCGCCATGATTCGGTTGAAGAGCATCCCAACGCCGAAGGCGAGTGGCGACAAAACCAGCGCGAACCCCGTTAGAAGATAGGACAGTTGGGGGTCAGGCCACGTCAGGGGCGGGACCTCGTGGGTGACCGGAGCTGCAACGGTGACGGCAAGGCTCGAGGTGATCAGCGCAGTGCCGACCGCCCGCGGATGCCAGGTGTTGAGCATGATTCGGGTCGCGAATAACGCGCCGCCGATGGGAACGCTGTAGACGGCCGCCAGGCCCGCTCCTGCAGCGCATGCGAGCAGTATCTCCCGGTCGCGGGCGGTGATCGACCATCGTGATGTCCCGAGATCGCCTAGCGCCGCGGCGAATTGACGTGGCGCGCCTTCACGGCCGAGCGACGCTCCCGACCCGACGAGTAGCACCTGCAGGGCCGCGTCCAGTGATAACGGCAGGCGTGGCAGTCGGCGGTGATTCGCGATGGTGTCGGCCAGCGGCGGGACCTCCGTGCGGCGGCGCAGCATCCACCAGCCGAAGCCGGCCAGCGCGCCGCCGACCATCGGGCCAAGGGCGCGTCGCACGGGACTGCTGCCGGTGACGCCGCTGAGCAGAGTGCCGAAAGAGTAGTGGTAGGTCAGGTGCTCGACGGCGCGCAACAGCAGCGTCGTCGACAGGCCGGCGACACCCGCGAGGAGTCCGACGACGATGATCCCGCAGCCGAACTCGAGGTGGCGCCGCGTCACTGGGTGAATCTATGCCAGCAAGCGGGCAAGCTGGTGCGAATGGAGACTCCCCGGCTGCTCTTCGTGCATGCCCATCCCGACGACGAGACGTTGACGACGGGCGCGACCATCGCGCACTACGCCGCACTCGGCGCGCGGGTCCGCGTCGTCACATGCACACTCGGCGAGGAGGGCGAGGTGATCGGCGAGCGATGGGCACATCTGGCAGTCGACCAAGCCGACCAGCTGGGTGGCTTCCGGATCGGTGAGCTGAGCGCGGCGCTGAATGCACTGGGCATCGAGGAGCCGATATTTCTCGGTGGCGCAGGCCGGTGGCGTGACTCGGGGATGGACGGCACCCCGCCGCGACATCGGCAGCGGTTCGTCGACGCCGATCCGCGCGAGGCCGTCGGCGCGCTGGTGGCCGTTATCCGCGAATTACGCCCCCACGTCGTCGTCACCTACGACGCCGAAGGCGGCTACGGCCACCCCGATCACATCCACGCCCACGAGGTCACGATGGCTGCCGTCGCCGCGTCGGGCAGTGCCGAGTACCCGGGCGAACCGTGGACCGTGCCGAAGGTGTACTGGACCGTGTTGGCGAAGTCCGCGATGGCGGCGGGGTTTGACGCGATGCAGGATGTGCCGCAGGACTGGATCCGGGTCTCGATCGACGATGTGCCGTTCGGCTACCCCGACGACGCGATCGACGCCGTAATAGAGGTGGCGGAGCAGTTGCCCGCCAAGGTGGCTGCGCTGCGTGCGCATGCGACCCAGGTGACCGTCGCCCCGAATGGCCAGTCCTGCGCCCTTTCGAACAACATCGCGCTGCCGATCGGGGCGATCGAGCACTACATCCTTGCGGCGGGCACCCCAGGCGACCGCGACGGCCGCGGGTGGGAAACGGATCTGCTGGCGGGTCTGAACGTGGAATAACTCAACGGGCACGCGGTAGGCTGCCTGACAGTCGACCGCGTGTGGAAGGGATGGCGATGGACCCGGACATGGATCCCAACCTGCAGCACTGGCAGGACCGCGGAGACAGCTTGCAGTGGGTGATCGGGTCGCTTGTCTCACTGCTAGACAGCATCCCCACCTGACACCGCTGCGTCCCGTCGTTCTCACGCTGCTTGCGATTGACGGCGTGCTCTCGGCGGTGGCGGCCGCGTTCTTTCTTCCGCTCCGAATCGGATCGGTGCCCTTTCCGATCAGCGCCCTGCTGAGTGGCCTGGTCAACGCCGCGCTGGTCTGGGCGGCATTGCAATGGACATCCTCACCGCGGGTGGCCGCAGTGCCGTTGTGGTGCTGGCTGCTGACCGTCGGGGGGCTGACGTTCGGCGGGCCGGGCGACGACATCGTGTTCGGCGGCGTCGGAGTTCTGGAGTATGCACCGTTGCTGCTGATCGTCTTGGGCGCGCTACCGCCCGCGATGGTGTTGTGGCGCCACGTCCGCGCGGCCTGACGGTTACTCCTTCTTGCCGGTCGCGTCCCTCTTGTCGCGCTTCGCCCCCGTGTCGTCGTTCGTCGCCGCGGAGGCAGACGCCCCAGACGTTGCTTCAGCCGTCTGGCCCGCGTCGCCCTTCTTGCCGGCGTTCCCGTTGTTGACCTTCCTGGATTCCGTGGACTCGTCGGTCTGTGTGCCGCGGACCTCGCCCTGGGCGGCGACACTGGTCGATGACGATGTCGTCGTCTCGGCTTCCTTGGGCTTCTTGACCGTGACCTCCGGTTCCTTTTCGACTTTCGCGGTGGCCTCGGGTGTCGCGGTGGCGCCGACGGCCTCCTCGCCCAGCACCTCGCCCTTGACCGCGCCGTGCTTAACCTTCACCTGCGCCGCGTCGCCAGACGTTGCGGACAGCGTCGCCACGTCTTCGGTCGCGGCTGCGGCGGTGACTTCCGCCGTCGACTGAGTCGCCGAGAACGGGAGGAAGATCGGCGGTAGCGGAGGAATCGGCGGCAGTGGCGGCAACCAGAACCTCAGTTCGTCGTTGGCCAGGAAGATGAAGGAGTTGATGGTGTCGATGCCGACATTGATCAAGCCCTGAGTGAAGCTGATGTTCCCGTCGAGCCAATTGGCGACGTTGTACGTGATGCTGCGCGCGATGCGTTCGCCGAAGTTGTAGAAGATCGTGATCTGAGGCGCCAGCCACCCGACATACGGAATCCAGCCGACCACGTAGGCGGCCACATCGGCGACATACCGCGCCCAGGGCTCGACCGCGTTGTAGACCCATATGATGCTGCTGCCGATGGAGGTGGGTGCGACGACGGGCGGGAACTGTGGCGTCGGGAAGGGCTTTCCGGCGCTCGGCGGCACCGTGATCCGCTGTATCCAGTCGACAAGAAGGTTCGGCAAATCGATCGCCGCCGACGGCTGGACCTGTGCAGTCAGCTGAACCGCAGGCGTCGCGACCCGAACTGGTGGCACCGCCGGTGCGGGTTCCTTCACCGACGGGACGAACGCAATGGTCGCCGCGGTGATCGTCGCGACACCAACCGTCAAACATGAGCGCAATGAATAACCCATGAGAACCCCCTCCTGCGTCCTGCGGTCCTCCCCGAAAGTGAACTTACGCGGGGGTAAAAGCTGTCGTGCCGCATTCGCCAACACAAGCGGGGACGGGCCAACAACGCGAACGCGGGCTGGGACTACTGTGGCCGATATGGCGGGCGCAGTGGTTTCAGAATGTGAGACACGCGGATGATTCTCGACGACCGTGGGGTTACACGGGAGTGGCTCTGAACCCCCAGCGCGGCGCCGATCTGCCCAGCCCGGTGGTCCCTCCGAAGTCTGGAGCGCCCAGCTCCGCCGCGCTGCGGCGGGTGTTGCGACGCGCCCGCGATGGGGTGGCGCTCAATGTCGACGAGGCCGCGATCGCGATGACGGCCCGAGGCGAGGACCTGGCTGATCTGTGCCTGAGCGCGGCGCGGGTGCGTGATGCGGGTCTGGAGTCTGCGGGCAGGCGTGGGCCGAACGGACTGTTGCCGGTGTCCTACTCGCGCAAGGTGTTCATCCCCGTTACTCATCTGTGCCGCGACACCTGCCACTACTGCACGTTCGTCACGGTGCCGGGCAAGCTGCGGGCCGCGGGGATGGGCATGTACATGGAGCCCGACGAGATCCTCGAGGTGGCCCGCCGGGGCGCTGAATTGGGTTGCAAGGAAGCGTTGTTCACCCTTGGCGACCGGCCGGAGACGCGGTGGGATGAGGCTCGGCAGTGGCTCGACGAGCGCGGCTATGACTCGACGCTGGATTACGTGCGCGCGATGGCTATCCGGGTGCTTGAGGAGACAGGGCTGCTGCCGCATCTGAACCCGGGTGTCATGAGCTGGTCGGAGTTGTCGCGGCTCAAGCCGGTGGCGCCGTCGATGGGCATGATGCTGGAGACGACGTCGCGGCGGCTGTTCGAGACCAAGGGTGAGGCGCATTACGGCAGCCCGGACAAGGATCCCGAGGTACGACTGCGCACACTGGCCGATGCCGGCAGGTTGTCGATTCCGTTCACCACCGGACTGCTGGTCGGCATAGGGGAGACGCTTCACGAGCGCGCCGAAACTATTCATGCGATTCGCCAGTCGCACAAGGAATTCGGGCACGTTCAGGAAGTGATCGTGCAGAACTTCCGCGCCAAGGACCACACCGCGATGGCTACCGTGCCCGACACCGGCTTCGAGGACTTCGTGGCGACGGTGGCGGTCACCCGGTTGGTGATGGGGCCCAAGATGGTTATCCAGGCCCCGCCGAACCTGGTGTCGCGCGCGGAGTGCCTGGCGTTGATCGGCGCCGGTGTCGACGATTGGGGCGGGGTGTCGCCGCTGACTCCCGATCACGTGAACCCGGAGCGGCCCTGGCCGGCACTGGACGAACTCGACGCTGTCACCGCCGAGGCCGGCTATGACCTGGTGCAGCGGCTGACCGCGCAACCGGCCTATGTGCAGGCCGGCGCGGCGTGGATCGACCCGCGGGTGCGCGGACACGTCGACGCGCTGGCCGACCCCGACACCGGACTGGCCGCCGACGTCAATCCGGTTGGGCGGCCGTGGCAGGAGCCCGACGAGGCGAGCGAGTCGTTGGGCCGTACCGACCTCGCAACGGCCATCGATTCCGAGGGCCGTCTGACCGAGACGCGCAGCGATCTGGGCAGCGCGTTCGGCGACTGGGAGTCGATCCGCGAGAAGGTGCACGAACTGGCCGCGCGGGCGCCGGAGCGCATCGACACCGACGTGTTGGCCGCGCTGCGCTCGGCCGAGCGTGATCCGGGCGGCTGCAGCGACGACGAGTATCTGGCGTTGGCGACCGCTGACGGTCCGGCGCTGGATGCCGTTGCCGCTTTGGCTGATTCGCTGCGCCGCGACGTGGTGGGCGACGATGTGACGTTCGTGGTGAACCGCAACATCAATTTCACCAACATCTGCTACACGGGGTGCCGGTTCTGCGCGTTCGCCCAGCGCAAGGGCGACGCCGACGCGTACTCGCTGTCGACGGCCGAGGTGGCCGAACGGGCGTGGGAGGCCCACGTCGCGGGCGCGACCGAGGTGTGCATGCAGGGCGGCATCGACCCCGAACTACCGGTGACGGGTTACGCCGATCTGGTGCGCGCGGTCAAGGCCCGGGTGCCGTCGATGCATGTGCATGCGTTCTCGCCGATGGAGATCGCCAACGGCGTGACCAAGGCGGGACTGTCTATCAGGGAGTGGCTGACCAGCCTGCGCGAAGCGGGGCTGGGATCCATCCCCGGTACCGCCGCCGAGATTCTCGATGACGAGGTGCGCTGGGTGCTGACCAAGGGCAAGCTGCCGACGTCGATGTGGATCGAGGTCGTCACCACCGCCCACGAGGTCGGGCTGCGGTCGTCCTCGACGATGATGTACGGCCACGTCGATGCGCCGCATCACTGGGTCGGACACCTCAATGTGCTGCGCGGCATCCAGGATCAAACGGGTGGGTTCACCGAGTTCGTGCCGCTTCCGTTCGTGCACCAGAGCAGCCCGTTGTATCTGGCGGGCGGCGCCCGGCCGGGCCCGACGCACCGCGATAATCGCGCGGTGCACGCGCTGGCGCGAATCATGTTGCACGGCAGGATTTCCAACATCCAGACCAGCTGGGTCAAGCTCGGTGTCGAGCGCACGCAGGTGATGCTCACCGGCGGCGCCAACGATCTGGGCGGCACGCTGATGGAGGAGACCATCTCACGGATGGCCGGTTCAGAGTTCGGCTCGGCCAAGAGCGTCGAAGAACTTGTTGCTATCGCCGAGGGCATCGGCCGCCCGGCTCGCCAGCGCTCTACGACATACGCCCCGCTCGCCGCCTAAATCCGGCACCATCTTGAACTAGCTGGCACGCTCGGCCCGTGTACATGACGAACCGACGCTGAGGAGCGCCATGACCACGATCACCGGTATTCCCGCGCACGCTCTGCTCGTCCACGCGATCGTCGTGCTCGCACCCTTGGTGGCGCTGCTGGAGATCCTGTGCGCGTTCTGGCCGGCGGCCCGGCGGCGGTTGGTCTGGCTGGTTTTGGCGCTCGCCGCGGTGAACCTGGTGCTGACGCCGCTGACCGCCGAGGCCGGCGAGTGGCTATTCGATCGACTGGGCAGCGCCAGCCCGACACTTCAAGCGCACGCCGACCTCGGTGGATGGATGATCTACTTCTCGGCAGCGCTTCTGGCAGTGGCGATCACGCTTGCCGTCATGCACTGGCTTGAAGGCAGATCGGACAAGCGCCGAACCGTCGCCACGGTTGTGGTCGCGATCGTCGCACTGGCGGTGGGAGTGTCCTCCATCATCGGCGTGGTCCGCATTGGCGACTCCGGCGCACACGCGGTGTGGGGTGGCGGAGGCTGACCGCGAGTGTGGAGCCACTGCGAAATTCTGATCGATAATTCGCAGTGGCTTCACACTCGAGAAAGTCAGGCCTGCTTCAGCGCCTCGATCTCCAGCGTGATCGTGACCTTGTCGCCCACCACGGTGCCGCCGGTTTCCAGCGGCATGTCGATTTCGATGCCGAAGTCCTTGCGGTTCAACACGACCGAGGCCTCGAAGCCCGCGACCTCGCCGTGGCCCATGCCGGGGTTGACGCCGTTGAATTCGAGGTCAAGGCTGATCGGCTTGGTGACGCCTTTCAGCGTGAATTCGCCGTCGAGCACGTAGTTGTCGCCGTTGGCCCGCACGCCCGTGGCCCGGAACGTCGCGGTCGGGTGCTTCTCGACATCGAAGAAGTCGGCCGACTTGATGTGCGCATCGCGCTGCTCGTTGTTGGTGTTGATCGAGTCGACCGCGATCTCGGCCGTGACCGACGGGGTGCCGTCTTCGGCCACGACGATCGCGCCGCTGAAGTTCTGGAACGTGCCGCGCACCTTGCTCACCATCAGGTGGCGTACCGAGAAGCCGATCGATGAGTGAACGGGGTCAATGGCCCAGGTGCCAGTAGCGAGCTGGGTGGTTCCGGTCGCCTCCGAAGTTGAAGTCATATCGATGTCTCTTTCATCCAAGGGTGTCGGCCTGCCCGACGCCTTCGATGAACTAAACGGACCGCAGTCCGAATCCATTCCCGCTCCGCGAGCGGTCTACACACAAGCCGGGATGGTCTGCTGCGCCGGATGATTTGCCGAGGAACGCTCGATCGAATCGATCAGCGGACGTTGCCGATCGAGTTCTTCACCGTGTCGTGCTTCGTCTTCATGACGTTGCTGATCACTGTGTACTTACTGTTCTCACCATGGTTCATCTGGATCTGGAGCTGCATATCGTTGCCGGTGTGCGCGGCTCCGGCGACGCTTGAAGGTGTGGAAACGCTGGAGGTATCAGCAGCCGCCGACGCGGCGGTACCCAATCCAATGCCGACGGCAGCAGCTGCGGCTGCTGCGGTGAGCAGCGGCACCGCGCCGAGGTGGACCATAGCCCGTACCCCGCAAAGGCTCGTCGATTGCGAGATTCGCTTCATCACTGGTTCCTTTCGACTGTCAGCCCTCGTGGCCGGTTGCGTAAAGAGTGCGTCGGACGCCTTGGCGGATTCTTGGAAGAATCTCGCGGCCCCGCGGCCCGGCCCCGCCACCTGCGCAGTCGGCGCATGTCGCGAAATGGACCACATTCGAGAGTCTCAGAAGTCGGTCTCAGGTCGCTGTCACCAACCAGCGTCGCGAACAACAGCGTTAGGACGATCCCCTTCGACTGAATTCAAACGCGCCGCCGTGCAGGGCGGCGCGTTTGAATTCGTATGCGACGCCGGGGGGCAAGACCGATGCGGATCAGGAGAGCAATTGCGGGACACACTGGCACACCTGTGCCATAAGCTCGTCACCCTGATCGTAGGCTTCACTCCAAATGTAGGCACCTCGGTCGGCAGGGCTGTCATAGGCGGAGTCACGTCCGCTGTCGATGTAGATCAAGAACTCGCCACCGGAGCCGTCCGCACATTCGACGGTGATCTGGACTTCCCATTCGAGGCTCGGGTCGTCTGCGGGCCCGTAGAACTCGACGTTGCCGGTTGTTTCTGCCTCCCAACTGTTCCCGCACTCATCCGTGCTTCCCCAGTCGTTGGCTGACCCGGCGTCGACGGGTGTGATTTCGCAGTTGCAATACGCGTGCGGAAGGCTGGGAGGCTCGCCCCACCGCGAGCCATCTAGGGCTTCGCAGCGTTCGCATGACTCGCCGCCGGCGACGAATTCGAATATGTTTTCCTCGTCTGTCCGACCGCTCTCGTCTGCTTCGCTCATCAGACCCTCCCTATCGGGGCGAACAATCTTTCCGGCGGCCCGAGTTGTCCACTGGCGCACCGCCGCAGGAACCGCTTGTATCGGTCGAGTTTTGGAGCATTCATCGCGATTTTGCGAAAGCCGGTTCCGGTTTTGATGAGGTAGTCGCCGACCGCTGAGCCATCCGGGAGGCTGGCCTTCGGCGCCCAGGCCCAATGCACGACGAAACGCGTGCCGTCGAATTCGAGCAGCTTCGAGACGATCTTGGCTTTCGTGTCGTTCTTGCTGAACTCGGTGAGTTGCAGCAAATCGAGAGGCTCTAGAGACGACATCGGCACCTCGCCGGAAGTGACCGCCTGCCCTTGGAGCAGTGGCAACTTGGCGCCGCGCAGTTCACTGAGGTTGCCGGTAGTGCGACCTGAGGGTCGCGGGTGAGTGACGATCTGCCGCAGAAGTCTGAACGAGACAACGCGGACCGTCGATGTGGGCATTGGCGAAACGCTGATATTGGCAGTTTGAAACGACTGCTTGGTCATCGTCAGCGCAGTGGTTCTACTCAGCAGAAGCCGTGTGATGCGGAATCTCCCGCGACCGTCGGTGGTGACTTCTTTACTTCCCGCGACGATCTTCACGCCGGGCACGGGTTGTCCGGTGCGGTCCTTGACCGTGCCGGTGATCGCCCCGGCGAAGTCGAGCAACGCAGAGTCAGCGAGCATGGCAGCAACCTGGTCGTCGCTAGGAACGTCTTTGATCAACTTCTTGTCCCGAGCATCGAGGAACACGGTTCGGACCTCGGATAGATCTCGTCGTCGCAATTCGCTCGTGGATGTTATACCGCCCTTGACCAGGGCTTCGGCCCACTGCGGCGTGACCGTTGCGACTTCGAGCAGCGCAGCCATCTGGCGCCAAGATTTCACCTGAGGCAATGACGCACTCCCTGCGACCACACCGTGCAACGCCGGCGACGTCACGCGCAGAAGGTCGTATACGGAATAAATTCCCTTGGGCTGCAAGAGGTTTTCAATTGAGGGGCCGATGCCTTCAATTGCGCTGACGGGCGTGTCGAACGGAACGGCCATCACCCCTCCTCGGGACGTTCAGGAGGAATTATCGACCTGCGGGCAGGCCGGCCAAGGGGAAACCGACAAACTGACGCGAGGTTCGACTAGCTGTTATCGATCAGGTTCAACCGCGCCAGACCGATGAGGTTTAGCCAGGTCGCTGCGTCTCAATAGTTCGTCTCACAAGTCCAGGCTCGCAATCAAGCAACTAGAGCTTCGCGGCCAACTCCGTGCCTTGGCGGATCGCTCGCTTGGCGTCGAGTTCGGCCGCCAGCGCGGCGCCACCGATGATGTGCGGCTCGATGCCGTTGTCGCGCAAGCCGTCTTCGAGGTCGCGCACCGACTCCTGCCCGGCGCAAATCACCACGTTGTCGACCTCGAGCAGACGAGGGCCGGAGCGATCCGCGCCGAAGCTGATGTGCAGGCCGTCGTCGTCGATGCGCTCGTAGTTCACACCGGACAACTGCTGCACGCCCTTTGCCTTCAGCGAGGCGCGGTGCACCCAGCCCGACGTCTTGCCCAGCCCCTTGCCCTGGGGGCCCTTGGTCCGTTGCAGCAGATAAACCTCACGCGCAGGCGGCGCGGGGATCGGCGTCGTCAGCGCGCCGCGCACTTCCTGCGGATCGGCGACACCCCACTCGGCCTTCCATTCCTTGAGATTCAGCGTCGGCGACTCGGTCGTCACCAGGAACTCGCTCACATCGAAGCCGACCCCGCCCGCACCGACCACTGCCACAGTCTTGCCGAGCGGCTTGCCGGTGATCGCCTCCGCGTAGGACAACACCATCGGATGGTCGATGCCAGGAATGTCGGGCATCCGCGGCGATACGCCCGTGGCCAGCACCACCTCGTCGAAGCCGGCGAGCTCGTCGACTGCCGCCCGTGTCCGAAGCCGAACATCGACACCGTGCTTGTCGAGCATCCGCGTGTAGTAGCGGATCGTCTCGCTGAACTCCTCCTTGCCGGGAATCCTTCGTGCCAAATCGAATTGACCGCCGATCCCGTCGCCCGCCTCGAACAGCGTGACGGCATGTCCGCGCTGTGCGGCGGTGACCGCGGTGGCCAGCCCTGCTGGTCCCGCACCGACCACCGCGATGCGTTTGGTGCGACGTGTCGGCCCGAGCACCAACGTCGTCTCATGGCCCGCCCGCGGATTCAACAGGCACGACACCGTCTTGTGCACGAATGCGTGGTCCAGACAAGCCTGATTGCAGGCGATGCAGGTGTTGATCTCGTCGGCAGCGTCGGCCTCCGCTTTGCGCACCCAGTCCGGGTCGGACAGCAGCGGGCGCGCCATCGAGATCAGTGCCACGTTGCCGTCGGCCAGAATCTGCTCGGCCGCTTCGGGCATGTTGATCCGATTGGACGCCACCACCGGAATGCTCACGTGTTCGGCCACCGCGTTGCTGATGTCGACGAACGCGCTGTTGGGCACCGAGGTGACGATGGTCGGCACCCGCGCCTCGTGCCAGCCGATGCCGGTGTTGATGATCGTTGCGCCCGCCGCCTCGACTTCGGTTGCCAGCGCGACGATTTCGTCCCAGCTCTGGCCGTCCTCTACGTAGTCGGCCATCGACATCCGGTAGCAGATTATGAAGTCGTCGCCGACCGCGGCACGAGTGCGACGCACGATCTCAACAGGAAAGCGCCGACGCTTCTCCGGGGTCCCGCCCCAGGCGTCGGTGCGTTTGTTGGTGCGTGGGGCGAGGAACTGGTTGAGCAGATAGCCTTCGCTGCCCATGATCTCCACGCCGTCGTACCCGGCCTCGCGGGCCAGCTCGGCGCAACGGGCGAAATCGTCGACAGTGCCGTTGACATCCCGCAGCGCCCGCGGTCGGAACGGGTTGATCGGCGCCTTGATCGACGATGCGCTCACCGAAAACGGGTGGTACGCATAGCGTCCGGCGTGCAGTACCTGAAGCAGGATCTTGCCGCCTGCGTCGTGGACCGGCTGTGTGATCCGGCGATGCCGCTTCGCGTCAGAGTGGGAGACCATCTGCGCGGCGAACGGCAGCAGCCAGCCGGCGCGGTTCGGCGCATACCCGCCGGTGATGATCAGGCCGACACCACCGCGGGCGCGCTCGGCGAAGTACTCGGCTAGCCGATCGGTGTCGCGGGCACGGTCCTCCAGCCCGGTGTGCATCGAACCCATCACCACGCGGTTGCGCAGCGTGGTGAAGCCAAGATCCAACGGCGACAACAACTTCGGATAGCTCACGGATTTCCTTTCAAGGCAGCCGCCACTTCGTCCAGCCAGTCGATAGCGCTCTCTTCGGCACGGATACCGCCGCGTAGCACCAGGTATTGATGGAGTGCGGCACCGCTCAGGACGCTCGGATCGGGAAACTGCCGCTTCTCGAATCCGCGGTAGGTGTCAAGCAATTCGGTGCGCTCGGCCCGCAGCGCGGCCACCTGAGCGCGTACCGCGTCGACGTCGCCGTACGCGGCACCGCGAACCTTGATCGCAATGTCGCGGGTGCGGTTGTCGGCGACCGAGCTGCCGCGCCCCGACAGCGGTTCGGCGATCCAGCGGGCCATCTCGGCACGGCCGGCGTCGGAAACGGTGTAGACCTTCTTGTCCGGTCTGCCCTGTTGCACGACGGGCGTGACGTTCACCCAGCCGTCGTCCTCCATCGATCTCAGCGTGCGGTAGATCTGTTGATGGGTGGCCGCCCAGAAGTAACCGATGGACCGGTCGAACCGGCGGGCCAGCTCGTAACCGGAGCCGGACTGTTCGCACAGCGACACGAGGATCGCGTGGGGAAGCGCCACGCGGGCAGCATAGGTCGGGCCCGCGGCGCTATGCAACTTGTTGCACTGCAACCAAGCGCATAGGCCGCGGTTTCGTCAGGTCAGCACCAATTCACGCTGACGTCGGTGCCTCCGTTGGTGACGTGCACCGAGCAGTCGGCCATGGCAGGGCTGGCCAACCCGAGGGACATCACGGCGAACGTGGCGGCAGTGGCTAGGCCGAGGGCAACTTTCTTCATTTCGACTCCCGAAAATTGAGCTTAGCTGAGCTAAGCGATTGCTATTCAGAAGAACGGCACCGTCGTGCCGGATCTTCCCGCGGACAAGGTGTTTCGCCCGGCTCGCAAGTCTTCACATCCTGGGTGTAGATGTGGGCGGTGTCACACAGGCCCAAGAGCAGCGGCAAGGCCGAGGTCTGATAGATCTGTCTCTAGGCGACTTGTATGTGCAACGTCTAGTATCAGTAACCACGCGCAACCCTTAACCGGGCGGCGTAGAAGTTAGGGCACACTGAGACAGCCGTCCAAGTAGCCGCAACGGATACTTGCACCGACTTTTCGGCGGGCCTGAGCATGACTGCAGCCCACTGACAGGAGATCGAGGAGACCTCAGTGACGTACACGATTGCCGAACCCTGCGTCGACATCAAGGACAAGGCATGTATCGAGGAGTGCCCCGTCGATTGCATCTACGAGGGCGCACGCATGCTGTA
>Ga0075364_10000763_pt1 | contig 16886 bp, 14 predicted proteins | sample EndMetdeltDD1764_FD_71517 | JGI IMG/M metagenome (GOLD analysis project Ga0075364, IMG submission 71517) | Populus endosphere microbial communities from Tennessee, USA - Endosphere MetaG P. deltoides DD176-4 | ecosystem: Host-associated > Plants > Roots > Endosphere | place: USA: Tennessee...
GCCCAGCGATATCGGTCATCGTGGCAACCGCGTCGTCGCAGGGCAGGGCGCACGAATGGGCGGCCCGGAATTTCTTGCTTAGGTCGGCTCAGCGACGGGTGTCAGACCTACTTCGCCGGTGCACCGATCTACTTCGCTACGGCGGCGTCCTGCTCCCGCTTGATCTCCAGCGCGATGTCGATGAGCTGGTCCTCCTGGCCGCCGATCAGCTTGCGCTGGCCCGCCCGGTGCAGCAGCTGATGGGCGGGAACGCCGTAGCGCTCCGACTGGCGGATGGCGTGCTTGAGGAAGCTCGAGTACACCCCGGAGTAGCCCATGATCAGCGCATTGCGATCGAGCAGGCACTCGGCGGGCATCGCCGGCGCGACGACCTCCTCGGCGGCGTCGGCGATGTCGAAGAAGTCGATACCGGTCTTGACGCCGATCTTGTCGAACACCCCGATCAGCGCCTCCACCGGCGCGTTGCCGGCGCCCGCGCCGAACCGGCGGCAGGACCCGTCGATCTGCTTGGCGCCCGCGCGAACCGCCTCCACCGAGTTGGCCACGCCCAGGCCGAGGTTCTCATGCCCGTGGAAGCCGACCTGGGCGTCGTCGCCCAGCTCGGCGACAAGAGCCGCGACCCGGTCGGCGACACCCTCGAGGACCAGCGCCCCGGCGGAGTCCACGACATAGACGCACTGGCAGCCGGCATCGGCCATGATCCTGGCCTGCTGGGCGAGCTTCTCCGGCGGGATGGTGTGCGACATCATCAGGAACCCGACCGTCTCGAGGCCGAGCTCGCGGGCCAGCCCGAAGTGCTGAATGGACACGTCGGCCTCGGTGCAGTGGGTGGCGATCCGGCAGATCGAGCCACCGTTGTTCTGCGCCTCCTTGATGTCCTCCTTGGTGCCCACCCCTGGCAGCATGAGGAACGCGATCTTGGACTCCTTGGCCGTCTCGGCCGCGAGCTTGATCAGCTCCTGCTCAGGCGTTTTCGAGAATCCGTAGTTGAAGCTCGACCCGCCGAGCCCGTCACCGTGCGTGACCTCGATGACCGGAACACCCGCCGCGTCGAGGGCCGCGACGATGGCACCCACCTCGTCCTTGGTGAACTGATGACGCTTGTGATGGGACCCGTCGCGCAACGACGTGTCGGTCATCCGGATATCCCACATGGGGTTGAAGAAAATATCGGTGCTCATGCCTGCGCCCCTTCCGATACGAGGCTCTGCTTGGCGATTTCCTCGCCGACCTTGGTGGCCGCCGCGGTCATGATGTCCAGATTTCCCGCATACGGCGGCAAATAGTCCCCCGCGCCCTCGACCTCCACGAAGGTGGTCACCACCGCCTGGCCGCCGGAGTTGACCGACGGATCGTCGAACTGCGGCTCGTTGAGCAGCCGGTAGCCGGGCACGTAGGTCTGCACCTCGGCGACGACGTCGCGGATGGACTGGGCGATCGCGTCGCGATCGGCGTCTTCGGGGATGGCGCAGAAGATGGTGTCGCGCATGATCATCGGCGGGTCGGCGGGGTTCAGGATGATGATCGCCTTGCCGCGCTTGGCACCGCCGATGGTTTCGACGCCCTTGCTGGTGGTCTTGGTGAACTCGTCGATATTGGCCCGGGTGCCCGGCCCCGCAGACAGGGAAGCGACCGACGCCACGATTTCTGCATACGGCACTTCGACGACGCGGGAGACGGCGTAGACGATCGGGATGGTGGCCTGCCCGCCGCAGGTGATCATGTTGACGTTCGGGGCGTCGAGATGCTCACGCAGGTTGGCAGGCGGGATCACCGCAGGGCCGACCGCCGCGGGCGTGAGGTCGATGGCGCGGATGCCTGCCTCGGCGTAGCGCGGCGCGGCATCGCGGTGCACATAGGCACTGGTGGCCTCGAACAGCATGTCGGGCTTCTCGTCCAGACCGAGCAGCCAGTCGACACCCTCGTGGCTGGTCTCCAGTCCGAGCTTGCGCGCGCGGGCCAGACCCTCCGACGCCGGGTCGATGCCGACCATCCAGCGCGGCTCGAGCCACTCCGAGCGCAACAATTTGTAGAGGAGGTCGGTGCTGATATTGCCCGACCCAACGATCGCAACGGAGGCCTTATGAGCCATGGGTACTCCCTTATTCGAAAGTCAGTCGTACAGAACCTAACCCGGCGAAGTCCGCAACGAAATTGCTGCCGGGGGGTGCATCTATCGCACGCGTGCACGAGCCGGGCAACACGATGTCGCCGGCCTTCAGACGCACCCCAAAACCTTCGACCTTGCGAGCCAGCCACGCGACGGCGGTCACCGGGTTGCCGAGCACCGCATCGCTACGGCCCTTGGCGACAACCTCACCGTTGTTGGTCAGCACCGCGTCGATGTTGCGGATGTCGATGTCCTTCGGAGACACCCTCGCCTCACCCAACACCCAGCCGGCGGAGGAGGCGTTGTCGGCGATGGTGTCGCACAGCTTGATCTTCCAATCGGTGATGCGCGTATCGATCAGCTCGATGGAAGGGACGAATGCGGCCGTCGCCGCCAGCACGTCGTCTTCGGTGCAGCCCGCCCCCGGCAGGTCGTCGGCCAGGATGAAGCCGACCTCGACCTCGACCCGCGGGTACAGGTAGTTCGCGGACTTGACCGGGCGGTCTTCAAACACCTGCATCTCGTCGAGCAGATGCCCGTAGTCGGGTTCGTCCACGTTCATCATCTTTTGCATGGCCTCGGACGAAAGGCCAACCTTGTGTCCCACCACGCGGGCGCCCTCTGCGACCCGCTGCCGGATGTTGATCAGCTGGATCTCGTAGGCATCGACAACGTCGATGTCGGGGTTTCCGTCGGTCAAGGGGGAGATCGGGACGCGGCTGCGCTCGGCCTGAGCGAGGTCGGCAGCCAGCTGGTCACGCACCTGGTGAGTGAGCATTGATGCGAAGTCCCCTCGTTTCTTCGACCGGCACAGTTGTCCTGTAGCCGGGCAATTCTATAACGTGTTCTACATGACGGTTCAGGAGTACGACGTCGTCGTGGTGGGAAGCGGCGCCGCCGGCATGGTCGCCGCCCTCACCGCGGCCCACCAGGGACTATCCACAGTAGTCGTCGAGAAGGCCCCGCACTACGGCGGTTCCACTGCGCGGTCAGGTGGTGGTGTGTGGATCCCGAACAACGAGATTCTCAAGCGCGACGGCGTCACCGATACCCCCGAAGCCGCCAGGCAGTACCTGCACACGATCATCGGCGACGTCGTCGAACCCGAACGCATCGATACCTACCTCGACCGCGGCCCCGAGATGCTGTCCTTCGTGCTGAAGAACTCGCCGCTGAAGATGTGTTGGGTGCCCGGCTACTCGGACTACTACCCGGAGACCCCCGGCGGTCGCCCAGCGGGTCGTTCGATCGAGCCGAAGCCGTTCAACGCCCGCAAGCTTGGCGCCGATCTTGGCGGCCTCGAACCGCCCTACGGCAAGGTCCCACTCAATGTCGTTGTGATGCAACAGGACTACGTGCGGCTCAACCAACTCAAGCGCCATCCGCGTGGTGTGCTGCGCAGCCTGAAGGTTGGCGCGCGCACTGTTTGGGCCAAGGCGACGGGCAAGAACCTCGTCGGCATGGGTCGCGCGTTGATCGCCCCGCTTCGGATCGGCCTGCAGAAGGCGGGAGTCCCGGTTCGGCTGAACACCGCGCTCACCGACCTGTACGTCGAGGACGGCAGGGTTTGTGGAATCTGGGTGCGGTCCACAGATGCGCCGGAATCGGCTGAGCCCGAACTGATCCGGGCACGCCGCGGCGTCATCCTCGGCGCCGGCGGATTCGAGCACAACGAGCAGATGCGAGTGAAGTATCAGCGTGCGCCGATCACCACCGAATGGACGGTCGGCGCCAAGGCCAACACCGGGGACGGCATCATCGCCGCCGAGAAGCTGGGCGCCGCGCTGGACGTCATGGAAGACGCGTGGTGGGGCCCGACGGTGCCGCTGGTCGGCGCGCCATGGTTCGCCCTGTCCGAGCGCAACTCCCCCGGCTCGATCATCGTGAACATGGCGGGCAAGCGATTCATGAACGAATCCATGCCATATGTCGAGGCGTGCCACCACATGTACGGCGGCCAATACGGGCAGGGCCCAGGCCCCGGCGAGAACATCCCGGCCTGGCTGGTATTCGACCAGCAGTACCGGGACCGGTACATCTTCGCGGGATTGCAACCGGGTCAACGCATTCCGAACAAATGGCTGGAGTCTGGCGTTATCGTCAAGGCCGACACGATGGAGGAGCTGGCGGCCAAGGCCGGCCTGCCCGTCGACGAGTTGAAGGTGACCGTTGAGCGGTTCAACGGCTTCGCCCGCTCCGGCGTCGACGAGGACTTCAAGCGCGGCGAGAGCGCCTACGACCGCTACTACGGGGACCCGACCAACAAGCCGAATCCGAACCTCGGCGAGATCCGCCATGCGCCGTACTACGCGGCCAAGATGGTGCCAGGCGATCTCGGAACCAAGGGCGGCGTTCGCACCGACGTGCACGCCCGCGCGCTGCGCGACGACGGTTCGGTGATCGAGGGGTTGTACGCTGCGGGCAACGTCAGCGCACCGGTGATGGGTCACACGTATCCGGGACCCGGCGGGACGATCGGCCCGGCGATGGCGTTCGGATATCTGGCGGCGCTACACATTGCGGGGAAGAGCTAATGCCGATCAACCTGGACGAGGCGCTGGGCGCCGAACTCGAGCCCGCCGAATTCTCTTGGACCAGTAACGATATCCAGCTCTATCACCTCGGGCTCGGTGCGGGTAGCGACCCGATGGACAAGCACGAGCTGCGCTACCTGACCGACGACACCCCACAGGTGCTGCCGACGTTCGGCAATGTCGCGCAGAGCTTCCACATGACCAAGCCGCCGACGGTGAACTTTCCCGGCATCGACATCGAGCTCTCCAAAGTGCTGCACGCCAGCGAGGCGGTCTCCGTGCCAGGCCCGGTACCGCCCTCGGGGACCGGTATCGCGGTCACCAAGTTCACCGACATCTGGGACAAGGGCAAGGCCGCGGTCATCTGGTCGGAGACGACGGTGACCGCACCCGACGGCACACTGCTGTGGACACAGAAGCGGTCGATCTTCGCCCGCGGCGAGGGCGGATTCGGTGGTGAGCGCGGACCGTCGACGACGTCGGAACCGCCCGAGCGCGCACCCGACTTCGAACTGTCCATACCGGTGTCGCCGCAGCAGGCGCTGCTGTACCGGATGTGCGGCGACCGCAATCCGCTGCACTCCGACCCGGATTTCGCAGCGGCAGCTGGGTTTCCGCGTCCGATCCTGCACGGGCTGTGCACGTACGGTATGACGTGCAAGGCGATGGTGGATGCACTCCTCGACGGTGACACCGCCCGCGTCGGCAGCTATGGCGCGCGGTTCGCTGGTGTGGTGTTCCCCGGAGAGACGCTGAAGGCGAGCATCTGGAAAGAGGGCGACGGCTTCCAGGCCGTCGTCACCGCGCCAGAGCGGGATGACGCGGTCGCGCTGGCCGGCGTCGAGCTAGTGCCGGCTTAACCCGAACTGCCGCGCTCAGGTCGTGGCCTCCATGACATCGCAAACAATTGTCGCGATGGATCGCGACTATGATCCGAGCCGCTCTCTGGCAAGTGCTGTACTTGCTGTGATCGATATTCTGGTTGATTGATCGTTTGCTGATTCTGCGCATCCGCGTCTTGGCGCTGCGGGCTCGAAATTGTCTTCGAAATTCGCCATGAGTAGCTGAAATCGCACTGTGGGGTGGTCTTGTGTGCGGATATCGTCAATCAACGTGTGCGTCAATGCTGGTAGTGGACCGGACACCTACAAGATCACATTTGCCAACACACACCGGAATGCGGCTGTCTTTGGATCTGCCTCACGCCGACCGTCGGGACCAACTGACTTGCCTGCCATGCCATGTTCTTCTGCGCAATGTTTGCTAAGACGTTTACACGGTCATCAACTTGGGTCTAATCTGTAACGCGTTCACCTCCATACCAGCTAAGGGGTCGGCTATGCCATCTATCCGTTCCAGCCTTGTCTTCGGATGTTCGCTCATTGGTGCCGGTGCGATCGCCATCGCCGGCGCCGGTGCCGCTACCGCTGACAGCGGCCTCAACCTCACGCCCGGAAACAACGGTTTGCTCAACGGCGGGACAGGCAACACCGGTATCGCCAACAACCTCCTCGGCCCCGGTGGCGGCAACGTCGGTGTGGCCAACGGCCTTCTTGGCGGTTCCGGCAACGTCGGTGTCGCCAACCTGGGCGACGCGAACGCCGGCGTCGCCAACATCGGCACCTTGAACGGGGGCGTCGCCAACATCGGCATCTTGAACGGGGGCGTCGCCAACATCGGCACCTTGAACGGGGGCGTCGCCAACATCGGCTGCTTGAACGGCGGCCTCGCCAACATCGGCTGCGGCAACCTCGGCGCTGTCAACGTCGGAGACGGCCGAACTGGAATTCTGCGCCTCGGCTTCTAATGCGGTAGCCGCCCGACCGGCAGCCTCGTGTTGGGGCAATTCCGCAGTGCCACACTGAAGTTGCTGTGCTATCGGCACGGCAGCATCTCTTGATAGCACCGGCAGGCGTTGAGCTAGTGCCGGCCTAACCCGCGTCGCCGGCATCCAGCGTCGAAACGCGGGATTAAATTCGGTGGGTGCGCAAACCTTCTCGAAGGATCACTGATTGCGCCTCGCGAATCGTTTCGGCCTTGCTGTGCGCCTCCTGAGCAAGCGCTGCGAAAGAGCATGGCGTTGTTGAATCAGGCCCCGAAGGAAAGTCGCGCGCCTTTGCTCTTCGTCATGCTCGCTGCGAGGCAGGCGCAGCAGAACTCTGTTCTATCGAATTGTGTTGGCCCAGAACGCGAGCCATCCGCGGTCCACAACCGCTGGCCGACCTGCTAACTTCGCTTGCAGTGACCGATCCCTTTGGGGATGCCGACAGTCGGACGACTCAGGAGCACGCCACCGTGAAGATCACCACGACCACCACCGTATTGGCTGCAGCAGCGACCGTTGCCACAGCAGGAGCGGTCGGCATCATCGCAGCACCCATCTCATCGGCCGAGGACGTCACCACCACAACCATCGGAAGCCAGGCAAAGCTCGACGACGGCAACGTCGTTCAGGGCTGGACCATCAGCAACCTGCGAACCAGTTCGGACGTCATCCCTTATCCGGTAGCAGGCACACTGTGGGAAGCCACCGCCACCGACGAAGCCATCCAGGGCTCCGCGACCCCGATCGTGTCGAACCTGAACGCGCGGGCGCGCAGCGGCCAGACCTACCGTGTGTTGTTCGGGGTTGCGACCCCGCAGGGCGTAAACCCCGCGACCCTCGCCCAGGGGGAGAAAAGCACTGGCAAAATCTACTTCGACGTGACCGGCGATGCGCCCGACAGCGTCGTGTACAGCACGGGCGGTCAGGATCTGCTCGGCTGGGTGCAGGCACCCCCGCCGCCGCGCCAGGGCGGGACCCAATGGTCCCCGCCCGCGCGTAGCCAGGCGTCGCCTGCTCCTGCCGCGACCCCAGCGACTCCGGCTCCCGCCGCCACCCCTGCAGCCGCGCCCACGCCGACGGCCGCGCCTGCAGCCCAAGGAACTCCGCTGCCGGCAGCTGCGGAAGCTACCCCGGGAGCCCCACTTCCTGCAGGCAGCCAGGGCACGCCGCTTCCCACGGGTTCTCAGGGAACGCCGCTGCCCGCAGGCAGCCAGGGCGCACCCGCCTCCGCCGAAGGGGCTCCGCTGCCGGCGAGCACAGCACCAGCGCCGGCAACCGCACCCGCGGGTAGCCAAGGGACGCCCGCGACGCCGGTGACGACGGTTCCGCCCGCACCTGCTTCCTGAGACCTGACGGCTGGCAATTCGCCTACGAGTGGCTTGACCACCACGCGTACAGCTCGTCGAAAGTCGGGCCCTGTGGGCCTGATTGGACCGCATTCACGGTGAGTCTCGCGTCGTCGGTCCATGCCACCAGAGGGCGGCCATCCTGGGTGCCGCAGTAGAGGATGCCGCTGGTCTTCTCGGGGGTGGCGTTGCGGCGCCATGGTCCCGGCGACTGAATGTTCCCGGGGCAGTTCACCATTCTTGACGCCTGCACAATGCGGTTGAACGCGGCGTCGAGCGTCGCCTTGTCCTTGACCAGTGTGTAGGTCGCCGACAGCGGACCGCCCGCGTCGGAGTTCTTGTCGCAAGACACCTGCGCCAGTGCGTTTGTCCCGACGGCGACAGCCTTACACGAATCGGTCGGGTAGCCGGCCGGCACCAAACGCAACAGGCGGTCGGCGTCGGGATTCGGTGTGGTCGAAGGTGCAGATTGCGGCGCGCTGTCGGTTCCGGCGCCGGTGTTGGACGACGGGCGCACCAGCCAGAAGATCAGGCCACCGACAACGACGATGAGGAGCAGCGAGACAGCGCCGAGGAACACTATCGGTTTGCGTTCGTGGTGACGTACCGGCCGCGGGTTCACGATCAACGGCTCATCGAACTTGTCTGCCCAGCGGCCAGGGCCGGAATGCCATCGCTCGTGCGCCGACAGCGGTGGCGTGGGAAGTGGTCCCGTGTCGGCATCGTCCGGATCAGGCTCGTTGAACCGGTCGCCCGGCAGAGGGGGCACACTCATCCCTTTAGCTCCGTGCGGCTCACAATCACTTCACAACCCCCATGCATCCCTTCGGCGAGTTCGGCGGTTCTGAGGGTAATAGGCGTGGAGCGAGTCGCACGCCGGTCTGTCCGAGTTGCGACTAGTCCAAGCCCAAATCGCAGGCAGGATCACCGCGAATTCTGTTGACCCTCAATGCTTATCAAGACTGCACAGAAATGTGGGCGACACGTTGCTCGAGGACGGCTGGCCAGTTAGCTATCACGGCGCGATGAGGAGTACCGCACACTGTCCTCCGTGAAATCTCTCAGCGGGATACCGCGCTCGGCCCAATAGCTGACGTTGGGGACCTCTGCTGCGGGTTGCATGAGTCCCAACAGCGAGTCGGCGCGGAACCCCGCGCGGAGTCCGGCGGACTCGGCCGTCCGCAATGCGCGGTAGAGCAAGGCGGCAGGGACGGGAGCGCCGCGAAACGCTTTGGCGGTAGCCATTGCGCGCAGAGTGTGAAGGATTTCGCTGAACGGCACACGCCGCGGATTGGCGACGCCGACGACGCGGTGTGGCGGCGGCTGCTCGACCGTCGCGACAACACACTGCACCATGTCGTCGACGTGCACTGTGTATTGGTACGAGTCGGGGCGCAACAGCGGTACCACGGGAAGCGCAACGACCTTGCGCAGAGCGCCGATCATGCCGCGTTCGGGGCCGCCGTAGACAAGGCCTAGCCGCAGCGAGGTGCCACCGTGTGCGGCGACGATTTCTTCGCAGGCGAGCTTGGTCTGGCCGTAGATCTGCTCCGTACCGGAGTAGGCGGACATCGAGGAAATGAGGACAACTGGGACGCCGCAGACCGACTCAACGAGCTTCTCGACGCCGCCGAGGTTGATCCGCTCAATCTCGGCCTTGTCGCGGGCGCGCAGGTCATAGGCGCAGTGAACGACAGCGGATAAGGAGTCCGGAAGCGGCGCCGCAGCGCCATCTTCAAGGGAGTACGGGACATAGTTTTGCCGGCCATCGATCGCTGGCTCGCTTCGCTGCAGAGCAACCACTCGGTAGCCCGACGCGGCGAAAGCTGCGCTAAGGGCGCTTCCCACGTAGCCGTTCGCGCCCGTGATCGCGACGGCGCCACGATCAGACACGGAGGCTCTCAGCCACGATGCGGTGAGCGTTCGCCATCACTGTCAGTGTGAATGTCGTAGACGGCACGGACGGCAAGACTGCCCCGTCGACCAGGTGGACATGTTGGAAGGCGCCGATGCGGCCGAGCAGATCCGAGCCACTGCCATGCGGGAATGTCGATCCGAAGTGATAACTGTTACCTGGCCCCGTCATTCGCACCATCGGCACCACCGGGAACAGGTCGAGTTTGGGCCCAACCGAGGTGAGCCGGCGCAATACCGAGCGCAGCATCGCCGGGTGGCGGTCGGAGACGACCCGAACTGAGATATCGGGCAGGGCGTCCGGATGTCGCGCGCGCAACTCGACCCGCATCCTGGGCGACTGCCAGGACGGCAAGTACCCGAGCGCCGCGGTGACTCGGCTCAGTACGGTGCCGCGCAGAGACCGCGGGAGCCAGCCGGGCAGTTCTTCGTCCAGCGCCGGGTTGTACGGGTAGCAATGCACCTGTGCGGTGGTGTACGCGTCGTCGTCATACTTCAGGAGCACGTTGAACTGGTTGAGCGTAAAGTCCGGCTGGCCGCGCGGGTCACCCGTGGAGCGCCGGGAGACGAACGGAATCAGGAACTGCGTCGCCTCCTGCAGATCCACCTCGCTCGGCGGGGTGTGCAGCGAGTTGAGCGCAATGCGTGTGCTACCCAGCCCGCCTGCAGCCACGAAGACGCGGTCACCGTCGAGGCTCATCGTGCGCCCTGTCGCGAGGTCGATGCCGTGAACGGACGGCGTGCTGCCGGCAGGCTCGTCGACCCTGGTGACCAGCACCCGCGGGATGTACTTGATGCGGCCGTTTGCAATGAATCGATCGACGGTGTGGCTTGCCGAGTAGATCAGCGAGTAGGGGCATCCCGTCATACACACGCCGCAGCGCACGCACCGATCGGCCGAAAACGCAAGGCGCGCTTTGCCGACCACGATTCCAGCCGCGCGAATGGCGTCCCGGTGTTGCTCATAGCGGTGCAGCACTTGCGCGGTGCGTCCGGACACGGGCGGGAGCGGTGCCCGTGCGTTCAGAAGGGGGAAGTCCTCGGCGTAATCGTCCTTCTCGGCAGCAAGAGGCACCTCTTCGAGCACGGCGCGGTAGTGGGGTTCGATCTCGTGCCACCGGAACGGCCAGTGGGCGAACGTGGCGGGAGAGAACGGCATGATCTGTGCACCCCAGATTGTCGAGAACCCGCCGACGGCGCCGGAAACGGCAGAGCTGTTCCCGCGCTCAGGCATTGCAAGCCCGCGCAGCTGGCCACGGTCGACGAACATGTGGCTCGAGCCGTATGCGCGCTTCTCAGGGAGCACCGCATTTGAATGGGCGACTCGGGCAGGCTGCGCGACGACGAGGTCGCGATCGGAGGCCGCCCAGAGCGCCGGCTCCAGCGCGTTCATCCGCGCCACCGCCGAGACGATACTGTCCGTCAGCCGTTCACCGATGTCGACGACGGTGATCTGCTCTGCAGGCTCATCGGCGAGGGCGAGGATCGCCGCCGCCGCAGCCGGGCCAGTCCCAATGACGATGTTATGCATCGTCGGCGGCCCACACGCCCGCGCGAGCGCGCTCGACATCAGTTGGGTTGAGGCCGGTTGTCAGGCGTTCCGGCGGGCGACCGAGCGCAACTTGTGCCCTGCCAACGGCGTACCCCAAGCCACCGAGCGCGAGGCCGGCCACCGCGAACAGTGACTGAATCAATCGCGTGCGCCTGCCGGTCAGCGCGTCGAGCAACGCCGGGAAGATTGCGAGCATCACACCGATGCCGAAGCGCAGATCTGGGCCGATGTTGCCGGCGTTTCCCAGCTCGGTGGAGTAGCTGGCTTTGCTCCGGTTGACGGCGTAACAGCGCCGCCAGAAGTACGACCACGTCATCCGGTCCGCGGGCACGTAGTGGCGAACAACGGCCCGCGGCTCGTAAAGCACGGCGGCCGCCCCGTGCTGGTGTGCGATCCGGTGCGATAGATCCATATCGTCGTGATCGTCGGCATGAAAGCCGCCGACTGCGAGCATGGCGTCGCGGCGCACGCTCATGGTCGTACCGATCAGGCGGCGGACGGGAGCGAGTTGGCCCGGCAGAGAACGGTAGCGACAGCCGAACACCCAGTCGAAATCGGGCGGGAACCAAGACGGCCGGGGCCCTCCGTAATCCGGCGAGGGCGAACCGCCAACAGCGAAGCACCCCGGGTGTGCGGCGTACACGGCGAGCAGTCGCTCCAGCCAGTCCGGTGCCGCTTCGGCGTCGTCATCGAGGTAGACGACGACATCGGAACTGGCGTGCAGGAGCCCTGTGTTGCGCGACGAGCCTTGCCTGCCGGCGAACTGGCTCGCAATGGCAACGATCTCGACGGGCGAGTTGGCCCGGCCGGCGCCCCACACCTCGCGGCACCGCTGCAGCAACTCGTCATTGTGGTCCACGACGATGATCAGGTGGTGTGGGGCGACACTCTGCGCGAGCACCGACGTGACCGCGCGTACCAGCAGCTCCCATCGATCGAGGGTGTACGTGCAAATAGCGACGTCCGCGCGTGGCGCGATTCCGCTGGTAGACACCTATGACCCCCTTTCCACGTTTCGGCTCCCTGAACTCCTCAGGACGCGATGTCCATGGAGTTGACGCTCGCAGTCAAGCCGTCGAAGAGAATCCCGGCCTGTGGTTCGTTGCTGGTGGCGTTCAGCTGCAAGAGATACAGTCCACCCGAGCCGGAGATGACGACTGTTTCTTGTGCCGCGGCGGCTTTCACTCCCTCGAAGTCGTAGGTGCCCGCGATCCGGTAGGCGGGGTGTCCCGACGCGCTGGCCGGCTCATCGAACACCCGAACGAAGCCGGGAAGGTTCTTCACCTCACCGCCAGCGAACTCGATCAACTTTTCGGCGTCGACATTCCCTTCGAGTTTCGACAGCACGGCGACGATGTTCGGTGGGTAGCCCAGGCCCTGCGCCTCCGGCCCTGTGTAGACAAGGGCACCGTAGGCATGATCTGGGATCTGCTGGTCGGTGACGGTCCAGCCGCCCGGAAACCCGACAGCGATCTGCGGTGCGCCCGGATCGCCGCTGCGAAGCGGGGTTTCGGCAATGTGCTGGTCCCGGATGTAGTCCGCGATCGTGTAATTCGCCGAACCGGGCTCGCTCTGCAGGTTCCGCGGTGCCTGCAGCTGGTCGTCGCTCTGGGCCGTCGACTCGGTCGTCGGCTTGATCGAGGTGGTCCAGGACGTACTGGACTTCGACGTCTCAGACATGTTGGCCAGGGGGTCGTTGGAACCGGTGGCACAAGCCGCGATCGTCAGGCCCAGGCACACCGCCGCAAACGCGGCGACCCAGGGGCAGCGCGTCATTGCCATAGCTTTCCTCCCGTTCGAGCCACGGATCGCGTTCGCCGGGCTACAGCCCATCCCGCGGTGAGCACGCGAGCGGGGGCGTACTGAAGCCGTATCCGCCTTCGATTTACGGTCCTGGCAAATGCTGGCGATGAGGTTGAGCGGCGAATGGTGAGGCGGGGCACACGAAACGGGTCGCCGGCAGGCATCGCTACCGCGTTTCCGACACTGGCCGCCTGGAGGTAGCCCACCTCGCGGGTGAATTCGCGGACGCGCTTGTTGGAGTACCCGTAGGGATAGGCGAGGCTATCGGTCGGGTGGCCGAGGCGGTCTTCCAACGCGCGCTTCGAGTCTGTGAGCTCAGCTCGCAATTTTGATGCGGAGATCTGGTCAAGCTGCGCATGGCTGTGACTGTGCGCGCCGATCTCTACCCCGGCCGTTTCCAGCTCCGCGAGTTGCGACCAGGACAGCATGCGGTCTGGTGGCGTCCCGACTGCGTTAAGCCCTGCGTCGTCCAACCATCCTGTGGTGACGAACAGAGTCGCCGGGAACCCCTGCTCGATCATTACCGGCAGGGCTTCTTCGATGAAGTCCGCATAGCCGTCATCGAATGTCAGCACGATGGGACGTGGCGGCAACGGCTGCCCCGCCCGGCCGCGCTCACACAGCTCGCCGAAGGTCAGTCCGGTGAACCCCCGCCGCCGTAAGTAACGCAGCTGCGCGGCGAAGGTTGCGGGCGCAACGGAAAGCGCCCGTGCCGAGGTGGCGGGAGCGTCATTCACCGAGTGGTACATCAAGATCGGCACCGATGCGTCGATGCTCACCGCTCGGCCCTCGCACTGCGAACAAACGCCGGGATGCCTTCGAGCATGCCTCTCCATTCCGATCGGAGCAGGCTGTCGGGGAAGTCACGCATCGTCGAATCTCGCGCTGAATCTCGTCGGTGAAAATCCTTGATGGCCACAGGAATCAAGCTCAACAGTGGAAACACGAGCTTCGGCTTGTAGGAAATCAACGCCGCATAGTAAGCGACCGTGCCGGTGCCAATCGCGCGAAACTGCTGCTTCAATCCGAGCACGGTCTCGCGATGAAAATGCCACGTCATCGCTGTGGGCTGGAAGACCACGGTGTGCTGGGCGAGGAGCGCGCGTGTGAAAGCAAACGTATCCTCTGATGCTTTGGCCGGGGTACCCGCGCCGAGTGCAACGTGAAAGCCGTCGATGTCGACCAAGACGTCGCGGCTGAAGGCCATGTTTGCACCGGTGCCGAATGGCGGCACTGGGTAGAGGGGGCTCTGCGGATGCCCGGGTTCGAAGATCTCTCGATTGAACCCGCGTCCCGTGCTGTGCCCCCCGAACTGCTCAAACCACTCTTGTGGTTCGGTCCTCAACTCGGCAGGTAGCACCACACCCGTGACGCAACCGACCGTCGCTGTTGCCGAGAAGCCCCTGACGATTTCAGCGAGCCAGTATTTGTCCGGCACCTCATCGTCGTCGATGAACGCCACGATGTCGGCGCCGGCGGTCCGCCAGCCGGTGTTGCGTGCCCTCGAAAGGCCGCCACGGGCTTCCAGCACGTATCGCACCGGCACCGCAACTTCGAGTGCATCCAACGCGGCTGGCACCGCGTCAAGATCTGCCGGTGCGTTGTCGACGACGACGATCTCATAGCGTGGGTACTCCAGGCGCGCCAGCTCGCGGACGCACAGCGCAAGGCGTTCTGGACGGTCACGCGTGCATATGACGACGGAGATCTGAGGCGCATTTTCGAGCAAAAGCCGTCGCTCACCAACGAACTCCAGTCGATTCGGGTCCAGCTTCAAACCGTCGACCGGTAGCTCGTCGACGAGTGGCAGACCGCTTCCAGCAAGCCGGTCATTGATTTCGGAGCTGAAGTACCGCCAAGCCGCAGATGCGGCTTGGCTCGCGAAGCAATCCGCACTCTCGATGTCGAAGTCAGTCCAGCCGAGGGGTTCGGCGCCTAGGCGCACCAGCAGATGAGCACGGCCACCACCTCCGTCCTGTTCGTCCCCACGCCGAAGAGCCGGAACAGGTTCCAAGACGTCCCACTCGGCAACTGATGTTGGCCGGAAGGAGCCGCCGTCTGCCGTCACGAACTTGGGAGCATCCTGGCTCGCGGCCAGAGCCCAAGCGGGCGGTGGCCGGCCGCGTTCGGACAGTGGGTCCGAATCTCTTCTTCCGACAAGCATCTCCGTCAAGAATCCGGCAATAGCCAACATCAATCCGATTAATATCGCGGCACCGCGTTCAAGATTCCCGCCATCCCGGTGAATAACCCCTAGGGACACCTCACGTAGAAAAGCACGAGGAAGTACATGCGCCGCGTATTGCCGCTCCAAGGAAGTGCTCTCATAGGCGCCCATAAATCTCGCCAACGCGGCTTTACCGCGACCCTCGTTCCAACAACGCCTAAGAAAGAAGATTCGTGTACTTCTTTCGACAGGAACCTTGTGCGCGACCTGTGCCGAAGGATCGTACATCCAGTACCCAGACGGCAGATTCTTCAGCACCCGCAAACACAAGTCCGTGTCTTCCGGGCGTGAAACCCGCCCGGTCTTACCGAATCCCGGACGAAATCCTCCTACGCCATCGAACGCGGTGCGCCGGATGGCCATGTTGCCCGACCAGACGTTTCTCATCGGAGCCGCTACCTCCGGCATGCCCTTATAGGAGCCACCAAGAACCCAATCGAACTCGCGCGGAAACCATCGCGGACGGGGTTCTCGCCAGGCCAGCGTGAGGCCCCCACCGACCCCGAAGACCTCAGCCTGGCTGAAATGTCGGCAGAGCGAATGCAGCCAGTCGGGTCCGGCCACCGCGTCGTCGTCGAGAAATGTGACGATTTCGCCGCGGCTCTGGTGGACTCCGGTATTCCGTGCTCCGGACGCTCCGTTCTGGCCGGTGTTTTCCAGGACTCGTATTCCATTCAATTCGGTTCTTGCACGTTCGGCGAGACCCGGGTTGTGGTCAATTACCAAAATCACTTCGAGGGGCGGACAAGTCTGCTGAACCGCAGAGGTAATGGCCTCAAGGGTGTCCTGCCATCGATCGTCCGCATAGGCAGCAATGATCACCGAGACAGCGGGTCCTGGCGGCCGGTTCTCGTCGCCGCCTGACCGCGCATTCCCGCTACCGGTCACCGTTCCGCGATTCGATCCGCGGGTTCAATCGCCTCCCCGCGAGCGGCCGTCTGCCGCCCACCGCGAGTACCGCTCGTCGAGTCATACCCCCCTGCCGTTCCACACTTGGTGTTTGCCCGTGCCCCACCTCACCCACCCCGAGGATAACCACTCCAGACATTTGCTGTGCCCGATCTGGCAAACTCCTCTGGCTCCGATCGACCGGTCCACGGTATACGCGCAAACTCAGCGGGCAGCTCGCACATCGACCGGCCCACCTGGTCGCCATTTCGATCGCGAATAGGCGCCCACCCAAGCGTTACGGCGCCAGGTCGGGGCCACACAAATCGACGATGTCACCGCCACGACGCGCCAAAAGCCCAGGTTGAATGGGGTAGTCAGAGGTCGCCGTCAAACCCGCGGATGAGCTCGACCTGACGTAACAGGCGCCCGAGTGCCATCTCGACCGGCCACGCGTGCAGACGCCCCGCCAGCCGGCAGGAGTGGTATAACACCGTGCGGCCGAGCTTGCGAACGACGGGTGCAGTTAGCGTACCTACGAGCAGTCGCTGGGCACCCGATATCTCATCACGGGGGTCCAAGCTGCCCACCCGCGCGGGGTACAGCTCGCCCAGGCGCCGGCGGGAGCCGCCGAGGACGAAATATTCGCGGGCGTAGCCTGCGAGGTCCCGGGCGTACGCATGCCTC
>Ga0075364_10000764_pt1 | contig 16884 bp, 17 predicted proteins | sample EndMetdeltDD1764_FD_71517 | JGI IMG/M metagenome (GOLD analysis project Ga0075364, IMG submission 71517) | Populus endosphere microbial communities from Tennessee, USA - Endosphere MetaG P. deltoides DD176-4 | ecosystem: Host-associated > Plants > Roots > Endosphere | place: USA: Tennessee...
CGCGCCCCCGCCTTCGCCCCCTACACCGCCGACTGAACAGCCCCGCGAAGGGTCGGCGCGGGCCCCGAGGGGTGAAAACCCGCCTCATCCGCCACCACGGCACGACCTCACGACGTGTACGTTGCCCTCCAATGTTGATCCACCTCGCCGGAACACGCTGCAGCGTCATCGTCGACCTGACCACCGGGGTGCCGACGGTGCGGCACTGGGGCGCCGCCCTGCCGCTCGACATCGATCTCGCCTCGACGGTCACCGCGTCGACGCGACCGATCGCCGGCGGGATGCTCGATGTCGAGGCGCCGGTCTCGCTCGTGCCCGAGCATGCCGCCGGTTTTCCCGGACGGCCGGGTCTCGACGGACATCGGCGCGGTGGACGCGATTGGGCCGCCCGCTTCACATACGTCGCGCACGAGGTCGAGGACAACGTCCTCACGGCGGAGGCGGTGGACACCATCAGCGCGCTGCGGATCATCACGCGCATGACACTCGGCGACGTACTGACGGTGCAGCTCACTCTGGTCAACGAGCATCCGAGTGAGCGGTACCTCTTCGACCGCCTCGACCCCACCCTGCCGCTGCCCGCGCAGGCCAACGAGGTGCTCCGCTTCACCGGCCGCTGGACCCGCGAGATGCACGAGTACCGGTCCCCGTTCGGATACGGCGCGATCACCGCTGAGAACCGCAGCGGCCGAACCTCGCACGATCGGGTGCCACTGCTGTTCGCCGGCACCGCAGGATTCGGCGAGTGGTCGGGCGAGGTCTGGGGCATGCACCTCGCCTGGAGCGGCAACCACTCGCTGTTCGCTGAAGTCCTTCCCGACGGTCGCCGCTACGCGCAGATGGGTGAACTGTTCCACCCCGGCGAGATGTCGCTGCGGCCCGGCGAGCGCTACACCACTCCCCTGTTGATCGGCAGCTACTCACCGGCCGGGCTGACCGAAGCGTCGTGGGGCTTCCACCGGTCCGTACGGGCATCCAACCCCCTGTCGACCCAGCGCCCTGTGCTGCTGAACACGTGGGAGGCCGTGTACTTCGACCACGACGGGGCGACGTTGTGCCGGCTCGCGGATGCTGCCGCAGATGTCGGCGTCGAGCGGTTCGTGCTCGACGACGGCTGGTTCGGATCGCGCCGCGACGACACAAGGGGCCTCGGCGACTGGACCGTTTCCGCTGATGCGCACCCGAACGGCTTGGGGCCGCTGATCGCACATGTGCGCGCGCTCGGCATGGAATTCGGGATCTGGGTCGAGCCGGAGATGGTGAACCCCGACAGCGAACTGTTCCGAGCCCATCCGGACTGGGCCTTGACGACGCCCGGCTACGAGCCGGTGCTCGCGCGCCATCAATTGGTGCTGAACCTGGCCAACCCCGACGCCTACGCGTACATCCTTGCCGCGCTCGACCGGTTGCTGACAGATCACGACATCGCCTACGTCAAGTGGGACATGAACCGCAACCACGTGCACGGCAGCGGCAGCCACGGCGCGGCGGGCACCCACGAGCAGACGCTCGCCGTGTACCGGTTGATCGACGAGCTGCGCGCCCGGCATCCGGGAGTGGAGATCGAGAGCTGCGCGTCCGGTGGCGGTCGAGTCGACCACGCGATCCTGCGCCGTACCGAACGGGTGTGGGCCAGCGACTGCAACGACGCCCTGGAACGGCAGACGCTCCAGCGCGGCGCATCGATGTTCATCCCGGCCGAAGTGATGGGCGCGCACATCGGACCGCCGCGCAGCCACACGACGGGGCGCCGCCATTCACTCGCCTTCCGGGCCGCGACCGCGCTGTTCGGACACCTCGGCGTGGAGTGGAACCTGCTCGAGCTGAATGACGACGAGCGGCGCGCCCTCGCCGACGTGATCGCGATCCACAAGCGGTTCCGTCCGCTGCTTCACAGTGGCGACACCGTTCGCTTCGACGCCGCCGGGGCGGCGATCGCCCACGGGGTGTACTCGCCCGATCGCGCTGAAGCCTTGATCAGCTTCGCCCAGTTGACGACAGAGATGTCGCTCGTTCCGGCACCTCTGCTGCTGCCCGGTCTTGCCGCCGATCGGCAGTACCGAATCGAGCGGGTCCGGCTGCCCGGCGGCGGTGCGGAGCACGGCCCAGCACGGACCTCGCCGGCGTGGTTGACCACCGGCGCCGAGATGTCGGGGCGGGAGCTCGCTACTTTCGGCCTGCAGCTTCCGGTGATGAACCCGGAGTCGGCGCTGTTGGTCCATCTCGTGGCCCGCTGATGGCTGTTACCGTCTCACCGTGAGCGACCTGCCGCCGCCCCCTCCCTCCGGATTCTCGTATCCGTCACCACCCCCCGGGTACGCCCCCGGTCCGGGCCACGGCTACCCGAGCGGGAACTACGTGATGCCGCCGGGCGCCTACCCGACGATCGTCGAGCGTCAGCCACGGCCGAAGTCACCGACGGGTTCGCTGCTGCTGATCGGCGGCGCGGCGCTGTACATCGGGTCGGCCTACATGCCGTGGTACACGGGCAACGGCTCCACGCTCACCGGGATGGACAACTTCGCCAAGGACTTCGGCGCCGACACCTTCGAATCACCGGGCGCAGCGTGGGTCGTGCTCGGCGTGATCGTCGGCGGGCTCGGCATCGCGGCGTTCTTCGCCGGGCGCCAGCTCGCCCTCGCGATCGTCACGCTGGTCATGACGGCCCTGGCACTGTTCGTGTCGTTCATCGGCGTTGCCGTGGTCGACGACCAGAAGCAGTACGACGAGCTCTTCTCCGAAGCGGGCACGACCGGTATCGGGCCCGTGCTCGGCATCGTGGCGATGCTCGCCGCGCTGGCGGGCGCGATCGTCGTGCTGGCCAAACGGCGCCGACCAGCGGTACAGCCGACCAGCGGCTGGTGAATCGGCGGGGTCCTGACCCCGTGGCACCTCTAGCATCGTGGGGGTGTCTGCACGGATAACCGCCGCCGATGTCGCCAAGGTGGCCAAACTGGCCCGCCTCGACCTCGCCCCCGAAGCCATCGAACGAACGACAGCCCAGCTTGCTGGGATGCTCGAGCACTTCGCCGACATCGACGCCCTCGATCTCGGTGCCGTCGAGCCGATGACCCAGCCGTACCCGCTGCAGAACGTCTTCCGGGAAGACATCGTCCTGACCGGGCTCGACCGCGAGGAGGTCCTCGCCGCCGCGCCAGCCGCCGAGGACGGCCGCTTCCGCGTCCCGCCGATCCTGGGGTTGGACGGATGAGCGAGGCCACCCTCACCGCAGTCGAGATCTCGGCCGGCGTCCGCTCCGGGTCACTCAAGGCCGCCGACATCCTCGAGCAGCACCTCGATCGCATCACCGCCCGCGAGGGTGAGGTGCACGCGTTCAACCTCGTCCTCGCCGACGAGGCCCGCGCAGCCGCCGCCGCGATCGACGATCTCGTCGCGGCCGGCAACGACCCCGGCCCCCTCGCCGGCGTACCGATCGCGCTCAAGGACAACATGTGCACCCGGGGCGTCCCGACCACGTGTTCGTCGAAGATCCTCGACGGCTGGAAGCCGCCGTACAACGCGACCGTCGTCGACCGGCTCGGTGCGGCCGGTGCCATCACCGTCGGCAAGACCAACCTCGACGAGTTCGCGATGGGCTCGAGCACCGAGAACAGCGCGTTCGGGCCGACCCGCAACCCGCTCGACCTGACACGCGTTCCGGGTGGCTCGAGCGGAGGCAGCGCGGCCGCGGTCGCGGCCGGGTTCGCCAGCGTCAGCCTGGGCAGCGACACCGGCGGGTCGATCCGCCAGCCGGCTGCGCTGTGCGGCGTCGTCGGCGTGAAGCCGACGTACGGCTACGTCAGCCGCTACGGCCTCGTCGCGTTCGCCAGCTCGCTCGACCAGATCGGTCCGTTCACGACGACGGTCGAGGATTCGGCGTTGCTGCTCGATGTCATCGGCGGCCACGACCCGATGGACTCGACCTCGATCCCCGACGCCCACCCGTCGCTCGTCGACGCCATCGCCCAGGGCGTCGAGGGCCTGCGCGTCGGGCGCATCACCGACCTCCCCGATGGCGCCGACCCCGATGTCGCCGAGCGTCTCGAAGCCGCGTTCGACGCGTTGCGGGCGGCCGGCGCGACGATCGTCGACGTGCAGGTGCCGGCGTTCGGCTACGGCCTCACCGCCTACTACCTGATCGCCCCGTCAGAGGCGAGCAGCAACCTCGCCCGTTACGACGGTGTCCGCTACGGCCTGCGCGTCGACGCCCCCGACACCAACGCGATGTACGGCGCAACACGCGCCGCTGGCTTCGGCGAAGAGGTGCAGCGCCGCATCATGCTCGGCACGTACGCGCTCAGCGCCGGCTACTACGACGCCTACTACGGCAAGGCCTTGAAAGTCCGCCGGCTCATCGCCGACGACTTCGATCGGGCATACACCAAAGCCGACGTGCTGCTGACACCGACGGCGCCGACCGTCGCCTTCCCGTTCGGCTCGAAGACCGACAATCCGCTGGCGATGTACCTCTGCGACGTGTACACGATCCCAACCAACCTCGCCGGCCATCCGGGCATGAGCGTTCCCTACGGCACAGGTGCCGACGGCCTGCCCGTCGGCGTGCAGGTGCTCGCCGGCACACTCGGTGAGCCGACGATGTTCCGTGCCGCCGCCGCATTGGAGAGAAGCATGAGCGAAGCGAGTGCGGTCGGACGAGCGAGCGCCAGCGAGCCGGACGACGATGGGGTCCGGGGGCGCAGCCCCCGAGGAGAAGGGAGCCTGTCGTGACCTCGATCATGAACCCGACACCCGGCAACGTCTACACGGCCGGACCCGCCACCGGCAACGAGGTGTTGATCGACGGCTACGAGCTCGTCGTCGGCCTCGAAGTGCATGTCGAGCTGGCGACAGCGACCAAGTTGTTCAGCGCCAGCGCGAACAACTTCGGTGACGAGCCGAACACGAACATCGACCCCGTCACGCTCGGCCTGCCCGGCGCGCTGCCGGTGTTGAACCGCCACGCCGTCGAGCTGGCGATGCGCATCGGCACCGCGCTCAACTGCACGATCCAACCGTGCGTGTTCCACCGCAAGAACTACTTCTACCCGGACATGCCCAAGGCGTACCAGATCAGCCAGTACGACCAACCGTTGAACGTCAACGGGTACCTCGACCTGCCCGGTGGCAAGCGGATCGGCGTCGAGCGCGCCCACCTCGAAGAGGACACGGGCAAGAGCACCCACTTCGGTGGTACCGGCGGGCGCATCCACGGCAGCGACTACTCGCTGATCGACTTCAACCGCGCCGGCGTGCCGCTGGTCGAGATCGTCAGCCGACCAGACATCCGCACGCCTGAAGAAGCGCGCGAATACGTCAGCGAGCTGCGCGCGATCTTGCTCGCCGTCGGCGCCAGCGACGCGAAGATGGAAGAGGGCAGCATGCGCTGCGACGCCAACGTCAGCGTGCACAAGCCGGGCGAGCCCTACGGGACGCGCTGCGAGATCAAGAACGTCAACAGCATCCGCTCCCTCGGCCGGGCCATCGAGTACGAGGCCCGCCGCCAGATCGACATGATCGAGGCCGGTGAGGTCGTCCGCCAGGAGACCCGCCACTGGGACGAGAACGACAGCCGCACGCACACCTTGCGCACCAAGGAAGATGCCGATGACTACCGTTACTTCCTCGAGCCCGACCTCGTGCCGCTGGCACCGTCGGCGGAGTGGATCAAGGCCGTCGCCGACGCGATGCCGCTGCTGCCGACGGAGCGGCGGTCACGGCTCGCCGCGGCCACCGGTGCGCTCGCCGATGGCGAGGCGGTGATGGTCGTCGTCGAGCGCGGTCAGGACGACTACGTGTTGGACGTCGCCGCTGCCGGCGGCGACGCGGCCCGGGCGCTGATCTACGTCAAGGAGGCGTTCGCCCCACAAGCAGACGGTACGGCAGTCGACGTGCCGGCGGCCGACGTCGCCGCGCTGACGAAGCTGGAGACGAGTGGCGCGATCACCGCAACCCAGGCCAAGACCATCCTGGCCGAGATCGTCGCCAACGGCGGCGGCGACGCCGCCGCGATCGCCAAGGCCAAGGGCTTCGAGGCGATGGCCAGCGGCGACCTCGAAGCGATCGTCGACCAGGTCATCGCCGACAACGCCGAGGCATGGACCAAGTACGTCGGCGGCGACGACAAGACGATGGGCTTCCTCGTCGGCGCAGCGATGAAGGCCAGCAAGGGCAAGGCCGACGGCAAGCTCGTGACGGCCATGCTCCAGTCGAAGCGCAGCACCTGACGCACTGCGCCCTTGGAGCTGATAGCGCCGAGCAAGGATTGTCTGATCGAGTAGCGACGGAGGCGGCGAAGCCCCGACGAGCGGGCCATCCGCGAGCGGGCACCAAAGCGAAGCGGAGGTGCCGAGCGAGGTGCTCAGTCGGGTTGGTTGAGCTCGACGACGTTGCCGCTCGGGTCTTGCACGAACGCTTGCGCGCCGGCGCCTTGGATGCGGTTGGAGACTCGCGCCTCGACACCGTGCTCGGCCAGCGTGGCAACGGTGGCGTCGAGGTCCTCGACGAGGAACGCGTAGTGGTTCTCGATGCCGGGCGGCGTCTTGTCGGTACCGATCAGGTGCACCTGCTGGCCGCCGGCCTGCAACCACGCCCCGGGGAAGCCGAAGTCGGGGCGGGGCAACTTGGTGAGCCCGAGCCAGCCGTAGAACTCGACGGCCGCGTCGACGTCCTGGACGCCGATGGACACGTGGTGAACACCGACGACGGTCACAGCTCACCCGCCGCGACGAGATCGATCGCCCGCCGGCACGTGCGGTGGAACGCATCGGCGGCCATGTGCAGATGGTCCTCCGGCGTGTCCTCTTCCTTGGTGTGGCTGAGCCCGGCGATCGACGAGGAGAAGATCATCACGGTCGGCACCTCCCTGGCCATCTCGCTGGCGTCGTGCAACGCGCCGCTTGGTATCTCGACATCGTGACCCTCCACTTCGCGTACGCTCTCGCGTGCGGCCTCGAGCAATCTCGGATGAAACGGCATCGGTGGGATGCGGAAGATGTGCTCCATCTCCACGGTGCATCCCTCGACGTCTGCGGCCTTCGCCGCGGCCTGCTTCATCTCCGCGAACATAGCCGCGAGCTTGTCGGCATCGATGTGTCGCATGTCCATCGTGACCCGGGTTTCGCCGGGCACCGCCGTCACGACGCCCGGCCAGCACTGGGCGTACCCGATCGTCGTGACTCCGTCGTGGCGGGTGCCGATGTCCTTCATCGCGACCGCGAACCGAGCAGCCGCGACCAATGAGTCGCGACGCATCTCCATCGGCATCGTGCCGGCATGCGCAGCCTGGCCGGTGAAGATCAGGCGCTCGCGCTCGATGCCCTTCGTTCCCGTCACCGTGCAGATGCCGAGGCCTCTGGCCTCCAACACCGGACCTTGCTCGATGTGCACTTCGAGATAGGCCTTGACGTTGTGCAGCCGGGTGCGGGCGCCGTCGATCGTGTCGAGGCTGATGCCGTGCTCGCCGATGACGTCGGGGAGCCGGTTGCCCTCCTTGTCCAACAACTCAGCGGCCGCCGTCGTGTCGAGCGAACCCACCACCGCGGCTGATCCGAACAGGCTGCGCCCGAACCGGGCGCCCTCCTCATCGGCCCAGTCGACCACGGCGACCGTGACCGGCGGCGTGCCTTCAGCGGCCAAGGCGCGGATCAACTCGATGCCGGCCATCACGCCCAGCGCGCCGTCGAGCCAGCCGCCCTTCGGCACGCTGTCGAGGTGCGAGCCGACGACGATCGTGTCGTCGCTCGCCCCGCGGAGGTAGGCCCACAGGTTGCCGGCCTCGTCGGTCTCGATGTCGACCGGCAGCGTCGCCAGCGATTCGCGGAAGAGTGCGCGGGCCTCGAGCCACTCCGGTGTCCAGCACAACCGGCGGCTGCCTTCGGGGCCGCCCGTTCGCAGCGCAAGATCGCGGAGGTTGGCAACGACACGTGCGGGATCGAACACACCTGCAGCAACACTTGTCATGGATCGAAACTACAGCGGGTCGGTGCAGCTGTGCCTGCGAGACTGGCCACTTATGAGCGTTGAGCCATGAGCATCGAGATCCGCCGACCACGTGAAGATGAATGGCCGGCCATGTGTCATGTGGACGGACGCACCTTCGGCACCTCGTACACGCCGGAGGAGATCGCGCAGCGACGCCCGCTGCACGATCTCAGCCGCTGGCGGATCGCCGTCGACACCGACACGGCCGGCTCGGGTCGGGCGAGCATCGTCGGCGAGGCCGCGTCGTATGCGTTCGATGTGACCCTGCCGGGCGGTACCACCGTGCCGATGGGTGGCGTCACATGGGTCGCGACCGCGTCGACCCATCGTCGCCAGGGTCTGATGCGTCGAGTCATCGGCGCGGTCCACGACGACATCGACGAGCGCGGCGAGCCATTGGCGACGTTGGCAGCTTCGGAGGGCGGCATCTACGAACATGTCGGCTACGGCATCGCCACCCGAATGCGGGTGACGACCATCGACCGCCGTCTGGCCACGATCCGCCCCGAGTTCCGCCAACCGACCGGAACGGTGCGTCACCTCGACGAGGACGAGGACGCGGCCGCGATCATCGCGCCGATCTGGAACCTCTACCGCCGCACCCGGGTCGGCGAAGTCACCCGTGATGCGGCATGGCACGACTTCATGGCCGATCAGTTCAGTCGTCGTGAAGGTTCGTCCACGGTCGGCTACTACCTCGTTCACGCCGATGGCTATGCGCTGTACCGGATCGAGCAGCAATGGAACGACGGGCAGCCGGCGCACACCCTTCGCCTCTACGACCTCGTGGCCGTGACCGCCGAGGCCCACGCCGCGCTGTGGCAGACGCTCCTCGACATCGACCTCGTCGGCGAGATCAGGTCGCGTTGCATCGCAGTCGACGACCCGCTCCCGTACCTGCTCGACAACCAGCGGGCTCTGCGCACCACCGACCTCAGCGATGGGATCTGGGTCAACGTCCGCGACATCCGCGTCGCCTTCGGGGCCCGCACCTATCGCTCGACGGACCGGATCGTGGTCGAGGTCGACGGCACACGGTGGGCGATCGAGGGCGGCCCGGACGGCGGTTCGTGCAAGCCGGTGCGCACGCGTCCCGACCTCGTCACATCGCACTCTGGTCTGAGCTCGCTGCTGTACGGCGGCGTCCTACCGTCGGCGCTCGTCGCCGGCCGGCGAATGACCGCCCGCAACTCAGAGGCCCTGGCCAGGGCCGACATCTTCTTCACCACGAGCCTCGCGCCGCACTGCCAGACGCACTACTGATCAGGTCGAGCCACCCCTATGCTCGCCGAAGTGATCGCTCCAGATGACCCCCGCTCCGACGACGTTCGCGCCCTCCTGGAGGCACACCTCGCCCTGATGCGGGCAACGAGCCCACCGGAAGATGTGCACGCCCTCGACATCGACGGCCTGTGCTCGCCGTCCATCTCGTTCTTCGGCTACCGCACGGGTGCCGAGCTGCTCGCCGTCGGTGCGCTCAGGCAGCTCGATCACGAACACGGCGAGCTGAAATCGATGCACACGGCTGCCGCCGCTCGTGGCAAGGGAATCGGAGCGGCGATGGTCACCCACCTCCTCGATGTGGCACGCATCAAGGGCATGCGCCGGGTCAGCCTGGAAACGGGCTCGATGGACGCGTTCTTGCCGGCCAGGACGCTCTACGCCAGGTTCGGGTTCACCGAATGCGGACCGTTCGGCGACTACTCGCCGAGCCCGAACAGCACGTTCATGACGCTCGATTTGGCGCGATGATTTTCTGAGCACTGCGGAGTCTCACCACCGAGGAGGTTCCATGACCATTCATCCTCGGGGGCTGCGCCCCCGGACCCCATCGTCGTCCCGCTCGCTGGCGCTCGCTGGCCCGACCGGTCATTCGCTGCGCTCATGACCGTTCAGCCCACCCCAGTCGACGAGTACATCGCCGGCTTTCCCGCCGACGTCCAGTCGACCCTGCAGTCGTTCCGATCGACGATCCATCGCGTTGTCCCCGATTCCGGCGAGAAGATCAGCTACAAGATGCCGACGATCACAATGGACGGCAAGGCGCTCCTGTACTTCGCCGGCTGGAAGCACCACGTCGGCATGTATCCGGTGCCGCGCTTCGATGACACGCTAGAGGCCGATGTGTCGACCTACCGGGCGACGAAGGACACCGTGAGATTTCCGCTCACCTCAAGCGTGCCGCTCGACCTCGTCGAACGCATCGTCACCGAGATGGTACGACGCCGCCAGGCGTGACCGGTGAAACGCGCGGGACGGACGACGTTCCGACTGCTCGGCGCGGGACCACCGATTGCGGCCGCCTCGCTTGGCGCGATAGAGCGCGGCGTCTGCGGCGGCGACCATGTCATCAGCGGTGCGGGACTGAGAGCCGCCCAGCGACAGCGCGCACCCGACGCTGGCCCCGATCTCGACGACGTGGTCCGCGATCGCGATCGGTGCACTCAAGGCCGTGATGACTCGTGCTGCGATCGACTCCAGCGTTGCCGCGTCGATCCCCGGGCAGGCCAGCGCGAACTCGTCACCGCCGAGACGAGCGGCGAGGTCGCCTGGCCTGCACAAGCCCTTCAGTCGCCGACCAACCGCCTCGATCACCGCATCGCCGACGGGGTGACCGAGCGAGTCGTTGACCGACTTGAACAGGTCCAGGTCGATGTAGCACACGCCGTACGGTCGGTCGCCGGCGGCCATCTCCGCGATCGCCTCGAAGAAACGTTCGCGGTTGGCCAGCCCGCTGAGCCCGTCGTGATGGGCGAGCTGTTCGAGCCGACGCATCGCGTCGCGTCGCTCCAGCGCGACCACCATCGCCTGCGTCGGGCGGCGGACGAGGGCCTCGATCAACACTGACGCCATGGCCTCCACGGGCGGCCACTGGATCAGCAGCAGCGGCGAGGGCGATGCCGGGTCCGTGACGGGCACGACCACGCACGCGGCAGCCCCGATCGCGCTCGCAGCAGCCGCCACATCGGCCGGCAGCTCGGGAAGGGTTCGCGACATGGCCATGCCGGTTCGAATCGCTTCGCTCCACGGTGTTCCGGGCCGCTCGTCGGGTCGGCCGTCGTCGCGGATGCCGGCGAGCACGGGCGGTATCGCACCGGCGAGGCTGCGGCGGCCGTTCTCCTCGAACGTGATCGCAAGTGGTCCATCCGTCGAGTTGCTGATGCCGCGCGCAAAGCCGTCGACGCAGTCCGCGAACGAGGCGCCGGTGGAGAGCGCCGCGAGGAAGTTCCAGTGCGCTTCCTGCAGGAGGTTGTCGCGAAGCACCACCATCGTCAGGTGTCTGGGGGCGACCGTGGCTTCGTCGAGGAATTCGATCGACGACAGACTCACTTCGAGCGGTCGCCAGCTTCCGTCGCCGCCGCGGAGGCGGACCAGGCCGGGGCGGGGCACGGCTCCGCTGCTCACGCCGGCCACCGCGGTCAACGCCCGCGTGAGGTCGTCCGGGTGAACGAGATCGACGACCGGCGCACCGACGACATCGGCACGGTCGGCGCCGAGCAGCTCCAGGGCTGCGGTGTTGGTCCAGCTGATACGACCGACCTCGTCGATCGTGGCGATCGCCTCGTTGGTCTGGGCGACGAGCGCCGCCAGCCATGCATCCGTCGCGTCCTGCCCGTGTCCCATTCGGACCAGCTTGCCCGATCACGGCGGAGAATCCCGATCGCGATCGAAAGGTCTGCCGTCACCAGCCATGAACCGCGTCTGACACCTCGACGTATTCAGGTGAGAAGGACGTCAGCGCCGAGTCAGGAGCCGGTCAGGGGCAGCGCTCACAGTGCATCATCCAATCAGTTCGAAGGAGCCGTCATGTCGAACAGAACCTCAACCACCGCCCAGTGCACACCATCGGAGTGCGAATGCCAGTCACGGGCCGACGCCTACGTCGCCGAGCTGATCGGAAACCGCCGCCCGCCGTTGACCTGGGACGAGCAGCATCCGCTCCAGGGCCATGTGCACATCGGGTGCCACGAGCTGGTGGTCATCGCCACCCGCAACGCGGCGAGCCGGCCAGTCGTGCTCACCGCGGCCGGCTGGGACGCGGTGCGCCGCTGCTCGGCGGAGGAGCGGCGGACGCTGATCGCCTCCTGCGCGATCACCGATCACGCCCGGCTCGAGTCCGTGCTCGACTCGGACGACACCGAGTGGCTTTCGACGACCATGGCGATTGCTGCCTGACTCGGCGTTGGTCGCGACCACAACCATCTGCGATATTGGTCCGATGCGTCGAACAATGCTCTCCTGCGCCGCGATCTCACTCGTGGCGTTCACGATGACGAGTTGCAGTTCGGACGACAAGGCCGACTCCCCGACGACGACCCCGGCCGACTCGGTGGGCGAGCCACCGGACCCCGGCTCGGCGGGCCCGACGGCCGAGACGTCGGGCAGCGTTCCTTCCGCATCGACTCCCACACCCGGCGACGTCAACGGCACGCCAGACCCGTGCCTGCTGCTGCCCGCGACGGCGGTCGCCGCAGTGCTCGGCGATCCGGCACCGGCACCGACGACCGCGATCGAAGCGGAACCGCCGCTCAACCTGCGCCAGTGCGAGTGGTCCGTCGAACCCACCGAACTGTCGGTGAAGGCCATCTACCTCTCGGTGACCACGACCGCCGGACTGAAAGCCGGTGGCGCCGGCGGCGGCAAGTACACGGCGAAGGATCAGTTCGACGGGACGCGTGCTGCGTACACCGAAACCGTCGACGTGCCAGGCCTGGGTGATGCCTCGTTCTTCACCAATGCCGACCAGGGCGAGCTGCAAACGGTGGTCGGCGACACGCTGTTGTCGGTCAGCTCGGTGAAGGTCGGCAGTGACCTCGAACCCGTCACGGGCGATCAACTACGCACCTTGATGGAAGCGGCTCTCGCCAACCTCTGACACGATTGCCCCGCACAGCTCCACGATCCGGTGCGGCGGCAGGTGCTGATCGCGGATCGTGACGCCGAACGGAGCCAGCGCATCCTCGATCGCGTTCGTCAGCGCCGCCGGCGCGCCGATCGCCCCACCTTCGCCGACACCGCGGAACGGCACGTCGTCGTCCGGGTCGCTCTCACGGTGGATGACCTCGATGTGGGGGATGTCGTTGGCGGTCGGGAGCAGGTAGTCGTGAAACGACGCCGAAAGGAAGCCGCCGTCGGGACCGTAGGCGGCACGCTCGAACAGCACCCCCGCGATCCCCTGGGCCACACCACCACGCACCTGTCCGTCGACGATGGCGGGATTGATCATCCGGCCGCAATCCTCGACGACGACATACCGCACGATGCGCACCTGTCCGGTTTCGACGTCGACTTCGACGACGCAGCAGTGCGTCGACTGCGACCACGTCGCTTCACCGGAGATGTACGCGTGGTGCTCCTCGATGCCGAGCGAACCGTCGGAATTGGCCAGACCGGGTCGAGTGTGGGCGAGCACGCCGACGGCAGCCATCGACAGCTTCCTGCTCGGCACGCCCTTGGCGATGATGTTGCCGTCGACGAGATCGAGGTCGGCCGGATCGATCTCCCACATGTCGGCCGCGAGCCGAAGGATCCGGTCGCGGACCTGCCGGGCGACGCCGATCGTCGCGCCGCTCGCGAGCGTCGCCGCGCGAGAGCCGCCGGTGCCGACGAAGTTGAACGGCGTGACACCGGTGTCGCCGGCGACGACTCGCACTGACGAACGCTCGACGCCCACCTCGTCGGCGACGAGCTGGGCGAGTGTCGTCTCGTGCCCCTGACCGTGCGGCATCTGGCTCGTGAACAACGACAGCGTGCCGTCGGGCTCGACACGCAGCTGCGCCTCCTGCGGGGTGCGCGGCGCGGCCATGAAGCCGATCGCCTTGATCAGGCTGGGGAAGAACGGCGCCGGTTCGATGAAGTTGCAGAAGCCGATACCGAGATGAACCCCGCGTGAGCGCGCCGAGGCCTGTTCGGCACGGAAGGTGTCGTAGCCGACGTACGCGGCTGCCCGCAGCAACGTCTCGCGCTGGGAGAACTTGATCAGTTCGACGCCGGTGACCGATTGTCGGGGCAGCTCGTCGTCGGCCCACAGGTTGCGGAGCCGGAACTCGACAGGGTCGATTCCAGCTGCCCGGGCCAGCACGTCGAACAGGCGCTCGCGGACCCAGGTCTCGGCCTCCCACGGGCCGCGATACGGCACGTACGTCGCCTTGTTCGTCGCGACAGCGACAGCGTCGAAGTCGTAGTGCTCGAGGCGATACGCGGCGGGGAAGAGGGAGCGGACCACGTTCGTGTACCCGCTCGCGGGGAAGCCGAGCTGCGGGTATGCGCCCGTGTCCATCACCATCCGCACCCGAACGGCGAGCACGCGCCCGTCGGCATCGATCGCGGCCTCGACATCGAGCCGTTCCTCGCGCGCCTGGCCCGCGACCGCGAGGTTCTCGGCGCGATCCTCGATCCACTTCACCGGCCGACCGAGCAACCGCGCCGACGCACACACCGCGACGTCCTCGCGGTTGATGCCGCCCTTCTGGCCGAAGCTGCCGCCGATGTCGCCGCAGCGCACGCGCAACAGATGCATCGGCTGGCGCAGGATCATCGCCAGCGTGAAGCGCACCGCGTGCGGCGATTGGTGCGACGTGTGGATCTCCATCGCCTGTGTGCCCGGCGAGTGGTCGACGACGATGCCGCGGCACTCCATCGGCGCATTCGTCTGGCGGTGCTGCAGGAACCGTTCGCGGACCACGTGCGCAGCGCCGGCAAAGGCAGTGGCCGTGTCGCCGTAGCGATGCTCGCTGCGATAGATCACGTTGCTGCCGTGCTCCGGGTACAGCACTGGCGAGGCGTCATCCATCGCGTCATCCATGTCGACCACAGCCGCGAGCAGCTCGTACTCGACGCGAACCAACGCGGCGGCATCTTCGGCGACGTTGCGTGATTCGGCGACGACGATCGCGACGGGCTCACCCACCATCCGCACGACGTCTCGGGCGAGCGCGGAATACGTCGCGACGAACAGGCCCGCCGAGCCGTTGGCCGTCATGTCGCCGGCATGCTCGCGCAGCTCGGAGTCGGTGAGGACGAGATGCACTCCGGGATACGACCGGGCCGCCGCCACATCGATCGACCGCAGACGAGCATGGGCGTGAGGGCTGCGCACGAACGCGGCATGGAGCATCCCGGGCAGGGCAACGTCGTCGACGTATCGCCCGCGGCCGGTGAGGATGCGCGGGTCCTCGACCCGCTGCACGCTCGTCCCCGTCACCCGCTGGATCACGACCCGCGCTCCGCGGCGTGGAGGATGCCGGCCACAATGCTGTCGTAGCCGGTGCAGCGGCAGAGGTTGCCGGAGATCGCCTCACGAACTTCCTCCTCCGATGGTTGCGGGTTGTCGGCGAGCAGCTCGGTGGCCACGATCAGGATGCCCGGCGTGCAGAACCCGCATTGGAAGCTGTGCTGTTCGATGCACGCCTGCTGCAAGGTGCTCAGCCCACCACTGGCGTCATCTGCAAGCCCCTCGATCGTGACCACCGCGCAACCGTCGACGCGAGCAGCGAGCGTGAGACACGAACGCGCGGACGCGCCGTCGACCAGCACGGTGCACGAACCGCACACGCCGTGCTCGCAGCCGATGTGAGTTCCGGTGAGGGCCAGGTCCTCGCGGAGCAGTTCGGCCAACGTGCGCCGAACATCAACGGTGGCTGCTCGGTCGCGTCCGTTCACGGTGAGCCGGACGTCGACACGGGTGACGGACCCGCTCATCGGGCAGCTCGATCAACGGCTCTGGTGAGTGCCCGGCGCACCAGTACGGCCGTGATGTGGCGGCGGTACGCGCTCGTCCCGTTCAGATCGCGCGGCGGGTCGATGCCGACGGTCGCGGCGGTTGCGCATTCCGCGAACAACTCGGCGGATGGTGAGTTGCCGACGAGGACTGTCTCCGCCTCCGTCGCCCGCACAGGTGTCGGCGCGACCGAGCAGAGCACGATCCGCGCCTCGGCGATCCGGCGTTCGCGATCGAGCCGAACCATCGCCGCAACTCCGACGATCGCGACGTCGCCGGGGCGGCGGCTGACCTCCTCGAACGCCCAGCCGCTGTCCGGTGGATCGAATGGAACGTGGATCCCGGCCAGCAGCTCATCGCGCGCCATGGCCGTTGCGTGGGCGTCGACGAAGAAGTCGGAGGCCGCGATCGATCGCCGACCACCCGGCCCGACCACGATCATCGTGGCCCCGGTCGCGAGCGCGACAGCAGGCAACTCCGCGCTCGGGTCGGCGTGGGCGATGCTGCCGCCGATCGTCCCCTGATTGCGAACGGTGACATGTGCGATCTGGGGCACGGCGAGGGCCAGCAGCCGGACGTCCGCCGCGATGCCCGGGTTGCGTTCCACCGCCCGCTGCGTGGTCATCGCGCCGATCTCGACGTGACCGTCGCTCGTGACGATGTGGGTGAGGTTCGTGAGACGGCGAAGATCGACGAGCACCCTCGGCGACTGCCGCCGCATCGCCAGCAACGGCATCAGGCTCTGGCCACCGGCGAGCAGCCGGGCGTCGTCGCCGTGTTCGGTCAGGCACGCCACCGCCTCCTCGATGCTCTCCGGCCTGGACAGCGCAAACGGTGCGGCCTTCACGGATCGGCGCGGAAGACCAGTTCGGTCCAGGCCTCGCCGGGTGGACCTGGATGGTCGGCGAAGTCGGGCGTCACCCGCTCGCCGATCGCGCACGCCTCGGCGGGGATCACCCGTCCGAACATCCGCCCGCCGCCGTCGAGGTCGATGGTCGCGATCGCATACGGAGCGAGGTCTGCGTAGGCCGGTGTGAGGGCCCGTCGCGGTCGAACGAACGAGTAGATCGTTCCCGTACCGGCGGACTCGACATCGTCGCCGCCTGCGGTTCCGCAGTACGGACAGGCGGGCATCCGCGGGAAGCGCCGCTTCGAGCACGAACCACACACCTGGAGCAGGATCC